>OBKR01001071.1_pt1 | contig 25606 bp, 16 predicted proteins | sample 1518991 | NCBI WGS metagenome assembly OBKR01 (sample SAMEA2452117, study PRJEB22498) | human gut metagenome | biome: human feces; feature: human gut; material: feces | place: Australia | collected 2012
AGCACTTCCTTGGTAAGGAAGAGGTCACGAGTTCAAGTCTCGTTAACAGCTCTTTATATAGCATATCAAACGGGAATAGCTCAGTTGGTAGAGCATCGGTCTCCAAAACCGAGTGTCGGGAGTTCGAGCCTCTCTTCCCGTGCCCGACATAAGAAAGCTGTAATGAAAATTACAGCTTTTATTGTTGGTAAACAAACCTAAGCACAATACTCACATAAAAAGAGACTCAATTTTATAATCTATGGAAATCAAGAGTGCAGAATTCATTATCAGCAATACGCGGATAGACAAATGTCCTAAAAACAATTTACCGGAATACGCCTTTATCGGACGCTCCAACGTGGGTAAATCAAGTTTGATAAACATGCTCACCAACCGCCCCAAACTGGCAATGACTTCGGCTACTCCCGGAAAGACGCTGCTCATCAACCATTTTCTGATAAACAAGGAATGGTATCTGGTTGACCTCCCCGGATATGGATATGCCAAAAGAGGAAAAAAACAACAGGAAAAAATACAGCAGATTATTGAGCAGTATATATTGCAACGCGAACAGTTGACCAATCTTTTTCTTCTCATAGACTGCCGTCTGGAACCTCAACGGATAGACCTGGAATTTATAGAATGGCTGGGCGAAAACGGCGTTCCGTTTGCCATCATCTTTACAAAAGCGGACAAGCTGAGCAACAAGAAAGTTCTTGAAAACGTAAACAGCTATCTGGAGCATTTAAAGGAGCAATGGGAAGAACTTCCTCCCCATTTCATTACATCTTCCGAGAAGAAAATCGGAAGAGCTGAAGTGCTCAACTACATCGAATCAATAAACCGGCAATTATAATTGATGACCGGAATCTCCCCTCTTTCTTTTCAGGAAGTCGGTAGGATTCTCTCCAAAATAATCTTTGTAACATTTGGTAAAATATGAAGGAGAACTAAAACCTACTTCATAAGTAACTTCCGCAATAGTCTTTTCGGTTGAAGCCAACAGTGAGGCCGCACGTTTTAACCGGGCTATACGCAACAGTTCATTGGGAGCATAGCCGCAAAGGGCCTTTGTCTTACGATAAAGCTGAACCCGGCTTAAACCTATCTGCTCTCCCAGCATCTCTACACTAAGGTCGGGATCGGTTAAATGCTCTTCTATAAGATGATGAAGCTTCTCCATAAAGCCTTTATCCACATCGGTCAACAATGCTTTCTGTGAAGAAGGAACTGTTCCATCGGCAAAGGCATTCTGCAGCCGGTGACGGTTTTCAATAAGGTTACTCAAACGCACAGTAAGCATCTGCGCGCTGAAAGGTTTTGAGATATATGAGTCTGCCCCGCATTCATATCCTTTTATTTTTTGCTCATCGGCAGCATATGCAGTCAGCATCATGACCGGAATATGTGAGGTCTGGAGTTCAGACTTCAAACGGTGACAACAGTCCATACCGTCCATGACCGGCATCATCACATCACAGATAATGGCATCGGGTATGTATTTCATTGCCTGCGTAATCCCTTCCTGCCCGTTGGCTGCCTCTATGACATTATATTTCTCACTTAAAACAGAACGTACATAGTCACGAATGTCCTGATTATCGTCTATTATGAGTACGGTTTCCTTATTTTCCGGCAACACATCGCAATCGGCCGTATGTACCGTTTCCTGATCGGCTGCCATAACAGCTCCTTCCTTCAAATTGGCCAGCACTGCGCTACGAGTAGTATCGGTATCAATTGTACCTTCCTGACGTACAGGTATCTCTATACAGAAACGAGTACCCTTTCCTTCTGCCGTATCTACATGAATCTGTCCATGATGCATTTCCACGAATGCCTTGACAAGAGCCAGACCGATTCCCGAACCGGCATAGTGAACATCTATCTGATAAAAGCTGTCAAATACATGCTGTACATGTTCAGCAGACATACCTACACCGGTATCGGTTACCTGCAACCGGAAATACGGTTCACCGTTCTTATCAAACAGCCCCAGCTCAACGGTAACACTTCCATTTTCCGGAGTAAACTTAAAGGCATTGGACAACAGATTGTACACAATACGCTCCATCTTTTCCGCATCGGCCACAACCGTATAATCAGCATCCTCATCCACATGAATACTGAAGCGGATATGTTTGCGGAAAGAAAGTGTACGGAAAGCGTCACTCCATTCTATCAGAGACGTCCGTAAATCAAACTGATTCAGACGAAGCTGAAGTTTACCGCTTTCAAACTTACGGAAATCGAGTATCTGATTTACAAGCCGTAACAATACGGCAACGTTCTTGTGGATAATGTTCAGAAGGAATCGCTCCTGAGAATTAAAGTTGTTGCTTTTCTGCAACTGATCTACCGGATCTGCAATCAAAGTAAGCGGAGTACGAAAATCGTGTGATACGTTTGTGAAGAAAGACAATTTGGCATGGGTGGCATCTTCCAGCTGACGGGAAAGAGTAATAAGCTGGTCACGCTGTTCTTCCAGTTTCTGTTTCTGCCTGGACAATTCTGCATTGAGCCTGTTTTTTGTCCAAAAGGCCCGCACGACAAAGACCAGCAATGTTCCCACAAGTATCAGAATGACTATACAGGCATACAAGAACATACGTTGGGAAGAATAACGCAACAAAAATGCATCAAGTTGACTGTTAAGCCGCTCTATCTTTTCATCGAGAGAAGTAATGTGTGCCGTCTGCATCTGCATGATACGTGCATTCTGCTTATTGACCAATGCAGTAGACAGCATTGTCTCGCGCGAATAGCTTCGTCCTTCAAGGATATCCATGGCAATCTGCATTACACGGTCTCCTCCTGTAGGGTAAATAAATGTAGCATCCAAGGTTCCATCGACAACCAGCTCTACTCCCAGGCCTTTTCCTGACAGTGCATCTACTCCCACAAAAAGTATATCGTTACTGCGATGACAGTCAGCCGCCGCACGATAAGCTCCAAGTGCCATCGGATCATTATGGGCAAAAACAAGGTCTATACGGGGATGACACTTCAGGATTGAATCGAAAGCCTGTTCGGCAGAGTTCTGAAACCATCCGGCATCTGCGCTCGCCACTATATGAATATCGGGAAAATCAACCAATGTATCAAGCAATCCACGATGACGGTCGCGCGCTGGCGTAGACCCCCGAAGCCCTGTAAGTTCTACAATATTCCCCTTACCCTGCAAACGGCTGGCGATATAAGTACCTATCTGACGTCCCATTTCATAGTTGTCAGCACCAATATAGGCCGTATACTTGTCGGAATTTATCTTCCGGTCGACCAATACCACCGGGATTCCCTTAAGATAAGCCTTTTCCACGATGGGAGTAATCGCGTCAGCTTCATTAGGTGCCACAATTATCAAATCGACATTCTGACTGATAAAATACTCGATATCTGAGATTTGCTGCTGATTATCATCATTGGCAGAACGAATATCCACTTTCACATTCGGATAAAAAAGAGACTCTCTACATATTTCTTTATTCATTCGTGTACGCCAATCATCATTACTGCACTGTGAAACACCAATAACATAACGAGGCGACTGGTGACGACAAGCAGTAAAGAACTGGCAGATAATACACAAAGCAACAAGCACAAAAAAACAGCGGCTTTTCATGGCTTCTCATTATTTATTAAGATGGACAAAGATAAGATAAATAATTAAAGTTGCCATCAGAATAAATACATTTTCCGGAATCCAAGACACAAAGAGTCAGTGTTCTATACAAAACTGGAGATTATAAAGGAAGGAATACTGACAAAAAGAATCATATAACACACTATAAAACGACTTGAATATAACATCACCGCTAAAGGCAACTGTATCTTGCAGTTCTCTACCCATACAAAAAACGGCGGTCAGAACGACCGCCGTCACTTTATGCCAATCTTTTTTTCAACTCATCAGGCAGTTCCGGCATTGCTCCCTGCTGCGTACATACATAAGCCGACGTATCGACAGCCAGTCTGTGTGCTTCCTGTACAGGTCTTCCCATAAGGATTGCAGCCGTAAAAGCTGCCGTAAACGAATCTCCTGCTCCAACCGTATCAGCAACATCCACTCTCGGAGTTTCAACAAACGACACATGGCCGGGAGTAAATACATAGCTGCCATTTACTCCACAAGTGAGGATAAGCATCTTCAAATCATATTTTGCCAACAATATCCAGCACTTATCCTGTAAGTCGATGCCCGGATAACCGAACATACGGCTTACCGTAACCAGTTCTTCATCATTTATCTTCAATACATTGCAACGGTGGAAGGAATCACACAGGATTTCCTTTGTATAAAAACTCTGCCGCAAATTGATATCGAATATTTTCAGAGTGTCTGGACGATCGGGCATAGCGTCCAAAAAACGGTGAATGGTCAACCGTGAGATAATGCTGCGCTGAGCCAACGAACCGAAACAAACCGCACGTGTATGCATGGCCAGTTCATTAAGAGCTTGTGTATAAGGTATATTATCCCAAGCAACACCTTCTTTTATATCATAACAGGGCACTCCTTGAGAATCAAGTTCTACCTGTACGGTTCCTGTCGGATACGGCACACACTCTATCATCGTATGTAACTGTTTCTGACGGAAATTCTGGAGAATTTCCATGCCCAGTTTATCCTGTCCCACAGCACTGACCACACGGCTGTCCATCCCAAACTGCGACACATGATAAGCGAAGTTTGCAGGCGCGCCACCCAGTTTCTTACCTTCGGGCAGCACATCCCACAGTGCTTCACCCATTCCTACTACTATATTGTTCATGGTTATTGGTTATTTTTCAATTTAAAAGTATACAAAATAAGATATATCACTCCTACTGTCATTACAGCTACGGCACCGCTCTGTCCGACCGCGTCACTCGCAACTCCCATCAGCAATGGGAATACAGTACCACCGAAAAGTCCCATAATCATCAGTCCGGATACTTCGTTCTTCTTGTCCGGCAATGCAGTCAATGCCTGTGCAAATATAATCGGAAATATGTTTGAATTACCAAAACCTATCAGAGCAATACAAACATAAATAACATAATGTGCTTCTGATACGAGCAGACCAGCCATGGCTATCAACATAAAAATTACGCTGATGGCAAAAAAACGGCGCGATGAGATGTGTTGCAGAATAAATGTTCCCAACAGACAACCTGCCGTACGGAAGATAAAATAAAGACTGGTGGCAAAGCCTGCTTCTTCAAGAGTCAGTCCCACACGCTCCATCAGTAATTTGGGTGCCGTAGTATTGGTTCCGACATCAATGCCCACATGACATATGATACCAATGAAACAGAGCAAAATAAACGGATGTCCCAACAAGCGCAGACAAGCGGTAAAACCGGATGCACGGTCTGGCTTCTCCTCTTCAATGGGAGTAGAAGACAACCACAGAATTGCGATAACTGCCACAATCATATAAACAGGGAAAAGCACACGCCATCCAAGTCCGAATGTGGGAATTGTCTGTGTTGCGCCCCACATTGCGATATAGGGAGCCAGAAAAGAAGCAATGGCTTTTACAAACTGGCCGAAAGTCAGTGAACTGGCCAAACGTTTGCCCGAAATAACATTGCTCAACAACGGATTAAGAGACGTCTGCATCAGGGCATTACCAATACCCAGCAGAGAAAATGAAGCAAGCATCAAGCCGTATCCATCGCCAAACAATGGCAATAACAATGAAATGGCCGTTACTACAAGACTCAGCAACACCGTACGCTTTCTTCCTATACGATTCATCAGAATTCCTGTAGGTACAGAAAATATAAGGAACCAGAAAAAGACAAGTGACGGGAATATATTAGCCTCTGAGTCTGTCAAATTCAAATCCGCCTTTACATAATTCGAAGCTATACCTACCAAATCGACAAAGCCCATGGCAAAGAAGCAAAGCATCACAGGTATCAGTCTTCCATATTTCATTTGTTGTTTATCAGTCATAATATAAGAGATATTTTTAGTTACTAATCATTCATTCTACACTGGTCAGTTCTATCACATGGCTTTGCATCGAATTGAATCCGAACACATGAAGCCCTACCTTCATCAGATAATCACCGGAGAACACCTTTCCGTTACCTGTCAAGACTGACTTACCGTTCGGCATCAGGTTTATTTCTTCCACCTTATAACGCTTATAAGGATCAAGCCCCTGCAACTTCACTGGCATCAGTTTCTCCTGAAAACGCGGATGAATATCATAAGCGAACAACACTGCTTTTTTGCTGTCAGTACTTACATAGTTCACAGCCATATGATTGCTTTCGTAAGGTGAAACCAGACGATATTGGGTTCCATCAAGAATTACCGGAGACAAGCGCTTCCAGTTGGCAACAGCTGTCTGACAATACAGAAGCTCATCGGCTGTCAGTTCCTTCAAACCCAGGTCAAAGCCCAACTTGCACATGGAGGCAACATCGGTCCTGAACTTTATTGAAGCATTCTTATTCCAACTGGTTACATGGGCACACATTGCCTTGGCCGGGAAGAAGTGAGAGAAGCCCCACTGGATGTATATGCGTTCTACCGGATCGGTATTGTCACTGCACCAGAACTCTGTAAAATATTTCAAGGCTTCATAGTCACAGCGTGCACCACCACCGGAACATAACATCATGGGAACCTCCGGATAATCCTCTTTTACCCGTTTCAGCACATTGTATACTCCACGCACATGATCAATATAAAGTCTACCCTGCTCTGACTTGAGATAAGGTGAATAGATATTGGTTATAGGGCTGTTACAGTCCCATTTAAAATAAGCGATATCCGGATTTTCCTTCAGAAGATTGTCTACAACTCCGTAAACATAGTCTTGCACAACAGGATTACTCAAATCAAGTACCAGTTGATTACGGTAATAATAAACATCACGGTTAGGATAATGAATGGCCCAATCCGGATGCTTTTCGAAAAGCTCACTTTCCGGATTAACCATTTCAGGTTCTATCCATAAGCCAAACTTCACTCCTGCTTCACGGGCGGCATCTGTCAAAGCATGAATACCACCGGGCAACTTATCATGTGTTACTTCCCAGTCTCCCAATCCGGCTTTATCGTCCTTGCGAGGATATTTGTTACCAAACCATCCGTCATCCAGCAAAAACATGTCTACTCCCAGATCCTTTGCCTCTTTCATCAGCTCAGCCAGAATTTCCTGATTGAAATCAAAACCGGTATTTTCCCAATTGTTCAGCAATGTCAAACGTGAGCCGTTGCCGTCTTTCAGCTGATACTTACGTGCCCACTCCTGCAAATCACGGCTTCCTTTTCCTGTTCCTTCAGAAGACAGAGTGAAAATGAATTCCGGAGTAACAAATACTTCTCCGCGTTTCAGAGTGTATTCTGAAGCTGTAGGATTAATACCCGGAATAATACGCAGATTACCCACATTGTCTACTTCAAACGTAAAACGGAAATTTCCCGTCCATCCCAATGTTCCCATCAGTACTTCACCCTGACGTTCACATGCGGGCTGCTCCAAACCGACAATGAAGAACGGATGTGTATGCATGGCAGCACGACTGCCCAGTTTGGTATCTATTACCTTTTTGCCGAACAACAACTGCTGTGTGCTCATCTGCGCTTCCTTAGCCCAGTCACTGCTGAACTCTGTCAGATAATATGAAGGCCGACTGAAGTAGAGCATGGTAGAAGCATAAGCAGAAAGAGTTACCGGTTTCTTTTCCTGATGAGAAATCTCACTCCAGGTTTTTATTACATTCTCCTTAACATAAGCAACATAATGCAATGTCACATTTACCGGATATTTATCATCGCGCAATACAATATCGGTCTGTACACCTCCGTCAACGGGATGTGAAGAAGATGACACATAATAAAGCCATGTTGAAGGATTCCCGTCATTATGGGTAATTGCTACTGCCGGTTCAAAAAAGTCCTCATTTCCAGAACCGCTGTACACTTCCCATCCACGCCGGCTTACACTGGCATCCGATGCCGGATGTATACTCCAGTCCAGTTCATCCAGATCAGCATCATTGAGGAGTCTTTCTCCCAGATAGCTCTGGTAAAGACGTCCGTTTTCAGCAACCTGAAGTACAAGGTCTGTACGTTCTGTAGAAATCCGGATTATTTTCTTATCCATGGAGTTTACGGTTATGGTGGCAAACAAAATGAATGCCACCGTTATCATAAAGTGTTTCATGAGACTGTCGGGATATTATTCGGTTACATACCTAATTTGTGTATCTTCATATTTGAAATCTCTGCATTTCCGCCTTGCGCATAACAACGCAATGAGTTATAAGGAGCTGTAGGGAATACCAGATTAGTCATGGCGATACGGCCGCCATCAACGAATATCTCAACAGAACACTTGTCAATAAATATATCAAGATGATAAGTCTTTCCTTCACATAGTGAAAGAGGAGCCCATGTGCCCAACGCAAAATCATTAATATAGTTTACAGATTCAGTTTTGCGATGCTCATCAGTTTCCTTGGCATGAGGCTCAGCCTTTTCGCCAAAAGCTATCAGACCACTCTTCGTACGATCCATTACCAGGCGTGCAGCTTTCATGTCCAAATAAATATCCGTTTTTTCACCTTTCTCGTTCATCAGCTGGAAACCTACGACACTGGCTTTGTCTGGAGTAACATCCATCTCTATCTCACAAGCACCGTCCTGACCTGTTTCCATACTGATAACCTTCTCGTCTGCCAGGCTGAAATTGTCTATTGAAGAAGTACCTTTACGCAGTCCCTCGGTTTCCTTTACAGCATTGGCTGCCATGTAAACTTCACCGTTTCTGGTGTAAAGAGACAATTCGCGCGGAAGAGCATTCGCACCACGATACTGACAGATAGGGGTAACATTCGCATATTGCCAGTTACTCATCCAGGGCACGGCTATAACACGATTTTCCGTATTGGAGAAGCAAACAGTAGCATAATGGTCTTTACCGAAATCAAGCCATTTGGTAACCTTCTTGTCTGTATCACAATGGAATTCCTTACCATCGAAATCTCCGACAAAATATTCCGTAGCACTACCACCGAAAGGACATCCCGGGTTGATATTGACTATCATCACCCATTTCATATTGTCCTTGTTTCCGTCTACAGGCAACTGAATGAAATCAGGACATTCAAACTGGTTCGGTTGAACACCATAACCTTCACCGAACTGGCTTAAATATTCCCAGTTCTTCATATCAGACGATGAATAGAAACGCATATTCTTATCTGCCGAAACAATCATATACCATTTCTGTGCCGGCTCATACCAGAATACTTTCGGGTCACGGAAGTCTTTTAGTCCGTCAAACGGAGTAAGAACAGGATTCTTTTCATACTTGGTATATGTGCGACCATTATCGGTACTATAAGCCATACACTGAATCTGTCCGTGTTCATCACTGGCCGAAGTATAAAAAGCAATCATGGCATCCTGACCATAACCGGCACTGTTATTCTTGTCAATTACCGTACTTCCTGAAAAGATATGTCCCAAGGTATCACGTGCGATAGCCGGATCAAGATGTTCCCAATGAATCAAATCACGACTGACCGAATGTCCCCAATGCATGTTACCCCATTTGGAGCCGTAAGGATTATACTGAAAATAAAGATGATATTCACCATCCTTGTAAACCAGTCCGTTGGCATCGTTCATCCAGCCATAAAGCGGAGTATGGTGATATACTGGGCGATAATAATCCGTATTGGCTGTATTGAATGTATCGGCCAACTGGATACTATCCCAGCAAATGGCATCGGCCGCTACACGACCAATGGTTACAACAGCTTCCTTTTCTCCTTTTGGCAATGCAAACGGAACGTAATACTCTACGCTGTCTACAGCCAGACGTATATCCATGGCCATATCGGCAGGACTGCCTGTATCAAGCTTTACTTTTCCTTCGTTGCAAGATTCCTGAATAGGAAGAATCAGATATTTGGTAGGATTGGTAATATGAACAATTGTCAATGTATCTCCCTGATGTTCAAAACTGAGAACTGGTTTCTGAGGAGCACATGCTGTAAAGGCAACCGTTGTTGCCATAGCCATTGTAAGGCGAATAATATTCTTTTTCATGGTTCTGACTTTTATCTGCATATTAAGAAAACAGTAATTTATTCTTTCAGAAGACTGATAAGATATCAGCCTCCCGAAAGATGGTATTTATTAGAATTTCAGACTGGCACTGAATTCCACGGTGAACGGACGAATGTAACTGCCTGCCATAACATGTCCGGCATATTGTTTGGCGTCTTCCTTCTCAACCAGTTCGGCTCCGGCAATACTGCCCTTTGCTCCGGTCTGATTCAGGAAGTTTACAACTGAACATCCGAGTGAGAGTTTATCATTTACCTGCCAGTTCAATCCGCCAAAGGTTTCCCAATGTCCGTTGAAGTAATAGGCATCGTTGATATTTGCATATGTCTTGCTGAAGTAACGGAAGCTGGTCCATATCTTCAAATCTTTGGTAATCATGTAGCTGGGATCTATTTCAATAAGTATTTCCGGAATCTCGGCTACAATATTTCCCGTAGCATCTATACTGCCTACATATCCGTCTGAGAATGTAACAGAAGTTTCATATTTCTTGTAGGTCGGTTTCTGATAAGTGAAAAGGAAATGGAAATCAAATCCCTTGAACGGACGTGCCACAACATCGGTAGTCCATCCCAATGTCTGAATATCATAGGTAAGAGGAGCTGCCATAATCTGAGTTTGTCCATTCTCCATCTTGTGCTGCAGGTTCAAGGTTGAATTGTTGTTCGTCTTGGATATATAAGAGAACAGTGAAGTTACACTCAACCAATCATTATTGTAGTAGATACCGGCACGGCCCAGAGGCACAGAGATAACATCCGTATTCGGCAATGTAGCCGGAGCAAAATTCTCAATTCGCGGATGCTGGGTTATGTAAGTAAAGTCACCGGTCAGTCCAAAAGACGAAGTCAGCTTATAAGTAAGCGATGCCGTCAATGCGTAATTGAGCCAATCATAACTGATAGGTGTAGGTTCTATTTTAGTTCCGTCAGAAGCGGTCGTTCCAATGAAATAGTTTGCAAAACGGCCTACATACTCACCGTTTGCATTTTTTACGGCAGCATTGTCACCGCGCAGAGACTGATACTCAAAACGTGCTCCATAGTAAGCATTCAAACGGTCGGTAATGTCCCAGTCATGTGTAAAATAAAGAGCCAGTTTGTTTTCATGACCTTTATAATATTCTGATGCATTCTTATTGAAGTCGTAATAATATCCGCCGGCATATGTGCGTCCTTCATAATCGGCATAATCTGCATTGTAAAGACGTACGGGATAACTTCCGTCCGTTGCTACAGACTGATCATACATGGTTGTAGCCGAAGCATAATCCACATCATAATACCATTCGTTCAGTCCCAAACGCCATGTACTGTTTCCAACCTTACGTGAAAGTTCTGTCGTAAACATGAAAGAGTCAATAAAGCCACGATTCAGACATGACATGCGGCTTTGCACATACTCTCCGGTATAATCTTCCATCTTACCTTCGGGAGTCTCATACTGATAATTGATTCCGGCTTCATTCTGGTCAAGAGACATTGGTGTCTGATAAACGCAGGAGCCCATCGAATGGTCATATTTCATGACTATTTTCCAACTCAATCCGTTATCCCATGTATAGTTATTCATCAATACAAATTCACTGCCCTTGTTCTGCACTGCGTCATAAAGATTGGTTTTCTTCAATTCTCCTGTACGCATATCACGATATACCATTTCGTTATCTACAGGCAGATAAGAAGTTGTACCCAATGAAAAATCGCCCAGTTCTTTCACACTGCCATCGCCCACATAAATGAAAGGAGCCGATTGTGTGGCATACATGTAAACAGGGTGACTGTTGCTGTAATGATAAATGGCAGTCAGCTCACCCCTATTATCATTATAACGTTTGGTAAGAGCAAACTTGTAAATCTGAGTACGGTCCTGAAAAGGAGTAGATTTGATTTTAAATGTTCCCGGGTCAAAATCCTGATAAATGCTTCCGCTGTAAAACCAATCTTTTGCGATATCACCATTGGCATTGAATGAGATTTCCTGCATTCCGAAATGATTGGTCTTATAATTCAGCGTACCATGAAACCCTTTTCCGCCCAATTGTGTAAAAGAATTGACCGCGTATCCAATATTGCCCGTAGTAATGGCCGTTTCTGAGATTTTCAGCAATCCTACATGGCTGAGGCTTGCATCAGCACGCCACAAGGAGTTTACAGAATGAGGATTGGTAGCATAAGTCACGGGAATACCGTTTTCCAAAACATTGACATCGGCCGACGGTAATCCGATTTGAATTTCACGAGGTCCATTGGCACTTGCAGCATTTAACATCACATTACGGTTTCCTTCCTCCTTACTCTTACTGGAACTTTCCGTTTGTGATTGAGCCGTTTTCTTTTCATCTTGTGCAAAACTGTGTTCACAAGTCAAACCGAGCAACAACAATGCTGCGGCTGTACGATAACATACAAAATGGTTCATACCTGTTCTCATGGCATTTTTGTTATTTGAAGTAATAAATTAAATTTTTCATGATCATTGAGAGATTGTTTGTTTGAATGACCTGCGACAAAAGTAGATACTTCTCTTATAATGCAATACCATATCTGTTTCATTCAATGACAATTAGGTTACATGAAACATTTTTGCTACAAAATGAAACATTTCTGACAGCATTCCTGCAGACATGAAAAAGGCGGCGAAAGAGACAGACTGCCGTTCTGCAAACTTTTGTAAATGTTTTCCAAATTGAGTCAACTGACCACCGAATGGATTTCAGCATATCAAACATTTTTGCGTGCTTTGCAGCGTAATTATAAAAGCAAAGAAATATGATGCAACAAAAACGTAATTCCTATCTATTTGTTCTGATTCTGGTTGGTATTGTTTCAGCTTTTGGCCCTTTTGTGACCGATTTTTATCTTCCTGCCTTACCGGAACTGACTACATACTTTAATACTACGGCTTCTATGGCACAGCTCAGTCTTACATTCAGTATGATTGGACTCGGAGCAGGCCAACTGTTCATCGGGCCACTGAGTGACAAGTATGGACGCCGTAGCTTACTGCTCATATCGATGGTCTTCTTCCTTATAGCTACCGTGGGATGCATCATCGTACCCGATGTAAAGACATTCCTTCTGTGCCGTCTGTTGCAAGGACTGGCCGGAGCCGGTGGAGTAGTTATCTCCAAATCAATCGCCACCGACCTGTATGAAGGAAAAGAACTGGCACGTTTCTTTTCGATGCTCAGCGCAGTGCAGGGACTGGCTCCGATATGCGCTCCCGTATTGGGAGGTGTACTGCTTGAGGTAACCGATTGGCGCGGCATCTTCGGTGTATTATTGATTATTGGGGTACTGCTGATTGTCATGCTGCTATTTTTCCGTGAATCATTATCACCGCAATACCGCATAAACACCCCCATATGGAGTGTATTCAAAGGATACCGTCCGGTTCTGCAAAACCGACAGTTCATTTATTACGTGCTTATCCAGGCTTTTGCCATGGGAGTCATGTTTACTTACATAGCTGCTTCACCTTTTATTTTTCAGGAACATTATGGCATATCATCACTTTCATACAGTGTCTGTTTTGGAATCAACGCACTGGCCATCATGATGGGCAGCTTCTTTGTCATGCGCTTCCGCAGTGTACGACGCGGACTGGGAACCGGTTCTGTAGCTTTCCTGGTCATGAGCGTCATAACAGCAATGATTCTCGTAAACAATGCTAATGTAATAATGCTCGAAATATCGCTCGTGCTGTTACTGTTCTGCCTGGGTATGATTTTACCGACAAGTACAACCTTGGCACTGGAACTTGAACGCAGCAACTCCGGCAGCGCATCTGCAGTATTGGGCTTTCTGATGTTTTTGTTCGGAGGTATCGTTTCCCCGTTAGCCGGATTGGGAAACATGCTTGTATCTACAGCATTGCTCATCGTCATAGGCGGAAGTTGTACATTAGTCTTTGCCGTTACGGCTTGCGGACGCCAGAAACTGGCTATCGTACTCAGCCGAATAAAATAAATATATACAAGCACAATTTATAATAAGAGAGCTGTCCTCATTCCGACAGGCTCTCTTGTTTTTTTTATAATCTCCAGACAAGCAACAGTTATCTCCTTGTTCCTAAAATCAGACATAGCCTTTCAGAAAACAGTTTGTACCTGTCTGAAAGTTTATCCTCAGCCTGAGGATATATATCCTTAAGCTAAGGATATGTATCTCCAGCCTAGAGATATGTATCCTTAGGCTAAGGATAAACTTTTCTCTTGTTCTCTACTGCTTATGACAAATACTGATTTTGAATTTTCCATAAGGAATCAACATAAAAAACAACCCGGATTCCGAGAGGTGGAAACCGGGTTGTTTAATTGAAGCCATTATCGGACTGCATCCGGTAATCGCCGTTATTTCTTGGTTTGTTCACGATACTCCGTCGGCGTCATTCCGGTCATCTTTTTAAAACAACGTGCAAAATACTTGGGGTCACTGAATCCGGTCATATATGCCAACTCTGACACCGTAAATGAATTATCCTTAATTAGCTGAATGGCGCGTTTCAACCGGATTACGCGTACAAACTCTACAGGAGTATATCCGGTAATGGATTTCAGTTTCCGATAGAATACGGCCCTGCTGACACAAAGTTTCTCAGCAAACGATTCTATCTCCAAATCTTCATTGCTCATGTTAGCTTCCATGAAATCCATAACCTGCTGCATGAACGATTCGTCCATAGCCGATATCTTAGGTTCCTCCTCAACGCTGTCTGCATTCTCCGCAGGAACAGTGGCCGGAAGCTTTTGAGCAAAGCGTTCCATAAAATACTGTTGCAGTTCCTTACGCTTCTTCAGCAATGCGGCAATTCGAACCCGCAAATAAGTTGCGCTGAAGGGTTTGGTTATATAGTCGTCCACTCCCTGTTCTATACCCGAAATCTTATCATCGAGCGAAGAGCGTGCCGACAATATTATAATAGGTATATGGCATATCATGTTATCCTCCTTTATCCGCTTTATCATTTCCATTCCATCCATTACCGGCATCATCAAATCCGAAACAATAATATCCGGAACAAAATCTTTTGCCATATCCAGTCCCTGCTGCCCGTTCTCTGCCTGAAGGACCTTATAACAGGAAGCCAGACTATTATAGAGGAATGAGCGAAGCTCTACATTATCTTCTACAATAAGTACAGAGGTTTCATTTTCACTTTCATCCTCGTCTCTAAAACCTATAGAACTATCTGCCGCATCTTTCTTTTCGGCCTTACGTGTATCATCCAATATAAATTCTACCTGAGTATCACCTTCATAAACAGCCTTATTCAAAGGTATATCCACATAAAATCTACTGCCTTCGCCCAATTTGCTGTCTACACTGATGCGCCCATGATGAATATCGACCATTTCCTTGACCAGTGACAGTCCTATACCCGAAGAAGGCTGTGTAGTATCATAATGGATGAAGTTCTCAAAACGCTCGAAGAGATGCTTCTGGTTTTCCAGTTCTATGCCTGCTCCGGTATCAACTACGGCAAAACGTACATACTCCGACAGTACGGATATCTCCACCTTTACGCTTTTACCTTCGGGCGTATACTTGAATGCATTCGACAGCAGATTGAAAAATATCTTTTCAAACTTATCGCGGTCTATCCATGCATACAGCTCATCCTTTGATGAGGACAAAGAAAACTGGATATGCTTTTCATAGGCCACCGAATTGAAACTGTTCATCACGGTACGCATGGCGGCAACCACATCCAGATATTCAAGCAATACTTTCATCCGCTTATTCTGTATCTTCCTGAAGTCCAATATCTGATTCATCAGCCTCAACATACGTTTCGAGTTCGAGGATACCAGATTCAGATTATTGCGTGCCGTTTCTGACAGTTTCTCGTTTTCCAACACTTCTGCCACCGGACCGGCTATCAACGTAAGCGGAGTACGAAGCTCATGAGATATATCGGTAAAGAAACGCAGCTTGATTTCCGACATCTGCTTTTCAATTCCAATACGTGCACGCAACTTATATATATACAACAGTACATATACGGTTGCCGCTATCATGAGAAGAATCAAAAATATATAGAGAATGCTGGCCCATACCGTCTCATTGAAAGTAGGCTCAATTATCAAAGTCAGACTTCTGATATTGTCCATCCAGACACCGTCACTGTTTGTCGACTTTATTTCAAGGACATAAGTACCTGCCGGCAGATTCATATAACTGGCCGAACGGGAATTTTCAACTTCATTCCACTCATCTTCCAGTCCTTTCAATCTATATGCATACTGTATGTACTGTGCTCCGATGTAATCAATGCCGCAAAAACGGAACGAAATATTCCGCTGGTCAGAATTCAGGAACAGCGTATCCACATAGTTTACATTTTGTTCCCATGGTTTGCTTTCCACCCTAAAATCAGTAAACAGAATCTTGGGCACATTCTTGTCGCGATGTAGTTTCTGCGGGAACAATTCCAACAATCCCTTATTGGTGCCTAACAGCAAACAGTCGTTATATAAAAGAGGTATTGCTTCGGAGAACTTAAGATTGGCATGAAACAAATCACTGTGATAATTGGTAAAATTACCATGCCTGTAATTGAACTGTGCAATCCCGTTGTCCATGATAATCCAATAATCACCCTGATTGTCACGAATCATTGATTTTACCAGATTAGACAATAAACCGTTGGCCGTAGTATAATGTTCAAATTCAATATGCTCATCCAACAAATCAGAAGATATAACTCTATTGATACCTCCCGAAAAGGCCATTAAACATGTTCCGATAACAGAATCGGAATATACATGCATGATATCATTCGAGTTAAGTGATTTATTGTCATTCTCCCTATGTGAATTATAATAGAACTTCACTTCCTCCGGATGCTCAAAAGCAGAGGAGTATGTTACCAGTCCGTTAGTCGTTCCCAACATCAGCACACCGTCTGCAGTTTCGTTCATGGAGCGTATCTTCAAGGCCTTGTCCATCGGATAGTTCCTCAATTTATTATTGTAATTGATAAAACGAACAGCACCTTTCTCGTCTTTCTCCACCAGATTCAATCCTCCTCCAAAGGTCGCAACCCATATTCTGTTCTTGCTGTCCTGAAAGATTGAATAAACCGCATTGTGGCTTAAACTGTAAACGTCGTCTTCATTATACTTGTAATTGGTTACCTTATAACGGTCATTACCTGCAGGTTCCAATACATACAGGCCATCAAATCTGGTACCCAACCATATTTTTCCGTCTATATCCTGCAACATGCTGTATACGGCAGCATCAAAGGAAGTCTTCTGATTACCCCAACTACCGTTCTTTGACAAATATCCGTTCAGCTTCAACTTCTTATCATACATACGGATATATTCAGCCTTTGATGACATCCATAAACGATTCTGCTCATCACACAGGAAAGAACGTATATCCTGCTCCTTATCCATCTCTATAAAATTAAAGAAGTCTGGAAGGAATATAATTTTGGTAACTCCGTCGTCTGACGTAAACCATAAGTTTTTCTGACTATCAAACAACCGTCCGCGGACAAAAGGAACGCGAAATATGAATCCGGGTCCGAATCGTTTAACAAATAAGGCTCAAGCTTGTCTTCTTCCGCATTATAAAAATACATACCTAGCCTGGAAATCATTATCCACAAATTGCCGTTTTTATCCTCAAACGCAAAAGAGCGTCCCCTACGTTTATCTCCTCTTTCTACATAATGTGTAGTGGCAAAATTATAAACCTTTGTTTCCAAAGTCTTTGTATCTACTCTTACGACCTTGTTTTCCGAAGACTGTATCATCCAGCAAAAGCCCTTTTTATCAATGTAATAATATTCTACGGATGTTACATCTATTTTCCGGAAGCTGTCTTTTGGTATCGAATATATGTAAAAGCCGTCGGTTGTAGAAATACCCAGCTCATCTTCATCCTTCCATCCAGACAAATTGATTATATCTCCGGATAAAGAGGGCATCTCAATAAAATGAATATCATTACTCTGCCTGTCATATTTTGCAAATTTATCTGAGGCTGATATCAGATAAATATCTTTATTTCTTTCTTTTATACGTCTGAACGGGAGATCACTCTTGACATTTTTCTTGCCAACGACCGTAATACCCCGGTCTGTAAGGACCCATTCATCGCCATCAATATCCTGATATACCGTAAATATCTTATCACCTTTCAGGTTTTTATTGTCTGAGTTGTATAAAGTAATCCCCTTTCCCTCTTTACACAATACATCATCTATTCTCAGATTATACCCATCGGCATCAATCACCCATGTAACTCCTTTATGCAAAGGAATAACCGCAACAACATGAATCTTATGTTTTATTTCTTTTTCAACCTTTGTCAGGATATCGATAAAACATTTTTTCCGGATATCAAACAGATAGATATTTCCGTCGTATGTCCAGCACCAGATATCACCGCACTTGGTCTGATATATATTGGTAATACGATTGGTACTCAATATACCTCCATGTTTTGTAGACTGATTGTTATAGTTGGTAAAAGAATACCCATCATAACAATCCAGACCATTCCATGTAGCAAACCAGAACAGTCCGTTTCTGTCCTGCAGCATCGATTCAACAAAACCTTGTGACAAGCCGCTTGAAGTTGAATAATGCTCTATATTACATATAGGCTGCGCCAAGGAACGTCCTTGAAGCACAAACAAGAATAATATAATGTATAAGTATCTCATGTCCTGTTTTTTGAAGCAAATATAGAAAAAGACGAGTGCAGCGGCAAATGAAAATGCTGTTTTCAAATTTATCGATACCGAGCCGCATCCTATATTCTGAAACACATAAAGAACCGGTATCCTTCTCCACCAATCTTTTCGGTATCAGATAAAGACAATGCAGAATCAACCGGTTCAAAATTCTTAATTAATCAACAGTAACCACAACTCTTTGATAATGTTTCAATGACGGAGTCCCGTCATCAGAAACTTCACATATTATATGCAAGGTTTGTCCTTTCTTTGCATTGAGTGGAACTTTAAATGATGCCGTACTCTGATTTTCATTTGTTATTGAAACACGGCCCTTATATGTACAGGCCTCAGCATACTGCCACCATTTAAAAGTCAGCTCATCGCCATCAGGATCGGCAGATGCCGATGCGTCCAATGTAACCAACTGTCCGGGTTTTGCAACAATATCCAGAGGGGTATTCAGGGAAACAACCGGGTGATGATTGGCCTCTTCATACGATTTTACACACCAGTCGGCACGTGCAGCAAAATCATTCTGCAAATCAGCAATCCAGTACCATGTCGGTTTCAGATAAGCAATCAGAAGTGAATCGTTTGGTATCTCTTTTTTCATACGGGTTCTTCCCCATGCATTACTGGTATACCATCTTCCTTCCGGATACTTGTATCCTTTTTCCGGAACCGGATCGAGCCATGTATTTTCCCGAATCCTGACATAACGGCCACCCCAGCCGCCCCAATCGGGATGTTCCTGATTTCTCAGTCCTGCAGGTATTACATGAAAATATGCCGGCGAATCACCTTCCGAACGGAAATCTCCATTATCATGCGCTTTATATGAGCTGCATAAAGCACCGTGATTCTTCAGGATATTCTCGTTCATCCACTCACCCTCATAATATTTGCTCATTTCTTCCGGTTGTACCATTTTCCAGCGGTAAGCTATCGCCTCAAACTGATCAGAGATTACAGTCTTTATGTTGTACTTTCCCCAATGCGGACGAATGTATGCCTGATAAGTGCTGTCTTGTTCCCAAATAAAAAAGAAACGTAATTTCTCCGCTACCTGCTCCATCTTATCAGCATGGTTTTCTTCTATTGTTTTCAATGCACGGGCTATTGTATTGGTTCCTCCCCATGCCTGTATCCAAACCGGACGCTTGTCGGTCTCATCGAGCAAGACTTCAACAATACATTGTGAACCTGCCGTTATCGAATCCATCTCACCTTCGGTTTCCACATTCCCCAGGTAAGTGTGCTGTCTCAAATATTCAGGTGACGGATAATTCTTATCATGCTTTATCAGATTCGGGTAAACCTCGGCATAAGCCTTTAAGGTTGGTTCCATCCAGTCGTCTCCAGCCCATTTATGACCGTGCCAATGATATTGGGAGCTTGAAGTTATAATACCTTCAATATCCCATTCGTTTGAATACAACAAGAAACGAACCAATAAACATTCATCATCTATTTCTCCGTCACTGGTAACAATAACCCTGGTACGGTTATCATCCTCCATCATGACCTTATCGGTTTTATTGCATCCAAACAGCAAACCGGCACAACCAATCCATCCCCAAAGACAAACCCTAAAAGAGCGCAACTTCGTATTTCTCATAATATTTTCTATTTTTTAGTTTTTATTTTAACCATCCCCATCTGATACTCCAATCAGAGAGAACCTCGTTTCTCCATTTTGAAACCGTTTTACTTCCTTGCCATGCACCTTCAAACAAGTCAGGATCTTGCTTGTCGGTATACCAGTTATCTCCAAGCTTATAACCGATTGAGGTTGATTTACCCGGCCATATTTTTCCAACGACAAAAGTACCTTTCTGTCCATTCAGTTCCTTGATGTCTGATACGGTAGTATAACTCAATACAGCCGGAGCTTTTGGTGAATATCTGACAGCATAAATTCCATCACCCAAATAAACGCCATCCCAATCCTGACGGTCTATATTAAAAGTAAAATATTTGTTACCTATCTCTTTCTTATCCAAGACTGGGCCTCTGAAATGAAATTCCAGAACAGAATATACGGCAACCGTATCCTTTTTAGTCGTATTTCTGGAGAATCTTACTCGCGGACTTTCCTTCATCTTTTCAAAACTGCCTCCCCAACTTTCCTTGAAAGGATTGTCCGGATCACCACTCATCATATAAAGCAATGAGGGAGTATCACCCATCTTTATCCGTCCATCATAATAACCAATGAAATCAGCACCCAAGACTCCTGCACCTTTAATATACTGATTATAATAATCTTTATCGCTACCTATAAAGCCACGATAAGAAGCATTGTTTTCTATCATCCATAAATCCGGAAAGTTTTCAGCTATATACGCATAGCTGTTTACGCCCCACTTTTTGTTGGGCCCGCCAATCCAATACACACGAATATTTGAAACGATATCGGGAGCATCGTGCAATGCCTGAGCAACATCCTCCAAAGAGCCCCAAACCAATACATACAAAGGACGGTCACTCTTTTTGCGCGCACATTTTACAATCCATTCCGAACCTTCAGTAGGCTTATCATAACCTTTATAAGGAGACAAGCCATGACGTCCCTGCTTGCAAAGTTTGCGCAATTCATCAGGAGCCATCAATCCTTTCTGTTTTGCCTGCAGCTTTTTAAAATCCTTCTCATATAAATCTATCATACGGAGAATTTCTTCTTTTGAGCCTTTTCCAAATGAAGGCGAAGAGACCAATCCTTCTATCTCAAACATATCACTATACATTAACAGATGAGCCATCGACTGGTTATCATCCGGATCTGTTCCTCCAATGTCCGTACTAACTAAAATGCGATGTTTTTCTACAGAAGTTGTCTGAGCATACACACACAAAGAATTCAGCAGCACACCTAAAAAAACAAACTGCTTTATCAAACTACCATTAATGCCAAATTTCATATAAGACCAATTTTATTTTATTCAACTATACAGTAAAAACATACCATTATCCAGTTCTCCAGCCTTCTATAATGACTATGCACAAAAAGGCTTCTCATTACAGGATATTGCATTCATCCTGAACGAATACAGAGAGCTTATCAAATGCAAATATATTTATTCGGACCATACAGACAGAGGATATTTTTATCTATCAAGTGGATTTTTTAATCATTTCCAAATAAATCCACTATACTCAACATATTTACCCTTATCCTCATGCTATCTGATACTATCATAGAACAAACGTTGGTTTACAAAACGACTATATTCGGTATAGCTTCCCCATAATGTTAAATTATAAACAACTTTATATCAACAGCATTGCAATAGCCAATTAATAATTGTAACATACATTTCAATCGTTTGTAACACATTTGTCAAACGTTTACAACCGTCTTGTAATATCATATTCTCAATTTTGCATCGTCAAACAAAAAAGGAAATAACAATGAAAAAAGGATGGATGCTGACCGCTGCACTTGGAATGTTAATCATACCTTGTAAAGCTCAACAAAACACCAATGAAGAAAAGCCGGAAGGAAAAGCCATTATCGCAATATTCACAAATCTGCATTCCGGTTTCGGACCCAACAACAATGACCGAGGTTTTGAACTTGACCGAAGTTATCTGGGCTACCAATATTCATTGCCTAATCAGGGACTGGAGTTCAAAGCTGTAATGGACGTAGGACAATCTGATGACGTAAACGACTACCATAGAATTGCATATATCAAGAATGCACAAGTAACATGGAAACATAAAAAGATGACCTTGAACGGAGGTTTGATTTCCACTACGCAATTCAAAACGCAAGAGTCTTTTTGGGGAAAGCGTTACGTAGCCAAGTCATTTCAGGACGAATATAAATTCGGAAGCAGTGCCGACCTTGGAGTGTCATTAGCATACGATTTCAACAACTGGATTGCAGCCGACGTAATTGTTGCAAACGGTGAAGGATACAAAAAACTACAGGTTAATGACGGACTTCAGTATGGTGCGGGAGTCACGCTAACTCCAATCAAGGGACTTATATGCAGGGTATATGCCTCATATAACGAAGCCTCCGAAAAAGAAATGGAAGACATTACCAATTTAAATGCCTTTCTCGGATACAAAAACCAGGCGTTCCTGATTGGAGCCGAATGGAACTACCAAAGCAATGCAAAAAACATCAAAGATCAGAATCAAAACGGATATTCAGCCTATACAAGCATAAACCTGAACAAAAAAATCGGTCTGTTCGGACGTTATGACTACCTGTCTTCCAAGGATGACTGGAACGAGGCAAACGATGGATCGGCCGCACTGCTGGGAGCAGAATTCAAACTTGGAAAATACATCAAGCTTTCTCCCAACGTAAGAATGTGGGTTCCAAAAGCAGACAATGCAAAAAACAGCTATTATGCTTATCTGAATTGTTCATTTACCATTTAAACTGAATACAACGAAATAAAAAACAACTTTAAAACGTATATTATATGAAAAAGATGTATGCATTTGCTGCAGCTTTATTAGCTCTCACTTTGGGAGCCTGCAGCGGACAAAAAACAGCAAACGGACGTGAATCAGTGGAATTAACAGGAGCCGGAGCTACTTTTCCACTTCCTTTCTATACGATGACATTCGATAACTACAACGCAGCACACGGAGATAAAGTTTCTTACGGAGGCATCGGCAGTGGCGGTGGTGTACGTAACCTCAAAGACGGAATCGTTGACTTCTGTGGTAGCGATGCATTCTTGAGCGATGAAGAAATGAAAGAAATGAAACCGGTTGTACATGTTCCGACTTGTATGGGAGCAGTCGTATTGGCTTACAACCTTCCGGGAGTTGAGAAACTGAATCTTTCCGGTGATGTCATTGCAGATATCTTCGCAGGAAAAATCACAAAATGGGACGATGCCCGTCTTAAGGAATTGAATCCTGACGTAAAACTCCCCTCTCAAAACATCATGCCGGTTTATCGGTCAGACGGTAGCGGTACTACCTTTATCTTTACTGACTACCTGAGCAAGGTCAGTGAAAACTGGAAGACAAACTACGGAAGCGGAAAATCAGTCAACTTCCCGGTCGGTCAGGCCGCTAAAGGTAATCCTGGTGTTGCCGGTATCATTGGTAATACACAATATACCATCGGTTACATTGGCTCTGAATATGCCTTTGCACAAAAGATTGCATACGCAAACGTCAAGAACAAACGTGGCGAAATGATTACTCCTTCAACCGAAAGTATTTCTGCCGCTGCAGGAGAAATACCACAAGACACTCGTTGCTCTATTACTGATGCCGATGCTGCAGGAGCTTATCCTATCAGCTGCTTCACATGGTTGATTATCTATCAGGAACAAAACTATTCCAACCGCAGTCTTGAACAGGCTCAGGCTACCCTCGACCTCCTTCAATATATGCTTACCGACAGTGTTCAACAAACCACGGCAACCGTACACTATGCTCCACTGCCCAAGAAAGCTGTTGAATTAAGTCGTCAGAACTTAAAGACCGTAACATACAACGGACAAGCTATTTTGAAATAAAAAGGAACAATACTATGCAAGACAAAATATTTAGAACCATACTTATTCTGTCGGCAATTATCATACCCATCATCGGCGGGGGAATCATCTATTCCCTCACCGAAGATGCATCAAGTGCTTTCGAAGAGTTCGGGTTTTGGAACTTTATATTTTCTGATGACTGGAACTATACTCCGGGTAAAGAAAGTTATGGAGCTCTTCCATTCATCACAGGTACCCTACTTACTACCTTTCTGGCACTTATATTCTGCATTCCCTTCTCATTGCCGGTTGCTCTCTTCGTGGGAGAATACTTCAGAGGAACCAAAATTGCAACGGCATTAAGCACCGTAACCGATTTGCTGGCAGGTATTCCTTCAATCATTTACGGACTTTGGGGCTTCTACGCTCTCCGCCCCATTTTTATGGAACTGGAAATTTCTCCGCAAGGCTCGGGTATATTGACCGCTGCATTCGTTTTGGCCATTATGATTGTTCCATACGCAGCTTCCCTGAGTTCTGAATTTATCAAGATGGTTCCCTCCGAACTGAAAGAAGGCGCCTATGCCATGGGAGCAACAAGAGCCGAAGTGATAAGAAGAGTCGTATTTCCTATGGCCGGTTCCGGAGTTTTTTCGGCCTACATTCTGGCAATAGGCCGTGCATTGGGCGAGACTATGACCGTTACCATGCTTATCGGAAACACCAACCAGGTTCCCGACTCACTTACTACCACCGGCAACACCATGGCAAGTATCATTGCCAATCAGTTTGGAGAAGCCGACGGATTGAAACTTTCTTCATTGATTGCCATCGGACTGATACTGTTTCTTATCACTGCCATTATCAACATGATTGGCAAGATTCTGATCCGACGTGCCCAACACGTATAAGACGCTGTAAATATGACACACGACAAAAATCTACAAGTGCGCATCTTCAAGAACAAGATGCTATATTTATTGGTCTGCATCTTCTCAGGCCTCACAGCCATTCCTTTATTGGCTATCTTAGGCGAGGTTCTTATTAAAGGATGGAGACAACTAAGCTGGACATTCCTCACTGAAGCAACTCCCAACGCTTATAAGGCGATGATGGCCATGTCGGCTGGAGAACCTGTACCGGGAGGAATTGCCAACGGTATTATCGGAACATTTCTGATGCTAATTATGGCAGCAGTAATTGCCATTCCCGTCGGAATATTCTGTGGTATATGTCTTTCCGAATACAAAGGAAAATGGTTTGCCACCGTTGTCAGCTACCTTACAGACTTGTTGCAGGGAACCCCCTCGATCATTATCGGTATTAGTAGGCTCGGCTGTCGGCGCCATGCCACCTTACGGTGGTAGGTTTCCGACAGCCT
>OBKR01001099.1_pt1 | contig 25229 bp, 20 predicted proteins | sample 1518991 | NCBI WGS metagenome assembly OBKR01 (sample SAMEA2452117, study PRJEB22498) | human gut metagenome | biome: human feces; feature: human gut; material: feces | place: Australia | collected 2012
AACATACTGCGGAGGATTTTTTGTTTGTATATGTGCGCCGGTAGGGCGCGATAGTCAATAAAAATGTGATTTTATTTCGTAGACACTCTTATCCTTTTCTGAATACTGTAAACAAAAATATTTGATAACATGGTAAGTTTGGGGCTTTATTCAGCTACTTCATGGATTGAGATTAGAAGGCAATGATGTGTTATAAATGCATATTTCAGTGTTTTATTCTATAAAAAGAGAAGATTTCTTTCTGTTTATTACCTATTTAAGTAGATTTATTTGTATCTTTGTCGCCCGAATACGACAATTTTGTATTTTTGCATAATACTTATGGGAAAATTTGATGCATATAAAATAGATTTGAAAGGAATGAAGAACGATACTTACTCATGTGAGTATGTATTGGATAATCATTTTTTTGAAAGTATTGATTCTCCTGAAGTGCAGAAAGGAAAAGTGCATGTAGCATTGACGGTAAAGAAAACAGCAGGTTTATATGAACTGTCATTCAAGACCGAAGGTATAGTTCAAGTGACATGCGACCGCTGTTTGGATGATATGGACCAGCCTGTAACCTCTACGGATAAGATAAAGGTGAAACTAGGTGAGGATTTCTCGGAAAGTGGAGACATCGTCATTATTCCGGAAGAAACAGGAGAAATAAATGTTGCATGGTTTATGTATGAATTTATAGCTTTGAGTATTCCTATGAAGCATGTACATGCTCCTGGAAAGTGTAACAAGGCTATGATGGGTACACTGAATAAGTATTTGCGTGTGTCGGCTGATGAAAATGCAGAAGAGATGGAAGTGGAGGAAGAAACAGCAGACGATAAGGAACAGGTGATAGATCCGAGATGGAATGAATTGAAGAAAATAATAGATAATAATTAAAGTTTAAAAAAATGGCACATCCTAAGAGAAGACAATCAAAGACTAGAACTGCCAAGAGAAGAACTCATGATAAGGCAGTAGCTCCAACATTGGCAATATGCCCGAACTGTGGAGCATGGCACGTTTATCACACTGTATGTGGCGCTTGCGGATACTATAGAGGTAAATTAGCTATCGAAAAAGAAAGCGCAATTTGATAAAAGTGGTATAAAATATAGCCAGAGAGAGTATCTCTCCGGCTACTTTTATATTAACGAGAATTATTTAATTACATGGAGAAAATAAATGCTGTAATTACAGGAGTCGGTGGTTATGTACCGGAATATGTGCTGACAAACGATGAATTGTCGCGCATGGTTGAAACTAACGATGAATGGATAATGACGCGTATTGGAGTAAAAGAAAGACGTATCCTGAGCGAGGAAGGTTTGGGTACTTCTTATTTGTGTCGTAAGGCTGCCAAACAGCTGATGCAACGTACTGGTGCAAATCCTGATGATATTGATGCCGTGGTTGTATGTACAACGACTCCAGACTATCATTTTCCTTCAACTGCTTCAATCCTTTGTGATAAGCTGGGTTTGAAGAATGCGTTTGCTTTAGACTTGTCTGCTGCATGCTGCGGATTCTTATATGGACTGGAAATGGTTGCCGGATTGATAGCAACCGGTCGTCATAAGAAAGTGATTCTTGTGGGTGGCGATAAGATGTCATCAATGGTGAACTATTCTGACCGTGCAACTTGTCCTATATTCGGAGATGGTGCTGCAGCTGTAATGGTTGAAGCAACTACCGAAGATTTGGGTGTAATGGATTGTATTTTGCGTACAGATGGAAAAGGTTTGCCTTTCCTGCATATGAAGGCTGGAGGTTCTGTTTGTCCTCCGTCATATTTTACGGTTAGCAACAAAATGCACTATCTTTATCAAGAAGGTAGAACTGTATTTAAATATGCGGTATCTAACATGTCAAACATTACTGCCCAATTGGCAGAACGTAACGGACTTGATAAAGATTCAATCAATTGGATAATACCTCATCAAGCAAATATGCGTATTATAGACGCTGTAGCAAACCGTTTGGAAGTTCCTATGGAAAAAGTGATGGTGAACATTCAGCGTTATGGTAATACAAGTGGTGGAACATTGCCACTCTGCTTGTGGGATTATGAAAGCAAATTACGTAAAGGTGATAATTTGATCTTTACAGCGTTTGGTGCCGGATTTACTTACGGAGCAGTGTATGTGAAGTGGGGATATGACGGTAATGCAAAGAAGTAAAGATTTAGCATAGACTGTTTCGAAAGCAAACTTGAACTTATTGGGTACGGATTTCACGGATTAGCACAGTGAGGTTTTTTACGTTACAAGTGAAATCCATGAAATTCGTACTTTTGGTTTTTGTAACTTTTGGTACAGTCTTTTTTGTCTGAACAGAATAATTAATAATTTTATGCATAAAGCTGGATTTGTAAATATAGTAGGGAATCCGAATGTCGGAAAATCCACACTGATGAATCTGTTGGTTGGAGAGCGTATTTCTATTGCAACATTTAAAGCGCAGACAACCCGTCATCGTATTATGGGTATCATTAATACGGATGATATGCAAATTGTTTTTTCTGATACTCCGGGAGTACTTAAACCTAATTATAAGTTACAGGAATCTATGCTGAATTTTTCCGAATCGGCGCTGAAAGATGCAGATGTGCTCTTGTATGTTACCGATGTTGTGGAAAAGCCTGATAAAAATATGGATTTTGTTCAGAAGGTACAGGCTATGGATATTCCTGTTCTGCTTCTGATAAACAAAATAGATTTAAGCAATCAGGAAGCTCTTGGAAAGCTTGTGGAAGAATGGCATCAGATGTTGCCAAAGGCTGAAATTATTCCTATATCTGCAACGGCACGTTTTAATATAGACGGAGTAATGAAGCGTATAAAAGATTTGTTGCCCGATTCTCCTCCTTATTTCGAAAAAGATCAGTGGACTGATAAGCCCGCACGCTTTTTTGTTACTGAAATAATACGGGAAAAAATTCTTTTATACTACGATAAGGAAATTCCTTATGCGGTAGAAGCTGTAGTTGAACAGTTTAAAGAAGATGAACATTCTATACACATCAATGTTGTAATATACGTTGAACGTGAGACTCAGAAAGGAATCATTATAGGAAAACAAGGGAGAGCTTTGAAGAAAGTTGCTACAGAGGCAAGAAAATCTTTGGAAAAGTTCTTTGGTAAGAGTATTTATTTGGAGATTTTCGTTAAGGTTGACAAGGACTGGAGAAATTCAGATAAGGAACTGAAGAACTTTGGATATAATTTGGATTAATGAAACACCGACTGTGAAGTCGCTTAAATATAATTTTATATGGGAAACTTAGTTGCAATCGTTGGACGCCCGAATGTGGGAAAGTCGACTTTATTTAATCGCTTGACACGTACACGTCAGGCTATTGTGAACGATGAAGCCGGAACAACACGTGACCGTCAATATGGAAAGAGTGAATGGAACGGGCAGGAATTTTCTGTTGTGGATACGGGAGGATGGGTTGTAAACTCAGATGATATTTTTGAGGAAGAAATCCGTAAACAGGTACTTATTGCCATTGAAGAGGCTGATGTGGTTCTCTTCGTTGTGGATATCATGAACGGCGTGACCGATTTGGACATGGAAGTTGCTTCTATATTAAGACGCACCAAAATACCGGTATTGGTAGTAGCAAACAAGACAGATAATAATAATCTGTTGTATAATGCTGCTGAATTCTATTCGTTGGGATTGGGTGATCCTTATTGCATTTCTGCATTGAGCGGTAGTGGTACCGGTGATTTGCTTGATTTGTTGGTTTCGAAATTTGAAAAGAAACCACTGGAACTTCTTGATGAGGATATTCCTCGTTTTGCGGTAGTAGGACGTCCAAATGCCGGTAAATCGTCTATTATTAATGCTTTTATAGGTGAAGACCGAAATATAGTAACAGAGATAGCAGGTACTACACGTGATTCTATTTATACCCGTTACGAAAAGTTTGGTTTTGATTTTTATCTTGTTGATACTGCGGGTATACGAAAGAAGAATAAAGTAGTGGAGGACTTGGAATATTATTCTGTAATGCGTTCTATACGTGTAATTGAGAACTCTGATGTATGTATATTGATGCTTGATGCTACACGTGGTATAGAAGGACAGGATTTGAATATTTTCTCGTTGATACAGCGTAATCAGAAAGGTCTGGTAGTTGTTGTAAACAAATGGGATTTGGTGGAGGATAAAAGCGAGAAGGTTATGAAGACATTTGAAAATGCCATTCGTAGCAGATTGGCTCCTTTCACTGATTTCTCTATTATATTTGCTTCCGCTCTGACAAAGCAGCGTATATATAAAGTATTGGAGGTTGCAGAAGAGGTATATAAACATCGTACAACCCGTATCTCTACAGCACGATTGAACGAAGAAATGCTTCCGTTGATAGAGGCATATCCACCTCCTTCGACAAAAGGAAAGTATATAAAGATAAAATATTGCACTCAATTGCCGAATACGCAGATTCCATCATTTGTTTTCTTTGCGAATTTGCCGCAATATGTAAAGGAACCTTATCGCCGTTTTCTTGAAAACAAGATGCGTGAACGGTGGCCTTTGAGTGGAACTCCGATAAATATATTTATCCGACAGAAATAAGAGACTATCATAAGATGCAAAACGGATGTGATTTCTTGTGGTTTCAAGGAGTCACATCCGTTTCTTGTTTTTATTTCTGATATGTTTGTATAAGATCTTACTGAGTTCGTCAGCGCGCGTTTGTAGTGTGTTTGTGTGATTCTATTTCAGCTCTTTTGGCCATTCGTAATAATTCTGATGCAAAAACGAAATCATCAAATGTTTGACATCCGGAGTTGAATACTTCTTTTTTAGTTCCATGCCATTCCAAATGTCCTTCATTTATAAAGAGAATACTGTCTCCTATTCCTGTTACAGAATTCATATCATGTGTATTGATAATTGTTGTGATATTGTATTCCGTTGTAATATCATGTATTAACTCATCTATAAGTAAAGAGGTTTTAGGATCCAGTCCGGAATTTGGTTCGTCACAGAACAGGTATTGAGGATTAAGTGCTATTGCGCGGGCTATGGCAACTCGTTTCTGCATACCTCCACTGATTTCTCCCGGATATTTTTTTTCAGCCCCTATAAGATTGACACGATCCAGACAAAATAAGGCACGTTTCATGCGTTCCTGGTAATTGTCTTTTGAAAACATGTCAAGTGGAAACATCACGTTTTCTAGTACTGTCATAGAATCAAACAAGGCAGCACTTTGAAAAATCATTCCCATTTCGCGGCGTAAGGTTGTTTTTTCATTTTTATTCATTCTAACCAAATTTCGTCCGTCATAAAGAACTTCTCCTTTTTCGGGAGTCAATAACCCTACAATGGTTTTCATCAGAACGGTTTTTCCTGAACCACTTCGTCCGATAATCAGATTGGTTTTTCCGTTTTCAAAGACAGCGTTTATATTGGATAAAACGGTATGTCCTTCGAATGATTTGCATAAGTTCTTTATTTCAATCATTTTGTAAGCAATTGTGTTAGAAATAAATCGGAAAATAATATAAGTACACTGCTGCATACGACCGCATTGGTGCTTGCTTTTCCTACTTCAATTGACCCTCCTTCAACCGTAAAGCCAAAAAATGAAGATACGCTGGCAATAATAAATGCGAATGCTATTGATTTGATTATACCACACCATACAAACCATTCATTGAATGAATATTGTAATCCATATGTCAAGTCTTCCGGATTGATGATATGAGCAATATATGCAGTCGCATATGCACCGGTAATTCCCGCAAAAATACTGAATACAACCAATGCTGGTATCATGGTTACTAATCCTGCTATCTTTGGCATGATTAGAAAACGTGCCGGATTAACTCCCATCATTTCTAATGCGTCAATTTGCTGGGTCACTCGCATGGTTCCAAGTTCAGAGGCAATGTTTGAACCTACTTTACCGGCAAGTATCAAACACATTATTGAAGATGAAAACTCCAGTAACATGATTTCACGTGTGGTGAATCCTGTTACAAAACGTGGCATCCATGATGACTGTATATTCAATTTGATTTGAATACAGATGACAGCTCCGATAAAGAAAGAAATAAGAAGTACAATACCTATGGAATTTACTCCTAACTGTTCCAATTCCTTAAGATATTGTTTCCAGAACATTCTTCCTCTTTCCGGACGGCCGAATGTTTTTCCCATCAGGAGCATGTAGCTTCCTAACTGATGAAGCGATTTGAAAAGTACTTTCACGTTGTTTCCTGTTTACAATTTTGTGCAAAAATAACGCTTTTGTGAAAGAAAACCGATGCATTTAATATAGTTTCCTCTTTTAATAACCTTTTTTAAATGCGAATTTCTTATTTTTGCGGAAAATAAGAAACTATGACAAAGGCAGAAAATATAGAAATGCATATTCCTGAGGATGGAAGAATGGTACTGCGAACCGAGAATCTGGTAAAAAAATATGGTAAACGAACTGTTGTAAACCATGTTTCTATAAATGTGAAGCAAGGAGAAATTGTTGGTCTTTTAGGGCCTAATGGAGCAGGAAAAACAACTTCTTTCTATATGACGACGGGATTGATAGTTCCTAATGAGGGGCATATTTATCTGAATGATTTGGATATAACCAAATATCCTGTATACAAGCGTGCTCAGAATGGAATAGGTTATTTGGCTCAGGAGGCTTCTGTCTTTCGGAAGATGAGTGTAGAAGATAATATTGCTTCGGTGTTGGAAATGACCAATAAACCTAAAGATTATCAGAAAGAAAAGCTTGAAAGTCTGATTGCTGAATTCAGATTGCAGAAAGTTCGTAAAAATTTGGGAGATCAACTTTCAGGAGGAGAACGTCGTCGTACGGAAATAGCTCGCTGTTTGGCTATAGACCCTAAATTTATTATGCTGGATGAACCTTTTGCCGGAGTTGACCCTATAGCTGTAGAAGATATACAACATATCGTATGGAAACTGAAAGATAAAAATATTGGAATTTTGATTACGGACCATAATGTACAGGAAACATTGAGTATTACGGACCGTGCTTACCTGCTTTTTGAGGGTAAAATCTTGTTCCAGGGAACTCCGGAAGAGCTTGCGGCGAATCAGATTGTTCGTGAGAAATATTTGAGTCAGAGCTTCGTGCTGAGAAGAAAAGATTTTCAGTTGCAATAAAATATTCTGTATTCATATACAAATAAAAGGCTGGTATATGTTGGAGAAGGAAGGATGTAGTCATTTCTTCCTTTTTTTGTGTAAAAATTTGGGCAAGTTGTTCTTGTATTGGGTTATTTACCGATTCTGTCATACAATGGAAGATGAGGTGGCATAAAATGCTTTGTTGAGATAAAGATTCAAAGTATATACTGGAATGAACTCTGATTTTTAGTTTTTTTTATTCTGGGCCTTTGGTATTTAAAAGATTAAAGCTAATTTTGCGCACTCTTATATATAAGTATAGAAGTAAACATAGACGAATTATAGTAATCATTAAAATAAATTGTCAGAATGAACGTTTCACTACAGAACATTGACAAGGTAAGCGCATTGCTTACTGTAAAAATGGAAAAAGAAGACTATCAGGCACGTGTAGAGAAAGCCCTGAAGTCTTTCCGTCAGAAAGCTAATATGCCTGGATTCCGTCCTGGTATGGTTCCAATGGGTTTAATAAAGAAACAGTACGGTTCAGCTATATTGGCCGAAGAAGTAAATAAACTTCTTCAAGAAAAAGTATATGAATATCTTCGTGAAAATAAAGTTAATATGTTGGGTGAACCTCTTCCTAATGAAGAAAAACAACCAGTTATTGACTTTGCTAAAGACGAGACTTTTGAATTCGTTTTTGATATAGCTTTAGCTCCTGAATTTGATGTTACACTTGATTCAAATGATGAAGTAGACTATTATACAATTGATGTAAATGATGAGTTGGTTGATCGTCAGGTTAAGATGTATGCTCAACGTGGTGGTAAATATGATACCGTACAAGAGTATTCAGAAGGCGACATGCTCAAAGGTTTGATAGCAGAACTTGATGAGAATGGAAATACCAAAGAAGGAGGAATACAGGTAGAGCATGCAGTTATGATGCCTACTTACATGAAGAAGGATGAGCAGAAAGCTATCTTTGCAAATGCGAAAGTAAATGATGTTTTGGTGTTTAATCCTTTTGAGGCTTTTGAAGGCAGCGAAGCTGAAATTTCTTCTCTTTTGAAGATTGAAAAGAATGCAGTTGCCGAAACAAAATCTAACTTCAGTTTCCAAGTAGAAGAAATCACTCATTTTGTACCGGGAGATTTGGATCAGACATTATTTGACAATGTGTTTGGTGAAGGAGCCGTACATAGTGAAGAAGAATTCCGTGCAAGAATCAAAAATGAACTTTCTGAGCAATTCCAGAATGACAGCAATTATAAATTCTTGATTGATGTACGTGATTATGTAACTAAGAAGTTGGGTAAATTGGAATTCCCAGATGCTCTCTTAAAACGTATCATGTTATTAAATAACCAAGAAAAAGGTGAAGCTTTTGTTGCTGAAAATTATGATCGTAGCATTGAAGAGCTTACATGGCATCTTATTAAGGAAAAATTGGTTGCAGCCAACGAAATAAAAGTTGAGAACAACGATATAACAGAGATGGCTAAAGAGGTAACTCGCATCCAGTTCGCTCAATATGGTATGTTGAATGTTCCTGAAGACATGCTTGAAAACTACGCAAAAGAGATGTTGAAGAAGAAAGAGTCTGTAGAGCAACTTGTTAATCGTTGCGTAGAATCTAAGCTTGCTAAAGCTTTGAAAGACAAAGTTAAATTGAATAATAAGACTGTCTCTGTAGAAGAATTCAACAAAATGTTTGAATAAGAGATATTGTTTTTGCTAAAACTTTCTAAAAGGGAGGCTTTGGGTGTGAGTAATATTGTACATTTGTGCACAATATGGAAGACCAAAAGCTTCTCTTTTATTATGTATTAATTTGAAAATATATGAAAGACGATTTTAGAAAGTATGCGACTAAACATTTGGGGATAAATGGTATGGTCCTTGATGATGTGATTCGTTCACAGGCAGGATACCTGAATCCTTATATTTTGGAAGAACGTCAGTTAAATGTAACACAGCTTGATGTTTTTTCACGTTTGATGATGGATCGTATTATTTTCCTAGGTACGGAAATTAATGATTATACAGCAAATACATTACAAGCCCAATTACTTTATCTGGATTCCGTGGATCCGGGAAAAGATATTTCCATATATATAAATTCACCGGGTGGTTCAGTCTATGCAGGATTGGGTATTTATGATACAATGCAGTTTATATCGAGTGATGTTGCTACGATCTGTACGGGAATGGCTGCTTCGATGGCTGCCGTTTTGCTTGTTGCAGGAAAAGAGGGTAAACGTTCTGCTTTGGTACATTCCCGTGTAATGATTCATCAACCGATGGGAGGTGCACAAGGACAGGCTTCTGATATTGAAATTACTGCTCGTGAAATTCAAAAGTTGAAAAAGGAACTTTATACTATTATTGCAGATCATTCACATACCGACTTTGATAAAGTATGGAAAGATTCCGATCGAGATTATTGGATGACAGCTCAGGAAGCAAAGGAATATGGAATGATTGATGAAGTATTAGAACGTAAAAAATAACGGGAGGATAACATTGGATTCAAAAAATAAGTCGAAAAGACATTGTAGTTTCTGCGGAAGACCAGAAACGGAAGTTGGCTTTCTGATTACAGGTATCGACGGATGTATCTGTAATGATTGTGCTGCTCAAGCCAATGAGATAGTGCAAGAGGCTATAGGGCAGACAATGAAGGGACGTTTGTCAAAATTGGACAGGAACGAACTTCCTAAACCAAAAGAAATAAAAGACTTCCTGGATCTTTATGTCATAGGACAGGATGATGCCAAGAGATATTTGTCAGTTTCTGTATATAATCATTATAAACGATTGCTTCAGCAAGATAATGGTGATGATGTGGAAATTGAAAAATCAAATATTATTATGGTTGGTAGTACGGGTACTGGCAAAACTTTGTTGGCTCGTACAATAGCTAAATTGCTTCATGTTCCTTTTACAATTGTTGATGCAACGGTGCTTACCGAAGCTGGTTATGTAGGTGAAGATATTGAAAGTATACTGACACGTTTATTGCAAGTTGCTGATTATAATGTTGCAGAAGCTGAGCGTGGAATTGTTTTTATCGATGAAATTGATAAGATTGCTCGTAAAGGAGACAATCCTTCTATAACACGTGACGTCAGCGGTGAAGGTGTTCAACAAGGGTTGTTGAAACTACTTGAAGGATCAATTGTAAATGTCCCTCCTCAAGGAGGACGTAAGCATCCTGAGCAAAAGATGATTCCTGTTAATACAAAAAATATTTTATTTATTTGTGGTGGTGCTTTTGACGGTATTGAGAAAAAAATAGCTCAGCGTTTGAATACATATGTTGTCGGCTATGGCGCAGTGCAGAATACAATGCATATTGATAAGGAAAATATGATTCAGTACATAGCGCCTCAAGATCTTAAATCTTTTGGACTGATACCTGAGATTATAGGACGTTTACCGGTTTTGACTTATTTAAACCCATTGGATAGGACAGCTTTGCGTAATATTCTGACTGAGCCTAAGAATTCTATTATCAAGCAGTATATTAAATTGTTTGAAATGGATGGAGTAAACTTGACTTTTGAACCAGAGGTCTTTGAATTCATTGTTGATAAGGCTATTGATTATAAGTTAGGTGCTCGTGGATTACGTTCAATAGTTGAGACTATTATGATGGATACAATGTTTGATATTCCCTCACAGAAAGTTACAGAATATTGTGTGACTTTAGACTATGCCAAAAAGCAATTGGAAAAAGCTAATATGTCAAGATTGCAGGCGGTATAGATTAAATGCAATAAGGAAAAACTCAAAAATAAGGATAAAGGGGATAAAATAGTATTCGAAATATTTGTATTTTATAGTAAGTTGTTTATAAATTTGTTAGTCATTCATTTTGAATTATTAATCACGAAAAAGGAATAGTATGGCGGAGAAATCAAATTTAACAGCACAGCTAAAGAGGTATTTCGGATTCGATACATTTAAGGGTGATCAAGAGGCTATCATTCGGAATCTCATGGCTGGTCATGACACCTTTGTCCTAATGCCTACTGGAGGTGGTAAATCTTTATGTTATCAGCTTCCTTCTTTATTGATGGAAGGGACTTCTATTGTTATTTCTCCTTTAATTGCCTTGATGAAGAATCAGGTTGATGCTATACGAAATGTGAGTGAGGAAGATGGAGTTGCGCATTTTATTAATTCGTCTTTAGGTAAAGCTGCTATAGATCAGGTTAAGAGTGATATCTTGGCAGGGAAAACGAAATTATTGTATGTAGCTCCGGAATCTTTGACCAAAGAAGAAAATGTTGAATTTTTGAGGAGTATAAAAATTTCATTCTATGCAATTGATGAAGCTCATTGCATATCAGAATGGGGACACGATTTCCGGCCGGAATACCGAAGAATTCGTCCTATTATAAATGAAATAGGAAAAGCTCCGATCATTGCTTTGACAGCAACTGCCACAGATAAGGTGAGAAGTGATATTAAGAAAAGTCTGGGAATTGTTGATGCAAAGGAATTTAAATCTTCTTTCAATAGGCCAAACCTTTATTATGAGGTACGCTCCAAAACGAAAAATATCGATAAGGATATAATAAAATACATAAAGGCCAATCCAGGGAAATCGGGTATAATTTATTGTCTGAGTCGGAAAAAAGTCGAGGAATTGGCCGAAATTCTGAGAGCTAATAATATTAATGCTCGTCCTTACCATGCAGGTATGGATACTGCTACAAGAACTGCCACACAGGATGATTTCCTTATGGAAAAGATTGACGTTATTGTGGCTACGATTGCGTTTGGTATGGGTATTGATAAACCGGATGTACGCTATGTCTTACATTATGATATGCCTAAAAGTCTTGAAGGATATTATCAGGAAACAGGACGTGCCGGACGTGATGGCGGTGAAGGAAACTGTATTGCATTTTATTCGAACAAAGACCTTCAAAAACTGGAAAAGTTTATGGAAGGTAAACCTGTAGCAGAACAGGATATAGGCAAGCAGTTATTACGTGAGACTGCTGCGTATGCAGAATCTTCAGTTTGTCGCCGAAAGTTGTTATTGCATTATTTTGGTGAGATATATACAGAAGAAAATTGTGGAAATTGTGACAATTGTTTAAACCCTAAGAAACAAGTGGAAGCTCAAGATTTATTATGTACTGTTCTTGAAACTGTATTGGCAGTAAAAGAGAACTTTAAAGCAGAATATGTGATAGACGTCATTCTTGGAAAAGAAACGACGGAAGTTTTAGATCATAAACATGAGGAACTGGAGGTATTTGGCTCTGGCTCTGGCGAAGAAGAAAAATTGTGGAATGCTGTAATCCGACAAGCTTTGATTGCAGGTTATTTGAGTAAAGATGTTGAGAATTATGGCTTGCTTAAAGTTACAGCGGACGGTAAGAAATTTCTGAAGCATCCCAAATCATTTAAAATAACCGAGGATAATGATTTTGAGGAGGAAGAAGAAGAAACACCAATGCGCGGAGGTGCATCGTGTGCTGTTGATCCGGCTCTTTACTCAATGTTGAAAGATTTAAGGAAGAAGCTTTCAAAGAAGTTGGAAGTGCCTCCTTATGTGATATTTCAAGATCCTTCATTAGAGGCCATGGCTACGATTTATCCTATAACTTTGGAAGAATTGCAAAATATTCCTGGAGTAGGAGCAGGTAAGGCTAAGCGTTATGGAGCGGAATTCTGTCAGCTTATCAAACGTCATTGTGAGGAAAATGAGATAGAGCGTCCAGAGGATTTGAGAGTACGTACGGTTGCTAACAAGTCAAAGTTGAAAGTTTCTATAATTCAAAGTATAGATCGAAAAGTTGCTCTAGATGATATAGCATTAGCTAAAAGAATCGAGTTCTCGGAATTGCTTGATGAAGTTGAGGCTATTGTTTATTCTGGTACGAAGCTTAATATTGATTATTTCCTGGAAGATGTAATGGATGAGGATCATGTAGAAGATATATATGATTATTTTAAGGAATCTGTTACAGATAGTATAGAAGAAGCAATGAAAGAACTTGGTGATGATTATACGGAAGATGAGATTCGTCTAGTACGTATTAAGTTTATTTCTGAGATGGCTAATTGATATTTGCAAAATAATTTGATTAAGGTGTCCTTATTTATAAAAGGACACCTTTTTTATTGCTTAAAAAGCATGTTTGTGTTCTATAAGTGGTTTTAAGATTAGTCTGTTTGATATTAAAAGATTTATTGTTTTTCTGATATTGTTATCTTAGTGTTACGGATATATAACTGTAGTCAGAGATTAAGTATAGGGATGTCTAAATTTATATCCTTGTATTTCTGATACTTGAAGCTATATGAATTTTATGGATGATTTATTTAAAAGATGTGCTTTTAGGAAAATCATATTTGCTTATGGCTATTGGGGGTATTCTTCTTTCCTTGCATTTAAAGATTGCAAAAAAAGAAAAATACTGTTTTTTACTAATAAATAAAATTAGTATATTTGCACGCAATAAATTCTAAAGCTTTATAACCTATGTCATTTATTGCAGATAAAATTGTTATGGACGGTTTGACGTATGATGACGTTCTTTTGATACCGGCCTATTCTGAAGTATTACCCCGCACAGTCGAGTTGACGACAAAATTCTCAAGAAACATAACTTTGAACATTCCTTTTGTAACAGCCGCAATGGATACTGTTACTGAAGCAAAGATGGCTATTGCAATTGCACGTGAAGGCGGTATTGGAGTTATTCATAAAAATATGTCAATCGAAGAACAGGCACGTCAGGTTGCTATTGTAAAGCGTGCAGAAAACGGAATGATATATGATCCGATAACAATTAAAAGAGGATCTACGGTACGTGATGCTTTAAATTTAATGGCGGAATATCATATAGGTGGTATCCCTGTTGTTGATGATGAACGTCATCTTGTTGGTATTGTAACAAACAGAGATTTACGCTTTGAAAAAGATTTGAATAAGAATATTGAGGATGTGATGACTAAAGAGAATTTGGTCACAACAACTCAACAGGCTGATATGGAGGCTGCTACTCAGATTCTTCAGCAACATAAAATTGAAAAATTGCCGGTGGTTGATAAAGATAATAAACTGGTTGGTTTGATTACATATAAAGATATCACTAAGGCAAAAGACAAACCTATGGCTTGCAAAGACGAGAAGGGACGTTTACGTGTTGCAGCAGGTGTTGGAGTAACAAACGATACATTAGATCGTATGCGTGCATTGGTTGCTGCCGGTGCTGATGCTATTGTAATAGATACGGCTCACGGACATTCTATGTATGTTATTGAAAAATTGAAGGAGGCGAAGAAAGAATTTCCTGATATTGATATTGTTGTTGGAAATATAGCAACAGGAGCTGCTGCTCGTGCATTAGTTGAAGCAGGTGCGGATGCTGTAAAAGTCGGTATCGGACCGGGATCTATTTGTACCACGCGTGTTGTTGCCGGAGTTGGTGTTCCTCAATTAACGGCGGTATATGATGTTGCAAAGGCTTTGGAGGGTACAGGTGTTCCTTTGATTGCTGATGGTGGTTTGCGTTATTCAGGTGATGTAGTAAAAGCATTAGCTGCTGGAGGTTATTCTGTAATGATAGGTTCATTGGTAGCAGGTACAGAAGAATCACCGGGTGAGACTATTATTTTCAATGGCCGTAAATTTAAGTCTTATCGCGGAATGGGATCTTTGGAAGCTATGGAGAATGGTTCAAAAGATCGTTATTTCCAGAGTGGTCAGACTGATGTTAAAAAACTTGTTCCTGAAGGAATTGCTGCGCGTGTTCCTTATAAGGGAAGCTTGTATGAAGTAATTTATCAGTTGGCTGGAGGTTTGCGTGCAGGAATGGGATATTGTGGTGCTGCAAATATTACAGAATTGCATAAAGCTAAATTTACCCGTATTACAAATGCTGGAGTTTTGGAAAGCCATCCACATGATGTAGCTATTACAAGTGAGGCTCCTAATTATAGCCGTCCTCAGTAAGATATAGAATATCTTTATAAAATTGTTATAAAGGGCTGTTTTTATATTAACTGAAAACAGCCCTATTATTTTTTATCTAAGATGAAAAAGATTATTGTTCTGTTGCTCTGTTGTTTTTTTATTATTTGTGTGAGAGCGCAAAGTGATTCTTTATTGATGTATGTAGGAGAAAAGCCTGTTTCAAAATCAGAATTTGTATATGCGTACCAAAAAAGTCGTTCCATATCGATTCATGAATTTCTTTCTCGATATGTAAAAATAAAAAGATGGGCTTGTGCTGCAGAAAAAATAAGGTTGGATACAACTCAATCATTTATTAACCGTTATTCTTTATATGAACAGCAAGTAAAAGAACTTGTTACTGCAGATGCGCAAGATGCAAATCTGTGTATTGAAACTGGAAGTTTGTATATTGCTCATCTGTTTGTGCGTATTCCGCAAAAAACTTCATATAAAGATATAGACCAATTGCAGTGTCAGTTTGATTCTTTGTATCAGAGCATAGGGAAAAATGGTAGATTTGATATTTGGATAAGAGAAAATAGAAAAACTCTTTCAAAGGAGTGGAATGCTGAGATTCAGGAGGTAATACCATCTCAATTACTGACTGATTTATCATCATGTTTAAGTTCTCTTGAAAAAGGAATGTTATCTAAGCCTTTCTTCTCTCCTGTAGGAATTCATATGATACAGAAGTTGGATTCGGTTTATGATGAGGCCGATAGTATTAAAAATGTAGATTTAGAAGATAAACAGTGGTTGCTTTCTGAATATCGTGATGGGTTGTTGACTCAAATGTTGGAGGATAGTCTTTGTTCTGTTAAGGAAAATGTTCTTGAAGAGTTTTATAGAAAACATCGTAGACATTATAGATGGAAACTGCCACATTTTAAAGGGATTGTATTACAATCTTCCGATAAAATCAAATTGGATAATCTGGAGAAATCTCTCCATGGATATCCTCAAGAAATGTGGCTGCAGATAATAGAGCGATTGAAGAAAACTAGTGATTTGTCTTGGTTGAAAATGGATTATGGACTGTTTCAGATTGGTACGAATGCATGTGTTGATAAGCTTTATTTTGGACAAGGTGATTTTCATCCGTCGGCTGATTATCCTTATGTAAAGGTATTAGGAAAAGTCTTGAAGAAAAAGCCTGAATCATATTTAGACGTTTACAAAAGAGTAAAAGTCGATTATTGTAAATCTCGATTGGAAAAAGAAGATGCATTTTTAAAGAAAAAAATTAAGGTTGAAATAAACGAAGAGGTTTTAAAAACAGTTAATAATCACGAGGCTATATAAATTAAAACAGTATATTCGCTCATTATTTGTATTATTCATGTATATGAAATATTTGAAAGCCTCCTTATTGGTAGTTGTTTGCTTTTTGACAGCTTGTGGTGGAAAAGTTGACCACCATGGTAAAACTCCATTGGTTGAGGTGGATGGTACTTTTCTATACAAAGAAGATTTGAAGGCAAGCATGCCTATTGGATGCTCTAAAGAGGATAGTTTATTGTTTGCTGAAAATTATATTCGCAATTGGATTGAGGATATATTATTGTATAATAAGGCTAAAAATAATATTTCGGAGAGTCAGCGTATAGAAGACCTGGTGCAGAATTATAGGAAATCGTTGATTATACATGAGTATCAACAAAAACTAATAAATCAAGAGTTGACTGCAAATTTGTCAGATGATGAAATGATGGCTTTTTATAACAATAATAAAGAGCTGTTTAAATCTGACGAAACATTGCTGAAGGGTTTATATATAAAGGTGCCTTTGAAAGATGCTAATCTGGATAAGGTGCGTATATGGTATAAAAAGAAGGATGAAACTTCAATAGATCATCTGGAAAAGTGTAGTTTGATGAGTGCTGTTGATTATATATATTTTTATGATCATTGGGTGCCTGTTTCCATGTTGTTATCCCGTCTTCCCGACAAGAAGAATGATATGGAGAAATTATTATTGGAAAAACGTCATATTGAATTGAAAGATTCATTATATTGTTATTTTATCAATATTGACGATGTGCTGATGAGAGGTGAGAATAAACCTTATGATGCAGCAGCTGATGAAATAAAAGAGATTATGATAAATATGAAGCAGGCTGAATTTATGCGTAATATGAAGAATGATCTCTATGAACGTGCTTTAGAAAAGAAAGATATTAAATATTATTATTGATAAACAGATGAAAAAGTCGTTAAGTATTAAAGTCTTGATATTCTTGCAAGTCTGGATGATTGGTGCTATATCATATGCCCAAGACAATATTATAGATGAAGTTGTATGGGTTGTAGGAGATGAGCCAATTTTAAAATCTGAAATAGAGCAGGCGCGTTTACGTGCTCAATATGAAGGCGTGAAATTTGATAAAGATCCTTATTGTGTGATTCCAGAACAAATGGCAGTACAGAAGCTTTTTTTACATCAAGCCGTGATTGACAGTATAGAAGTTTCTGAGGCCGATGTCCTGAAGCAAGTCGATAGACAAATGAACTTTTATATTCAGCAAATAGGTTCAAAAGAAAAATTGGAAGAATATTTGAATCAGACAACCACTCAGTTGAGAGAGAAGTGGCGTGAAGAGGTACGTAATCAAATGATCGCCGATGAAATGAAAAGAAAGATCGTTGGTGATATAAAAGTTACTCCTGCTCAGGTAAGACGTTATTTTAGTAATTTGCCATCGGATAGTATCCCTTATGTTCCGACACAAGTTGAAGTGCAGATAATTACTCAAGAACCTAAAATACCCCAAGAAGAGATAGAAAGAGTAAAAGCTCGCTTGCGTGATTTTACAGAACGTATTAATTCTGGAGAAACTCAATTTTCAACATTGGCTCGTTTGTATTCTGAAGACCCTGTCTCTGCGCGTCAAGGTGGAGAAATGGATTTTATGGGACGTGGCCAATTGGTTCCGGAATTTGCAGCTGTTGCTTTTAACTTGACAGATCCCAAAAAAGTTTCCAAAATTGTGGAAACAGAATATGGTTTCCATATAATTCAGTTGATTGAAAAACGTGGAGACCGCATAAAGGTGCGTCACATATTATTAAAGCCTCAAATTTCTGCTGAAGAAATTAATGCATCTACAATGCGTTTGGATTCAATAGCAGATGATATTCGTTCTGGTAAATTCTCTTTTGAAGCAGCTGCTACGTATCTTTCGAGTGATAAGAATTCAAAGAACAACAATGGATTGATGCCGAATAAGAATGAAGGAACATCACGTTTTGAAATGCAACAGCTTCCTCAGGAAATAGCTGTTGTCATTGATAAAATGAATATTGGTGAGATTTCAAAGGCATTTACAATGATTAATACGGAAAATCAAAAGCAAGAATGTGCTATCGTAAAACTGAAGACGCGAATTCCTGGTCATAAGGCAACGATTACAGAAGATTATCAGAGGTTGAAAAACGTAGTCTTGGAAAAGTTGCAGAATGAAAAATTGCAGAAGTGGATTGCGGAAAAACAGAAAACGACATATGTTCGTATTAATGAAAAATGGAAAAATTGCGATTTTCAGTATCCGGGATGGATTCATTAAAGTAATGATACATATATAAAATGTTTAATAATAAAAAGTATAATCATTTATTCAGCGGGCATAGAATATTATTAGTTGGTATTCTGTGCCTGTTTGGCGTTTGTGTTGCTCAAGTACGTACGACACAAAAGACAAAACAGAATGAGCCTAAAAAAACGAAGGTTTATTTGCTGCATTCGGATGTTCTGAAATTTAATAAGGAATTAAATCCCGACGCTCAAATTTTGGTTGGTAATGTTAAATTCAGGCATGACAGCGTTTATATGGATTGCGATTCTGCTTATTTTTATGAGGCAAAAAATTCATTTGAAGCTTTTGGGAACATAAAAATGCAACAGGGAGACACCTTATTTATTTACGGTGATTGGTTGTTTTATGATGGAAATTCACAGATAGCCATGTTGCGTGAAAATGTAAGAATGATAAATAGGGAAACGGTTTTAACAACCGACAGTTTCAATTATGATAGAGTCTTTAATCTAGGCTATTTCTTTGATGGTGGTACTCTGACGGATGCAGACAATGTGTTGACCTCAGATTGGGGAGAATATAGTCCGGCTACAAAAGATGCGGTGTTTAATTATGATGTGAAGTTGGTGAATCCTAAATTCACTCTGACTTCAGATACTTTAAGATATAATTCTCAAACAAAAATTGCTAATATTGTAGGACCGTCTGAAATTGTAAGTGAAGCCAATCATATTTATTCCGAGTTGGGCTTTTATAATACAGTAACGGGAAAGGCTAATTTATTGAATCGTTCGGTCTTGACCAATGGAGCAAAAAAACTGGTTGGTGATAGTTTGTTTTATGACAGGAATCAAGGTTATGGCGAGGCTTTTCGTGATGTTGTAATGACTGATACAGAGAATAAAAGTATTCTGACAGGTGAATACGGTTATTATAATGAATTGAGAGGAGATGCATTAGTTACGGATAGTGCTGTTGCTATTAATTATTCTCAGAATAATGATAGTTTGTATATGCATGGTGATACTTTAAAAATGGTAACTTATAATATAAATACCGATTCTGTGTATAGAAAAATGTTTGTATACTATAAGGTGCGCATATATAAGTCCGACATGCAGGGAGTGTGTGATTCCTTAGTATTCAATTCACAAGATTCTTGTATGACAATGTATCGAGATCCTATTGTCTGGAATGGAAGCCAGCAGCTGTTTGGTGAAGAAATTCGTGCATATATGAATGATTCTACGATAGATTGGGCGCATATCGTCAATCAGGCAATGTCTATAGAGAAAATAGACTCTGTTCATTATAACCAAGTGAGCGGAAAAGAGATGAAAGCGTATTTTAAGAACGGTGATTTAAATAATCTGGATGTTATCGGTAATGTCAGGGTAGGATATTATCCTATGGATAGTGATAGTTCATTGATTAGTTTTGTTTCAGCAGAAACAAGTTTAATGAATCTCTATTTAAAACAACGTAAAGTAGAAAAAATAAAGATGAGTCCACAGACTGACGGAACTACGTATCCTTTATTACAAATTCCGGCAGATAAGTTGTATTTGCCTTCTTTTGCTTGGTTTGACTATATACGTCCTTTGGATAAAAATGATATTTTTGTGTGGCGTGGAAAGAAGGCTGGGCAAGAATTGAAGAAGGAAGTAAAAAGGAAAATACCGTTACCATCATTAAAAAATGTGGTCAAAAAAGAAAGTCCTGATGGCTCAAATCCATAGTCCTAAAGGTTTTCGGCATACTTTTTATATGCAAATGACTATATTAAGGGAGATAAGTTCTTGTCTGACGGATGGAAACATCCCTATAGTCGAGATAAATGTGATGCTGATAATGATCTGACTAAAAGAAGTAATAGACTTATACTGCAAAGAAAAAATAAACTTAATAGAGGGTTTAATTTTTCATTTCTTAAATTGTTAACACTCTTGTGTTTGATAATAATTTTATATTATTTGATTCCATAATCTTTTTATTAAAGATATTTATTTATGAGTGATGTTATTCGGTTATTGCCAGATTCTGTTGCGAATCAAATTGCGGCGGGAGAAGTAATACAGCGTCCGGCTTCAGTGGTGAAAGAATTAGTGGAAAATGCTATTGATGCAGAAGCAAAGAATATACATGTGATTATAAAAGATGCCGGTAAGACTTGCATTCAGGTTATAGATGATGGTAAGGGTATGTCTGAAACGGATGCGCGTTTGTCATTTGAAAGGCATGCAACATCTAAAATTCGTGAGGCTTCCGATTTGTTTTCTTTGCATACGATGGGCTTTCGTGGAGAAGCATTAGCTTCGATTGCTGCTGTTGCTCAAGTTGAACTGAAGACCAGGCAGGAGTCGGATGAATTAGGAACTTCTATTTCTATTGCAGGTTCAAAGTTACTTGCACAGGAAGCTGTATCTTGTGCTAAAGGCTGTAATTTTTCAATTAATAATTTATTTTTTAATGTCCCGGCAAGAAGAAAGTTTTTAAAATCTAATCAGACTGAGTTGAGTAATATATTGGCCGAGTTTGAACGCATTGTATTAGTTCATCCAGAGGTCGCTTTTACTTTACATCATAATGAATCGGAATTGTTTAACTTATCTGTAGTTTCTTTGCGTCAGCGAATTATAGATATTTTCGGTAAGAAAATTAATCAGCAGCTGTTGAATCTTGATGTAGAAACATCATTGGTGAGAATTACAGGATACATAGGTAAGCCTGAGACTTCGAGAAAAAAAGGTGCTCATCAGTATTTTTTTGTAAATGGGCGTTATATGCGTCATTCCTATTTTCATCGTGCTGTTATGGAGGCTTATGAAAACCTTATTCCGGCAGGTGAACAAATTTCATATTTTATTTATTTTGAAATAGCGCCGTCAAGTATTGATGTAAATATACATCCGACCAAAACAGAAATAAAGTTTGAAAACGAACAAGCCATTTGGCAGATTCTTGTAGCTGCGATAAAGGAATCATTAGGAAAATTCAATGCGATACCTAGTATTGATTTTGATACAGAAGGAATGCCTGATATTCCGGCATTTACAGGTGCAGATTTTTCGGAAGCACCGACTGTCAGTTATAATTCTTCCTATAATCCTTTTACTTCGAATGAAGGTGATTATTCTTCAATGGACTTTTTTTCAACTTCATCTGATTTAAAACGAAATAATTATTCTTCATCATATAGCAAAGCGTCTGTTCCATCGGAGTGGGAGAAAATGTATCAACCAGACACAGCTTCTAATAACGGCCTTTCTGATATTCTTCCAGATGATACCCCTATAGTTTTGGAAGAAAAATCAAATGATTCATTAGAAAAAGCAAACGTTTATTTTCAATTTAAAGGACGTTACATTTTGACTTCTGTTAAATCTGGATTGATGATAATAGAACAAACTAGAGCACATCTGAGAGTTTTGTATGATCGTTATCTAAGTCAACTGGAAAATCATAAAGGTATTTCACAAGGAGTTTTATTTCCTGAAATAGTTCAGTTCCCTGCATCGGAAGCAGTGGTATTAGACGGTATATGGGATGATTTGTTATCAATAGGTTTTGATTTATCGAATTTGGGTGGAGGAAGCTATTCCATTAATGGCGTTCCTGCAGAAATTGATGGGCTGAACCCAGCAGAACTACTTCGTAATCTTGTGACTACTTCTATTGACAAGGGAAACGATTTGAAAGATGATATTCATCATAGGCTGGCTTTAATGATGGCTAAGTCTGTTGCTATTGTTCCTGGACAAGTTTTGAGTAATGAGGAGATGAGTAAATTGGTTGATGAACTGTTTTTATGTCAGATACCGAACTATACACCGGAAGGAAAAACAATATTATCAGTGATGTCAAACTCTGATATTGATAGATTGTTTTAGTATGTTTTTTATGACAAGAAATATAATTAGTGCCAATTTATAGCTTTTTATTATAAAATGAGTAGAAAAAGCTCTTGCGTGAATGTTTTTTTTCATATATTTGCTTCCAAATATCTTTTTTACACGATGTAAAAAATGTGATTTGTAAATATAATAATTATGAAAAAGTTGATGTTAATGCTGGCTATTGCCGGAGCTTCTACTGCTGCTATAGCGCAGGAGAATGTAAAAGCTACAGATATTCCTGTTAAGGAGAATAGTGTAGCAACCAATTCTTTTTGGAGTAATTGGTTTATTCAAGGTGGAATAAACTATAACGTTTTTTACTCTAGCCAAGAAATGGGTTTGAACAAGAATCCTTTTAAAGATCGTGGTGCTATAGGATTTAATGTTGGAGTAGGTAAATGGTTTACTCCTGGTTTAGGATTAAGACTTAAATTTGATGGTATTTCAGGGAAACAGGTAAATACAAAGGAAAGTGTAGAAGATTTTGATTATTGGGATCTTCACGGTGATGTATTGTTTAATTTGAGCAATATGTTATGTGGATATAACGAAGAGCGTATCTGGAACTTTATACCTTATATTGGTTCTGGTGTTATTCGTAATTGTTCTACTAATAACTATTCATGGGGTGCTAATATTGGTATCTTGAATACTTTCCGTTTGAACAAACGTGTAAGCTTGAATTTTGAAGTTGGTGCATTAGTTGCTCCAAAAGGATTTGATGGTGATGCAACAAAATCTGATGGAAATGAATTCTGGCGTGGAGCTGATAAAGTTTTAAGTGCCTCTATAGGACTTACTGTAAATTTGGGCAAAACTACTGGATTCAAGAAAACTGTTGACGTGGATGCATTGATGGCTTTGAACGCAAGTCAGTTGGATGCATTGAACGCTGCATTGGCTGCTCAACAGAATGAAAATGCTCAATTGAAAGAAGAGCTTGCTAAGAAACCGAAAGAAGTTGTTAAAACTGTATATTCTAAGGAATATGTAAGCGCACCACGTTCAATCTTCTTCAATATCGGTTCTTCTAGAATTGTTTCTAAGAAGGAAATCGTAAACTTGCAAGTATTGGCTGATGCTGTGAAGGCTGATGACAATATTAAATTGAAAGTTTCAGGTTATGCAGATAGCGCAACTGGTAGTGCTAAATTCAACCAGAAATTAAGTGAAAATCGTGCAAATCGCGTTGCTGACGAATTAGTTAAATTAGGTGTAAGCCGTGACAGACTTGTTGTAGAAGGCTTGGGTGGCGTTGCTACTTTGAAACCTAATTCATATAATCGTCGTGTAATTGTTGACGTTGTAAAATAAAGAACTTAATAGTTATATTTAATAAGAGAGGCCTTACAAATTGTAAGGTCTCTTTTTTTATTATATTTGCAGCGTAATATAGATAAAAGTGAACAATAGAATATGGGAAAAGTTATATTGACGGGTGATCGTCCAACAGGACGGTTGCATTTAGGACATTATGTTGGATCGTTAAAAAGACGTGTAGAACTTCAGAATACGACCGATTTTGAAAAAATGTTTGTGTTTATTGCCGATGCGCAAGCTCTTACAGATAATGCTGATAATCCGGAAAAGGTACGCCAAAATATTATAGAAGTGGCATTGGACTATTTGGCTTGTGGATTGGACCCGACAAAGGTAACTTTATTTATCCAGTCACAAATTCCGGAATTGGCCGAGTTGACAACTTATTTTATGAATCTGGTAACAGTCTCTCGTTTACAGCGAAATCCAACTGTTAAGACTGAAATTCAGATGCGTAATTTTGAAACAAGTATTCCTGTAGGTTTCTTCTGTTATCCAATAAGTCAGGCTGCTGATATTACGGCATTTAAGGCAACGACAGTTCCGGCGGGAGAAGATCAGGAACCTATGCTGGAACAAACACGTGAAATTGTAAAACGTTTTAATTATATCTATGGTGAAACTTTGGTAGAGCCGCAGATATTGTTACCGGAAAATCAGGTATGCATGCGTTTGCCGGGTACTGATGGAAAGGCAAAAATGAGTAAATCATTAGGCAATTGTATTTATCTTTCCGATTCAGAAAAAGACGTTCAGGCAAAAGTTCGCAGTATGTACACGGATCCTACTCATATAAAAGTTTCGGATCCTGGAAAAATAGAAGGTAATTGTGTCTTTATTTATCTTGATGCATTTTGCCGTCCGGAACACTTTGAAAGATATCTTCCAGAATATCCAAATCTTGATGAACTGAAAGCTCATTATCAACGTGGAGGTTTGGGAGATGTTAAAGTGAAGAAATTTTTAAATGCTATTTTGGACGAATTTTTGGCTCCTATTCGTGCTCGGAGAAAAGAGTTTGAACAGGATATTCCGGAAGTGTATAATATATTGAAGCAAGGTAGCATTAAGGCTCGTGAAGTTGCAGCGGATACCTTATCAGATGTACGTAAGGCGATGAAAATAGATTATTTTGATGATATTGATTTGATAAATCAGCAAGCGGAACGTTTTAAAAGTGGAATCTAAGTATAAAAAGCAATAATTATACCTCTGGATGTAATAAAAGATGGTGTGATTATTGCTTTTTCTGTTTTTCTTAAAAAAAAGATGGCGAAAATTTTGTATACTAAAAAAAAACGCTTACCTTTGCATCGCTTTTGAAACGAAAGACATCGGGCGTTTAGCTCAGCTGGTTCAGAGCATCTGCCTTACAAGCAGAGGGTC
>OBKR01001114.1_pt1 | contig 24902 bp, 17 predicted proteins | sample 1518991 | NCBI WGS metagenome assembly OBKR01 (sample SAMEA2452117, study PRJEB22498) | human gut metagenome | biome: human feces; feature: human gut; material: feces | place: Australia | collected 2012
ATCTGTTTGCTTATTGCGGGAATAATCCCGTGATGTATACCGATCCGACGGGGAATTTTATATTAATATCATTCCTTATTGGTCTTGGCATTGCTGCGGGAATCGGTGCAGGGATCGGTGCCGTTTCATATATTGGATCAGAAGTTGTTTCATGGGCAATAACAGGAGAATGGAATTGGTCATGGGGTATGTTTGCAGGATCAATTTTGGGAGGAGCAATTGGTGGTGCGTTATCGTATGCTGTTCCCCTGTTAGGGATTACAGGGGCGGCTTTCGTGAATGGATTTATTTCTAATGCTATCGGAATGGGTTTGCAAAATGCATGGGAAGGTACAAATTATAGTGTTGCGGATATTTTGTTTGAATCTATTTTTGTTGGCGGATTTTCTGCGTTGACTGCTGGAATAACGAATAAAATCAAAATTAAAGGTTTCACTGGACGAGGCAGTATTAGTCAAGTGACGAGGCAAATTTATACAAAGTTTTTTAATGGAACCATTAAAAGAGTAACAGCGAGTACATTGTGTAAGATGGTTGTATACGAGGCTGCTTATAGTATATTTAACACATTTGTTAACATTTTAATGAACGTGGGAGAACACTATAGAAAATACAAAAAATGGGGACCTTGGAAACCAAGTATATAAAAGACAAGGCTGGTCATGTAAAAAGGGATAAATTTTTATCCCTTTTTACAACAATATTTATATAATGGAGGGAACAGATGTGATGAAGAAGGTTTTTTGGCAGATCTCTATATTTTTATATATTGGAATATTGATTTTTTTAGGTATAGCTGCGGCAGGAGTATATGTAATAGTCTATTTTTTTGTTGACATAAATGATAAAGCTGTTTTGGATTGGATATATTTAATTGTTTCTATTGGAGCAGTATTATTTTGTATATATACGATTATTCGCTTGGGGAAAAATAGAATCGTTTTATTAGAGACGGAAGTTTTCGTACCTAAGAATGGGGGACGTAAGGGTAATCGAATTCAATATGAAACGCATATAAAGTACATAGAAATAAAAAATATTTTTATTACAATGAGTGACAAAAATTCACGTGGCGGAGAGTCAAGCTGGGTGTTTGTTCCAATGCCATATATAGTATTTGAGTGCACGGACGGTAGTCAGAAGGCGATTAATGTATATTTTTATACAAAAAAACAAGTAATAAAGATAATTGATTTGGCAATTGAACGAGCAAAATTATTAGGAAATAATATGGATATAAAAACAGGGACGGATATATTATTAGATTTTAAAGAGAATGCAAAAAAAAAGTGATATTGGGTTTGTAATATCTAATAGTATAAAAACGGGAAAAGGATAGTTTTTTTCATATAGGACCATTTTAGGAGGATGAAACTATGCGTTTTTTTATTGATACTACACAATCTATGAGTCAATCCGTTTTAGTTAAAAATAAAGATAATTCGTTTTCTTGTTTAAATAATGAATTAAATTGGGATTTTCAAGTTAAAATTGAACCGTTTGTGGTATTAATATTAAATATTAACTCAAATTCCAAACAATGTATAGGAATAGAAGGTTGTGTAAATTTAAGCGAGAGAATTATATTAAAAGAAATAGATGTAAAACATGTTTTAACTGGACGATTGTATATGGATGATAAATCTATTGATCCAGATTGTTTTGGAAAAGAGTATCTTATAAAAAACGCAAAAAAAGTAAAAGGAATAGAATATTACGATTCAAGTCAAAAATTATATGGTTTTGGCGATATTGAAATTGATTTACCGATTTATCAGTTTGCAATTAATCAATATGTCAAAATTGATGAAGATGGTAAATTGGTTGCAATATATTTAAAGTTTAGTTGAAGCAATAAAGTGAAAGAGCGGCTACACAGAAATGTGTTGCCGCTTTTCTTTCTTAAATATTTTTACAAGAGAGCGTGGAAAGGGAGATATTGACATCACGGAAGATATGTCGTATAATAATAACGTAGCAAAGCTGAATCCGTTCCGTTATCGTGGGTATTATTACGATACAGAAACGGGGTTAATTCATTTGCATACTGTTAAAGTTTATATGTTCACTAAACGAGGTTTATAAAGATAAGAGTAGAGTTAAAAAAACGATTTTGAAATTAGATGAAATTAGACAAGATATAAATTTGTACAATCTTGTTGTCTGGCAAGGGTTTAGGTAAAGTGTAAAAATAATGACAATATTTTGGCTTAATAAAGGCAAAAGATAGGCAGTAAAAAGCGGATGCATTGCAAATGAGATTATGCTATAATGATATCATCCAAAAGTGAAGGCCGACTGGTGAGCCGTTTTCGAAATTAGAGTTTCGAAGACGGCTTTTTCTTTTGGGAAATTTGTTATAGGAGGGCTGTATTATGTTGAATCAGAAAAGAAAGAGCGAAGGGATATTCATCGGCTATTGGAGCATTATTGCAATAGTGACTGCGTTAATGATTGTCGTACAACCGACGTTTGCCGCCTCAGAGACGATTTGGGATCGCTTCAGCGCCATAATGCGGGATTTTTACGGACAGATTGTTACAATCAGTACGATTGTCGCTGTCACGATGGCCGCAGTCGCATTGATTGTGCGGTTGGCATCCCGGAATCAAAAGGCGGTGGACGAAGCAACGAGCTGGCTCAAGCGTATTGTAATCACATGGATTATTTTGAATTCGCTTGGTTTTATTGTTGCTTACATACAACCGTTGATCGCAGGAGGAAATTACGGGGGCTAATGGTAGATATTTATGTAACGCAGAAAAAGTATAATATTATTTATGCGGATCCGCCTTGGGAGTACAATAAGCGAAAGAATAAAAACACAAGATTTGGCGGCGGTGCGGGTGGGCATTATGACATTATGAATCTTCAAGAGATAAGGAATTTACCAGTGCAAAAGATCTCGGAAAATGATTGTGCGCTTTTTTTGTGGGTGACGTTTCCTAAACTCAAAGAACAGCTTGATGTGTTTGAAAGTTGGGGATTTAAATATGTTACTTTAGGGTTTAGTTGGATTAAGACTTATAAAAAAAGCGGAACTCCTTGTTTTGGCATTGGATATTATACAAAGAGCAATTGTGAAGTTTGTTTGTTGGGAATAAAAGGCAAATTAAAGCCAATTGCAAATACAGTTTCGAGTTGTATAATTTCAGAAAGAAGAGAACACAGTCGAAAACCTGATGAGGTGCGTGAGCGAATTGTTCAATTGTTCGGGGATTTACCGAGGATAGAATTGTTTGCTCGTCAGAAACAGGAGGGGTGGGATTGTTGGGGAAATGATACAAATATAATCAGGGGGTGATTAAATTGCTTGATTGGATATTTGATGGAATCATTAGTTGGGTCAGTAAAACGGTAACAAAACTTATGGATGCCGTTTCAGGATTATTTTTAGATGCCCTTGGAACAGATATGACGGCGATGGAGGAATATTTTCCGTTTGTTACGCAGGCATTCACTATTATGCAGTATACGGCGTGGGCGCTATTGTTTATTATAACAATATGGAAATTATTCCGCTCATTTGGCGGACCGATCACGGAGGCCGAAAATCCGTGGTCATTATTAGGTTGTGCTGTTTTATTTGCATTGCTTATTTGGTTCGCAAAGCCAATTTTCTTGTTCGTATTGGAAATAGCGAAAGCGCCTTATACGGCATTAATGGATTTGACGGGAGGAAAAAATGAATTTACATTTGCGGGAATAGAAGCAGTTCTTCGCAGCGGGCTTATTTCTTTTGTATCATTATCAACCGTTGTCGGCTCTTTGCTTCTCATCATTCTTAGGAACAGAGTAAGAAGCAGTTTAATGTTTATGGAAGAATTGAAGGCGATACACACGCTTTTTCGTGAATATAATTTGCGGAAATAGCTTGAACAAAATCAAAAAAATAGAAAGAAAAAGGAGATTTTTTTATGAAGAAAGCAACAATAAGCGGATTAGTAGCGGTTATCGTCGCGATTGCTATGGTGATCGTATGCGGCGTAGGGTCGAATTGGTTTAAGAACGGAGATATAAAAACGTGGTTCGATAACTGGGGGAAAGGAACGGTAGAAACGGAGTTATCGAATGACGATCAAAAAGATAACGAAAAACCTGTTACAGACGAAAACGGAACTCAGTTGCCAAATGATGAAATTATAAATTTGCCGAGAGCCATGACGTTTAGGAGTGCGACATCGCTGGACGGAAAAGATGCTGAATATGACAGCGTAACAGTCCGAATAAAAGTGACGCCGGTAGAGACGGATATAAAGTCGATTACCTATACGGCAACTTGGGTAAATGCGGCTTCCGTATGGGCAAAAGGAAAGAATGTATCGGATTTTTTAAGCGTAAAGCAGACGACGGAAAACAGTACGGATGCAATTATTCAATGTCTGAAACCGTTAGGAGAACAGGTCAAAATAACGGCAACCGTAACAAGCCAGGATGATGCCTCTGCAAGCGCCGAATGTATTGTGGATTTTGCAAAGCGCGTCGAAAAAATTGAAATGACGCTGACTCCCCTGCAGGGAGATGCAGAAACTGTTTCTACGGATTCTTCAAATTATACGATGGGTATGAAGTTAAATTCTTCTTCGATGGTCAAAACGGTATGCAGTTATACGGATTTTACAGTCGATGATGGATTTGAAGTCGAGGTAAAAGTTACTGCGAATGAAAGTGTATTGTCCCAAATGAACGGAGACATCGGTTATACGATAGGAGTATCTTCTGCTACCATCGGTTCTACGTTCGCATTCGATTATATGTTTTACGAAACTAACGATTCGTATTTACATGGAGCAGCAAAGACAGCCGTTTATAAATGGTTGAGGGAAAATACAGGCCCCTCATTTTTCTCATTTACTTTTATAGCGATGGGAGAATGCAGCAGGTTTGAAAAGTCTGTACCTGTTCATTTTAATAATTCGGCGCTGGTTGTATCGGTAACAGGTGTTTCTTTTGAAGAATCGAACGTAATTATATAAAGGCGAACAAAAATGAGCAAAGTAAGAGGCTCAATAGGGCGAATCATAAAAACTGCAACCGTAGCGATGCTTTTACTCGTCGTATTAATTACGATTCTATGCCTGTCTCTTTGTTCAAAGGAACTTGTATATTACGTTGAGTATGCAGGGGAAAAGTATGAAAGCGGCGAGAGTGGAATTGTTTCTGTTTTTCCCGATAGTTCGTATAAATTTTTCGTTAAATCCTCGGAGGGAGCGGAAGTGGATTATTCGGTAAAAATTGAATCGAATAAAGATAATAATTTTTCGTTTACAAAAAACGGGAAAATTTGTTGGCTATGGAATAACGATGAAATTAAAGATGATTATTCGGAAATTTTTGGACTGGATATAAAGACCGATGGCTTTACAATAACGCTTCTAAAAAGTTTTACGGTAAAAACGGCTATTGAAAAAAAATATGGAGAAGAGATTGAATTAAAAGGTGAATTACCGAAAGACCTGTGTTATTTTGAAATAATCGTCTCAACCGAAAACGGAACGATTGTTTTACATATTTTGTGCAAAACAATAGAAGTAACAATAGATCCGCCGTCAGTTATAATTTAAAGAAAAGGGGCGAAGTTATTCTTCGCTCTTTTCCTGTACGCGGGAAAATGCATAATCGGTAAATTCAAACACTCGGGAGGTATAAATGAAAACTTATCGGAAAAATAGGTTCGTACAGAATTTTATTCCCGTTCGTAATATTAAATACGGACTGATAGAAACGACAGATAATCGTTATATTAAGATTTTAGAAATAGAACCAATCAATTTTATGCTCCGTTCGGAGGAGGAGCAAATCGGTATCATTTCGGCTTTTGCGAGTTGGTTGAAAATTTCGCCTGTCCGGATTCAGTTTAAGAGCATCGTACGAAAAGCGGACTCGGAAAAACATATCTCGATTTTGAATGAAGAGCTTGTTAAAGAAGAGAACGAACACTGTCGGAAACTCGGAGAAGGATATATACAGCTTATCAAAGATGTTGGGAACAAAGAAGCGCTGACTCGGCGCTTCTTTTTAATTTTTCAATATGAATTTCTGCATTTTGACGGCCGGGATGAAGGACAGATTTACGGTACAATGCAGACGATAGAACAGAATGCACGGGCATATTTTGCTCTGTGCGGCAATTCAATTATTCAACCGAGAGATGTGGATGAGGCGACGGCTGAAATCCTTTATATGTTCTTTAATCGCCGTTCATGTTTTGACGAGCCGTTTTCTTCGCGCGTTGAACGGGTAGTATTCGATACGATGATGTCGCAGAAAAAGACGCTCGGTCTCGATCCAGTCTCGGAGCTTCCTATACCGGATTTAATTGCTCCGCGCGGGATCGATTTATCTCACGCTACTTATGTGATTATGGATGGGTTATACTTTTCTTTTTTATTTGTAAAAGGTGACGGGTATCCCGGACGAGTCCGTGCCGGCTGGACATCGGCGCTCGTTAATGCCGGCGAGGGGATTGACGTGGATATATTCTTAACGAGGGAAAACAGAAGTAATCGGCAGAAAGGAGGTGGAAGAAGCGCTTGAAATAAAAAGGAGGAATGTACTTGAAGAATAAAAAACGAATGATCGTTATCACGGTCGCCGTGGTCCTGGGCGCATTGGCGCTGTTATATTTGTGCGGGGTGTTGAGTCAGCTTCTCGGCAACTATGCGGAATGGAATGAACAAGGCGGGCTTACGGGCGGGGAAAACATCCGTCCCGTAAACTGGGATCCGCTCACCTGCATCCCGAAAGCGTTTACGCCCGACGGGTTAAAAGGATTATCGGGAATACTAATTATCGGCGCGCTCGTCTTTGCCGTGATAAAACTGCACGACAGGTTTGACTCTAAAGATAAAGATCCGCGAGGGTTTGCCCGAAGCGGATCCGGCGCGTACGGTACTGCGTCATGGATGACGGAGAAAGAAATGAAGGAAAATTTGGAGATTGCGCCGCCGGCGCAGGCGGAAGGCGTTATTCTCGGCGAGTATAACGGTAAAGCCGTATGTTTGCCGAAGGATACCGGACTCAATCGTCACATCGCAGTATTCGGCGCGTCGGGAACGATGAAATCCCGCGCAGTCATTCGCAACGCTTTGTTTCAAGCCTTAAAACAAAACGAGTCTGTAGTAATTACGGATCCGAAGGGGGAACTGTATGCGGATACGGCAGAACTCTATCGTGAAAACGGATACGAAGTCAAAGTCTTTAATCTTGTCAATCCGGATCACGGCGATTCGTGGAATTGTATGTCCGATCTGAATGGCGATACATTGATGGCGCAGGTGTTGACCAACGTCATTATCGGGAACACGAGCGCAGGAAAGGGCGATCATTTTTGGGATAACGGCGAAGGGAACCTTCTGAAAGCGTTGGTTCTGTATATCGATCAGGATAAGATTCGCGGTGCAGGCAATAAACACCTTCCGGCAGTCTATCAGCTGCTTACGCGGAACAGCGAACATCAACTCACGGCGTTGTTTGACAAATTACCGTTGAATCACCCGGCTCGCGCACCGTATAATCTGTTTGTGCAAGCAAGCGATACGGTACGCTCCGGTATTATTCTCGGTTTGGGTACGAGATTGCAGGTATTGCAAAACAAAGCGGTACAGGCTATTACGAGCGGTTCGGATATCGACCTTGCCGCTCCCGGGAAACGGAAATGTGCGTACTATATTATTCTGAGCGATCAGGATACGACGATGGCTTTTTTATCGTCGCTATTTTTTTCGTTCTTATTCATAAAACTTACTCGTTATGCAGATTCGAGAGAGAGCGGTCGTTGCGATGTACCTGTCAATCTGATACTCGATGAGTTTAACAATGTCGGAAAGATCGGCGGTGCGGAGGACGGTTCGGATTTTGCCCGCTCGCTCAGCGTATGCCGTTCGCGCGACATTCGGGTTATGCTGGCTGTGCAGAGCCTCGGTCAGTTGCAGAACCGATACCCGAACAACCTATGGGCGGAGATCATCGGCAACTGCGACGTACAACTCATGCTCGGCTGTACCGACGACGTGAGCGCGAAGTATTTTTCCGACCGCAGCGGGGAGATGAGTATCGAGGTGAATACGACGATGACGGTACGTAAAACCATCGCCGTTGCTCAGCTGATTCCGCAATATCGGCAAAGTGACGGGCAAGGAAAACGTAAACTCTTGACGCCGGATGAAATCCTGCGGTTACCGCCCGAGGAATTGCTGTGTATTATCCGCGGCTGTAACATTCTGAAACTTATAAAACTGGATTACACCAAACATCCGATGGCGGAACGCATCCGTAAAGCATCGGTTTTCGATTATACTCCGAGGGAAACTCAGGGAGAACAGCCCGAAGAGAAGAAAACGGAACAACCTTTAGCAAAGAGTAAGAAATTATATGCTTCGGCAAGGCCGCCGAGCGAATTTTAATCCTTGCCGTAAAGCAAGAGGAGTAATTATTTTCTGTTACGGTAATTTCGGCGTCTGCGTTTTGCGGATGCCGATTTTATAAAAAAATTTTTTATTAATAAGGAGTGAACCATTATGACAGACAAAACCAATTTTATCGAAGAAAACGAAGAACAGATTTTGCACGCGGAAAATTTATCCGATATGGCGGAGACGGAAATCGCCGAGATGCCGCCCGTCCTTTCCCAAACCGAAACGGCGAATAACGATTCCGTGCCGATGACTGATGAATCGGCTGAGTCGATTTCGGAATCTACTGCAGATTCGGCAGTGGAAGCAGCAGAATCGGATACGGCGTCCCAAACCGAATCTGAACCGGAGAAAAAGCCGAAACGCCGCAGGAAGACGGCGGTAAAGGACGAGGAGTTCGAATCCGTTCAAACTCAAGCCGATGCGGCGGCACAGACCGATGTTGAACAAACTCCGCCTGTCGCGGAGGAACCGGAAAAAGTTGAAAAAAGCGAATCAACGAAAAAGAGTAAAAAACGTATCACGGCGAAACCTGCGCAGGTACTTTCTATTGACGACCGGCGTACTGTAGAAACCGACGAGGATAAAGCGAAGAATGATTTACTCGATTTACTTGAATCGCTCAGGACAGGTAGGATTCTCACGGGTACGATTCAGGGCGTAGAACGGGCGTCCGATAACCAGTCGATGGCAGTCGTCTATCACGGCGCGTATAAAATTGTGATTCCGGCAGAGGAGACGGTAAATCCTCCCGATGATTTTCGAGATCAGTCTCCCGCGGATGTGTATCATTATCTTCTGACCAAGCGGCTCGGCGCGGAAGTGGATTATGTAATCAAGGGTGTAGATCCCGATGCGAATGTCGCAGTTGCGAGCCGGCTGGATGCGATGCGTGTAAAACGTAAACAGTACTACTTTGGCGTAGACAGGGACGGAAATTATCTTTTGTATGCGGGACAGTGTGCAGAGGCTCGCGTCGTGTCCGTTATCCGTGCGGGGATTTTTGTCGAGTTGTTCGGCTTGGAATTGTATATTCCGCTTAGGGAACTGAGTTATCAGCGGCTGATGGATGCATCCGGATATTTTCGTCCGGGACAGAGAATTTTAATAAAGGTTTTGGAAATTAACAGAATCGACCGTAATCATATCAAGGCTTCGGCATCCGTCAAACAGGCGGGAGAGAATCCGTATGAGAAGGCGTTGAAGCGTTACGTCGTGGACAATCGTTATGTCGGCACGGTCAGTATGGTAGATACAAACGGCGTATTCGTTGCTCTCGATGGCGGCATTGATTGCCTGTGCTCGTATCCGAAACGAGGCAGACCGCCCAGAGGCGCTCGGGTAACGGTACGTATCCTCGGCATCAATCACGAGTCTAATCGTATTTGGGGTGCGATTACACATATTGCGATGCCGAGGTAATTTAATAAAATCAACAGGAGGAAATCGTTATGTCAACCCAAAAAATTAGGTTTAAGCTTGTTGGACTGATGTTTCTATTATCCGTCTTTTTTATATGCGGAGTTTTTATTGTCGCGTTTTCTCCCGCATTAACAGCGGAGGCCTCTACGCCTCCTAGGTATACGATGACATTAAACGGAACACAGAGCAGCGGATCTTGGGGTGGATCTAAGACGAGTGAAGTGATTAATCAGACCGAATTATCAATATCACTGGGATTAAACGGTAAAAAGGAAGAAGTTATTCTTTATTTGAACGGAGGCACTTATTCAGGAAGTGCTATTTTACCGAATAACGGATATATAATCGATTTTGATTACGTTCATATTACTTGTTCGTATGAAAATGCTGTCCTCACTTTATACAATAGCGGAGGAAAAGAATTAGAGTCGGGAAAAGGTACAATCGCCTGTGCGTGTGGACAAGGTTCCTATAGGGTAAACCTTAAAATTTCAGAATCTGGCGGGGCTGGATATACACAATGGAGCGTCGGGGTCAACGTGGATTCATATTTTTTTATCGATACGTTTATTCCGAACATTACAGGGGCATCTACATCTACTACAGGAAAGTACACTAGTGAGGAATTTACTGTGTCGGCAAGTGATAATGAGAGCGGATTAGCCGCTTTATATATGCGTGCTCCGAATTCGAGTATATTCACATCTGTTGGTTCTTCAAAAACAGTATCTGCTGGCAGTACGAATGGTCTTTATACATTCTATGCGAAGGACAAAGCTGGAAACGAGACGGGGTATTACTATGTGTATTACGATGATAAAATACCGATTGGCACATTAAAAACCGCAGACGGATTATCATTTGCCTCAGGGAGTTCTACTAACGAGTCATTTCAGTATACGGCAACCGATAATGGCAGCGGAATCATTGTTTTGGAATATAAAAAGCCGAATTCAAGCGTATGGACAAAATATATGTCCGGTACAATAATATCGGCAGCTTCGTCACAGAACGGCTGGTATTATTTCCGGGCAATGGACAAGGCGGGGAATTGTTCCGCAGAAAAGTCCGTCTGTCTGGATACCGAAAAACCGAGCGGTATCGTATATAAAGAGAACAGTTCCGTATCCGATGGGAGCATTGTAAAGGGTGGCTTTATTAAATTTACTGCTTCAGATACTTTAAGCGGGGTGGCTGCATGTTTTGTAAAGAAACCGGGAGCTTCCTCGTTTATTCTATATACTAGCGGAACTCCTCTGGTAGAAGAAGGAAAATACGAGTTTTATGCGGTAGACAATGCCGGAAATAAATCGGAGACTTATATTATAGGTTTAGATAATACCATGCCGACAGGTAAGTTAACAGTCGACGGGGTAGATAAAACAAACGGCAGTATCGTCAACAGCAATTATATTTCTTTTTCGGCAACGGACGATTACAGCGGAATTTCTGCATTATATGTAAAAAAACCGGGTTCTGATTCATTTGTATCTTATACGGATGCAATGAAATTAACGGCAGACGGAAAATATGAGTTTTACTGTATTGACCGTGCCGGAAATGTTTCGGTAACCTATAATATTACGCTCGACCGTACAAGCCCCACGGGAAATGTCTATGGAGGAACGAGTATTTTACCAGGCGGAAGTATGACAAATGCCGATTATGTGAAATACACGGCAGCCGACGCGCTTTCCGGGGTGGCGAAGTGTTATGTAAAAAAACCGGGTGCAGACGCGTTTTCGGAGTATGAGCAGGGGACACGGCTCACGGAGGACGGCTTGTATACTTTTTACTGTACGGATGTTGCAGGTAACGCCGGTGCGCAGCTGACGATTACGCTTGACCGGACAAAACCGGTCGGGCACCTGTTCGGAGGTTCGTCGGAGATTGCGAACGGAAGTCATGTAAACGCGTCTTACATAAGATTCGCGCCTACCGATGCAACCAGCGGAATAGGGAAAATATATGTGAAAATGCCGGGAGATGAGACTTTTGGAGAATATCTTTCTTCTACGCAGTTGACGACCGAAGGAACATATGAGTTTTACGCTACGGACATTACGGGTAATCGTTCGGATACATATATCGTAACGCTCGACCGCACTGCTCCGATCGGGGTGATGTATGCAGCGGGAAATTTACTTTCGGACGGAACGATAACGAATGCCGCGAATGTTAGCTTTGGTGCAACGGATAATCTCGGCGCAGTAACGGCATACGTTAAAAAACCGGGGCAAAGCAGCTTTGAGTTGTTCGATATCGACACGGTTTTCACGGCAGAAGGCAAATATGAATTTTACTGCCTCGACGCTGCAAATAACAAAAGTTCCGTTTTGCACGTGGTGTTGGATAAGACAAAACCGGAAACAATTTTATATGCGGGAACGGATAAGGTAGAATCGGGAACTAAGTCCAATGCGGCTTACGTAAAACTGACCGCGCGCGACAGTTTGAGCGGCGTGGATCGTATCTTTGTGAAACTTCCGGGAACGAACGGATTTGTCGAATATACGAGCGGCAGTCAATTAACGGCGGAAGGGGAATATTCCTTTTACGCGGTAGACAAGGCGAACAATGTTTCCAAAACCGTATATATTCTGGTAGACCGAGTCAAGCCTGTCGGACAGTTGTATGCCGGAAACAGTAAACTTGAAAACGGGAATCATACAAATGCGGCTTATATTAAGTTCAACGCAACGGACGATTCGAGCGGTGTGGCGGAAATGTTTGCTAAAACTCCCGGAGATAACGAGTTTATCAAATACGATCCTGAAACGGTATTTTCACTGGAAGGCACTTATGAGTTTTTCGTAAAAGATATGGCGGGGAACGTGTCGGTAACATATACGGTAACCGTTGATCGGGTTGCGCCGACAGGATCGATTTATTTAGGACAGAGCGCTATAGAAAGCGGATTGATCACCAACGGTGAATATATAACGTATAAAGCGACTGATGCAGCGCTTGCAGGACTATATGTCAAAAAGCCGAATATGGACAAAGCGGAACTCTTTAGTGCCGGTATGAAATTTACGGACGATGGAATTTATGAGTTTTACAGTTTGGACCTTGCCGGTAACCGTAGTGCGGTGGTAACCGTAACGCTGGACAATACGGCGCCTGAAGGCAAACTTTTTGCCGATGGAACTGAGCTTGAAAGCGGACTCGTAAAAAATGCGGAAAATATATCGTTTACCGCGAGCGACGGAACAAGCGGAATCAAGACTCTGTTTGTAAAGCGTCCCGGTAAATCGGACTTTTCCGTATATGACCACGGTAGCAAATTTACGGAAAACGGCAGATACGAATTCAAAGCCGTAGACCGCGCAGGAAACGAAAGCGGCGTGTATAGCGTTGTCTTGGACAATGTCGGTCCGGTCGGAAAACTTATAGCAGACGGAGTCGAACTGAATAGCGGTGCGGTATCCAATCGCGGATTTATTACGTTTGAGGCTACCGATGAAACGAGCGGGGTTGCCATGTTTTATATTAAAATCGGCAACGGACAATGGAAAACCTATATGTCTGGCGAGAAAATTACAGCGGAAGGAAAGATCCTGTTTTATTGTGTGGATGCGGCAGGAAATCGTTCCGCCGAGTATTCGGTTACGATGGATCGAACAAAGCCGGTAGGCAGTTTAAGTAAGTCGGACGGAAGTTACACGAACGAAGAGTTTTCTTATACTGCGACGGATTCCGGAACGGGACTTGCACGTTGCGAGCTGAAAATGCCGGACGGCGAATGGCAGGAATATATACCCGGGACGGAGATCCGAAAAGACTCTGACAACGGCTGGTATCGGTTCCGCAGCATTGATGTTGCGGGTAATGTTTCGGATGAACTGTCGGTTTATCTGGATACCGTTCGGCCAACCGGACAATTGTATGTGAACGGCGATCCTGCGGATAGCGGCGGATATACGAATTTGGAACGCATACATTTTATCGCGTCGGATGAAAATATTGAAAAATGTTTCGTACTTGAACCGGGTTCGAGGGAATGGACAATATATTCGTCCGGAGCCCTGTATTCGGATAGCGGTAAATATGAGTTCTATATCATTGATAAAGCAGGAAACCGTTCGGACACCTATAGCATTGTCATTGACAGAGCGCAGAAACCGCTTGTTCTCGAAAACGTATCGGACGGGTGGACTGACGGCAACGTAACGATAATTTGGACTGACGGCGATGCGGATACGTGTGCTCCCATTGTGTCGGTTACGGTAAACGGGAAACCTTATACGAACGGGGAAGCGTTGAATACGATTGCGGGAGGGATATACATAGTCGAAAGCATAGATGCTGCGGGTAACATTTGGACTACGGAATTTGAGTCGGAACGCAGGAATATTTTGACGGATACCGTCAACAAAGAATGGAGGGAGGCGGCGGATGCCGACGGGCAATATTTTGCGTTTGCGACGCGGGAAAACGCTTTGGCATATGCTGCTGCTCGAGAGCGGGCTATGGTTCGTACTGGGCAATGGACGAATCCTGACGAATGGGATACCGGAATTATGATGGATTCAAAGGACAGTATAAACGCCACAATCGGAAGGTTCTTCATATATAAAAAATCCGGAGATCCTGCAACGGAAGTCGCTTATTTCACCGAAGAACGCTTAAACGAGGTCATTCTCGAATACGCGGAAATCGGTATCCGGCACTTCTATTACTGGAACGGTGAGCCCGGCAGTGCGGCAGAGGGAGAAGAGATTTACGGACTCAATGCACAGGGTATGTATTTGGCGTCGGAAATTATATTATCGGACAAAGCACAGTTTTATATCGACGGGGAATTATTCGTTGGCAGTCTCTACGACATTGCCGGTAAACACGAAGTTGTTGTAAAGGATAACTGGGGAAATGAAACCTGCTATACGATAATTGTTGTACGCGAATTGCCGGAAATCCAATTTGCAGTCGGTTCGAACGATTATACCCAAACGGATGCTGCGCATATTTACTATCTGAAAAATAAAACAAAGCTTAAAATAATCGATCCGAATGACGAATTCGCAATGTTTACGGTTAAGGACGCGGCAGGGAAAACGCTTGCGGCGCTTTCGCTTGGGGAAGAGTATGAAATTACGCACAGCGGCAAGTATGTTATACAGGCGGTCAATCATTTCGGGTTAACACAGGAGATTACCGTTCACCTCTCTTTAGATGTGCCGAAAATTACGTTTGAAGAAGATACCGAGAACAAAAATCTTATCCTGAAACTAACTCCGAGCGGGGATGAGTACGCCGAGTTGACTTCAATTACGATTTATAAGTCGTTTGACGGCGGAAGCAGTTGGGTTGTTCTTACCGTGGACGACTACGGACAGCAAATAGCCGCAGACGTATTGGAGTATCGGTTCAGGACGAGCGGGATTTATCGTGTAGTTGCGGAAAATGCATTCTATACCGGCTTTGAAGCAATCACAGACTCTTTGAATTATGTGCAGCCGGAACCTATAGGAGAATTGCAAGGAGTGGATAATCACGGTCATACCAACGGCGCAGTCCGATTCGTCTGGGAGGATGAAGCGATCGTGAGCGTCGAGAAGGATGGAGAGCGTATAGAATACGTTTCCGGACAGGAACTTACGGAAGAAGGCACCTATACGGTAATGCTCGAAAATTACGATGGATTCCGTGTTGTATATGAGTTTGTGATCGACAAAACAGCGCCCGAAATCAAACTGGGCGGGGTAGAAGACGGCGGAGTGACGAACGGATCCGTTTCCGTTACGGTTACAGAAACAGATTTGGATATTGAAGTGTACCTGAGCGGCAAAGTTATGGGAAATTATGTTGCTGGACAAATGTTGAAGGCGGAAGGAGACTATAAAATTCTTGTACGCGATTTAGCCGGCAATGTTGCAGAGGTTTCGTTCACGATCGATAAGAGCGTAAGTTTTACTGCCGATTTTTATGAAAACGCAGTTGTCAACTCGGCTGTTATCGTTGCGGAGGAAACGCTTTCCGTCGCCGTCGAAAAGGACGGTGAGGCCGTAGCATATGCTTTTGGCGAAACATTATTTGAACCTGGACTGTATACCGTTACTCTCGCGGACATTTTAGGCAATTCGCAGGAGTTGCATTTTACGATAGTCGAACCGAAGGTGCAGACGTTTATACACGATTTTGGGAATATAATCGGTCTGAACGCTTTGACGGTCAACGGTGAAACTGCGGATCTCGCTGAAAATATTCTCGCGTTATCTGAAAGCGGAGTCTATGAAATCGGTGTAACGGTCAACGGAGTTTTCTATCCATTTACTGTGACGGTGGATGCGACGGCGCCAGTGCTCACGATCGAAGGCGTGGAGAACGGCGGAACTACCAAGGGGAAAGTTATATTAGGTGATGTGTCCGAAGCGGCGGAAGTGCAGGTGTATCGCAATGATGAAACGATTGAGTATATATCAGGGATGGAGTTAAGCGAAGCGGGGATATATCGTATCGTTGTGACAGACGAAGTCGGCAACGTGACGGAATATTCTTTCGAAATTGAGAAGTCGATCAGCGGTGGGATCATCGCGCTCATCGTCATCGCTGTACTTGCCGTTGTAGGAGTCGGCGTGTTCTTGCTTCTGAAAAAACGTAAGAAAATTTGATATATAAGGAGGTTTTAGCTATGCAAACATGTATGAAGTATAAAGGCAAGTGTATATTTATTCTGTTGCTATTGCTTTTTATCGCAATCGGTGTAGCCGTGGGGATCAGTATGATCCCCGCCGAGGCCGCGACGTCGTCTGCGGGGAAATATCTCACATACGGAAGTTACAACAATGGTAAAGCAGGATATATGGATAAATATAAAATCTATATGCATACCTCAAGCCAGAACGGAAGTACGGGAACGATTTACGATGATAAGGTTTTGAATTGGAATTATGTCTATATCAAGATAGAAGTCTCGGGTATCAATTCGCACGTTTCTTTCAAACTGACCAGAAACGGTTCAACCTATTCGAGCAAGAGCCTTTCCGGCAAAAGCAATATGACCTTGTATTCCGGATCGTTGCCGGACGGGGATTATGAGATGACCTATGTCGGAAAGCATAATACTTTCCTTTGGGTTACGGAAACGTATACATATACCTATAAGTTTACCATTGATAAAACGGGACCGGTCTATTCTTTGAAAGCCGGCGGAAGTACGATATCCAGCGGATCGTACACGAATAAACAAATTGAATATTCGGTTACGGATTATAAAACCTATCTAATTTATTATCGCAAACCGGGTAAAACAACATATTATTCGACGGGCGCAACCAGTTATACGATCCCAGCTACGGCGGCAAACAACGGATGGTGGTATTTGTATGCTAAAGATTACTACGACAATATAAACTCGACAGTAAGTGTTTATCTTGATACCGAAAAACCGATAGGCTCGGTGCGCAATTCAAGCGGTTCCGTGGTATCCAACGGCGGGTATACGAACAAAAAAATTTCGTACACCGCATCCGATACGGGCGGAGTTAAGACGTATCAATACAAAATGCCGACTTCAAGTTCTTGGTATAGCTATACGAGCGGGACGCAAGTCGGAAGTTCAAACGGCTGGTATACTTTCAGAGCAACGGATAAGGCGGGGAATGTTTCGGATGAGTACAAGGTTTATTATGATGCCAGCACTCCCACCGGTACATTGTATGGTGGGACAACAAGCAAATCGAGCGGCAGTTATACCAACGCTGAGTATGTACGGTACGTAGCGAATAACAACTATTCTGGAATCGCTAATTGTTATGTGAAAATGCCGAATACTAGTTATTTCACGAGTTATACGAGCGGCAACCGGCTGACAGCGGAAGGGACGTATTCGTTCTACTGTAAGTCAAAAGCGGGAACGCAGTCGTCTACCGTTACGATCACTTTGGATAAGACCAAGCCGGTCGGAACATTGTATGGCGGCACGAACAGCATAACCAACGGAGGTTATACCAATGCGAGCTATATTCGTTTTACGGCGACAGACAAAACAAGTATGAACGCCTACGTAAAAAAACCAGGAAGCAGCTCGTATGCGGCGTATACTTTAGGAACGCAGTTCACGGAAGAAGGTACGTATAGTTTCTATGCTATAGATGCAGCTTCCAACCGATCGGATACTTATACCATTACCTTATCGCGTAAAATTCCTGCGGGGCAACTGTATGTGGACGGTGAGCCGCTTGACAACAACGGATATACCAACGGCAGCCATATCAAGTTCGAATGCGAGGAAACGTGTTACGTGATGCTGCCCGGAGAGAGTTCATATATTCCTTATGCATCCGGCTCGGAATTCTATAAACCGGGCAAATATGTGTTTTACGGGATATCGCCTGCGAACAATCATTCCGGTTATTATACCATCGTGATCGATCGAACGGAAAAACCGCTTGTTTTCGAAAACGTCACGGACGGCGTTACTTACGGCGATGTCGTTATAAATTGGGATGACGGAGATCCGGACAAATATGCTCCCGTTAAAACGGTAACAATTAACGGCAAGGTATATGAAAAGGGCTGTACCATCCATACTATCGATACGGGTACATACAGCGTATACTGCGAAGATGCGGCGGGAAATACATGGGAAGGTTGTTTTACCTCGACGAAAGAAAATGTCTTGACGGAAACGTTGCAAAAAGAATATTATGAAGCGCCTGATAAAGACGGAAATTTGTTCGCGTTTGCAAGTTATGATAACGCGTTCGCGTTTGCGGTCGAGCGTGAAAAAGGATTTGTTCGTACAGCGGAATGGCGCGGCGACGTTTGGGACACCGGTATGGCTATGGATGCAAAGGATAGCGTCAATGCGGTCAACGGGATATATTACATCTATAAAAAATCCGGAAATCCTGAAAAGGAAGTCGCATATTTTACACAAGAACGATTGAACGAGGTGTTCGCCGAATACGCGGCTATTGGTATAGAGAGTTATTACTATTGGGAAAAGCTTCCTTCGATAATAGCGGACGGAGAAAACCTGTTTTCATATTCGGACGGTAAAACTGTGTTGGCAAATCAAATCGTATTAGATGAAACAATCGGTTTTTTGGCGGACGGCGAACAGTTTGTCGGCAGCGTGTTTGAAACGGAAGGGATACATATTTTAACGGCGTTCGATGAATGGGGAAATACCTGTGACTACAAGGTCATAGTTATCCGCCGCGCGCCGGATATTTATTATACTTTGGAAGAAGGATCGGAAAACCAGGCGGCTTTTGACAGAATATATTACTTCAAATCAGCCGTTACCGTTTTCATTGCGGATGAGTACGATGAGTTTGCAATGTTCAGCGTCTATGCCGAAGACGGTTCTCTGGTGAAACATCTGTCGCTGGGAGAAGCACTTACATTGGATAAAAGCGGAAAATATACGGTACAGGCAATCAATCATTTTGGCGAGTCTGAAGTTTTCACCCTGATTATTTCGCTTGATGCACCAAAAAGCGATATGGTGAATAATACGGGGGAAAAGCTGCTCCAGGTTCATATCACGGAAAGCATGGACGGATATGCGGATTTACAGATGTTGGAGATCTATAAATCTATTGATGGCGGGAAAAACTGGATTCTTTTGGAAAAAGACGATTATGGTACGGAGATATCTTTAAATACGCTTGAATATCGGTTTCGCACTTCGGGTAAGTATCGTGTTGTATTGGCAGATGCGTTCCGTACAGGGATCGACGCAGTCGTTTCGGAATTTGATTATGTGCAGCCGTCTCCCGAAGGCACGCTTTCGGGGGTAGAGAACGGCGGCTTCACGAACGGTGAAGTTTGGTTCGAATGGACGGACGAAGCTGTATTGACATTGGAGAAAGACGGGATAGTAATCCCGTACGAAAGCGGTCAAAAACTGACGGAGGACGGTCGCTATGTCCTGACTTTCGAGAACTATGACGGATATCGGGCCGTTTATACCTTTATTATCGATACAGTTGTTCCAGAGATAAACATTGATGGCGCGGAACACAACGAGCGCGTAAATGTCGATGTCGCTGTCGAATGGGCGGAGGAAAACCTTACGGGGAAACTGTATAAAAACGGGGAATATGCCGGCGAATATATAAGCGGCACGATATTGAACAAAGATGGTGCATATCGCATCGTTGTGACTGATCTTGCTGGCAATGCGGCGGAAGTTTGTTTTACTATAGACAAGACCGCAGATTTTAATGTCAACGTCAATGATAAAGGCCTTTCAAACAGCGTGGTAATTACAGGTAACGAGGAATTAACCGTTATACTTACAAAGGATGGGGTAGCAGTTGATTATGAACTCGGAGACAGTATTACAATACCAGGTGCTTACACTCTCAAGGTTTCGGATGTGCTCGGCAATACCCGGGAAATGTCTTTTATCGTTGTCAAACCGTTGGTACAGGTTTTTGAACATAATTTTGATGGAGTCCCCGGGGTTGAAAAGGTAACGGTAGACGGGGAAGACAAGCGTTTGAACTACGGTACGCTGGAACTGAATGAAGACGGCATCTACGAAGTCGGCGTCGTTGTGAACGGCGTTTCATACAATTTTATCGTAATGGTGGATGCGACGGCTCCCTCGCTTGTGATTGACGGGGTAGAAAACGGCGGAACTACCAAAAATAAAGTGGTTCTCGATAATCTTTCCGAAACGGCAAATGTGAGGGTTTACTGTAACGACGAAGCGATCGAGTATGAACTTGACAGCGAACTGAGGGAGGTCGGTATATATAGGGTAGTTGTAACCGACGAGGCCGGGAACACGAGCGAATATTCTTTTGAAATCGAAAAATCAATAAGCGGAGGAATCATCGCTCTCATCGTCATCGCTGTACTTGCCGCTGTAGGAGGCGGGGTGTTCTTGATTCTTAAAAAACGCAAAAAAGTATGACTGAAATCAGTTATACGATACAATCTCAGTCTAGGGAAAAAACGAAACATTTAAGGAAAAATTTTTGCAAAAAATGTCAAAAAATCCTCAAAAAAGCCTTGACAATCTTATTTTTGTCTGATATACTAATGCCAAACATAAAGATTGCGCCCAGGCTCTCGATACATCGAAAGGGTGTTAGACTTATCTGAAGGCAGGTAGGGAATCGTTACGGACTTAGCGCACAGAGCGGTCCACAATGGCGTGGCTTTATGTTTTAAAGAAGCCGAAAGGTTATTGAATAGTACAGAGTCAGTGATGGGAGTGGCTAATCTCCAGCGTCTGGCTCTGTATTTATTTTTTAGTCCTTTCGGTTTCTTTTTTATTTTAGCAGAGGGAGCAAAGACATGAAAAAGAAGAAAAAGACGAATCACAGTAAAGCAATGCGTTGTCCGTATTGCGGGGCTCCGGTTATATTGCGCAGCGCAGACGGGATCTATTACGATAACAGTCGGGGGACAATGCTATATGTATGTTCCAGATATCCTGAATGCGATGCGTATGTCCGCGTGCATCAGGGGACGAATGTTCCTGTAGGGACTATGGCAAATCGCAGGCTTCGCGAGCTTCGGAAGCAAGCTCACCACGAATTCGATAAGCTGTATAAAAGCGGCGTCATGTCCAAGCAGGAGGCATATTATTGGCTTGCATATATGATATCGGCCCCTTTGTCGCAGGCGCATATCGGATATTTGGGGGAGTATTACTGCGAGGTCGTGATTAAAGAGAGCCGGAAATTGCTGGAACGCAAGAGTTTGGCAATAAAACGGAAAAAGGAGGCGAAGATTTGAAAAAACGAATGATTTTTATTATCCCGATGATTGTATTCGTCGGGATTTTAATTTTATTCCAAACGGTGTTTTTTATAGGGTATGTTCCGACTGCGTCGATGGAACCGACACTCAAAGAGAATAGCATCGTTTTCGGGAGTCGTATATTTGGAGATTTGTCCGTAGGGGATATCATTGTATTTAAGCATGACGGCAGGACAATGGTCAAACGTATTGCCGCAGTAGGCGGTGAAATGTTTGAGTCAGACGAAAAAATATATGTCGTGCCGAATTCTTGTTTTTTTGTGTTAGGCGATTATGCGGAAAATTCTTGGGATTCGAGATATTGGGAAGATCCGTTTGTCAAATGTGAAGAGATCATCGCAAAACTGTAAATTTTTTGGACATTTGAATATAAATTAGCAAATAAAATAGAAAATATAAAAATTTTATGGTAAAATTAAAAAGAATAAGTAGAGGTAAAAAATGGAAAGAAACGATAATTCTAAAGCAAAGAAGAAAAAGGGCACAGAAAATATTATTAGGTTTGTTAAAGTTCAGTTTACGGAAACGAATCGTTTTCACGGTTATTTTGTGAGCTCGGCAAAATGCGAGACATTTGGGCTGCAAGTCAACGATAAGATTTATCTTGTTGACGGACGTTATAAATGCAGTAGCGGTAAACAACTCAAGATAGTTGAGGAATATCCTCCGTATCCGGAGTGGGTAACGGAAGAACTGCGAGAAAAATACGATAAAGCGACTGGCAAGGGGACTTTGTTCGATTGGTTGAACGTATAAGCTCAAAATTGCGAAGCTGTTTGTTTGGTATACATAGGAAACGCTTGCAATTATATTGAGATTATGCTATACTGTAACAGAATTATTCGGCAGCGTAAAGTGGCGCGGGTTGGACAGGTCGCGCACGAAAGGATGATTCCTGCGGTTGCCGGATGCGTCCTTTTAGAGTCGTATTTGAAACGGACGCCCTAACAGGAGGTCCGTTTTTTTTATGGACAGAGATTATATAGCATTGATTAAAAGTTACGAGGTAAAAGGCAGTAAGTACGGCTTGAATCGGGTGCGTGCATTGCTTGCAATGCTGAAACATCCGGACGAATCCTTGAAGATTATCCATGTCGCGGGCACGAACGGCAAAGGCTCGACGTGTATGTATCTGACCGAGATTCTTCTGCAAGCCGGCAAGCGTGTGGGGACGTTCACTTCGCCCGAAGTCTATACGTACGAAGATAAGTTTTTATTGGACGGGAAACCCGCGCCGACAGAAACGCTGAACGCTTATCTCGGGAAAACATATGGTATAGCGATGGCGATGGACGATAAACCGACGGCGTTCGAAATCGAGACGGCGGCAGCTTTGGATATGTTTCGTTCGGAGGGGAGCGAGTACGTCGTGTTTGAATGCGGATTGGGCGGATTGACGGACAGCACCAATGCAATTATGAAAAAGGAGCTTGCCGTCATTACTTCCGTTTCACTCGAACATACTGCATTGCTCGGTAATACCGTGTTGGAGATCTGTAAGCAGAAAGCGGGGATTATCAAGGACTGTCCCGCAATCGTTTCTGCGTTGCAGCAAGAGGACGCGCTCGAATATTTTCGGTCGCTCGGCTGTAAGATTACGGATACACCGCAATGCTTGTTTCGCGGACAGACATACCGAATGTTCGGATACGGTTCTTTGAAGTATCGTATCCATATGCAGGGCGATGCACAGATGTATAACGCGGCTCTGGCAATCGAATGCGCCGCGGCTCTCGGTATCGGGTACAAGGCGATTTCCGACGGGCTGGAGAACATGAAACTCCCCGGTCGGGTGGAAATCGTGTCTGCCGACAGAACGTATGTACTGGATGGAAGCCATAACCCGGCGAGCTTCGGTCCCCTAATGGATACCCTGCAGGAAATGCAGGGCAGAAAGTCGCTGGTGTTCGGCTGTCTGGCGGATAAAGATGTTTCGGCTGCTGCCGATGTGTTGAAAGGCAAATTTGAAGAAGTAGTTCTCGTGTCTCCGCACAGCTATCGCGCAATGGATATGTCGGAAATGAAGAATGCGTTTGAAAAGAGATTCCCGATAGTGTGCATAGCGGACAATATCGGCGCGGCGTTGCAAAAGGTACAAAACACCACTGTCGTGGTGTGCGGCACGTTTACCATACTCAAGGAGGCGAAAGAGTGGATAAACAAAAGATAATCAAAGCGATAGAGGATTTGCTCGATGCGCTCGGCGAGGACAGAACCAGAGTCGGGCTTCAAGAAACGTCGCGTCGCGTAGCGGAGGCGTATGCGGAACTGCTTTCCGGCGAAGATAAAACCGCGGAAATCGCGCTGAGCAAGACGTTCGATGTTTCCGGCGACGATATTGTTATTGAAAAGGATATTACGTTTTCTTCAACCTGCGAACATCATCTGATGCCGTTCTTCGGCAGGATCGCCGTTGCGTATATTCCGGACGGAAGAGTGGTCGGACTGTCCAAGCTGGCACGGGCGGTCGAGGTATATTCGCATCGGCTGCAATTGCAGGAACAGCTTACCGCGCAGATTGCGGACGCGGTGATGGAGTATCTCAAGCCCAAGGGCGTACTTGTGTGGTGTGAAGCGGAACATACTTGCATGACCTGCCGCGGGGTGAGAAAACCCGGAACGAAGACAACGACTTATTGCACGCGCGGAGAATTCACTTCCGAAAAAGTTATGCAGGTATTGGCGGTGGTAAAATGAAAATAGGAAATCGTGTTTTTGAAAACTATACTTATGTTATGGCAATCGTCAATCTCACGCCGGACAGTTTCTGGCAGGGAAGTCGGAATACCTCCGACAGCGTGCTGTACGCGGTAGAACGCGCTGTGCGTGACGGAGCGTCCGTAATCGACCTGGGGCCGCAATCCACGCGACCGGGCTATACGGAGATTTCCGCCGAAGATGAGATAGAACGGTTTGCCAAGCCGCTTGAACTTGTCAAAAGGAATTTCGAAGTGCCTGTTTCCGTGGATACGTATTTTGAAAAGAGCGCGAAAGTCGCGCTGGAACTGGGAGCGGATATGATCAACGATATCTGGGGCTTAACGCATGATGCTGGAATGGCAAAAACCGTTGCCGCATATGATGCGTCGATCTGTATCATGCACAACGCGAAACATCCGCTTTCGGGGGATATTTGGCAGCCGATACAAAGCTTTCTGGCGAGCAGTGTAAAACTTGCGCTTGACGCGGGAATCGATCGGGATAAGATTTGTCTGGACGGCGGCGTGGGATTCGCAAAGGACAGAGAACAGAACTGGGAGCTCGTCAACGGCTACGATAAACTTGCGGGACTTGGTTTCCCGTTGCTGCTCGGTACCAGCCGCAAGCGGATGTTCG
>OBKR01001117.1_pt1 | contig 24865 bp, 16 predicted proteins | sample 1518991 | NCBI WGS metagenome assembly OBKR01 (sample SAMEA2452117, study PRJEB22498) | human gut metagenome | biome: human feces; feature: human gut; material: feces | place: Australia | collected 2012
TAAAGGTAAACTCTATTCTTCTGAATTCCGACAGCTCTTTAAGACTGATGGTTCGGTTTGCTCGCTTAAAGAGAACACGGATGGCAAATTTGATTTTAATATAGATGGTGTTTCACATGTAAGTTGGTTCAGACGCAAAAAAAATGAACTAATGGAAACATTGGGATTGCCGATGAGGAAACAAAACAGAGGTATTAAATTGTAAATCAAATAAAGTCCATGATAGTTAGTGGCATATCGTGGACTTTTTATACATTTGTAGTTATATTGAAAATATTCTTTTCTATAATATCATATGGATTTAGAAAGTTTTGAACAAGAAGGTAAGGTTGGGTTTAAAAGCGACTGTAAAATTATTGTACCTGCAATTTACGAGTCTGCATCATATTTTCATAACGGTTATGCAGTTGTGAGACTAAACGGGCTATCAGGCGTTATTGATAGTCAAGGGAAAATGATTATCCCTAACGAATATAATGATATAATCCATCTATTTGGAAAGTATTTTTGCGTCCGAATTAACGAAGGAAATGATTGGAATTGCGGCATTATAGATATAGATGGAAATAGTATTATAGCTCCATCTTATAAGGCTATTCGGGAGAAAGATAAACGGTATTTCTTATGTTATAAAACCGCACAAAGTAAAACGAAGGACTTGAATAAATATCCTCAATGTGAAGCATATGAATATGAGAATCTTGAAAATTGTGTATGGTGTAACCTCAAAGGAGAAGTATTAACATGTTTAGAGGTTGTCAATAGCTCTGTTTCTTTAGTAGTTAAAAACGAAAAAGGCAAGTTGGGTGTCATAAATCAAAATGGGAAACTCATTGTAGATTTCATTTATGATATTATTGAACCTTGTACGGATGATGTTTTTGCTGTAGCGGTTATTACTGAAAATGGAACATCTTATTCCGTTATTAATTCTGAAGGCATTCTTATTTTACCCTCTAAAAATGAAGCTTATGAATTTACGGAAGGGTTCTTTTATGAACAAGATAAAGATAAAAAGACTAAATGGTATTCCGTAATAGGAAAGTTAGTTTTTGAAGGAGAAGCGAAACCACTATCTTCTGACTTTATAGCTGTTTCCAAAAATTCAAAATGGGGAGTAATTGACAAAAATGGCGAAAAGATAATAAACTTTTTGTATTCAGAAGTAGCTTTATTACAAGAATGTTTTATCATACTTAGGGATGATAAAATTGGTTTAATAGATTTGAATGGAAAAATTATTGTTGACACCATCTATAATTCGATTGAATGTGTAACAATAAATAATAAGCCATATCAATTAGGTAACAAAAAAGATTTAATGCGAACTTATGGATGTGACAGACTTTTTTTAGGCTATTGCACCGAATATTGCTTTGATACTAATGGACATTTTGATTTTATGGGGCGTAATTATGATAGCCTGCGACGAAATATTATTAAAACATCGAAGAATTTTCGTACTTCAACGTTCTCTATATCTATTACATCTCATATAGAATTTGATTTATCGAAGCCGCTCATTTTGGTTACTGATGAATATCAAGAATTATGTTTGCATAGCGAAGGTATAATGTGTAATGGACGTTTCTCCAAAATTGAGCAAATCACCCAGACCTGTTTTGTCGTTAAGTCAAACGACCTATATGGTGTGTATCGCATTGATACAGACTCCTTGATTATACCTACAGAATACGACCAAATACAATTTATGGGTGGTCATACGGTTCTACTATGTAAAAATGGCTTTTGGGGAGCACAAGATTTATTTCTTGAAAATAATATCTTAAAGTCCCTCGCTTCGGTATCTATTCCTTGTGAAAATTTAGAATTAAATATCCTAGATGCCTTTCAAACTATGTTTGGAGCTAAAAAACAATACAAAAGCTACGATAATAAACTTAAATCATATTTCACAATTCTAAGAAAAGATGGCCATGAATCATCAAATTTTAATACTAATATTTATTTTGACACTCAGTTTAAAAGATACGATAATAGACATTTTCTAACCTCTCAACATGGGAAGTACGGTTTCGTAACGCTTTCTGGATATACTAGTATCCCATTTATTTACGATGAGATCACTGAACGTAAAGGTGGAAATTTTAATGTTAGAATAGGAGACGCATGGGGAGTAATTGATATGGATGGTCATGAATTAATGCCGGTCAAATATGCTAATCCTATTCCACTTTTTATTACTAAACCTCAAAATGTTGTATTTGATGATAATTTAGAAGAAAATAATGATATTGAAAACCATATTATTACTAATGAAAATGGAATGACGATTTTAGAAGATAGTCGTTCAGGTTTTTATGGATGTGTGGACTTAAAAGGTAGAGAAATACTTCCTACAATATTTCAGCATCTTATGTTCTCTGACAATAAAAATATTTTATTTTTTGGATTTGGAGGTTATTATGATGATGAAAGTTCCTTTTTCTCAAATATCAAACAAGCAAAATGGGGATGCGTAAACACGTCTGGAAAAGTTATAATTGATGCAGAGTATGACTGTTTCAAGTTAATAGACAGATATATACTAGGCGGACGTGATGGGACAATGTTAGGAGAAGGTCAGTATGGCTACTCCTATTATGAATCTGAATATAGTGGCGTTTATGATTTGTTTGATATTGAAGGTAATTTTCTTATTGGAGGATTTCGAGAGTTCAAACTATTGAGTTCTCATAATTTGTTTTTATTTAAATTTGGCGGTTTTTGGGAGGAAGACTGTGGAGATCATGATTATTATTCATATCATTTTGTAAAAGGCAACAGTCGCTGGCTAGCTGTTGACAAAGATTTTAATTCTGTTATATTGCAAAATAATGGAAAGAAAGAATCTTTTTACAAACATAGAGGTTCTATAACAAAAAAAGAAGAGAAAGATGGAATAGTAAACTATTGGAATATGCCATTAGAAGTATTTTCGATAAATGAGCCATATATAGATAAAGATTGTATAATTTGCGGCAGTGATTCTGAACAATATGCTGTCCGTATCTCTGATAGCCTTCAATCTTCCAAGTATAAGAGGATAGAAATGATAGATGCTGACACTTTCTTTTTTACAGAAACAATCAATGGTAAAGAACTTGTTGGAATTGCCAGTTTGTTTGAAAATTCATCAGACATTCGGATTATTGATTCTATTAGTGAAAATACTTGCATTTTGACATATCCAGTTAATGGCTTCGTGTTTGGTTTTTCAGACATAGACGATAGTAATTGCAAGGCAACTCTTTACAATATTAAAACAATAGAATTTACTCCAATACCAGCAATTTCAAGTGTAAACAAACGAACTTTATTAGGATTGATTAAAAAAGGACTTCTGCATATTTCTTCAACTGATGCAGAAATGAGACTTAAAGGGATTTCAGTCATCAAGAGAGATATCTTTGATAAAGTATTTAGCTCGCTCATAAGTGAAGTGGAAATACTCTCTCCTAAAAGTTTATCTATACCTCCTTATTGGTACACTGAAGACTATCGACTATCGGGGGTAGATTGTAAATACGATGATAATTTTCAAGATTATGAAGATGAACCCGATTATGCTCGAGACACTTGGAATGCAATGACAGATGGGATATATGGTGACATGCCTGACGGTTTCGATGGTGATTATGATTTCTTAGGAAGATAATATTATGATATATTGAGCAATATGAAACTTTTTCATTATACCAATCTTAAAGAATTTAATACTTTCGAAGAAATATATAAGCCTAATGTGTACTCTGTTTGTGATTTGCTTAAGAAGTTCTCAATTAATGTACACACCATAGGTGAGTACATTAATTTGTTGGTAATATCACCAAAAATTCCTGCTATTGAGAACATTGAAAAAAATTTGTTTGGATGTTATATTTTAAAAGAAACAAATGATGCAAAAGATACAATATCGGGTATCATAATTAACGAAAAACTATGTTCGCAAATGGAACTTACAACTAAAGACAAATTGGCTGCAATTGCCCACGAAATAGGGCATATAATTTTCTTCTTTCTTGAAAACAAATCAATTGATGAGGAATTAAAAGCAGATGAATTCGCTTGTAAAATGGGACTTTCAATAGAATTATTGGGACTGTTGGAGAAAATAAAAAGGGCTAATATATATGACGAAGCTACATCGAAATATCTGGAATGGAGATTAATGACAATAAAAGAGTATATACATAATTTCAAATCATAGAAAGTAGCTAAGTTCTTTGGTTAAGAAGAAAAATTGGGTACTTTTGTCATGGAAAGAGTTACCTAAAAAGCAATTTAAGGCAAAACGTAGCAATTGGGACAGTTGCCAACTCATTACCCTAAAACGAGGTAATTCTTCTAACTCTTTTGATTTCAAAGAGGTATATTCCTTATACAGATTTACGGAAAAACTTTGTCTTTACACGAATATCTCCTTAAAAAATCGAGCCGGATGCAGAAACGGGCAACATTACAGCCGCCACACAAACACAATAGTCGCACTGCTCCACTGAAAGGTGGCAGATACCAACCCAATCGTACACGATGCAAACTAGTTATGACAGTGAGTTTTATCAGAATCTCTAAAGAGAGAAAAAAAAGAACTTGTCGAGAACTTCTCCGAAAAACGTCCCGAGGTTTCTAAAAAATTTGTACAAATTTTCTGCCAGACTTGCGGAGGGTATTTTTTCTCCCCGCCGGATGCTTATGTAAACGTCAGCTGAAAAGCAGCATGATGTTGAGTACGGAAACGACGATGGCAATGGTGTAAAGCACAAACGTACTCCACCGAGAGTTGGCATACTGCCCCATGACGCGCCGTGACGAGGTGAGCGACAGTTGCAAAAAGACGGTAAAAGGCAACTGGATGCTCAACACCATCTGCGAAATAATCAATCCCTGAAACGGATTGTCGATGAACAGGATAATCACCAGTGCCAGTCCCAGCGACAGCAGAACACCTATGCGCGAGTGAATGTCGCGGATATGATAGGATTCTCCGAAGATGCCGGCAAAGATAGAACCAGCCGCCATTCCGCTGGTAACGGTCGACGAGATACCTGCCATGAGCAGTGCCAGGGCAAAGATGGTACCTGCCTGACTGCCTAACAGGGGGTCGAGCAACGATTTTGCCTGCTGAAGTTCTTCCACCGGAGTGCCGTGTACAAAGAAAGTGGTGGCTGCCAGCAGAATCATGGCGCTGTTGATGGCCCAACCTATGCCCATCGACAACAACGTATCGTAGAATTCGTACTTCAAATGTTTCTTGATGGCTTGTTCGTCCTCCCTATTGTATTCCCGGCTCTGTACTACTTCCGAATGAAGAAACAGGTTGTGCGGCATGACGACTGCTCCCAGTACACTCATGATGATGAGCATACTTCCCTGCGGAATGCTCGGCGTAACCCACGAACGGGCAGCCAGTTCCCAGTCGACATCGACCAGAAAGAGTTCGTAGAGGAACGAAAGGCCGATCACCGAAACGAAGGCGATGATGCCCCGCTCGATGCGTTTGTACGAATTGGTGAAAAGCAGTATCAGCACAAAGACCGTCGTCAGTATGGCTCCAACGATAATCGGTATGCCGAACAGCATTTCCAGTGCAATGGCTCCTCCCAGTATTTCCGCCAGCGACGTAGAGATACTTGCCAGCACGGCACTACCCAAGATGGGACGCGCTATCCACTTCGGCGTATATTTGTTGGCAGCCTCGCTCAGACACAGGCCGGTTACGATACCCAGATGCGCCACGTTGTGCTGAAGCACAATCAGCATGACGGTGGAAAGTGTCACGACCCACAACAGTGCGTAGCCGTAATCGGAACCCGCCGCAAAGTTCGATGCCCAGTTCCCCGGGTCGATGAATCCCACGGTAACCAGCAGTCCGGGACCAATATACTTGAATATATCCAGACCACCCAAATAGCGCTGGTGGTCTTTCCGCTTTAATTCCCTTAACAGATTCTTCCACATAACTCATTTTCTTTTTAGCTTAATAATGATATTACAATCCATCCCGAGCAAAAGTTCACACTAATCGAAATCAAAATTGAGTGTAAGCTGACGGTCGTCCGTACGTTTCTTTGGCTTCGGAACAAGTAACTTTCTCACGCCCAGCGGAGTAAGTTCGTGTATTGTCTTGTCAGGCAACTCGTTGCACGTAATAAAATAACGGGCTTTTTTCATTACTGCTCCCATTTTTTTCAGTTCATAGAAACCAATGCGTGAGAAACGGCGCGACATGACAATCATTTTTGCCGAACGCACACCGATACCCGGCACACGAAGCAGAGTTTCATAATCTGCCGTATAAATATTTACAGGAAAAAACTCCGGATGCTTCAATGCCCATGCCAGCTTAGGATCGACTTCCAGATCGAGATCCGGACTAGCCTCATCTACCAGTTCATCTACCCGAAACTGATAAAACCGTAACAGCCAGTCGGCTTGATACAATCGATTTTCACGCACGAGAGGAGGTTGTTTCAGAGCAGGCAGGCGCTTGTCGTAGGTATTGACAGAAATATATCCCGAATAATACACACGTTTCATGGTAGGCTGAGCATAAAGCGCAGAAGAAACTTTCAGAATATCGCGGTCGCTTTCCGAAGTTGCCCCGACAATCATCTGCGTACTCTGTCCTGCCGGCGCAAAACGCGGGGCATGGCGGTGATGCTTCCGCTCTTCCGCACTTTCAAGTGCTCCTTCACGGATATATCTCATAGGCAGATACACACTGCGATGGTCTTTTTCAGGAGCCAACATCTTGAGATTAGCTTCGGTAGGTATTTCAAGGTTTACACTCAGACGGTCGGCATAAAGTCCGGCTTCACGAACCAGTTCTCTGCTGGCTCCGGGAATACTTTTCAGATGTATGTAGCCATTAAACCGATGAATCGTACGTAAGTCTTTTGCCACACGCACCAGACGTTCCATGGTATAGTCAGGATTTCTCACTACTCCCGAGCTAAGAAAAAGTCCCTCGATGTAGTTTCTGCGATAAAACTCCATGGTCAGTTCGACTAACTCGCTGACAGACAAGGTAGCCCGCGGTATATCGTTGCTGATACGGTTGATACAATAAGCGCAATCGTAAATACAATAATTGGTAAGCATCACTTTCAGAAGCGAAATGCATCGTCCGTCTTCTGCAAAGCTATGGCATATCCCCCACCCTCCTACAGTATTTCCGACACCTCCCGAAGAATTGCGGCGTACGGTTCCGCTGGAAGAACATGATACATCATATTTTGCTGACTCTGCCAGCACTTTCAGTTTATGCAAGACTTGCTCGTTCATTGTACTTTACTGATAATTTTGCAGTTGTAGAAATTTAGTAAAAGTAGACATACCGCATGAGCTATGCAAATCTTTGACGATTTTTTGTAACTTTGCAGCCAAATTTATAAAGCGATATAAAAAGATTATGTGGTTACTATTAGCCTTCTGCTCGGCAGCGTTGCTGGGCTTTTACGATGTTTTCAAGAAAAAGTCATTGAGTAATAATGCTGTACTTCCTGTACTGGCGCTCAATACACTTTTTTCGAGTATTATTTTTATTCCGTTCATCCTGCTGTCACACTTCGCACCGCAGATGTTACAAGACTCTATTTTTTATGTACCCGATTCGGGAGGATGGGAAGTACATAAATTTATTTTGCTGAAATCGTTTATTGTATTGTCTTCATGGGCATTCGGGTATTTCGGTATGAAGCATCTTCCGCTTACTATCGTGGGGCCGATTAATGCTACCCGTCCGGTGATGACCCTTGTAGGTGCCATGCTGATATTCGGAGAACGCCTGAACCTGTATCAATGGATCGGTGTATTCATGGCTGTAATTTCTTTTTTCATGCTGAGCCGTTCAGGGAAAAAGGAAGGTATCGATTTCAAGCACGACCGATGGATATGGTTTGTAGTATTGGCTGCGGTACTGGGAGCTGTAAGCGGACTATACGACAAATATCTTATGGGAAGATTCAATAACATGCAGGTACAGGCATGGTATAATATTTATCAGCTTTTTATGATGGGTGGAGTACTGATGTTCTTATGGTGGCCTAAACGGAAAACATCTACTCCGTTCCGATGGGACTGGTGTATCATCCTGATTTCTGTCTTCCTGTCGGCTGCCGATTTTGTATATTTCTATGCCCTGAGTATGGAAGATTCCATGATTTCTATCGTATCAATGGTCCGCAGGGGAAGCGTAGTTGTTTCATTTCTTTTCGGTGCAATGATGTTCCATGAAAAGAATTTGAGGAGCAAAGCCATCGACTTGTTGCTTGTGCTTATCGGTATGTTCTTCCTCTATCTGGGTAGCAGGTAAAGAAAATTGATTCTGATATACAAAAAAACGTCCTGATGTCTGATTAAACAACACCAGGACGTTTTTATATATCACAGATATCTTATCCAGCCATAAACAAGATAAGCAACTGAGCTGTAAGGATTCTAAGGAACATCGCCAACGGATATACGGTAGAATATCCTACTGCCGGAGCATCGTTTCCTGAAATCTGGTTGGCATAAGCCAATGCAGGAGGGTCTGTATTACTACCGGCTATCAATCCCATTAATGTAAAATAGTTTACTTTATGTCGCCAGCGGGCTACCATTCCAATGATGAGAAGTGGAATAATGGTTATAAGGAATCCGATACCTACATACAGCAAACCATCGCCTTCTACTACCGTTTGAACAAAGTTTCCACCAGCCTTGATTCCGACACTGGCAAGGAACAGCACCAGACCGACCTCACGAAGCATCAAGTTGGCACTCATTGTTGTATAAGTCACCAGTTTCACTTTATGTCCGAAACGTCCGATAAGAATAGACACAATCAGCGGACCTCCGGCAAGACCCAGCTTCACTGGAGTAGGTATTCCCGGAAATGCAATAGGCAGACTTCCGAAAAGGATACCACATAAAATACCAACGAAGATGGTTACGATATTCGGATGATCCAGACGCTTCAACTGATTACCCAGCAAATCGGCAACTCGTTCGATAGCATCCTGCGGTCCTACTACCATGACACGGTCGCCCACCTGAAGAATCAACTGACGCGCAGCAAACAAGTCCATACCCGAACGGTTGACACGAGTTACATTCACACCATACATACTGCTGAAATGAAGCTCACCCAATGTCTTACCATTAATAGCCGGTTGGGTAACCAATATACGGCGTGACACCATCGGCTTGTCTTGTTTGCTCTGGTTGTCCCAGTCTACATCATCAACTTTCGAACCGATGAAAGCCTGAATCGCTTCAGAGTCATCTTCTGCACATACAATGTTCATTTCATCGCCCAAGCGCAAGACCGTATCTGCATTAGGAATATGTACATGTCCATCCTGCAAAATACGAGAGCAGACAAAATCTCTAGCCAAAAAGCTCTGAACCTGAGAAAGTTTCTTTCCACTCAATGCTGCATTCTCTACTTTCAGGGCAATGTTGTAAGGCTTCAAGTGAGGGTTTGCCTCTTCTTCTTTCTGGATATCATCAGCTTCTTTGTCCAAATTTACCCGACAAATATAACGGATAAGAATAAGTGAAAGAATGATACCCATAACACCCAAAGGATAAGCACAGGCATATCCCATAGCTATTTCCGGCCCTTGATAACCTAATTGCTGCAAAGCTTCGTTGGCAGCACCCAAACCCGGAGTATTCGTTACCGCACCGCAAAGAATACCTACCATCATCGGAATTTCCACCCGGCCTTGCAAAGCATAGTAAATAATTATGGCAACCGCTATATTCAGTGCCACGATACCCACGGCCAGCATGTTCAGCCTGATTCCTCCTTTTTTGAAAGAAGAGAAGAAAGAAGGACCGACCTGCAAACCGATACAGAACACAAACAAGATCAATCCAAAATCCTGCAAAAACGAAAGGATGGACTGATTTCCTGTAAATCCAAAATGTCCGGCAAGAATCCCTACGAATAATACGAAGGTAACTCCAAGAGATATACCGAAAATCTTGATTTTTCCCAAAAGAACTCCAACTGCAATTACAAAAGAATATAATGCGACTATATGTGCTATGGAGTCGGGATTAGTTAATAAATCTTGTAGCCAATTCATAATATTATATTTTTAAGCGCCACAAATGTAGGCAATTAAAAAGAATCAGTCAAACATTTGAATCTAAAAAAATACTCACTTTTTGTCGGGATGTGCAATTTACTTTGTATATTTGCCTCGCATGGGTTCCAACCTCCATGCCAACTAACTTAAATCATAATATCATAAACACTCATTCACTATGGCAGATAGTAAAGAAAAACTCTTTTCAGATTTTCCTCCCGTATCGACACAAGAATGGATGGATAAAATCATGGTCGACTTGAAAGGAGCCGATTACGAAAAGAAATTGGTGTGGAAAACAAACGAAGGATTTAAAGTAAAACCGTTTTACCGCCAAGAAGATTTGGAAGGACTTAAAACAACTGAAGGACTTCCGGGAGAATATCCTTACATCAGAGGTAATAAAAAAGATGACAATACCTGGTATATCCGTCAGGACATTCGTGTAGAAGAACCTGCTGAAGCAAACCAGAAAGCACTTGATTTGCTGAACAAGGGAATTGACTCACTGGGTTTCCACATTAAACCCAAAGATTTGAGTGCTGAATACATCGCAACTTTACTGAAAGACATCTGTTGCGACTGTATAGAAATTAACTTCACTACTTGTCAGCGCCATTCTACTCAGCTGGCTGAATTACTCGTTGCTTATTTCAAAGAAAAAGGATATGATCCGAATAAACTGTACGGCTCAATAAACTTCGACCCTATCGGCAAAATGCTTCAAAAAGGGAAAGATGTCAGCCCGATCATATCGAAAGCAAAAGAGTTGGTAGAAATTCTGGCTGAATATCCTCATTTCCGTTGTATAGGAGTCAACTCACTTCAACTAAACAATGCTGGAGCTTATATTTATCAGGAACTCGGATATGCACTGGCATGGGGAAATGAATATCTGAACAGACTGACAGAAGCAGGAGTTCCTGTTGATCTGGCTGCAAAGAAGATCAAATTCAACTTCGGTATCAGTTCCAACTATTTCATGGAAATTGCCAAGTTCCGTGCAGCACGTATGTTATGGGCAAATATTGTCAAGGCTTACAACCCGCAATGCGAATGTGCTTGCAAAATGATTGCTCATGCCGAAACTTCAAGCTTTAATCTGACCTTATTCGATGCTCATGTAAACTTGCTCCGTACTCAGACTGAAGCTATGAGTGCTGCTATTGCAGGAGTAAATTCTATCACAGTAACTCCTTTCGATAAAGCATACGAAACTCCTAATGACTTTTCAGAACGTATTGCACGTAATCAGCAATTACTTTTGAAAGAAGAATCTCATCTTAACCGCATTGTCGATCCTGCCGGAGGTTCATATTATATTGAAAATTTGACAGTCTCTATTGCTAAACAAGCCTGGGATTTGTTCCTGCAAGTAGAAGAGGCCGGCGGAATGGTTAAGTCTATCTTCGACGAAAGCGTACAAAATGCTGTTAACGCAAGCAACAAAGCACGCCATGAAGCTGTTTCGAAACGTAAAGAAATCCTGCTGGGAACCAATCAGTATCCTAATTTCAACGAATTGGCAGGAGAAAAGACTCCATCAGAACACAAATGTTGCTGTGGTGGCGGACATAATCACGAGGAAGAAGCTTCATTTGCCAAACTGGAAACCAGCCGTGCTGCCAGTGAATTTGAAGCTTTACGTTTGCAGACAGAACATTCTGGCAAACGTCCAAAAGCTTTCATGCTGACTATCGGAAATCTTGCGATGCGACAAGCACGCGCACAGTTCTCATGCAACTTCCTGGCTTGTGCCGGATATGAAGTAATAGACAATCTGGGATTCCCAACCGTTGAAGAAGGAGTAGAGGCTGCAATGAAAGCCAACGCTGACATCGTTGTTATTTGCTCAAGCGATGATGAATATGCAGAATATGCTATTCCGGCATTCAAAGCTGTAAACGGAAGAGCCATGTTTATTGTGGCAGGAGCTCCTGCTTGCATGGAAGAATTGAAAGCTGCCGGCATAGAAAACTTCATACATGTACGCTGCAACGTATTGGAGACCTTGAAAGAATATAATGAAAAGCTAGGAATTAAGTAATGCTATGAAACCGAATTTTAAAAATATCGATATATATGCCGGATTCCATCCTCAAAATGGTATGGAATGGCAAAAAGCCAATGACATCAAAGCCAATTGGAGAACACCGGAACAGATTCAGGTGAAACCGGTTTATACGAAAGAAGACCTGGAGGGCATGGAGCACTTGAACTATGCTGCGGGTATTCCTCCTTACCTGAGAGGTCCGTACTCGATGATGTATACGTTCCGTCCGTGGACTATCCGCCAGTATGCAGGATTTTCTACAGCTGAAGAATCGAATGCATTTTATCGCCGTAACCTGGCTTCCGGACAGAAAGGTTTGTCAGTTGCTTTCGACCTTCCGACACACCGCGGCTACGACCCAGATCATCCGCGTGTAGTGGGAGATGTTGGTAAGGCTGGTGTTTCTATCTGCTCACTGGAAAATATGAAGGTATTGTTCGACGGTATTCCATTGAATAAGATGTCTGTTTCCATGACTATGAACGGCGCCGTACTTCCTGTTATGGCATTCTATATCAATGCAGGACTGGAACAGGGAGCTAAACTGGAAGAAATGGCCGGAACTATTCAAAATGATATTTTGAAAGAGTTCATGGTGCGTAACACATATATCTATCCGCCTGCATTCTCCATGAAGATCATTTCGGATATCTTTGAGTACACTTCTCAAAAAATGCCGAAATTCAACTCTATCTCTATCTCAGGATATCACATGCAGGAAGCTGGTGCTACAGCCGATATCGAATTGGCTTATACTCTTGCCGACGGTCTGGAATATCTGCGCGCAGGAGTTGCTGCAGGTATTGATATCGATGCCTTTGCTCCTCGTTTGTCTTTCTTCTGGGCAATCGGCATGAATCATTTCATGGAAATTGCCAAGATGCGTGCTGCACGTATGCTTTGGGCAAAGATTGTAAAACAGTTTAATCCGAAGAATCCGAAATCACTTGCACTGCGTACACACTCACAGACTTCAGGATGGTCGCTTACAGAACAGGATCCGTTCAACAACGTAGGACGTACTTGTATCGAAGCAATGGCTGCTGCACTGGGACACACTCAGTCACTGCATACCAATGCGCTGGACGAAGCTATTGCTCTACCAACTGATTTCTCTGCACGTATTGCACGTAATACACAGATTTATATGCAGGAAGAAACCCAGATATGTAAAAATGTAGATCCGTGGGGTGGTTCATACTATGTAGAAGCGCTGACCAACGAACTGGCTCATAAAGCTTGGGAACACATTCAGGAAATCGAAAAGCTGGGTGGTATGGCTAAGGCTATCGAAACAGGTATACCTAAGATGCGTATTGAAGAAGCTGCAGCTCGTACACAGGCTCGTATCGACTCAGGTGAACAGACCATCGTAGGTACAAACAAATATCGTCTGGAAAAAGAAGATCCAATTGATATTCTGGAAGTAGACAACACAGCTGTACGTCAGGAACAGATAGAAAACTTACGTTGCCTGCGCGAAGGAAGAAACCAGGCCGAAGTAGACAAAGCACTGGAAGCTATTACCGAATGCGTACGTACAGGTAAAGGCAACTTGCTGGAACTGGCTGTAGAAGCCGCTCGCGTACGTGCCACATTAGGAGAAATATCCGATGCATGTGAAAAAATTGTAGGACGTTATAAAGCAGTAATAAGAACTATTTCAGGCGTGTATTCATCAGAAAGTAAAAAGGATGCAGATTTCGCAAAAGCTTGCGAACTGACTGAAGAATTTGCAAAGAAAGAGGGTCGCCGTCCGCGTGTAATGATTGCCAAAATGGGACAGGACGGACATGACCGTGGTGCAAAAGTTGTAGCTACAGGATTTGCAGACTGTGGTTTTGATGTTGATATGGGACCGTTGTTCCAGACTCCGGAGGAAGCTGCTCGCGAAGCCGTAGAAAACGATGTTCATGCAGTAGGAGTTTCTTCATTAGCCGCCGGACACAAGACTTTAATTCCACAAATCATTGCAGAGTTGAAACGTCTGGGACGTGAAGATATTCTGGTATTTGCAGGAGGTGTCATACCGGCACAGGATTACGACTTCCTGTATAAAGCTGGAGTTATGGCTATATTTGGTCCTGGTACTTCTGTCGCTAAATCAGCTTGTCAGGTAATGGAGCTGTTACTTGCTGAAGAATAAACCTGACCGACAATAAAAAATCAATAAGTTCTGCCAAAAAAGAAAGGTCTTAGTATCAAACTTTTCATGGCAGAACTTAATAAAAATCACCTGCTTGAGAGTTTCACTTTATATCTTAATAACGTGTTTCTCAGGTTCAGGCAAAAAAGCAATAGCGGAACTTTTGCTCAATGAACAGAAGTTCCGCTATTGTTTTTTCAATGTTCAGCTGTTAACTATATACTGCCTATCCAATACAGACAAAATTAAACTATTTCTCTTCAACAACTGAATATCATACAGTTACTACTTACTTTTCTTATAATCGCTAACCATAGCCTCAGCAATCCAATTGGCTAATGCCTGACGATTGTCGGGTATCACCAAACGTTGCTGATCGCGTGCGTTCTGAATATTTCCTAATTCCAAAAAGACAGCATAAGGCGTTGAGTTCCGAAGGACAAATAAGTTACGCGAACTAACCGTTCCATTGAATCCTCTATTAGGCTGATGACGGTCATATTTTGCAGTAAAAGTACGCTTCAACTGATCGGCAAGACGTTTTCCATATTTACTGCCAGGTGAGTGATAAAAGAAAACATCCGTCTGTTTACCTCTGCTACGGCTATCCACATGAACAAAGATTGCACGTTTATAATTGCTATTATCTCTACGATATAACCGGTTAATAGCATCACAACGCTGTTGCAACCTTGCTACCTGATTCAATGGAATTGCTTCACCCATACATGTTTCCCGCTTACTGTTATTCAATATCGCAGCATTTCGGATTCCATCTTTCTTGTCCTGAATAATAAAATGAACCTTAGCACCACGTTTCAGCAATTCTCTGCCTAAACGCAAAACAATATCATAGGCATATTCATCTTCGTGCAGCTCCTTTCCTCTATACTTGCCGATGCATCCCGGATCTGGTCCTCCATGACCGCTGACCAAATAGAAGGTAGCTCCTTTTAATGAACTGGAAGTAATCTGGTAGGCTGCCTGTGATTTTCCAAATAGAGGTTCATATCCCGAAGTCTTTTTCTTACGAGAAAACCCAGGAAGAACGACCAGACAGCATAGGATGAGTAATGTATACTTAAGCCGCATCATTTCAGCAGTTCATCTATTTTCTTACACAAAGCAGAGAACTCTTCCTCGTTATATAAACGTGTCATCATCACAATCTTGCCAGTCTTGTCGATTAACACGTTGCGGGTAATACCAGCGTTACGAACTGCATATTTAGCAAAGATATCTGCTCCCGGATCAAGTCCAAGCGGATATGTTACTTTCGTCTGCTTTGCAAAAGCTTTAACCTTTTCCAAAGGTTCATCACGGTCTACTCCATAAAGCGCAAATGAAGCATTATCTTTATGTTTCTGCCAGATATCCTTCTCGATAAAAGGCATTTCTTTACGGCAAACCCCACACCAGCTTGCTGTAAACTGAAGCATCACAACTTTTCCACGCAAAGAAGATAATTTTACTTTCTGACCGTCGGTCAAAGTCATTTCAAAATCGGGAGCTTCATCACCCACTTTAACTATATATCCTACTTCATCAGGAGTAACTTCCTGTGCTTGTACTGTAGAGACTCCGGCAAACAGACAGCCCAATAATGCTGCCATCATTATCCATTTTTTCATCATATACTAATAGCTTAAATAATTATCGCTTCAAAGATACAAAAAAATCGATATAAAAAGAGGAAACCTCGAACTGACCGCCACGCTTTCAAACGTGTTTAAATACTACTTAATATTATTTTAAGAATTATATTCAACAAACTTCTGTTGCCTTGCAAACGATACAGTCTGCTTAAAAAACAAATAAAACACAATAATAAACACAACAGTTGTGCTATATCATGAAGTTATATGGAATTAAAACAAAAAAGCCATCCCAACGGCTTAGGTTGAGATGGCTAAATTATATTATTTCCTTCAAATCAATTACAAAGGCATGTTACCGTGTTTCTTTGGAGGATTGCTTACACTCTTATTCTGAGTCATTTCAAGTGCCTGAATTAGTTTATAACGAGTATCTTTCGGAAGAATGATTTCATCGATATAGCCCTGTTCAGCCGCACGATACGGATTAGAGAATTTCTCCTTGTATTCTTCTACAGCCTTAACTTTTTCTTCTGGTGTAGCTTTACGATACAGAATATTCACAGCACCGTCTGCTCCCATTACAGCAATTTCAGCTGTAGGATAAGAGAAGTTCACATCAGCACCAATAGGTTTACTATTCATAACGATGTATGCACCTCCGTAAGCCTTACGTGTAATTACTGTTATCTTAGGAACAGTAGCTTCTGCATAAGCGTATACAATCTTTGCACCGTGACGGATAATACCATTGTGTTCCTGTGTACATCCTGGCAAGAATCCCGGCACATCTTCGAATGTTACAATAGGAATATTGAAACAGTCGCAGAAACGGATGAAACGAGAAGCTTTGTCAGAAGCATCAATATCAAGTACACCTGCCAGATATGCCGGCTGATTGGCAACGATACCTACAGAACGTCCACCCAAACGAGCAAAACCGACTACAATATTCTTTGCAAAGTGAGGCATAACCTCGAAGAAATAATGATTGTCGACTACCGGTTCGATGATGTTTTTGATATCATATGGCATGTTCGGGTCGTCAGGAATCACTGTCATCAGTGATTCTTCTGCACGACGGATATCATCTGTACAAGGAATAGAAGGAGCATCTTCCATGTTGTTAGAAGGCAAGAAACTCAGCAGCTCACGAATACTCATCAAAGTTTCTTCTTCTGTTTCACAAAGGAAGTGAGTAACACCACTCTTACTGCTATGAGTATATGCACCACCTAACTCTTCCTTATCAACTTCTTCATGAGTAACAGCCTTTACTACATCCGGACCAGTGATAAACATGTGACTCTTTTCCTTTACCATGAAGATAAAGTCTGTCAATGCCGGAGAATAACAAGCACCTCCTGCACACGGACCAAGAATTGCTGAAATCTGAGGGATAACACCTGATGCAATAGTATTCTGATAGAAGATTGAAGCATATCCAGAAATACTTCCCACACCTTCCTGAATACGTGCGCCACCCGAGTCATTCAAAGCAATTACCGGAGCACCGTTTTTCAATGCCAGTTGCTGTACCTTTACAATCTTCTGCGCACCGGTAGCACTAAGTGTTCCACCATATACGGTAAAGTCGTAAGCATAAACATATACTAAACGTCCATCAATTTTACCATATCCACAAACGATACCGTCACCAGGAATATGTTTCTTCTCCATACCGAAATCAGTACAGTGATGAACCACAAACTTATCAATTTCATTGAACGTACCTTTATCGAGCAACATATCAATACGTTCGCGAGCAGTCATATGACCATTGGCATGTTGCTTTTCAACACGCTCTACTCCTCCACCCTGAGCAGCCAGTTTATCCAGCTCCTCAAATTTTTTATATTGTTCTGCTGTTGTCATAAATTTAATCCTCCTCTTTAATTACATCCAGTGTCATGATAACCTGGTTACTGTTTACAGAGTCACCTTCATTTACGAAGATTTCTTTTACAACACATTCGCTGTTTACTTTGTAATTACTCTGCATCTTCATGGCTTCTATCACAACCACGATATCACCAGCCTGCAAGCGGTCGCCAGCCTTTACTGGAATCTTAACCACTTTACCCGGCATAGGAGAAACAATCTTATCCTGCTGTTTCTCATCAGCTCCCTTACGCATGCGAAGGTATTTTGCCTGCGAATCTATAATATCAATATTATATGACTGGTAATGAGCATTTACCGTATAACTCTTTCCGCCTTCTTTACGGATCAGTTCTGCATTATACGATTTTCCTTCATGCAAAATAGAACAACTACCGTTTTCTGCCATTACAATATCAACATCGTAAGGAACACCGTCGATAGTCAACTGTACTTTATTGCCTTCCTTGCTAACCAACGTAACGTCAGCAACTCTATCACCTATATGTATTTCCATAAATATCTTCTTTAAATTCGCAATACACCTTTTTTCAATCCGAACTCACGCCAACGACTGATAGGACGATTGTCCGAAGAGCCAGAATTATTCTCTTCCAGATTCATCAGATAGTCGATGTATGCTGCAATCATAGCAATATTTTCAGTTTCTTCTTCCTTCTGACCAGCCCATTCACGCAACATATCCTGATGCTTTGGTATAAACAAGGTATTATAATGACCTTCTACAAAATCAGGTACATTCATGATGTGACGCAAATAACCGATATTTGTTTTCAAGCCGGTAATCTTGTATTCGTAAAGCACACGGCGCATACGTTCGATAGCAAACTCACGAGTAGTAGCCCATACAATCAGCTTACCGATCATCGGGTCATAATAAATAGGAATTTCATAACTTTCGTATACATAGCTATCGATACGAACACCGATACCGTTGGGTTCCATCAACTGACGGATAACTCCCGGTGAAGGCATAAAGTTATTTTCAGAGTCCTCTGCGCAAATACGACATTCGATAGCATGACCACGCTGCTTCAGATCTTCCTGTTTGAAATGAAGAGGCTCATTGTTTGCAATACGGAGCTGTTCCTTTACCAAGTCAACACCTACAACTTCTTCTGTAATAGGATGTTCTACCTGAAGACGAGTATTCATTTCAAGGAAATAGAAATTGCGGTGCTTATCAACAAGGAATTCAATTGTTCCTGCTCCCTTATAATTTACAGCCTTGGCAGCCGCTACAGCAGCCTCACCCATTTTCTGGCGCAATTCAGGAGTAACAAACGGAGATGGAGTTTCTTCTACAATCTTCTGGTTACGACGCTGAATAGAACATTCGCGTTCGAACAGATGTACCGCATTACCATAATTATCTCCTAAAATCTGGAATTCAATATGATGCGGTTCCTCTACAAATTTCTCCAGATAAACTGTATCATCACCAAATGATGACATTGATTCCGAACGAGCTGTATTATAAGCTTCTTCCACTTCAGACTCACTATGAATAAGGCGCATACCTTTACCACCGCCTCCCATAGAAGCCTTCAGCATAACCGGATAACCGATACGATTACAGATTTCTTTTGCTTCCTCTACACTCTGCAAAGGCTGTTCCGTACCAGGAACCACCGGCACTCCCGCAGCAATCATGTGTTTACGCGCAGAAATCTTATCGCCCATCGCATCCATTGTTTCAGGATCAGGACCGATAAAAATGATTCCTTCTTCACGACAACGACGTGCAAACTCGGAGTTTTCCGATAAGAAACCATATCCCGGATGAATTGCATCCACTCCATGGCGCTTAGCCGCCATGATAATTTTATCAATATTCAGATAGCTTTCACGAGATGCTGCCGGACCAATCAGGCAAGCCTCATCTGCATAAAGTACGTGGCGTGCCGTTCTGTCGGCTTCCGAGAAGACTGCCACGGTACGAATGCCCATTTCACGGCACGAACGCATCACGCGCACAGCAATTTCGCCACGGTTAGCGATTAATACCTTGTGTATCATGCTTTATGTTTTAGTTATTATCTTCGTTTAAGCCGCCGCCGCGTCATTCGGCACATGCAGCCAAAATCTGTGCAAAAGTAGCAAAAAAAGAGACACCGTTCTAAATATCCTCTCTTTTTTTACCCAGAGAAAGGCTTTTAGCACAAAATACCTAGCTTTAGGTATACATTCTACTCCAATATAAACCAAAACGCAATGTCGAGGTAGCAAAAAGCAAAAGTCCGAAGAGTAAACCCTTCGGACTTTTCAAACATATCTTTTTACTTCAAAAACAATACCTGTTTATTATACTTAATTCTGTGATAAATCTACTGCATAGTTGGCACGTTTTCCTGACGGATATATACCTACCATAAACAATACCTGATCAGGAGATTGAGAAGCCGCTTTCATAACTTCTTCCAGATCCTGCACTGTTTTCAGTTGTTTTCCGTTAGCTTTCAGTATGATAAATCCTTTACGGATACCAGAATCTGCCATTCTGCCTTCACTTACTCCTGTTACCTGAACACCATAACCTAAATTCAGTTGTTTCTTCAATTCGGCAGGCACTTCACGGAAGGCAGCTCCCAGTAATTCCATATCAGCATTCTTTACAATCTTAGTATTACCTTGAGCATTTTTCAGTGTTACTGTGAAAGTCTTTTCTTTCTTATCACGCCATACTTTCAATTTAATCTTATCACCCGGACGATATTTAGCCAGTGATCCTTGTAATTCGGCCATGGTCTTCACTTTCTTTCCGTTCAATTCCATTATAACGTCGTTCTTTTCCAAAACGCCATCTACCGAACCACCTTCTGTCACTTCAACAACCTGTACACCATCGTTGATGCCCAGCTCTTTCTGTTCCTTACGGATTTCATCCGGATAAGTTTCATCACCCATGTTTCGTCCTGCAATACCCAACAGAGCACGTTGTACAGTACCGTATTGCTTCAGGTCTGTAACAACCTTTGTCATAATGCTTGTAGGAATAGCAAATCCGTAACCCGAATAAGCTCCTGTAGGAGATACCAACATAGCATTAATACCTACCAATTCTCCATTAGCATTAACCAACGCACCACCACTGTTTCCCTGATTAATGGCAGCATCAGTCTGGATAAACGACTCTACACCATTAGCACCAAGTCCACGAGCCTTAGCACTGACAATACCAGCAGTTACTGTAGAACCCAAATTAAACGGATTACCTACAGCCAGCACCCATTCTCCAACTTTCAAGCGTTCAGAATCACCAACCGGTATGGCAGGAAAATCATCACCTTCTATTTTAACCAATGCTAAATCGGTAGTCGGGTCTGTACCAATTACACGTCCTTTCATTTCACGACCGTCGTGCAACTTGACAGAAATTTCATCAGCTCCATCAATTACGTGATTATTGGTTACAATATAACCGTCCTTCGAAATAATTACACCCGAACCAAATCCACGCTGTTCAGGAGTTTGCACCTGCTGCTGACGTCCGCGTCCGTCACCGAAGAAGAAATCAAATATATCAGGCTGACTCTGTATTGTTTTCACTTTACTTCTCTGTACAGACATAATATGTACAACAGAGTTCAAAGAACTTTCTGCCGCTTTAGTCAAATCAATCGGCTGCATGCTAGTTGCATCCAAAGCTGCATAGCGCACATTAGACGCTGTCTGGAATTCATCATAAAAAGACAAATTTTTGTCTTGTCTAGACTGCATAAGAGTATAAGTAGTAACCCCTGCCACCCCTGCACTGACAGCCAATACTGCGACTGCTCCAAATGCGATTTTAGTTGCCTTTTTCATATGTTTATATCATTTAAATTGTTAATTTCAACTCTTGTTTAACATTTCATTTGCTAAAGTAGAACAAAATTCATACGATTGTACTCTACACAACATCTTTTTTCCCTCTTTTAACAAAGCAAACTTTCCTATTAACCGCAGTTAACGACTACTGCCTGACAAATTTACATTCATTATCAGACTGTTCGGTAGAATTGCAGATATTTCTGACAAAAATGACACAAATTCGTTTTATTTGCGTACCTTTGCAAACAGAAAGCAGTTGGTCGGTTTGTCGCTGGTACATATATGTACAAGAGGAAAGTCCGGGCAACACAGAGCATCCTACTTCCTAACAGAAAGCTGCCTGCAAAGGTAGAGTAATGCAGAAGAAAATAACCGCCAGTCCACACCGGAAAGGCAAGGGTGAGAAGGTAGGGTAAGAGCCTACCAGACGTATAGCGATATGCGTGCTGTGCATCTTAGGAGTTGTAAGGTCATGTAAACCGGCATTAAGGAGGGTTGCTCGCCCCACGTCGGAGGGTAGACCGCTAGAACTTACTGGTGACAGTGAGTGTAGATAAATGACAGACACTTTGCATTTCGATGCAGAGAACGGAACCCGGCTTATAGACCGACTGCTTTTTTCATTGAAAAACCTTATCGCCATGAGTTATACGAGAATAAAAAACTGGCTACAATTTCTCACCGACGGCATATGGAGAATTACCGAAGATGAGATATCTCCCGTACGGCGACAAATATATTCGTGCATCAAAATCGTTTATCTTTCTGTAAACCAGTTTCTAAACGACCGTATCCAGATACGTGCCTCCGCACTGACCTACAGCACGCTACTGTCGATTATTCCCATTCTTGCCATCCTGTTCGCCATCGCACGAGGATTCGGCTTCGACGCATTAATGGAAATACAGCTCCGCAAAGGTGTTGCAAGCCAGCAGAGTGAACTTATTATTTCGTGGATAAACTCCTATCTGGAGCATGCCCAAAGTGGAATATTTATCGGAATCGGTTTAATCATGTTATTATGGACGGTTCTTATACTGACAGATAACATCGAACGAAGCTTCAATGCAATCTGGCAGGTAAAACACCCCCGTTCAGTCTTTCGCAAAATAACCGATTATTTTTCCATGATTCTGCTTTTACCACTGCTGATAGTCATTTCAAGTGGTCTTACCATTTTTATGACTACATATATAAAGAACATGGATAACTTCCTGGTTCTTGCGCCTATCCTGAAATTCCTGGTAAGACTTACCCCATATGCACTGACCTGGGGAATGTTTATCGGACTCTACATATTTATCCCAAACACCAAAGTCAAATTAAAGCACGCCTGGTTTCCGGGAATACTGGCAGGAACCGCCTTTCAGGCATTTCAGTTCTTTTATGTAAACAGCCAGATATGGGTTTCAAATTACAACGCTATCTACGGAAGCTTTGCTGCCATTCCCATGTTTTTGTTATGGACACAGATTTCCTGGACAATCTGCCTCTTCGGAGCTGAAATGAGCTACGTAAGCCAAAATCTGGGTTCGTTCGATTTCGGAAAAGAAAGTGCAAATATCAGCCGCAGATATCATGATTTCTTTTGCACCATTATACTTTCAGCCATCTGCAAGAGTTTTGCAGAAGAAAAGACACCTTACTCTGCAGAAGAAATAAGCAAACAATACAAGATTCCTATCCGACTTACCAAACGGATCTTATATGAACTGCAAGACATACATCTGATTTTCGAAACAATAGAAGAGAAAAAAGGCGATGTACGCTATCTTCCGGGCATAGACATCAATAAACTTACAGTAGGCACACTGCTGGAGAAACTAGATTCTGCCGGTTCCGAAGATTTCAAGGTAGATCGCCAGCAATATTCTGACTCATGGAAAATTCCGGAGCATGCACGCAAGGAATATATGTACAACAACAGTCAGATTTTACTGAAAGATTTATAGGCAGTCACCAGACATATCAGAACAACAGATACGAAAAGAGCAGAAAATACAATAATTCTTCTTCTGCATAAAAAAATTATCCCCGTCATAAAATCTGGCGGGGATAAGTCTTATAAATACAGCAACCTTATTTTGTCAACTGCATCATGCGGCTCAAATACTTGCCGATAATATCAAACTCCAAGTTCACTACGCTACCAACCTGAAACGTATGGAAGTTGGTATGTTCATAGGTATATGGGATAATGGCAACCTGGAAAGTATCTTCTGTCGGATTGCAGACCGTCAGACTTACTCCATTCACTGTAACCGAACCTTTGTCAACAGTAAAATATCCTCGTTTTGCCATTTCCGGATCGAATGCATACTTGAATGTAAAATACCAGCTGCCCTCTGCGTCATCTATAGCTACACAAGTAGCAGTCTGATCTACATGTCCCTGAACGATATGCCCGTCCAGACGTCCATTCATCATCATACTGCGTTCTACATTAACCTTATCTCCCACTTTCAGCAAACCAATATTAGAGCGTTCGATAGTTTCCTTCATGGCCGTAACCGTATAAGTTCCATCCTGAATACTCACTACAGTCAGACAAACTCCATTATGAGAAACACTCTGGTCTATTTTTAACTCATCAACAAACGAACATTTCAACGTGAGGTGCAGATTTTCCTGATCCTTTACCACCTTTACCACTTCTGCATATTCTTCAACTATCCCTGAGAACATAAATTCATTATTTTATATTAATACTTCTACTTTTTACAATCACTGCACCGGAATAGGCTTACTCCAGACCGTATTGCCTTCTGAGTCGACTACCGAAATAGTTCCCCCGGCATAATCCTCTATGTAACTATTCCCTTTTACCAGCATATCCTCCGCCATACGTATGGCTTTTTCCTCTGTTTTTATAAAGAAGCCTTTATTATCGCTTGAGCTTCCATCCGAAAAATAAATATCATAAGTTTTCATGGTTATATCATTTAAATATTGCGGGCACAAATATATATATTATCAGCTAGAAGAAGCAAACTTATGACATAAAAAAAGAGAAACCAACATTTGTCGATTTCTCTGAAAGAGCGGAAAACGAGACTCGAACTCGCGACCCTAACCTTGGCAAGGTTATGCTCTACCAACTGAGCTATTTCCGCAGTTATTCTGCAATATGTAAAAGAGCGGAAAACGAGACTCGAACTCGCGACCCTAACCTTGGCAAGGTTATGCTCTACCAACTGAGCTATTTCCGCAATTATGGTGCCCAGAACAGGACTCGAACCTGCATGCCTCTCGACACACGCACCTGAAACGT
>OBKR01001119.1_pt1 | contig 24834 bp, 14 predicted proteins | sample 1518991 | NCBI WGS metagenome assembly OBKR01 (sample SAMEA2452117, study PRJEB22498) | human gut metagenome | biome: human feces; feature: human gut; material: feces | place: Australia | collected 2012
CCGCGCACATCGTATCCCCGCGCCAGCGATCGCGTACCGATTGCTCCCTCAGATCGGGAATTTCCGTCGGAATGCCGCCGCCGAGTACGGAACGATAAGCAAACAGCCCCGGCAAAAACATGTCCAGCGCTTCATAGACGTCGATGATGTCCGCTTCGTCTCCCTGTATTTTCCGCATAAACTGTTCCATACAGTAATAATCCGAACCGCCATGCCCGAACTGTTTCGCCGCTTCGGACACTTCCTCTTCCAGATTCAACGCGGTGAGCGCACCGGCACGGTATTGTCCGGAATATTCGTCGCAATTCACATACAGCTTTGAAATATCCCCCGCGCCGGCGTCCTCCCGGGCAGTTTCCATACGGCCTTTGGAGCCGTAGGCAGAATACCAGATGGAGTCTTTATACAGTCCCCCGTGCAGGCTCTTTATGATTCCGCCGTTTTCCAGCGTAATCATCTCAATGCCGAAACTGCCGCCCCTTGCGCCCGTGCGCACATTCCGTTCGATCTGCGTGCCTTCAAACCCCACCACTTTGCGCGGGCGCAGTCCCGTCATGTGAATCAGCGGTCCGATCGAATGGGTACAGTAAAAATTGGCATACATGAGGTTTCGCCAATGATCGGGCTCCCCGTAAGTGATACTTGCCCAAATGGGCTCGCAGTTATGTACATACTCGCATTCCCCATACTCAAATTCACCAAGCACACCCGCTCTATACAGTTCTCTCATTTTGTAAGGACCGGGCATATAGCAGTAATTTTCGCCGTAAGCGTATACTTTCCCGCTGCGTTCCACCGCTTCCGTCAGTTCCACCGCCTCTTTCATGTTCTGCACGGGAAGCACTTCGCTGAATACATGCTTTCCCGCTTGCAGACACCGGATCGCAAACGGAGCGTGTTCGTTTGCATAATTCGCCAAAACCACCGCATCCATGTCCTGCTTCATGAACTCTTCAAAGGATACGCACCAGGCAATCGGATGATCCCCGAACGCTTTTTTGTGCCGGAGCAGAAATTCTTCGTTCTTGTCGCAGATTGCCACCACTTCCGCGTTTTTCGCAATTCTGCAATAATTGATCATACTCGTGCCGCGATAAGCGCCGAGCACGCCGATTTTTACAGGCTTCATGATTTTTTCAGTCTCCTCTCCACGCGGCAATACCGCCGCTTTGATCAACGGCATTATAACAGACTTTTTTCGCCTCGGCAATGGAAAAAAATCATATATTTATGGAATTATTCCATAGTTTCATTGACGAAAGCCCGAAAAATAAGTTATAATAAAACCATGAAAACTGCCGAAAACATCAATATCTGCAAATTCATGCCCGTCGGGCAAAAAGACGATGACGCGATCAGCATCATCCGTTTTGTACGGGAAACAGACCGGAATATCATGAAAAAAAGCCGGCTTGCCTCTTCCTATTCGATGGGGCTGGTGCTGACCGGAAAGGGTGTGCTCCTGAAAAACGAGACCGCTTATCCGCTTGCGGAAAACGATCTGTTTTTTGTTTTTCCCGGCGAACAGTACCGCTTTTCCCCGGAGGAGGGGCTGACATACCTCTATTTGGACTACCTCGGCGTCAAAGCGTCGAAAATCATGTCCCGTCTGAACGTCGCACGGACTTGTCCCGTTTTTGAGATCAGGGACAGCAGGATTGCGGAGCTTTGGAATCATTCTCTGAAAACAGCGCATCAGGGCAATCTGGATCTGTTGGGAGAAAGCTGTCTGCTCTATGCGTTTGCATTGATCGGAAATACGAAAATCCTGCCGAAACCGCCCGAGGCAAACGACGCTTTTTCCCGCATACGCAATTACATAAACGCGCATTTTTCCGAGCCGGGACTTTCTCTGGAATCGATCGGGAACGCGCTTTCTTACAACAAGAAATATATTTCTTGCGCCTTCAAGAAAAAGGCGGGAACGGATTTCCGGAAATATCTGAACGCATTGCGCGTCCGGCATGCCTGCGCCCTTCTGCAACAGGGGGTTACCGGTATAAAAGACGTCGCTTTTCTGTGCGGTTTCAACGATCCTTTGTATTTTTCCAAAGTTTTCAAAAACGCCATGGGCGCGTCGCCCAATCTCTGGATCCGCGCAGAAAAAGGCCGGCAGTCCCCAGCGCACCGCCCGATACGGGAAAACGGTCGACCCCTTGCACAAAAAGAATGAATGACTTCATCCGATCATTCCAAAAAATATTTCCGGGAGGGCGGATCATCGATCCGCCCTCCCGGAAACCCCATTGCTTCCCGCCCGGAACTCAGTCCCGGGCGGGGAATTTTCTCTTTCCAAAACGCTCCCTGGCAAAAGTGAATCTGCTTCCGATCAACTGTCGCTTCTGCTGATAATATTGCGATAAATATTGTACTCCAGTCCTTGCTCTCCGAAAGGAAGAATCTCCTCTTCCAGCTCTTCGATCGTCGAAATCCTTCCCTCCGCGTATTCGGAAAGCCGTTCCTCGCAGGAGCGGATCCGCATCATCAGTCCCCCGAGCCGCGCGTCGTGGACTTCCCAGCCGAAAGGCTTATTTTCCCGGAACCAAAGCGTCTTAAACCGTTTATAAAAGATTTCCAGACGGGAAATCGTTTCCCGATAATCCGGGAGCAGAGCGGCAACGGCCTCTCTGTCACCCGAACGATAAGCCGCCCTGGTGCGGATACCAAGATCTGCCTTGAGTTCCATCACCGAACAAAGAGAGGAAAGACATTCAAAAATGTAGGAAAATTCTCCCGCGCGGGCCGCGGCGTCTTTGAGTTTTCCGGCATATTCTTCAAAGGGAATTTTCCCCTCGTTTTCCGCTGCCCTGTCAAATATTCCCAGAAAACAGTCGCTGTACAGAAGACTTTTGCCGGGATTTTCTGCAATTGTACCCGCAACCGTGCCACGCGTGGCGTTCGGCAATTCCAGAAGAGAAAAATCGGCATAAGATATCCCCGTTGCCCGTTCAAAACCGCGGGCAATCTCCCCTTCATCGAAATTGCCGTCGGCATATTGGCGAATGGCATACAAAGCGGGCAGAATCGAAAAGAAAGAGCATTCTTTTCCGTTATCCCCCCACATGGTGATCAATACGTTTTCCACCCCGTTCCGGATAACGCTTTTCATTGCGGGAAGCATCGTTTTCTTCGTAAAGGTGTAAAAGGGAGCAAATCCGTTCCAGGTCCACGCCCCTCCCGCAAACCAGAGCCCGCCCGCAAACTCCTGATGCGAAGCGATCATGCTGTCGTACAGTTCCTCGCTTGTATGGTAATAATCCCAATAAGCAAGTTCGACGCCATCAGGCACTTTCTCCCGCACCTCCTGCGCGACATGTAAATCCTTTCCGTAATACTCCCCGCCGTTTCCCAGCCGGAAAAACATATCGCTCCACATATGCGGGGTAAAGCCATATTTCTTTGCAATTTCCGCGACGCGGGAAAGGTGGCGGACAAGCAATTCAAATCGGTTGCCATAGCCGTGTTTGTCCAGATACGCGCCCAGTCCCACCATATGCGCTTCATCCATGCCGATATTGATCAGGCGGGAAGTGAAATTCTCGGCGGCAAACGCAAATATCTTTTCAAGCAAGGCATACGTTTTTTCCTCATCGATCAGCAGAATGTCTGCCGTATCCACAATATCCCGATAAACGGGCAATTTCACGAGGTTGTTGAAATGGGCAAGCGTCTGGATACAGGGAATGAGTTCCACCCCCTTGGAGGCGGCATAAGCGTCGATTTCCCTGATCTCTTCCCCCGTATATCCGCCGCGCAGATATCCGAAATAAGGTTCGCTTTCCAGGCGGAAGATATCTTCGGTATAAAGCTCCAGCCCGTTATATCCTATTTTTGCCAGACAGTCGATAAACTTTTTCACCTCAGCAGGTTTCATCACCGCATTTCTCGAACAATCCAGCATCGCCACAAAATGTTTATACTGTTTCATTTTTAAGCCTTTCCTTTTCTCAACCGGAATTTTCCGTCAGAATGCCGCAGAAACTTCCGGGAAGTATCCTTCTGAAGATGGATTTTTTCTCTTTTCCGCAAAACAGGCGCAACAACCGTTACGCCTGTTTTGTCTGTTCTCTCACTATTTATTGGCTGACCTTTATCGCGCTTGCGGAATTTGAAAACGCTTCCACAAAATACCGCGTGATGTTCTGCGGACGGGTAATCGCCCCACCGATGATGATATGTTCGATGCCGATATCCAAAATCGTCTGAATTTCTTCGGAAAGATGAATGCCTCCTTCCGCCACAACCACAGCTTTTTTGATATCTTTGTGCAACTCTTCACACAGTTCAAAATCGGGGATTTTGATACCCTTAGTCTCTGCGGTATAGCTCCGCATCGTCGTGGAGATATAGTCAAAGCCAAGCTTTTCCGCCGCCATCGCTTCTTCATAGGTGGCAATATCCGCCATCAAAGGTTTGTCGGTATTGTCGCGCAGGAAGTGTACGAGGTCCTCTGTTTTAATTCCGTTGGGACGGGGCCTGTTCGTCGCGTCAAGCGCAATCACCGCGCATTTCGACCTGATCAGCGCCTTTGCCTCTTTATAAGTAGGCGTAATATAAACAGGCGAATCGGGATAATCCTGTTTGATCAGACCGATAATCGGCAATGTTCCTTTCAGATAGCGATAGATAGCGTTGATATCCCGGACCGTATTCGCCCGGATTCCGACTGCGCCGCCCTGCTGCGCCGCCAACGCCATTTTGGGAATTGTGTCGCCGCCGTAAAGCGGCTCATCTTTTAAGGCCTGACAGGAAACGACAAGTCCTTTGGGAATAATTGTGTTCATATGCTTCCTTTTCAAATCTCTTTTTTCTGTGTACGGTTCCGTACACAGCGGGTTCAAATAACTTATTTTTTCAAAGATGCAAATCCTTCTCTGAACGCTTCAATCGTCCCGGCAAGATCATCATAATTCTTCGAATTGGGATCGAAAATCTGCAACCGGTTGGTGATAACGGTGGAACTTGCATAATCGTTTACGTTAAACCATACCGCGCCTTTGATGCTTGCAGCCCAAGGCTCCATCTCGTCTGCCGCAAACGCCGCAAACATATCGGCAACCCACTTCGCCTGTTCATCGCGGTTGCGCCCCAGGTCGCCGGAAGCGTTTCCGCCCGATCCGCAGGCAAACTCGGAAATGATCATGCCCCACTGCGAGAAGGCAGGCAGATTCTTTTCATAAAGGCTGCTGTAACGCTCTGCGAAACTCACAATTTCTTCCGCCGCCGTATCCGCGCTGTAATTGTTCATTTCATAGTTGGTCGCGCCGAGGAAATTCACATATTCGACGCCCGGGAAGAAACAGAGATCTTCCCCCCAGGAAGAATACGGGCAGCTTTCCGCAATCGGGTTCCAGATCCAGATGCAGTTATCCACGCCTTCCTCAATGAAAATATTATAAAGCCGCTGCCAGGTCATAATGAATACGTCGGGATCGCAAAGCGTCATCATACCGCTGTAACTCGTCCAGTCAGTATTCATTTCGTTGTTCAGACGGAAGAGAACGGGTTCCCCGTATTCCTTGATATCTTTGGCAAGCTCGCGGAACTGTTCGTCGAATTCGCCCCGGAGAATATCGAACATAGGCGTCACTTCATCCGCAACAATGTTGTTGTTCAGCGTAAACTGATAGGTAAACTGCAAAACGGGCTTGCCGTTGACGCCGTTTCCTCCCGCAAGCTCTCTGGCCATATCCAACGGGAAGTAATGCTTTTGATTGCCCCAGCCCAGATGCGTATAGGTGGGATAAATATCATAAGTATAATCCCATGCTTCTTCCAGCGCCTCTTTCATTGCGATCGAATTATTCAGAATCGTATCATAATTTCCCTGACCGGCATGAAGGGAATCGGAGGTTCCGGGCATCGAGTAGCTGAACACGCCCCACTGTATATTCTTCGTATTGCTGATCAGCTCGTAATAATTTTTTGTCTCTTCGTTCCAGTTGGGATCTCCTTGCGGTTTTCCGGCATCAAAGTAGTTTTTCTGGATCCCCTTCGGTGTAATTTTCTCATAACTCTGCACGAGATCATCCATGACCTCCGCCTTATCCGTCTCGGACTTCATCACAAACATCGCAAATTCTTTGACGTTGGATTCCACACGGATAATGGCGATATTGTAATACGGCCGTTCCACCACTCCGGCATCGTCCACCACGCGGATGTCATACCGATAGACGTCATAGCCCTCTTTTACAGTCAGATCCCCATAGGCATGCGTTTCGGTAAACTCATAAGGCTGTGTACCGTTCATGCGTTCAAGTCCGTTATTCTCGATATAATCGTCGTTGTTAAGATGGCGGATCAGCCACTCGCTGCAATAGGTATACCAGGGATTGGGATTGGACGTGTACGGGTTGTTGGAGTTCATGCTCACCGTGAGCACGGAATCGTCAAATTCATACTGCGTCTGGTACTTCGCTATGATATAATCAGCACTGATTTCCGTCGAAGGAAGCGTGAACGCCATTCCTGCAGATACATTCACGATACGCGCCGCATCGTCATTGTAAAGTTCCAGTTTGATGTCCTGTCTCGAAGTGTACGAAGTAAAAGTATCCGTATACTTCCCATTCACGCAGAATCTTGCGCCCGCCAGATCGTCGGAGGAAGAAAATCCGTTTTCCGTATCTTTGAGCTCTCCGGAAGAATAAAGTTTATTAAAAGCATAATCCAGAGAAGCCGCATCCGTCTGAATCTCATCGTTCACCGATCCCGCATCCGAAGAACTGCTGTCAATGCTGCTGTCGGTCGAATCGGTTCCGGAACTGTCGTTTCCGGAACTGTTATTGCAGCCGGCAAACGCCATCAGTCCACAGGAAAGAAGCAATGCCGCCCCCATCAATAAAGCCGCTTTTTTCATACAAATCTCCTTGTCTTTTTATTTGTTTTTAAAACGGAACGTTCACTTTTGACGTTCCTCGCGAAAACATTCGCGGAATGCCTGTACGGTGGCGTTCTCTTTCTCTCCTTCCGGATCGATAAAACGCAGCCTGTTCATGACTTTGTCACCCGACTCATCATTGCAATTGAACCAAATGGCTCCCTTCAGCTGCTTCACCCAATCGGGCTTTTCCTTCGCGTGCAATTCCTTGAACATATCGCGCACCCATTGCGCCTGCACCTGTGTATTGCGGCCCAGTTCTCCGGAACAATCCCCGCCCGATCCACAGGCGAATTCCGAAAGAATCATGCTCCAACGCGAAAAGGCAGCTTTATTTTTTTGATAAAGCGATTGATAATGCTTTTTGAAGGAAACGATCTTTTCCGGGGCTTCCTCCGCCTTGTAGTTGTTCATTTCATAGCTGGTTCCTCCCAGCATCTGCGCATAATCCACGCCAGGGAAGTAACACAGATCCTCTCCCCAGGCACTGTAAGGACAGGATGTCGCAATCGGGTTCCAGATCCAGATGCAGTTGTTCACGCCTTCTTCCTCAAAAATCCGGTACAGCCGCCGCCAATTCTCACAGCAAATATCCGGATCGAGCAGACTTACCATGCCGCAATAACTCGTCCAGTCAGTGTTCATTTCGTTGTTCAAACGGAAGAGAACAGGCTTTTCATACGCTTTGATGTCCTTCGCAAGGCGCCGGAACTGTTCATCGAACTTACCGCGGAGAATATCGAATGCAGGCGTCTGATTTTCACCGACAAGATTGTTGTTCAGCGTAAACTGATAGGTAAACTGCAAAACGGGTTTGCCGTTGAATCCGTTTCCTCCCGCCAACTCTTTTGCCATCGCAGAAGGGAAATAGTGCGCGTCATATTTCTCAACGCTTTCGCCCTTCCCGAGATGCGTATAGGTGGGATAGATATCAAAAGGTTTTCCCCATCCCTCTTCGATCGCCTGTTCCATATCGCGGCTCAGCTTCAGATAATGAAGATAATCTTCATTGTTCTCATCAAGCTGTTCCTGCAACCCCGGCATAGAATAGCTGAAAACGCCCCATTCCACCCGATCCGCCTTGGACAATTTGCGGAAATACGCCCGCGTTTCCTCCGTCCAGCGGGGATTTTCTTTCGGTTCCCCCGCATCAAAATAATTCTTCTGTACGCCTTTGGGCGCAAGTCTCGTACAGCTTGCGATCAGTTCCTCCATCACCGCGTCTTTCTCTGTCGCGGACTTCAGCACGAACAGGACAAAGTTTACGTCGTCATCCGCAGGTTTCACCACGCCGATGCTGTAATACGGATACTCTATCCCCTCCCCCTCGATCCTGAACGCAAAATGATAGACATCATATCCTTTCCTGACATCCAGGTCTCCGTAAGGTTCTTCCCGGCTGAACGGATGCTTCGGCGCTTTCAACCGTGTAATCCCGCAGTTTTTCAGATATTCGTCGCGGAACAGATACCGCATCAGCCATTCTTCCCCGTAAATGAACCAGGGATCTTCGCGATCGGTGTACGGGTTGCTCTTTTCCGTACTCACCGACAGCACACAGTCGTCAAAAGTAATCTTTGTGCGATATTTCGCAATGATGTAGTCAATGTTGTAATCAGTCACCGGAAGCCGGAAGGCCGTTCCGGCGGAAACGTCCGCCAGCCATACGCCATCCTCGTGAATCAATTCCAGTTTGATATCCTCGCCTTCCGGCTTATCGGAATATGCGCCGTCTGCAAAACAAAGAATCTCCTTTGCTCCGCGGACCAGATCTGTCTTTCCGTCCAACAGTACGGAGATCTTTTTCTCGTCCATGCTCTTCTCCTTTAATCGCTGAGAGTAATTGTCAGAATCTGACTGTAAAGGCCATAGGAGATATCCTTCTCGCATGCCTGTCTGTAATACAGAAGCGCCGTCACGGTGTTTCCGTCCCGTTCCACTTCGATAATCTCGCATTCCTCTTCTTTCTGCCAACCGCAATACGTTTCACACATTACCTGTACTTTGCCCGACGCAAACTCTGCCTGCGTCATCGTCAGGTTTTCAGAAGAGATCTTTTTGACGCACATGGCGCTCTCTTCCACCGCATTGGACGTTGCGATATTGGCCTGATAGGTGAAGTTCGACTGATCCTCAAAGGTCCAGGTATGTTGCAGGTATCCGCGCGCGAGATATTGCATTGCGTTCTGGTTGGGATTTTCCGCCATGCTCTCGTCAAACACCATATTGTATTTACGCAGAAAAGCAATTTTTGCGGGAATATCGGACAGTCCCGTCCAGCCTCCGTCCCAGGCGACCTCTCCTTTATCCTTTTCATACCCCGAAGTTGCGGCGCCCAGAAATCCGACGGGAATCTCGGGAAGAAGTTCCTTCATATCCTCCGCATACGGCTCGTAGAAAGTGATGGCAAACCACCGGCCGCGCATATAGGGGTAATCGTCCATGACATCTTTCAGAGCCTCGATCGCACGGAGTTCCTCCACCGCTTTAGTGCTGCCTGCGTCCAGTTTCAATTCGACGATGAAAATCATGTCCGTATCGCGGAACAGTTTGATCACATCGCGCAGATTGGGATAAGTGTCCTTGTATTTATTGGAATAATCATACAGCGTAATCGTCTGCATCTGCTCGGCCGTGACATTGGTGAATCTCCAGTTCTGCTTGTCACCCGTACCCGTCGAGTCGGAATTATGACAGATAAGTATTTCCCGGTCTGCCGTCACCTGCACGTCGATTTCAATATGCGTAGCCCCCTCGTTTTCGCTTGCCGCCAGCGCGGTGAGCGACTGCTCGTTGGCATACGCCGTAATTCCGCGGTGCGCGGCAAGAAACTGAGCGCGCGCAAAACCGTCTTTTTCAAATACCTGAATCGCCTCGCTCAGCGCGGAGGAATCCTGTGACACGATTCCGTAACATCCCGCCGCAATCGCACCGACCGCCTCTGTTTTATCCTCTGCATACGCCCAGCATACTTTTGTCATAGACGAAACATAGCTGGCAGCCACAGAGAGATTGGGATCGGCCGCATCATACATCAGAATGTTACACCCGGCCGCATTCGCGGGGCCCAGGGAATCGAATATCTCATAACGATCCGCCGGAATCCCGGTGGCCGTGAGATCGTATACCGTATTCACAAGGTAACAGACCTCATCTTCGTACAGCGATTGAATCACTTCGAGATCGGAGGAAACCGCCATCATATCGCTGATGGTATAAACGCTGTTCATCCATTCGATAAATGCGTCGACCGTACTTTTATCGAGGCGTACAACGGGAATCAGAGCGTCCTTGAAATATGTATTGTAGACATCTGCCAGCGCCTGGGTTTCCCCGTCAAGCGTAACGTGCATAGCCGCATCCGGAGTAATGATCACCGACGCCGCCTGCCCGGCCTCCTTCGCCGCTGAAATATCCGCAAAAGAATCCGCTTCCAGAATCAACGTCGGATCGATCATCAGAGAACTGTTTCCGGTGGGAACTGTGGCGTACCCGTTATAACTGTTGGCTGCCTTCGCCGGAACAGAAGCGGTGCCCATGATAATCAACGCCATCGTCGTAGCAAGTGCAGCTGCCGGAATTGTCATAAATTTCTTTTTATTCTGCATAACAATCTCCTCAGTTCAAACCACAGACAAGCGTAAACGAGCACTCTCTGCCGCCATAGGAAACTTTGATTTCACATTCCCCGTTGGATACAGCGGTCACTCTTGCAATCAGGCCCTGCGACTCCACCGTCGCAATCGCGGAATCGGAGGTCGTCCACACCGCTTCGCCGGTGAGGGACGAATTTGCAAACGCCTTTACCGTTACGGTGACATTCTTCCTGAGGACCAGTTTCCCGGCCGGAACGTTGACATACAGCGCCGGCCTTTGCACGGTAACTGTACATTCCGCAGACAGCGTGCTCTCCCCTTCTTCCCCTGTCAAGGTCGCAGAGGCGGTGATTTTCGCTTCTCCTTCCGTTACCGCCGTCACGGTCACGCTCTGACCGTCAGGGGCCAAAGTGACAAATTCGGAATCCGTCTCCCAAACCACTTCCCATTCCCCGTCATAACCGTTCACCTGCGCCGTCAAAGTGGCCTGCTGCCCCTCTTCCAGCGTAAGTGCGGTCTGATCGAGTACGAGTGTAATCGGATCGGGTTCCGGCTCTTGTTCCTCTTTACAGGCACAAAGGCCGACGCACAAAAGTCCTGCGAGAGCCAACGGCAGTAAATGTCTGAAACCCATAAATCTTTTCATCCTGCCTCCCCTTTACAGCAATTTTGTTCTTTCTATATGCAGTATTTTGACCTTGATTTGACGCTCGTTTCTCAGCACCCGGTCGCTTTTCTCATCCCACTCCAAAAGAATGCTGTTTCCGAGGTCGTCCGAAAATTCATAACATCCCGTACCGCTGACGAGAAAAGTCAGCTCTTTATATCCGTCCAGCTCACTTCCGACATCCGAGCAAAGCTTTCCGCCAGAAAGATTGAGCGGCACGCATTTATTGTTTCTGAGAAAAACAGGCGTTCGTTCCAGAGAACACTCCCACACCCCTCCCGTATATTTCTGTCCCGTAAAGAGATGAAACCAGGTATCCTCGGGAAGATATACCTTCTGGGAGGAAATATAATCGTTGAGAACAGGCGCGATGAGCAATGCGTCTCCCAGCATGAATTCGTTGTCAATCTCGTATACGCCCTCCTCTTCCGGGAATTCCAGAACAAGATGACGCATCGGGGAGATACCCGTCCGGGAAGATTCCTGCAACAACATATACTGATAGGGCAAAAGATTGTAATGCAGGCGGAACTGGTCCCGGAGAAGAGACAAAAATTCTTCGCCCTTTTTATGAAAAGCGGCGATATTCCAGGGGCTTCTGTCATTTGTCGGCCACGCCCCCGTGAAGTCGCACCGGCCGTTGGAAACCGCCTCGCTGTGCCATTGCATGACCGGCACGAAAGCCGCCGTCTCCACCGCGCGCCGGAACAATTCTTCGGACGGAAGATATCCGGAAAAGCCCGCGATATCAAATCCCCAGCAACCGATCCCCGACAATCCCGCGGAAATACCCGCTTTGATGACCGATGCAAATTCCGACCAGGTGGATTCCTGATCTCCCGACCATATCACCGAACAGGTAGGCGCCCTCTGACCGCCCGCTCTGGAAAATACAATCCCCTCTTCTCCGATGAAATCGGCGAAAGCGCGGATGTATTGTTCACAGAACGCATTCTGACCTTCCAACCCCGTCGTTCCGTCGTGGAATTTCACGGTATGATCGTGAATAAACTCTCCGCCGTCCGTTTTGAATCCATCGATTCCGATGTCTTTCAGGTGCTGGAAATGCGCAAACCAATGTTCTTTGGCCACGGGATTGGTGAAGTCGGGCACAAGATCTCCGATACACCAGGTGTGCGGGATCTCGTAGGGCGAGCCGTCCGCATTCATCACACACTCCCCGTGTTCTTTCACATATTCGTCCACTTTGAGAATCTGCTGCACATTGCAGTCTGATTCCAGACTCTTCTGCGCGTAAATCGGGACTATCCAAAGAAGCAGTTTCAGGTTCTCCTCATGCAGCATCTCCACCATTTCTTTGGGATCCGGCCATACCGATCCGGAGAAATCGAGGTCGGAATAGTGTATGGCCTCGTCCCCTTCTTTTTCCGTACAGGTACAGCCGTGCCAAAGATAATGGGTCGTACAATCGCTCCAGGGCTCTATCACGAGAACGCTGTGGGGAAAGTTGAACTTTTTGGTCAGGGCGACCTGCTCTTCCACTTCCGCCTGCGTATGCCAGCGATTAGAACTCATCCACGCGCCGAGCACCCATTTCGGAAACAACCGAGGCATACCGCAGACAGAACGGAACGCTTCGATAATTTGTTTAGGCGTTCCCTCAAACCAATGGACATCTGCACGGTTGCCAAAACTGTCCCGCGGAAATTCTATCGTCACTTCCCCTTCCGTACGGAAATCGAAATCCACTTCCACATAGGTGTCCACATACATTCCGAACCCGTCCGGCGTGAAAAAGAACGGCATGGACAGATAGGTGTATTCCCCCTGCCGGAAGCATTTTTCCCGCACGCAGGCACGGACATATTTTCCCTTCTGGTTGCAACTGTCAAATTTTTCGCCGAAGCCGTAAACGGCTCTGTACTTCTTTTTTAACGCAATTTTATATCCCGTTTGCGTCTTTTTAATGAGGTTCTCGTTAAGCAACATAATCTCTTACTCTTTCACAGACCCCAGTGTAAGGCCGTTCTTGATATACTTGATGACATAGGGATAAATACAGAGAATGGGAATGATACTGAGCAACATGGCCGCCGCCTGGATGTTGTTGAGCCCGGCAACGACATCAGGATCGTCCTTGACCACTTCCAAACGGGTTATCAATATATAAATGTAGTATGCAAGCGGGTGTGCCTCTTTGGCGGTGGCTGAAATAAAAATCAATGCCGAGCCATAGCTATTCCACATTCCGACAATCGTGAAGAAACAGCAACTCCCGATTACGGGCAATGACATGGGAATGACAATTTTGATGAACATCTGAATTTCGCTTGCGCCATCCAGCCGCGCCGCCTCTTCTATATCCGAAGGCAAACCCTCGAAAAATGTCTTGAAAAAGAGAAGGTTACCGACATTGCTGATGGAGACAAGAATAACCGACCAGATGGTATTCGTCACCTGCAAACTGTTCATCAAAAGATAAATGGGAACAATACCGGCCGAAAAAAGCATGGTAATCACGAAAAACATCATGATCCCCGCGCGGAAGGGGCAATCCATCTTGGAAAGCGGATAGGCCGCCATCGATTCCACGAGATTACTGACAATAGTAACGATCACCGTAATAATGACCGAGTTCAGGAACGCTCTCCAGAACCACACGGCTTCTTCCCGGAATATGTATTCGAATGCCCAAAGAGTGAATCTCTTGGGAAAAAGAATTACCTGCGCGTTAAATGCGCTGTTTGAAAAGGCCAGCGAAAAAAAGCTCAGAAGCGGAAAAGCAACCAGAATCACCATGAGAAACAGCAAGATGATGTTGATGACGGAAACGCTGATGTCCAGCTTACTTTCCCTGATTTTATTGGGATTTTTAGAAAATTTTGTTTTCAAAAATTTTTTGATATCCGTAACCACAGTTTGCCTCCCTCACCACAGACTGCGGTGCAAAGTTTTCGTCGTAATCTTATTTCCGACCAGCATAAGCGTAAGCCCGATCAATCCGTTGAACACGCCCAAGGCAGTGGCGAACGGAATCCTATCATTATGTCCAATGGAAATTTCATACAGATAAGTATCGAGCGTGATCTGCGTTTCGGGGAAAGAAGAATTCAACTGCATCATCGTATAAATCTGCTCGAAGCCCGCGCTCATCATACCGCTGAAATTCAATACGAGCATCAAAGCAATTGTAGGCACAATCGACGGGACCGTAAGGTAAAAAATCTTTTGAAGCCGGTTGGCGCCTTCGATCGTGGCAGACTCGTAAAAGCTCCTGTCAATTGCCATAATGGCGGCATAGAACATGATGGATCCCCATCCCGCGCCTTTCCAGGCAGAAAGGAACACCACAAAAAACTTGAACCACTGATCCTTACCCATAATGAAGTAATCAGGCTCAATAAATCCTATCCTTACCAGCAATTCGTTCAACACGCCGCCCTGGGAATCGAGAAGCCCCGACCAGGTGGAAATCACGATTGTCCAGGAAAGGAAATTGGGAATACAGATAATGATGAGAATCAGCTTACTGAGCATCTGATTTTTCAGCTCGGAAAGTTGTACGGCAATCAGAATAGATAACGGAAAACAGATAACCAAACGGATAACATTGATGACCAGCGTATTGACTACGCCCTTAAAAAAACTGAGGTCGACAAAAATATCCAGATAGTTCTGAAATGTCCAGCTTCCTTTGAACAGATTCTCGATCGGCGTACCCCGAATCAGGCTGAAATCCGAGCCCTTGAAGGAAAACAACAGCCCCAGCATGGGAATATAGGAAAATATCAGCGAAAAGAGCGCAGCGGGAATGATAAACCACAGCACTTTCCGATATTTTTTGCAACGCTTTTTTTCCAGTTCCCAAAAAGTAGGCGCTTTATAGACAAGAGTATTCGCCGCCGGCTTGGCAAATGTTTCGGGCAACAACGTTGTTGCCCCGGTTGCGGAATCTTCCGCAACCGGCGTATTTTCGCGAATTGTTTTTTCTTTCATAAGCAATCTCCAGCAATCCGGACATTATTTGCCGAGTTTGATGGTATTATACCATTCGGTCATTTCATTGGAAATATCTTCCGACCAATAATAATATTTAACACCATTCATACGGATAAAAGTCTCAAACAACGAATCGCAGGTAATATCCAAGGCATCGGATGCAAGCCCCGATTTGGTATCGATTGCCGAACCTATTTAATGTAAGAGTAACACCCCATACATTCAGACATTCCAGGTAATATCCAAGGCATCGGATGCAAGCCCCGATTTGGTATCGATTGCCGAAGCCAGGCCGCGCAGAGCTTTCGTTCTCGAAGCGATATTTACGGGAGACCACCACTCGAACGGAGGCGCCATCGTCATCGGATTGGTGATAATCGTGTCGTCCATGGGCACGGTTACCTGCCAGGCATCAAATCCCGTCTCTCTCAGATGGAACAGCACCTCTGCTTCCACCGGATTCGTGCCGTTGCAGAACTGCGAATTGTTGACGATCTGATCGATATAACGATCTGTCAGCTGAATCCAGTATCCGCCGCCGCTGACCGTCTTTCCCTGATACTCATACTCGTAAGGGCGCATGTAAATGATCTTTTCAGCATAATTCTCGTAAGGCAACATGCAGAACGGATCCTCGGGATCATATTCGGGCGCACCCGCAGGCGCATCCACTTTGTTCCAATGCACGCCTTCTTCTCCGCCATAAAAAGCGGCAAAGTTTTCGAGTTTTTTCGCGAGGAAATCGATAATATACAGAGCGTCTTTAGCCATATAGTAAGGGATTACCGTGTAGTAGCTGACGCCGTCGTTACCGCCGTGCATCATCGCCTTTTCCTGTTCGGGAGCGGTATAAGAAATCTCGCCGTTGGACCAGTCGCCGTCGCCGCGGACGCGCGTATTCCAGACCACAGCCTCGTCATGCAAGGCCTGATAAGTATTTTCATAACCGTATTTCTCGGCAAACCTCCCCTGTTCCAGAATGGCGTTGATCATGGGAGTCACCCACCAGTACGTCATGTAAACGCAAGAGACCTGTTCATTCGCAAATTTCAGGCACAGGTCGCTGGCCGTCGAATTCTGCCAGGAATCCGAAAGGATTTTTTGCTGCTTATAAATCTGCATGTAATTTACATACTGATCAAAGCTGTCGTCATAGACATACAGCTGCACTTTCCCCTCGTCGTCCACATAAAATTCCAGCGGACAATTAAACGCCGCCATCAACGGAGTTACCCGGACACTGTTGGACCCAGGAATTCCGAATGCGTGATAGTTGGTATCCGATCCGTAATAATCCTGCAGAGCAAGCAGGGTTTCGGTCACATCGGAAAGAGTTTCGGGAATGATCACGTCTCCGTTTTCGTCCACATGTCCGATCGCTTTAAGGTGCGCGGTGTTCCAGACAAGCGCACTGTCTTCCATGACACAATATCCGAAATCGGGAATTGCATAAATGCCCGTCTTTCCGTTTTTGTTCGTATAGGTAACGGAATCCCAGCCATACGGCATCAGGTCAATCAGCTCGTAGAGTTTACGGCCCGCTTCCGTTTTTTCCAGCAACTCGGTCAGGTCGAGAAATGCATCCTGTTCGAGATACGGGGTGTACTGCGCCGACGTCAGTTTCATGATATGATACTGCGTACGCTCTGTCAGCGCATTGTCGACATCTGTGTCGCCCGTTCCCACAAGCTGACTGTAATTAACTTTATATCCGGTTGTTTCTTCAATAATTTTCGCTGTATCATTATTCCCCGACTCAAAGTCCGCGATGCCGGTATCGGGATAAAGAGCATTGATTTCGATTGGTTTCGACAAATCCACATCCCAATCAATCTCGTCTGAATACGAATCCTTGCAACCCGTTGCGGAGATAAAGACTGAAGCGCTCATTATCCCGGCAAGAAGCAATGATAATCTCTTTTTCATGGTGATCTCCTTATTTGTTGTTTCTGTATAGAATAATGCGGACGGCAATGAACAATTACCGCCGCACTTTTCAGTCACTTTCATTGATACGGCAGTTACTCCGTACTCCGGCATCTCCGGGAGCGGTCTCCCGCTCCCTTTGACACCTGTGAATTTGATTCAGAATTTATGCCTCCAAGGACTCTCTTTCCCGTTTTTCAAGCCTCTTCGGAAACAATGCTCTTTTTGGAAACATCCGCTTCCATCGCGGAAACTGCTTCCGCTTCCTGTGCAGGCGTCCCAATGTAAAGCGCTTTTACATTCACCGTCGAATTGTCATAGACATAAATCGCAACTTTCACAACCGACAGAGATTTCGCACCGGTGTAATTTCCCGAATTCTTGATGTTTGCCAGCAGATCCGCAAAGGAAACCGCACCTTTGAGATCTCCGGTAAGGTTAGTTTTATTGCCGAGAATGTTGCCGAGGTAGACATAGTCGCCGCTTTCGCTGTACAGGAGAACGTCGCATTTTCCGCCAGCGGCAATGCTCAGGTCATAGCAAAGATACTGTCCTTCCGAAATCGTCAGAGTGACGGCGTTGTTGACAAACGTCCAATCCCCTTCCGTTTCACCGGCGACAATGGTGTAACCGCCTTCGGCATTCGCCGTTACGTTCGCCGGATTGTCAGTCGTAAAATTTTTCGCGTCTGCGGGAAGCAGATCGGAGACGACGTCATAGGTCTCTTCCGTCTCTCCGCCGCCCTGGCCGAGAACAATCTCTTCCGCCGTCACGCCCCATCCGTTGGCTTTTACGGTGTAGCCCTGTTCGGTGAGGAAGTTGGCAACCACTTCAAAGTACTGATACGTCTTGAACGCAGTGCCGTTCGAATCGGTCAGATTACCGCCGGCGACCACGACAATTCTTCCCGCACGGCCGCTGTAATAGGTTTCAAATTTATTGCCGCTGTTCCAGTTCCAGGCGATCTGAGCGCTGAGCTCATAGCTGTTCGTCCAGACTTCATTAAGGAACGCGAGCTGTTCCGGCGTAACAGTGCCGGTCGATTTAATCGTCATCGCCGTCTTGACGGTGTTGTAAACGGGATAATAGAATCCCAGGTAGAAATCTTCATATCCGATCGTTTCAAGGACCGTCTTCACATAGGTCGGAAGCTCGACGTCAAGACTTTCAAAATACTCCACAAGCGAAACGACCCGCAACGAAGGATAGAACGTATTGTCACCGTTCATCACTTTGGCGCCAGCTTTGTTTCCGTCGTCATTCTCCGTTCCATAGACAAATTCGGATCCGCTGAGGATCTTATTCGCCCACAGAAGCAATTCTTCAAATGCCTGCTGGCTGGTGTAGTCCTGCTTTTCGATCGCCATCGGTACCTTATAGAGAGAAACTTTGCCGTTAATGAATTTTTCCGCGCTCGTCAGCGTTTCCAGCTCGGTGGAGAAAGTCTCCCAAGCCTTGAAACTTTCCATATTGCAGTAAATTTTAAGCGCATTCTTATCGTCTTCGGACAATTTCTCGTAATTCGCATAGATTTCCCTGAATTTCACAAGTTCGGTGTAAAGGTAGCCCGAAATGTCCGCCCCGTCGGTCGTCCAGCCCTCGTAAGTGTATGCAAGAATATCCGACAACGCATTGAAAGCGTCCGCAACCGCTTTTCCTTCTTCGCTGATCTGCGTAGCTTCAAGATAAATCTCATAGGCCGCATCATAAGCCGTGAAATCGATGAACTGGTAGTACATCTTGTTGATGATCTTGAAGGAGTCCTTATCTTCCTTCCAGGTCTTCACTTCTTCCAGAACATCTATATACGACGTCACGTTTTCTGCGGTCACCTCCGAAAGGGCGTCGATCACGTCCTGATACTGGCTGAGGCCGGCACCGTAATCTTTATCGGAAGACGCCTCTCCGTTATAACTGAAGCTGTAAACGTCATGGCCGTCCTTCTTTTCATAGGTCGCCGCAACGCTGGTATTGAGGATGGCATAATCGATGATCCCATCCGTTTTTTCCGCAGAGGACGCCATGAGAATGTCGTGATCGATTCCGCGCCATTCATCATTGATCTTATACCCGTACTTCGTATCGGACATTTCTTCCTCGCTGGGAACATGCGCTTTCGCTTCCGTCACGACGAGGTTTTCAAATGCCGCGCCGTTGAAGTAATCGGTGTTGTAGCTCTTTACGCCGGAAGCAACTTCATTCTTGATGTCGAGGCCGGCTACAAATACATACGCATTTTCATATCCGAGAGGATATCCCGCAAATTTCTGATTGATGACGGAATCGTCAACACGGCGCAGAAGTTTGGTCCCATCGTCGAACTCGAACGTGAAATCGTCAACCTGATATTCACCCTCTTCGTCCTCCAGGACTTTGGTGATCGCGCTCATGGTCACGCTGTCTTTATCGGGCGTGAAATAGCCGCCTTCTTCGTTCCAGGTAGAAGTCATGACGCACTCGCCCATGTTATACGTCGCGTCGGAGAAGCTGTCGTCGCGCGACGTAGCTTCAAACATGTACCAGTTACCGTTGTTGACGTCGCAGGCAATACCCGTTGCAAGAACATAATAGTCCTGCCATGTATAGAAGCCGATAAACGCATACGTTTTATCCGCTCCGTCATACGCAGGCGTAATCTTGACGCCGGAAAGATCAATCGAATAAGACAATCCCGTGATACCCGTCAGACGGCTGGTAAACTGCAACACCGCCGCGTCCATCGTAGAGGAAAGCTCCCACGATTGCGCCTGATTGTCCTCCGGAGCGATCAGTTCGCCATTTTCGTCGTAAAGCTTATAGCTGTTCCACGTCTGCAACGATTTCTGGCCATATCCGGAAACCTGATGCACTATGTAATTGCTGTTCTGCAGTCTCGCAACCGTATTGGTGTTATCCCAGCAATCCATGCCGTCCAGCTTATTGCCGTCTTCATAATACCAATACATATCGTCGTTGTTTTCCGCATAACCCTCTCTGTTGATAAACAGTTTACGCGTTCCTCCGACTCTGGTCACATAGCTTCCGAATACCTGATTGTCGGAATCGTTTGCAACCGCCGTATTGATTGCCGTAGCGATCGTCTTATACTTTCCCAACTCCTTTCCGTCGGGTCCGTATGCCACATACGCGTCCTCACGATTGTCTGTGCGGCTTGCCGTGAAAGTGTTAGGCGTAGAAGGATTTACGACAGTACCTTCTATCGTGTAATCTTCAGAGGTTCCGCCTCCGGGAGTACTGCTGTCAGTACTGCTTCCGTCACTGTTGCTGCTACTGTTGCCACTGCTGGAATCTCCTCTTCCGCCACAGGCAGACAGTCCGCTGCAGACAGTTACTGCCATTGCCATACAAAGACACCATACTGCTAACTTATTCCTTCTCATGATTCCTCCCTGAATTCTGCGTATTACCCTACCAGAACTCTTAATTTACATGCCTATTATACAACATTCTTTGGGAATCGTCAAGAGGTTTTGAAAAAAAATTTTATTTCATTTGTATTTTTTTTGTTTTTTTAGATATCTGCGTTCAAATTTTTCCAGAACTGAACATTTTTTCAGCTTTTTACATAACCATTATGAAAATAATTTTAATTTTTGACTCTATTGGAAAAAAGTGTCGCACCATCGTCTCAAAGGCTCAGCAAACACCCTTTGCGCAAAAAATACTTTCCTGAAAGGTGTCTGCAAAGCATAAAATTTTCAAAGGAAAACATCGCCTGTCCAATACAAACTTTCCGGAAAAGGATGAAAACGGCCGCAAATACCGTCCGATTCACTCAAACTATATATATTTACATTTATATATATTTACATTCAGGAACAAAAAAAGCCCGGTATCTGTACTGGTACGCACCTTCCAAAAGTCTGTTCCGCTTTTGGAGTGCATATCACATCCTCCCCCCGGGCCTTTATTTCTTTTTTATATTCAACCTTTCCCACTGCCGGTCTCGGCCTGCAAAGACGGCCGGACGACTGTTTTCAGACAAGCTTTTTCGACGTTGCGGCATTTCCCTTGGCAATCATCGCATCAAAGCGCTCTGTATCACGAAGCCGGATTCCCTCGCAGATAACGTTCACGATAAAGAACTGCATGATCGTACTGGAAATGGCGCCGGGACCGGCGGGAGATTCTTTCGGAGCGCACACAATCACCAGATCCGCCAGCCGGCTGACGGGAGATTTCTCATAACAGGTGACCAGGATAATTTTCATACCGCAGGCACGGGCCTGTTCCGCGATCTCGATCACGTCCTTCGTGCCGCCCGATACACTGAAAATCACCAGCAAATCTTCCGACGAGCGGGAAGAAAGCAATATGTTCTGAATGTGCATATCCTGTTCGCAATAACTCAGAATCCCCATTTTCAACAGGCAGTTATGCATTTCCAGGGCGGCAAGATGGGAATGACCGGCTCCGCAGAGACAGATTGCCCTCGCGGCGAGAATCATATCGATTGCCTTATCAATTCTCTGCGACGAGAGTTTTGTACGGGAATATTCCAAATCTGTCTGGTAGTTGGAAATAATTTCGTCCACATATTCCGTCCCGCATGAGCTCTTGGTGGCAGGCACCATGTTCTGAGCCAGAAAAAGCTTGAACTCCTGGTATCCGTCAAAGCCCAGCGAGCGACAGAAACGCAGGACCGTCGCCTCCGCCACCCCCGTCGCCTCCGCGAGCTGTGTAATGGACATATAAATAATTTCTTCGTATTTTCCCAATTCAAAATATTCCAAAAGAATTTTCTGCGATTTCGTCATTTTTCCCGACTTCAACGCAGCAATTCTGTCCGCCATGAAATCTCTCATTTTTCCACTCCTTTTCTCCGATCATCCGTCGTTTGTTTCAAATGACGGTTGTCTTTCAAACCGCTGTAAGGATAATTCGGGTTTATTATACCACAACTCCCGGAATTTGTAAACCCCATTTTCGGGCAAAAATCGACCGAAAAGCTACATTTTGAGTGTCCGCTACCGGTGTTTATCCGTTAAAAAAGTCGAAAAAAATCTTTTTTCGCTTTGTTTCCCGGCAGAATTCTCTTCATGTCCTTGTTCAAAAACAGAGTACGCCCCGCCGTTCCGGTGCGTACTCTGTTTTCCGTATCCGTTTTCAGGCCTGTAAAAATCCGCAGGCGGCGCCTATCTTTCCGCCATGAAGGACATATTGTTTCACCGCGCGCTGCAAAGAGGTGTCCTGCGGAAATTTTTCCGGCGAAAGTTTGCTGTTTTTATAAATCCAGAGTTTATAACTTTCATCCTCCGGAAACACTTTCGTGACGCTGAATCTGCTTTGGAAGCGCAAAATTCCTGAATCAGGCCGGAGAAGTTCTTTCAATGCGGGAGACAGCAGCCAGGACGTACACGCAAATGCTTTTACCTCCGTTCCGTGTTCCCGGAAAAAATCCTTTGCCAAATCGAACGATTGATTCAATGCCTCTTCCGAAAGATCCGCGCCGGAGGGAATATGTACGGCGACAATTCCCGCCTCCGCCGTCAGTTCGTATTCCAGCGCCCCCAGGCAGAACAATGTCAGCGACAGTTGCCTCCCCGTCCAGAATCCGCGATCAAATCCGTAGCGGCCAAAACTCTCCTGATGTTCCCGCACAAACCGCGAAAAACATTTCATGGTTTCGGTGTAAATATCTTCTCCGATTCCCGCAATCGCATAGAGCCGTTCGGAAACAGACGCGGCTTCCAGCATGATTTTCAGCATCTGAAAACCGTCTCGGTCCGCAATCAGCCGGGACGACAGCTCTTCATAGGCCTGCTCATAGGTCTCTCTCCCGCAAAGGCGCAGGCAGATTCCGGCGATTTGGGAACCGGAAATCTCCACGTTTGCCGCAAGAATCCGCTCCGACGCCTCTTCCGGCATGCCGATTCTTTCCAGAAGCCTTCTCATACTTCTACGCTCACTTTGCGAAACGCCGTTTTCAATTCGGATCTGGTTTCGCCGTTGCCGCAATAGAGTTCGTACTCTGCGGGCCGGTCGATATTTTTCAGCCAGACAAGATCGTTTTCATTCAACGACGCCGTGTTCCGCGCAGGTTTCGCCAGCGGAAGCACGCCCCCTTTGCGCAGGAAAAACACCACTTCGGACAGCGGCACTTCAATATAATGATCGCCCGCTTCCAGACAGGTAAGCTCGTAATCCTCTGCGGAACGCATGCGGATCATCTTCATCGGCTCCGGCAGATAGACATATCTTCCCGCCGCATTCTGTTCGCAGACGGGCGCAATCATCAGTTCGTTTCCGAGCAGAAGCTGATCCTCCACCGTCTTTGCGCGGCGGTCGTCCGGGAAATCAAACGCAAGCGGACGGAACATCATGCTCCCGCGCGTCGCGCTCTTTACAAACTCGCTGTACAGGTAAGGAATGAGCGCATAACGAATTCTCAGGAGATTGCGGAACGCCTGTTTGTCCGTAAATTCGTAACATTCCTGATTGCGCGTGTTCATCGTGCTGTGATTGCGCATCAGCGGCGTAAAAATGCCCAGAGCCAGCCACCGGAGAAGCAAATCTTCCGTCGTATTGTTTCCGAACCCGCCTAGATCGGCGCCGATATACAGAAATCCGCACATGTTCAGCGACGGAAGCATTTTCAGATTGAGCAGAAGGTGACTCCACCAGGACGCATTGTCTCCCGTCCAGATTCCCCCGTAACGATGCATGCCGATACAGGAGGAGCGGGAAAAGAGCAGGTATCTCTTATCGGGATCCCGCGCGGCAAAATACTCCGCCGCCGCGCGCGTCATGAAACTGCCGAAAAGATTGTGCACCTCCGCGTGCGCAACGCGCCCCGCCGGAGTATTATGATAGAATTCCTTATAATCCTCGCGATTGTTCGCCAGACTGCCGAGCGCGGCCAACAGTTTCTGATATTCTTCGATGGGCATGTTCGCGCCCCTTGCGGCCGAAATTTTCGCCAGAGCGTCAGACAGTCTGTTTTTGGAATAGAAAATCGACGGTTCGTTCATGTCGTTCCAGAAACCTTCCGCCCCTTGGGAAAGAAGCACTTCATATTGCTCCCCGAACCATTTCCTGGCTTCCGGATTGAGGACGTCGGGGAACACGCTTTCGCCCGGCCATACGCCGACAATATACGGCACACCGTCTTTGTCGGTGCAAAAATATCCCTTTTCCAATCCCTCTTCATACACCGGATATCCCTTTTCGACCTTTACCCCGGCGTCGATAATGGGAATCAGGCGGATTCCTTCCTTTTTCAGCTCCGCGCAAAGTTTCCCGAAATCGGGATACCGCTCCCGATTGATCGTAAAATCCTTATACCGTTCCATGTAATCGATATCGACATAAATCATGTCCAGCGGCATTCCGTTCTCGCGATACCCTTCCGCAACCCGGCGTATATCCGCTTCGCAACGATACCCCCAGCGCGACTGTCCGAATCCGAACGCCCACTTCGGCGGAATGTAGCTTTCTCCGATCAGTTCCCGGAAAGCGCGGACAATCCCGACGGCGTCTTCCCCTTCGATGAGATAGACGTCGGCGTTTTTTGCCGTCACTTTCAGTTCGTCGGAACGGGTATATCCGATATCGAACACCACGCGGTCCCCGCTGTCGAAAAACGCGCCGAAAGTATGCTCCTTGCCGATTACGACAAAGAAATTATGCGCCCCGTACAGCGCCGAACGGTTTTCGGTGATGATGGGATCATCCTCATTGTAGCTTTCGTAAATCCAGCCCCGTTTATTGATTCCGCGCACTGCTTCTCCCAGCCCGTAAACGCAGTCCTCCCGATTCAGCCGGTAAAAATACGTCCCTTCCTCCTCCGCCGTAAACGGCAG
>OBKR01001131.1_pt1 | contig 24632 bp, 22 predicted proteins | sample 1518991 | NCBI WGS metagenome assembly OBKR01 (sample SAMEA2452117, study PRJEB22498) | human gut metagenome | biome: human feces; feature: human gut; material: feces | place: Australia | collected 2012
AAAGATAATCCATGAAATGAATTTGTTACTATTGAATTAGCATTTAAAATTAATGCCAAAAAATCTTCTGGAGTAACATTCCAAAAATATTTATCTGTTTTTAGGAAATAATCTTCAATCATTGTATTAACATTATATACTTTACAATTATTTTTCTTAGCCAACTTAAATGCATAATCATATACGTTTTTTTGTCTTAAAAATCCATACACTAATATATAATTTTGATTTTTTAATTTATCATAATATTTACTTCTTCTTGCCATATTTTTCCACTCAACTCTACTAATTAAATATACTGGATCTAAAACTTGACTAACATTCTGTATTCCTATATCATTTAATATTTTTACACCTGTTTTTTCTCGAACTGATATATAAGAAAAATCTGCTAACAACCTATTAAACTTTTCTTTTTGCTTATCATCAATTTTATCCATTGCAATACTAGCCGCATATGATACTTTTTTTACATTTCTTCCATCAGCAAAAACTAAGAAATAATTTTCATCATTTCCAACACCATTCTTAGAACAATTCCATACTTGATCACTTCCTGTAATATAACATTTTGTTTTTTCTACATTTAGTATTTCGTTTGAATTATGAACCACTGATGTCAATTCTATATTCTCATTTAAAAAATTCCCAAAAATCTTATCTCCTTTTTTAAAGTCCAAATATCTAATGATAGGTCTAAATAGTTTTACTATTATTTTATCAGATTTTGTTTTATGTAAATCTGATGGCCTATAATCAATAACTTTACCATTTAATTCTATTTCTCTTAAATACTTATACAAAGCATATGTCTGAAGAACAGCTCCATAATTATAAGCATTATGACATGTAATTGTTAAAAAATCATTCATACTTAATCTCCTTTATATATTTTTATATATACCTTGCTTTATTCTAATAATTTTTTTATTCAAGCTCATTTTTACAAATTTTTCGATTTGCTTTCTTTTAAATATATTTCTTTCTTGATTTAGTTGTTCCAAATTTTCAGATATTTTCTCCAATTCTACATTTTCTAATTTTTGAAATCCATTTGAATTAACAAAAAATTCAAAATCTTCTAAATTCTTTTGAATTTCAAAAGTAACTCTTGGTTTTTTAGTTTGAAAATGTAAATACGCATATTCTTTTTCCTGAATTTTTCCATCTTTAATAAATATTTGTAATATTTTATTTTTTTTATATGCAAAAATTTGTAAATCAAAATTTTTTTGATTACCAGCTAAAAATTCCTTATATCTTCTATCAACATCAAGAAAACAATTTAAATCAATCTCATTTATCTTGTTTACCCTTGCAATCCTCTTTATACCAGATTCTTCGTCAAAAGCATAATTGTTTATAGCATCTTTGAATACTTTTTTATAAGAAAAAGCTGACCCTCGCATTTTAAAGAGCTCATTTAACTTCTTATTATTTTTATAAAAAGTTAAATGCCCACACCAATTAATTTTTTCATAATTATTAAAAATGTCATCATAAAAGAAATTATCTAATCTTCCAAAAATCATATCAATATCACAACATGCCCAAAAATCATATTCTTTTATATAGTCTTCAAAAATTTTTCCATATGCTGGTTTAAAATCACATAATTTATATGGTTTTTCTATATTGACATTAATTCCAACTTTTTTAGTACATAATTCATTAAATTTTTTAATGTTCATATTAATTTTTTTTATATTTGGGGCATCAATCATATTATCTTCGTCATCAGTAAATAAGAAAAAATCAAAATTCTCGTTTTTTTCTGCTGATTTCAACCATAACCCAAACCATTCGGGTAATATTCCAAAATAGCATGAAATTATACATACTTTATTCTTCATTTAATTCCATTCCCTTCACGAAATTTTTATAATAATTTTCTACATTTCTATTTTGGGAAATTTTTATAGATTCTTCTCCCATTTTTCTTCTTAATTCATTATTACCAAGTAATTTATCGATATTAATTGCCAATTGATTTATTAAATCCTTATTTCTATCTAAAATAATTGCACATTTAGTATTAACATACTCTGGTATTCCACCAGAATCAGTAGTAATAATTGGCAACCCTGCTATAGTTGCTTCTATAATTGTTAATGGGGCTGGATCATCCCATATACTCGGTAATACTGCTATATCGGCAATTTTATAAAATTTCCATATTTCTTCATAACTAATAAAACCTGTAAAAATTACATTTTTATTATGATTAATTAATTCTTTAATATCTTTTTCGTATTTTGTTTCTACTTTTAAATCATTTAATGCCGCTCCTAATATCAATAACTTATATTTTTGAGATAAATTTTGTATACTAAGCAGTAATTCTTTTACACCCTTTTGAGGTATTAATCTACCAGTAAATAATAGCACTTTATCATTAGGTTCAATTTTTAATTTTCTTTTTAGATCAACTATTTCTTGATCATCAAATATGTGCTCAAACTTTTTAGTATCTACCCCATTCTTTAATACATATATTTTATCTTTTTCAATATTTAAATTTTTTTGTATTTTTTTAGAAATAAATTCACTAACACAAAGTATCTTTTTGGTTTTTTGAATAATAGCATTACATCCATATGTTCCTGGAAATTCATTATGACAATGATAATAATATCTTCCATCATACTTTTTGTAATTTTTTTTCCATTTTAAGGCTAAATATTGCGTTGGATGATTCTCTAATAATATTTTATCATAATTATACAACTTCAATGCCTTACTTACTTTTTTCAAATAAAATAATCGTTGGAATATAAATCTATAACTCTGACTATTTTCCTTTTTCAATATATTTTTTGCAAAATAAAAAGTTAACAAATCACAAAATTCAACAACTTTATTTGTTTTTATAAATTGAAATTTTGTTTTCTTATATTCTTTTGCAATTTTTGAAGCTTCTTCATTATAAATGCTAAATACTTCAAATTCAAATTTTTCATTAACTTCATTTTCTTTTATTAAATTATATAATAAATTTTCTACTGCTCCTCCTTTGGAAGGTGGAACTGGTAAAAATCCTGAAGTAATCACTGCTATTTTCATACTTTTTCTTTCTCCTTATCTTCCCTATTTATTCTAATATTTGCCGATGCTAATCCTAATAGGGTAAATAAATTTAATGCTGTTGGAGGAGCCCAATACGCTCCATCTATAAATGAAACAATTAACCACATAATAATTGCTATTTCATATCCACAACTAGATGTCATTTTATTTCTTTTTACGTTTATTAGAACTAACATTAAAATAGCTATCCAAAAACTAAGACCTATTATTCCACTTACTTTAAAAATTGCTACTTCTATCATTTCATATGCTAATCCCCTTTTTTCAATTAACCCCCATGGTCCAAACAATAAATTAATTATAGGATTTCCATCTTCAAAAGAACTTTTTAAAAAAGTAACAGCACCTTCTGTTCTTCCAGAAGCTTTTGTAAATGTCTCAAAATCCGTATTTAATAATCTACTACTTACAGAAGGAACTTTTTGAAGAACTATATAAAAAACAAAAATCAATATAACAAGAGAGGTTATTTTCATAAGTATAGCCTTTATATTTTTGCTTTCCTTAAATATAAATCTAAAAATAACAAAAACAAACATACCTACCCAACAAGTTCTAGATAAAGTTAATAATTCTGTAATTATAAATAATACTAATGCAATAACCGCTTTATTTTTTTGTTTATTTTTTAGCAAATCTTCAAAAATAAGTGGAAAAAACAATATCAAATTCACTCCAAACATATTTCCATTTTGATACGTTGAAACTATTTTAGCACTTTCTACAGTTATACCATTACTTTTAGTTAAGAACCATTGATTTCCAAATGTCTTATAGTCTGTCAAATTCACTGTAATTCCAGGAATAGTTACTTTTTCAATCCCCAATATTGCTTGCAATATTGAATAAACTGTCAAAATATAATATCCAAATGTTAATATTTTCATTATCTGATCATATTTTTCATAAGTATTCACTTCATTATAAATAACAATATAAATTAATGGAAATATCATTAATGGAATTCCATATCCAAAAATTTCACCTAATTGTAAACTCTCGCAATTAAATGCGTAAATAAACCTTAGTATATAATAAAAAATCGAAAATATTATAATTCCAAAAACATTATTAAAACTAATTTTTATTTTTATCTTACTTAATAACCAAAAAAATAATAGCATTATAAAAAATACAATTCCTAAAGTCAAAGGTATTTCCTTTACCTTTATTCCTGCTTTGGGAATAACCCAATTAATAAAAATTGTAACTACCAATATTTGAAAAATAAAACTTTTTTTTCCTTTTTTATTCTCCATTATATTTTCTCCTTTGTTATTAATTTGCCCAAAATATTATCATGCTTATTAACAAGATTACATATATCATACTTATTTCTGTATTTTTCATTGCTTCTTATAAAATTTAGTATTGTTACTTTATTTTCTAATAACATAGATATTTTTTCAAATAACTCATTATAATTATTTTTTTCTATTAATAGTCCATTTTCATTATCCTTAATTATATCCTTAATTCCTCCAACATTACTAGCAACTATTGGTTTATTACAAGCCATATACTCTACAAGAACTAAACCAAAACCTTCCCATTTGCTTGGCAAAATAGCAATGTCAAATGCTGGAATATACTTTTCAACATCATTAACCCATCCAGTTATAATAACTTTATCATATATACCATTTTCTTTTGCATAATGTATTACATCATTTTCTAATTCACCAGAACCTACAAACATTAATTTTGTATTAGAATATTTTTCATTTATAAGTTTAAAAGCCTTTACACTAGTCATCGGATCTTTCTGTTCCGTTAATCTTCCAACAGCTCCTATAACAACTTCATCTTTATTAATATTATATTTTTCTCTTGTTATTTCTCTATATTTATCACTATCTTTAAATTTCGAAAAATCTATTCCATTTTCTATAATACACATTTTTTCTTTGGGTGCTATCTTATTTTTTACTGCTGATTCATACTCATCTTTTGAAATATTAACTATCATATCTGTATGTTTTGCAAGAATTTTTTCCATTAATATATATACTTTTTTCTTCTTTTCACTAATTTGCGCATTAAAATACCAACCATGAGCATTATAAATAACTTTTATTTTTTTATTAAACCATAAAGCTAGTCTTCCAATTCCACCTGCTTTACTACTATGCAAATATACAATATCTGGTTTTATTTCTTTTATAACTTTTCTTAAGTTCACTATACTTTTTAAGTCTTTTGAAAAACTCATATTTCTAGTCATATCAACATAATATATATTTTTTACATATTTTTCAAATCTCTCTTCTTGTTCTTTATACTGATTTGAAACAACTAAATATTTTTCATATTCTTCATTATCTTTTGAATTTTTTAAAAACATATATAAATATTCAGCAACTCCACCATTTGATTGTGCAACAAATACAATTTTTTTCATATAATTATTCCTACTTCTCTTTTATTTTTTCTACAAAGCTCCTTCTCTTTTAACCAACTTCATTGCAGTCTTAAACAATATCTTAATATCACCTTTCAAACTATGATTATAATAATATTGCATATCCAAATCAATTCTAGTTACAAAATCAACATCGCTTCTTCCACTTATTTGCCATAATCCTGTAAGACCTGGTTTAAAAGTTGTTATGTATTTATAATAGCCATTCATATCTTCTTTTTCTCTCTCAAGATAAGGTCTTGGTCCGACTAAGCTCATATCTCCTTTTAATACATTTATAAATTGTGGAAACTCATCTAAACTTGTCTTTCTTATAAACTCACCAACTTTTGTTACTCTTGGATCATGTTTTAATTTCTTATATTTTTTATATTCTTTTCTAGCCTCTTCATTCTCTTCTAAATATTTTTTTAATTTTTCATCTGCTCCTACAACCATTGAACGATATTTGTACATCTTAAATAACTTTCCGTTTTTTCCAATTCTATATTGACTATAAAATATTGGACCATTATCTTTACAAATCAAATTTGCTATTGCTATTCCAATTGTTAATGGTATTAATACAAATGTTCCAACAATTCCCCCTAAAATATCTATTAATCTTTTTAAAATTTTTCCGATTAATAAACTATCTGTTTTTTCTGGGATATATTGTTGTGGTTGTACTAATGCTGTTTCATTATTAGAAACTATTATTTCAGCTTCTTTTTCTTTTACATCCATTATTTATATTTCCCCCTTAAATATAAATTGTAATACTTTTGTTACATTCTATCAGATGTTACTTCTCTATTTTCTCCTCTTTTTCTCTCCATCACTTTTCTTGCAATCCCCAATACAAAAATCACAATACATATACCAAGGCAAACACCTGCTGAATCAATCATAACATCAAAAACTCTAGCAGACCTTCCTGGCACAAAATATTGATGTATTTCATCAGAACTTGCATACAATACACCAACTATTAAACTTATCCATATTCTTTTACTTTGCTTTAACTTATATGTATTCATAAGTGACATCATTAGTAATCCTACTACTGTATATATTGAAAAATGTGCTAATTTTCTTATTATCTTTTCTGTATGCTCTAAAAAGAGCTCTTTCTCACTCTTAGGCATATTTTGTACTTTTTTCATATTACTTGTAACTATTTCTGTGACCTTTCTACTCACTCCACTCGATTGAGTTCCATCTTGGTTTGAAAAGCAGTATATTCTTATAAATGTTGCAAGTAATAATATTATTAATATTCCTCTTAATATATTTATTTTGCTAATCTTATTTTTTCTCATTTTTGTTCCTCTGTTTCTATCTATATAATTTTAATATTATATTAAGATTTTGTCAATATACAATGTGCTATTTTTCAACAAAAGTCTACACTAATTTTAGGATTTTTTTACTATTTTCTCCATAAATAAAGAAGCCAGATTAATCTAGCTTCTTTGCATACGAATAATTTATATTATATTTTTTATACCATGTCAAGCCTTTTAAAACTTTTCGATTTAAGCATTAACGTTAAGCTATTATTCTTATATTATGTCTTTTCTATTCCCCATAAATAATATTTTTCATACTCTTACTAGCCTTTTGTAGATCACAAACATAATAATATATACCATTTATATTATCACCTTTTCCACCATCATCTTCTGAAGGAATTTGTTTTGATACAATATTATTCAAATATGAACTTGTATTTCCTAATACATCTGAAGCAATTCCCATACATTCAGAAACATTCAAATTTGTTTTTACCTCTGATAATACACTATCACTCAAGCTCCAAAGTTGTGTTATACTCATTGTAGAAACCTTATTCATTACAGCTGTAAGAACATCTCTTTGACGTTCCTCTCTAGTAAAATCATTTCCAATAGTTCTATTTCTAGAATGTGTTAATGCTTGTTCACCTGTTAATTTTACTTTTCCATAACTTGACAATAATTGTACAGGTTTTTTAGTCAATTCATAAGATTCATGAACAAACTCATTTATATAATCTTTTTCTGCTTTACTTATATTTAATTCAATACCACCAATTTTATTTATAACATTTATTAATCCTTTAAAATTAATAGTTACATATTCAGATATATTTAATCCAAAATTAGAGTTGATTGTCTTTAATGCTAATTGTTCTTTTCCATATGCATAAGCATGATTTATTTTTGTTTTTCCATGTCCTGCAACAGAAACATATGTATCTCTTGGAATACTTATTAATTTTATTGTTTTATCAACTTGGTTTATTGAGGCAATCATTATTGCATCACTTCTACCACCATCTATTCCAAATAATGCTACATTTTTTATTTTTTCAAATTCTTCTTTACTTACATTATCAGATACTTCAGTATATAAATCTTCATTTACATCCAAATCACCTTTATCTAATTTATCAAAATTTATTTTTGATATTTTTCCAGCAACCATTCCAGTTCCAACACCTAATAATATTACTAATAATATTAAAATTATTGCTACTATAATTCCAGCTATTTTTCCTTTTTTACCTTTTTGCTTTTTTTGATATCTTTTTCCACCTTTTGTTTTTCTTGTTTGTCCATTTTCTTCATCAATCATTGTTTTACCTCCTTTTTTCTGAATAGTATATTTTTTATTATATTTATATAATATTTATATTCTTCTGTTCTCCCAGATACTAATGTTATTATTATAACTGGTATTATTATAGCTACTACAACACTCAATACTTGTTCAGCAAATATATTACTTACTCTTATTAATTGATTTACTCCCATTGTAATTCCAATTATAACTGTTGCATACAATATTGTTTTAATAAATTCTAAATAATAATCTTTTAATCTTTTATTAAATATTGGTCTATATACATATTTTGGATAACTATATAATAGTATTACTAAAGAACTTACTGCTGTACCTAAAAATATTCCTGCTAATCCACATATTTTTAATAATATTATTGACGCAACTAGATTAACTATTGATTCTAATATTGGTACAAATCTATCTACATAAAATATGCCTGCTGCTTCTTTAAATGCCATAAGTGGTCTTCTCATTCCTTGAATGAAGAATTTTAATATTAATGAGATTAATATAAATTTTGATAATATATATTGTTCTCCAAAGAAAATCGTTATAAATGGTTCTATTGCACATGCCATTCCTGTTGCACCTATTATAAATATTACAAAATTAAGAAAATTTAGTTTTTTATAAATTTCATAATTTCTTTCTTTATTATTTTCTGTTAATAAATCACCTATACTTGCCGTAGCTGATAATAAAAATTGATTTAATATTGTTGTAATTGCTGAAAGTACTAAATTGTAATTTGAATAATAGGCAACTGTAACTAGTCCTTCAAAAAATACTGAAATCAATATTGTATCTGTACTGCTTACAATAAATCCGGCAATTTTATGGAAAAATAATGCCTTTATATTTTTTATAATATCATCTTTTATTTCTTTGTCTAATTCTTTTACATCTTTTTCTTTTATATATGGATATTTTTTATTTGCGATTATATTTACTAATACATTTTCTAATATTCTACATACTAATTTTATTATTAAAAATACACAATAATTATGTGTTAAATATAAAAACAATATTTGTAATCCATTCATTACTACTAAATAAATTAAATGAACTATATTTGTAAGATATTCTTCTTGGTTTGCATATATTATTGATCTTTTATATGCTATTGTATATGAAAATATTACATCTGTTAAAAATAAGAAATATAGTAAATATAAGTTTTGAATTGTCTGTGTTTCTCCTACAATTTGTTTTAAAAATATACTAACAATAAGACCTATAGCCAGCATTACTATTATTATAATGCTATAACACTTTTTGTAAAATTTCATTAATGATTTTATTTTTTCTTTATCTTTATTGGCTATTGGTTTATACATATTATATATGATTGCTGAACCTAATCCTAGTTCAGCAATTGATAACATTGACAATATACTTGTTAATACTGTGTTTAATCCTAAATATTCTTCCCCTAATGTTTTTAAAAATATTGATTGTACTACTACTCCTAATACTATATTTAGAGCATTACTTATTAGTGCAACTATAATATTTTTTGCCGATTTTTGTGCTCTCATTAATTTTTCCTCATTTCATATTTGTTTATAATTATTTTTACTAATTGGTATCCACATATACACATAATCCATGCACCCCAAAACTGTGGTGTTATTATAAATTGCAAAAATTGTAATGCTTCTGCTCTTGGAATTATAAATATATTTAATGTACTTATTAATACTATAGATGCTATAAAGGTGTTCTTTTTTAATAGTCTTGGAATTGCCATTAATAAATATCCTAAAATCAGGCTATATACAATTACACCAATATATCCAAAGTCTGTATATGTTTCCAGTATAAATGATGATCCCCATCCATGTCCTTCTAAATAATCTTTTCTTGTTAAATATGATATTATGTGTGAATAACTACTTGATTCAAGTGCTTTTGTTGCATTATTTCCTGTTGGTAATGGCTTTGTTTTAAATATTTTTTGTGATATTGTACTATATTTAAAATAGTCAATAAATGGTCCAAATGTATAATTATGATTTGTTGTTTCTTTTATTTTATCTTTTGTCATATATCCTATGTTCAATACATCATAAGATACTCCTTGTGTATAGAAAAAGTCTCCAAATAAAGATATTATATTAGTTGTTGGTACTTCTTCATCTACTCTTGAATAATTATAAATTGCAAGTCCTATTATTGCTACTGGTATAAGTAATATTAAAGCTATTTTTTCAAATTTTCCTATCCATTTCTCTTTGTTATTTAAATAATCTCTTATTACAAAATATGCAAATATAAACAATGCTGATATAACAATAGGTGTTCTTTGCCCTATTAAAAATGTTGGGATATTATATATCATAAAAATTCCAACTGGTATTATTGCTTTCTTCTTACTTGGCATACATGCAAGGAATATACATAACATTATATCTGACATTCCTGCTAATAGTGTTATTATTGGATTAAATGTATTTTCATATGTTAGATAATATTCTACATAGTCTTTTCCATTCATATATATTAATTTATCATATTCTGTTATTATTGAAAAAATAGCACAAACCAAAAATAATACTAAAGCTATATTGGTAAATATTTTCTTATCTTTACATTTTGATTCGTTTGTATTTTCTTTTATATTTTCTGTAATTTTATTCTTCTTTTCAGAAATTCTACTTCCAATATATATTGAAAATGTTGCTATAAAAACTAATAAAAATGCATGCTGTTGTGAATCTATTGAGAACTTTTCTATCCAGTTTATAGCTTTAAATATGCTTATAACTGGCTTGGCTAATAAAAATGTAAACATTGCTATATTAAATATTAATAAATATATTCTTTGACTTATATTTTTACTTGAATATATTATATTTAATATTACTCCTATTACATCTGTAATTAATAATAAATACAAATTTTTAGTAAAAAAGCTTATTATAAATGCAATTACTGTAATTAACCAAACTGAATCTATATTATTCTTTTCAACTGGCAATTTTTCAATTTCTTCATATGTTCTCTTTGAATTTTCTGTATCTGTATAAATATAAAAATCTTTTGTTTTATTTTTATATTTTTCATTCATTTCAAAGTTACAATTTACACTTTCTATTAGTTTGTTAATACATTCATCAACAGTATGTGTTACTTCTCCAAAACCATCTTCATAATTCCAATATCCTTCTGGTATATGATTTTTTCTAAATTCTTCATAATCAAATTGAAAATATTGTAATGGCTTTTTCATATATGCAAAATCAAATGCTACACTTGAATAGTCTGTTATTAAATATTTGCACTCTCTTAATAGTTCTTGTATACTCTTTTCTGTTTTGTCGACTATCTTTATTCTTGAATTTGTAGTTATAAATTTATCTTTGTATGGAATCATATTATCATGTAAACACATATATAATTCTAAATTTTCTTTTTCTAATAAATCTGAAAGTCTTGTATCTTTTATTAAATCTTGTATAGTTGAATAATATTTTGAGTCTAAAAATGTTTTCTCATCATTTTCAAATTGTTTTCTCCATGTAAACATCATTAATATTTTATTATTTTCTTTTGATTCATCTTTTAATAAGTCATATCTGCAAAATCCTGTTTTTTTGGCATTTTCCTCATTATATCCTAGCTCATTTATTACAAAATCATATTCTTTGTTTCCAGCACAACAAAACAAGTCTACTTTGCTCTCATTTTTTAATAAGCATTTCACTTTATTTTGTGTTATTCCATGTTGCAAAAATATTGATTTAAATCTATATATAAATGTTCCTTGAAAATTAAATACTAATTCTGGAAATGGTAATCCAGAGCCTATTTGTGAACTTATATATTTGGTTGATGCTATTGTATATATATTGTGTTTTAAACTATTTTTATATAATAAATTTTTATTGTATTTTTTTAATTTGTCATAATATATTGATTTTTTAGTTATTACATAATATATATCTTTTTTGGTTTTATTTTCCATTGCATATTTAAAAAATACATATCCATTATCTTTAGCATCATCACCATTTTCTGCCACTATCCATATATCCCTTTTTATCAGTCTTAATATCATTCCAGGTATAAAAGATATTAAAATAACAAGCATTTCCAAGATATGTTTTGGTTTTATTTTTTTCAATTTGTTTAGCATTTGTTCCTCCATTAATAGAATATTTCATCATAATTATAATTCATAAAAAATCTTTTTGCATTTGAGAAATATTCCTTATAATTGTCTTTATTTAATAACTTTGATTCCCTTTTCATTTCTTCTGCTATATACTCATTTATTTTCTCTGAATAATGCGAATAATCTTTATAATTATCTAAATTGCAAATTATGTCTTTTTCTGTTGAAAATGCACTTAATTTTACATTTGGAAATTGAATTAAATATTCTGCTAACATTTCCTGTCCATTTATTATTGCTTCTAAATCCCCTTCTCTATTATGCATATCATAAAATAAGATACTATAAGGTGGGAAGAATATATTAAATTCGATTTCTTGATTTTCTTTTATATATTTTCCAATTTTTTCACAATTTTGTTTTACATTTTCTGCATATAAATTGCTATCTTTTTTTTCTTCATTCTTAGGCCTTTCATATTGACTTAAAGCTCCAGCCTTGCTAAAATCACATAAATTATACCATGAATATACTTCATCTGGATTTTGTACTTCTATATTTTTTATATCATACTTTAAAAAGCTGTACGCATATTCAAATAAAGCTGTTTTATTGAATATATATTTAACATCTGTAAGCATATTATCATCATATAAATACTCCGGAATTTTATTTGGTATTTCTGCTGTTGGATCATCAATATATGCTGGTAAATCACATCCATAAAATATTTTCTTTATTTTTATATTTTTATTTTTTAATGCTTGATCAAATAATGTTATATAATTTGGAATTCTGCCTCCCGAAAATGATAATTTAACTGTATCACAATCAAATAGTTCATTCAATTGACTTATTTTAAAATTTTCTGTCATCGAAGATCCTGTCAATATTGCATCATATTTGCAATTACGTGCAATTCCAACATTTTGATAAGCCTCTTTTTCTTGAATTAGTTGCATTTTTCCAAGTGGTGCATGATAATGGTAAAATGGATCAATATAAATTATAAAACCTGCACATATAGCCAATAATATAATACTTATAAAAAAATATATAATAATAAATTTACGATAATTTCCTTTATATGCTACAACTTCTTTTTCTTTCATTATATTTTTTCCCTTTCAAAATCTTAAAAATTAAAATATAAAAATGTACTTACTCCAGATAATGATATTATTGACATTACTAATAATACAGCTGAAATAATTGCATTCCTTGTACTAGGTTTAAATTCTTCGACTCTTTCTTGTGTATTTTTCATACATAAAATTGCGAAAAATGCAAATGCAAAAAATATTAATAAATACAATGTATTATAATTTTCAGCAATCCATGCTTTTCTTCCTAATAAATCTGTAATCATTGTAAATTCTGGTAATGTAAATGCATCTAATATATTACTATTTATTGGTCCAAAATTTAACTTTAATATATGTTTTATAATATTTAAAGCATCTGAAATTGAGTCTGCTCTAAATATTACCCATGTAAAATTAATAAATAAAAATGTACATATCCAATTAAATACTTCATTTGTTTTTTCTATAACATTTTTAAATATTCTATTTAATATTGATGCTATTCCATGTAAAATTCCCCATAATATAAATGTAAAGTTTGCACCATGCCATATTCCACTTGCTAAAAATACTATAAATACATTTATATATGTTCTTATTTTTCCTTTTCTACTTCCACCTAATGGTATGTATATATATTTTGTGAAAAATCTTGTTAATGTCATATGCCATCTTTTCCAAAATTCTACTACTGAATGTGATTTATATGGTGAATTAAAATTAATTGGTAATTTTATATTAAACATATAGCCTAATCCTAATGCCATATCACAATATCCACTAAAATCAAAATATATTTGGAAAGTATATGATAACATTCCTAATATTAAGTTTGTGGAATTGGTATCTGTTGGATTTGCAAATACGTAATTTGCTACTATTGCAAATGTATCTGCTATTAATACTTTTTTTGCTAACCCAAATGAAAATGCTAATAATCCTTTACTAAAGTTTTCTGAATTAAAATTCTTATTTTTTTCATCTTCAAATTGTGGTATCATTTCAGAATATAATGTTATTGGTCCTGCAATTAGTTGTGGAAAAAATGTTACAAATAATGAATAGTCTAATAAAGTATAATCTTTTACTTCTCCTCTATAAGAATCTATTACATATGCCATTTGTTGAAAAGTAAAAAAACTTATTCCTAATGGCAACATTACATTTATCAAATTAAAATTTGTAGATGCCAAACTATTAATTGTACTTATAACAAAATCATAATACTTATAGTAAAATATCATCCCTATATTAAATGCTATTCCAATTATTAATAATATTTTTCTAAAATTCTTATTTTTTAATTTTCGAAATATTCTGTTAAATAAATAGTTAATTAGTATACTTGCAACAATTATAAATAGATATTTTACATTAAAATAAGCATAAAAATATAATGATGCTATAACTAATACTAATTTTGCTATTTCATATTTTTTTATTTTGTTAAATCCAAAATATAATAAAAGTGTTATTGGTAAAAACATAAAAATAAATATGTATGAATTAAATAACATTTTTCTATTCTCCTATCATTTTCTGCTGTAATGCTACATATAATTTCAATGGAAATATTAATTTTGTCAATGCACATTTTATAAATATTCTTTTACGTATAGGAAATCGTACTAATATTGACTTAATATCTTGTCCATCTAAATCTTTTTTACATTTATTAATATTTTCTATTATCTCTTTTTTCAAATGTTTTTCTTTTATCAAACTATATGTTTTACTATATAGTAAATGTTCTACCATTCTTATATTTATTGATTCTTTATATTCTTGTGGTAAATAATTTTTAAATTTCTCATATGTTATATCATAAAAGCTCAAATCTTCTAATTTATGGTTTGATGCTGAGTTTTCTCTTTGAAAATAGTTATATAAACATTCATCTATATATACTATTTTTTGTGCATAAAATCCTGTAACTGGTATAACTGGCAATTCTTCACAGTTCTTTATTCCTACAGGATATTTTATATTGTGTTCTACTAAAATTGATTTTTTTATTAATTTTGAACTAGATGTTATTGGTAAATATGAAATACATATTTCTTTGGTTATTTCTATATTATTAAAAGTATTATATTTTACTTCTATTTTTCTTCCATCTTTATATGTTATATAATAACCTGCAAATACAAAATCTGCACCATCTTCAATCTCTTCCATCATCTTTTTAGTTGCTTGCTTTTCATACCAATCATCTGAATCGCAAAACATTATATATTCAGACTTTGTATTTTCTATTCCTCTATTTCTTGAATATGATACTCCCATGTTTTTTTCGTTTTCAAGAAGAATTATATTATTGTTTCTTTTCATATATTCTTTTACAATTTTAGTAGAATCATCTGTTGAACAATCATCTACAACTATTATTTCATTTACTTTGTATTCTTGTTCTAATAATGAATCCAAACATTTTCTTATATATGTTCCTGAGTTGTAATTAGGTATTATAACTCCAATTGTTTTCATCTATTTTTTCTTCCTTTTCATAAAAAATCCCTTTATTATTCCTACAACAGTACCTATTCCATAAGCACAATGTAATATAAAGAAAATAAATGGCAATAATAAATAACTAATACTAAATCCATTTTTTATTGTTATTAATATAATATTTAATATATTAAATAACAAATATGCTCCTGCTAATAAATATGCAAATATTGGAACTTTTGCAATTGCCATTATTACAGAAAATAGAATTCCTAATACAAATAAAAATGGTACTAAATGATATATTGAAAAACATTTTGGACAATAATGTAGTGTTATTCCAATCCATTTTCCATTACCATATTTTTGTTTTATCATTCCTTTTAAATCACTTCTTGCATATCTATATGATTTTATATTAGGTGAAAGTAAAAACTTATATCCTTTTTGTTTCATTCTATAATGCATTTCATTATCTTCTGTTCTTGCTAAATTTTCATTATATGGTCCGACATCATCAAACACTTTTTTTCTATACATTGCAAATGCCAATGTACTTACATATTCTTTACTTTCTTTTCTTCTAAAATCTGCAATTCCACATCCAAATATAGATTCTTCTGCTATTAATAATAATTTTTCTTTCCAATCATTATTTTGTGTTACACTTATACATTTTCCCCCAACAATGTTTTCTCCATTTTCAATCTCTTTAACATTGTTCCAAATAAAATCTTTGTCAAAAAACGTATGTGCATCAACTCTTAGCACAACTTCTCCTGTAACTTCTTTTAATGCTACATTCCATCCTTTAGGTAAAGTTTTTCCTTTATTTGTAAGTATTTTTATTTGATAAAAATCTTTTTCGTTTTCTTTTTTAAATTCCTCAAAAACTTTTCTTGTTCCATCTGTTGATATACTATCAACTAATATTACTTCTATATCTTTATGTGGATAATCTTGTTTTTTTAATGATTCTAAACTTTTATCCAAAAATTTTTCTGCATTATATGCTATTATTATAAAAGATACTAACATCTATTTCTCCTATCTTAATACTCCTATTACTGTATCTATACAAATTTTCAAATCATTTAAAACAGAAAACTGTTTTAAATATTCTAAATTATATTTCATTTTACCTGGTAAAACATCTTCAACATATGCCACATCTGTATCTTTACCAGCCTTTACTTCTTTATCTAATATTTCATCTTCATCTTTATATTTTATACTTGCAATTGATGTAACACCAGCAGGCATAAGTAATGTTGCCATCATTTCATCTGTATATTTGTCAACATATTTTTTTACTTCTGGTCTTGTTCCAACAAATGTCATCTCACCTTTTAAAATATTTATTAATTGTGGTATTTCATCAAGTCTAACTTTTCTAATTACTTTTCCTACTCTTGTTATTCTAGCATCATTTCCAACTGTTACTAATGATCCTATTTTGTCTGCATTTTGTACCATTGTTCTGAACTTAAATATTCTAAATATTTTTCCATTTGTTGTAACTCTTTCTTGTCTATAAAATACTGGTCCTTTTGAGTCTATCTTTATTAATATTGCTAATATTAATAAAATTGGTGAAAGTATTATTAATAAGACTAATGAAAAGAATATGTCAAATATTCTTTTCATTACTAAACTAATTTTCTTTTTTGATATTATATCATAATATTCTTTCACTTTTTCATTTTTCATTTTTTCTGGTAATTTTTCATAATCTTTTAATATCATTTTAAATTTTCCTTTTTATTTACCATATTCTTTTAAAATATCAACAAAATTTGTTATTACATATTTTGCTTCTTCATCTGTTAATAATGAATATAATGGTAATGTTATTTCACATTTATAATAATTAAATGCATTTGGATAATTTTTTATATCAAATCCTAAGTTTTTATATGCTGTAAGCATTGGTAATGGCTTATAATGTACATTTGTTGCAATTCCTCTTTCTGCCATTTTTATTATTATTTCATTTCTTGTTTTTTCATCAATTCCTTCTACTCTTGTTATAAATAGATGTCCTGATGATTTTGAATTTGTTTTTTCATCTTCATGATTTAATGTTTTTACTTGATGTCCTTTTAATGCATCTTCATATATTTTTATTATTTCATGTCTTCTTTCTACTAATTGTGGATATCTTTTTATTTGTGCTAATCCTATTCCTGCCATTATATCTGTCATATTACATTTGTAAGCTGGTTCTACTATATCATATTCCCATGCTCCTAATTGATTTTTATGTAATGCGTCTTTTGTTTGACCATGTAATGATAATAATTGATATCTTTTATAAATTGCTTCATTATCAAATTTATCATTTTTCTTCCATGTAACAGCTCCACCTTCTGCTGTTGTTAAATTCTTTACTGCATGGAATGAGAAACATGTAAAGTCTGCATATTCTCCTGCCATTTTACCATTTCTCATTGCTCCAATAGCATGTGAACTATCTGCCATTATTGCAATTCTTCCTAATTTTTCTTGTAATTCTGATGATGGTTTAAATATGTTTGCTTTTTTCTCTACTATTTTTTGTATTCTGTCATAATCACACATTACTCCACCAATATCTACTGGTATAATTACTTTTGTTTTTTCTGTTATTGCTTGTTCTAATTTGTCATAATCCATTTCGAAATTATCTTTTTGAATGTCTACTAATACTGGTGTTGCTCCAACATGGCATATTACACTACATGATGCTGTATATGTATATGCTGATGTTATTACTTCATCACCAGGTCCAACTCCTAATACTCTTAATGTCATTTCCATTGCTGCTGTTGATGAATTTAAACATACTGTTTTTTCTGTTTTGCATAATTCTGTTATTTTTTGCTCAAATAATTTTGTTTTTGGTCCTGTTGTAATCCATCCTGATTTTATTGCATCTATAACTTCCTCAATTTCTGCTTCGCCCACATCTGGTGGTGAAAATCTAATGTTCATTTTATTTTCCATATTTCAACATTCCTTCCTTCATTACAATTTCTTATTTATAATGAATAAATTCTAATTATTGATTTAACTAGAATTTATTCAATTATTGGTATTTAAGTATTTGCTGTTGCTTCTACTTTTTGTGTGTTTTCATTTGTTTCCTTTTTTTCGTTAACAATCTTTTTATTAACTTCATCTGGCTCTTTATATGTTGGAACAACTTGTTTCATTACTTGTTTTACTTCTTCTTCAAGATTCATGTCATTATCTTTTATTTTACTTAATTTGTTTAGTTTACTTTCTAATTCTTCCATTCCTAAGTTCATTGGTTGTGATACAAAGATTTTATTATGTTTTGTTGCTGTTAATCCTTCTTCTGCCATTAATAATTCTTCATATAATTTTTCTCCTTCTCTTAGTCCTGTGAATTGAATTGGAATATCTACTCCTGGCTCATATCCAGATAATTTTATTAGGCTTATTGCTAAATCATAAATTTTTACTGGTTTTCCCATATCTAATACAAATATTTCTCCACCTTCTGCATATGTTATTGCTTGTAATATTAATCCAACTGCTTCTGGTATTGTCATGAAAAATCTTGTTATATCTTTATGTGTTACTGTTACTGGTCCACCTTCTGCTATTTGTTTTTTGAATAATGGTATTACTGATCCATTGCTTCCTAATACATTCCCAAATCTTACTGCAACATAGTCTGTTTTACTTACTTTATTTTTTGCTTGTATTATCATTTCACAAACTCTTTTTGATGCTCCCATTATATTTGTTGGGTTTACTGCTTTGTCTGTTGATATTAATACAAATCTTTCTACTCCAAATTCATCTGCACAATTTGCTACATTATATGTTCCAAATATATTGTTTTTTATTGCTTCAAATGGGCTATTTTCCATTAATGGTACATGTTTATGTGCTGCTGCATGGAATACTAGTTTTGGTGAATATTTTTCAAAAACTTTTCTTAGTCTTTCTTTATCTCTTACACTTCCAACTATTGCTTCTATTTTTGTTTTTGGATAATGTGCATCTAATTCCATTTGAATGTCATATAAATTATTTTCATATATGTCAAATATTATTAATTTCGCTGGATTGTATTTCATTATTTGTCTACAAAGTTCAGATCCTATTGATCCTCCTCCACCTGTAACTAATACATTTTTTCCTTTTATTAGGTCTGTAATGTTTTTATTATCAAGTTTTATTGTGTCTCTTCCAAGTAAGTCTTCTATTTCTACATCTCTTAAGTTATTCATTACTCCACCTTTTTTCATCATTTCTTCTGTACTTGGTAATACTCTTGTTCTTACTCCTGTTGTTTGACATATTTCTATTATATTTTTTCTTGATCTTTGTGTTATATTATCTATTGCTAAATAAATAATGTTTACATTTTTTTCTTTTACTATATCTGGAATATCATATCTTGTTCCTAATACTTTTACTCCTAGTATGCTTTTATTTAGTTTATTTTTATTGTCATCTATCATTCCAACAATATTATACTTATCTTTCATTGTGTTGTTAACAGCTAATATTATTTCTTTAGCTCCCATTCCTGCTCCAATTATTAATAAGTTTTCTATTTTGTTTGGTTCTTTTTCTGCATTTTTTGGTCTTTTTACATTTGACATTCTTGATAATATTGATCTTCCAGCAATTCTATATAATACGAATATTCCTGATATGAATATTCCTGACAATATGTTTATTCTTGCTCCAAAATAATCGAATTTTAACATATTGCTTATTACTATCATTAATATTGTTGATAAAAATCCACTAATTAGATATTTAATGTAATCTTCTCCTATTTCATATCTTATCATATCCCTATACATTTGAAAAACATTTAAAAACACTTCATATACTAATACTGCAATACACATTTCTTTTGTAAATTCTAATAAATCTGTTATTTGTGTATTTAGGAATAATAATGATGTTACATAGCTTCCAATTACTACTATTACATCTATTAATACTAATGCTAAATGTCTATATTTTTTTGCTAAATTTATAATTTTCATCTTTTCCCCCTCTTTGACATTTTTTTATCTTTTCATACTATATCACTTATCATTTTATTTGACAAGATTTTTCGTACATTTTTTCTTGGTAATTTATGCTTAGCAAATTGTTTTTTTATTGAATAACTTTATTTATAATATTTTTTATGCTGGGGTTGAATATTTTTATTTGTTACTGTATAATATATGTTATATGGGGATGTAATGGTTTCGACATTATATCTGAAGCATGAATAGCGAGTAGTGGATTCTCGTTTGCCACTATAAAAACGGGAAATTAAATATAAACGCTGATAATACAGAATTAGCATACGCTGCTTAGTTGCAACGTCGCCTCTAAAAGTATCCCCACATATTTTTAGTTGGTGTCATTTAGTGGGAAACAAAGCTATTTTTTCTATGGAAATAGTGGGTATTTAATAGATATATTTTTTAATCGCTTGTTTGTTTGTGGTTATTAGATGAATTTTAAAAATAAACTGCACTCGGAGAAGTTTGTGTGAATCTTATAGTGGACAGGGGTTCGACTCCCCTCATCTCCACCAAAAATACTCTATTTCAGGGTATTTTTTTATATCTGCCAATATCAAAAATGACTATTTTTCAATGTTTTTTATTTGAAGTTATTTAAGTTTAATTAAAAATATTTCTGCTATTGCATTAACTATTGCATTATTTTTATTTGTTGTAAAATCCCTTGCATTTTCTTGAAAACCATTATATAATACTATGCATGTGAACTAAGTTTTCACTAATTAGTAAGAGGTTTTCCTCTGACTTTTTAGTTTTACATATATAACCATTTACATCAATAAAAGTTATAAGGAGGAAATTATGTTAAAAATTTTTGAAACTTTGATTAATCTCTTAGCCGTATTAGCAATAGCTACTTTTGCACTTACACTTTTTTGCCAACGATTATCGAAAAAATCAAATTGGCAAACATCTCGGATAATTTCAAATTCATATTTGATTGTTTACGAATTAATTTACATTACAATTCACTATTTTTCTAACAAATCTTTTATTATAGATCTTGTTACTTTGGCAATTTGGGTTATCAATTTTGCAGTTAGCTATTATTTTTGGCAAGACAGAAAAAATCAATAAGAACAAAGTGATATAGTTGCTATCTGTTCTCACATAATTTAAGCAAAAAAAGATGAAGTTGATAAATATCAGCTTCATCTTTTCTTTTTAATATATTGTTCCATTATTTTTACTATATTCATTAAATGCTTCTATACATTCATCTCTATCCATTTGTTTTAAATTTATTAAATCTTTATTTTTTCCTTCAAGATATTTATAAATTATATCATCTCTAAATCCAATATTTCCAGCATCTTCTTTTGTACATCCATAATATACTTCTTTTATATTTGCCCAAATTATTGCAGATAAGCACATTGGACATGGTTCACATGATGTGTATAAAATATAATTTGATAAATCATATGTTTTTAATTTTTTACAAGCTTCTCTTATTGTTGTTACTTCAGCATGTGCTGTTGGGTCTAAATCACATAAAACTCTGTTGTTTCCTTCTGCTATTACATTTCCTTCTTTGTCTACTATTACTGCTCCAAATGGTCCTCCTTCATGATTTCTGCATCCATTTATTGATCTTTCTTTTGCTATTTTCATAAATTTATTCATAATTTTTCTTTCCTTTCTTTTTGTCGAAGTTTTCATTATTTTTATATCATATTTTTGCTTATTTGTCACTAAATTTATTTGTTTTCATATTATAAGTATATATATTAGAATGGGGGTTTTATGAATTATTTTAGACAAGATTCTATTATTTCTACAAATGTTAATTATAGTTACAATGTTTTTATTAAGGATTTGCACAAATTGACAAGTTTATATCCATTTATTTCTGTTGGCAGTATTGGAAAATCTATTATGGGTAAAAATATTCCTTTTATTAAAATTGGCAATGGTTCTAATGAAGTTTTTTATTCTGCTTCTTACCATGCTAATGAGTGGATTACAAGTGTTGTTTTAATGAAGTTTTTGGCTGATTATTGTTATTGCTATTCAAATAATTTGCCTATTTTTCGGATATTCTGCTCGATTACTTTTTAATGTTTCTACTATTTATCTTGTTCCTATGGTTAATCCTGATGGTGTTGATTTAGTTACAGGTGCTCTTTCTCCTAATTCTCCTTCTTACAAGCAGGCTGAAAAAATTGCTTATGGCTTTGCTACTATTCCTTTTCCAAATGGCTGGAAAGCAAACATTAGAGGTGTGGATTTAAACTTACAATTTCCAGCTGGTTGGCAACAAGCACGTGCAACAAAATATTCGCAAGGTTTTACTCGGTCCAGCTCCTCGTGATTTCGTTGGATATGGTCCTCTTACAGAACCAGAATCACTTGCAGTTTATAATTTTACTATTCAACATAATTTTAGACTTATTCTTGCATATCATTCTCAAGGTGAAGTAATTTATTGGCAATTCCAAAATTATAATCCTCCTTATAGTTTGGAAATTGGAACTCAATTTGCTAATGTTAGTGGGTATTCTTTAGAATCAACTCCTTATAATTCTAGCTTTGCTGGTTATAAAGATTGGTTTATTCAAAATTATAATAGACCTGGATATACTATTGAAGTTGGTCTTGGTACTAGTCCACTTCCTCTTTCTCAATTTGATAAAATCTATTCAGATAATTTGGGTATTTTAGTTTTAGGTTCAATTATATAAAAAAGCGAGTCTAAGATTTTCTATCAAATGAAAATTTTAAGAAAATCTAAGACTCGCCATATTTATCTAGTACAGAAAGTTCTCCTACAAGGAGAACTTTCCTACTATATAAAAAAGAGTATCAATTGATACTCTTTTCTCTAATTATTATTTGTTGTTCTTGGCATATATGGAATCAATCTTCCTGCAAAATCTTTAAAGTTTTGAGATTGTAAAATTACTTTACCAGGTCCTACTAATTTTGTTAAGAATAAACCTTCTCCTCCTAAGAAAATGTTTCCTAATCCGCTTATTGTTTCAATACCATATGATACACTTGGCTCAAATGCAACAACATTTCCTGTATTAACTTTTATAATTTCTCCTGGTGCTAAATCTTTTTGAATTATATCTCCATCAACTTCCAAAAAGATTTTTCCATTTCCTGTAGCTTTTTGAAGCACAAATCCTTCTCCTCCAAATAATCCAGCTGAGAATTTTTTTGTAAATGCAACACTTGTTTCTACATTTGATTCAGCACATAAAAATGCTCCTTTTTGAATCATCATTCCACCTGGCAATGTTGCTAATTCTAAATCAATAATTCCTCCTGGTACTGTTGACGCAAATGCTACCATTGCTCCATCTTTTTGTGCTGTGTAATTTGCCATAAATATTGATTCGCCTGTAAACATTCTTCCTAAACTTTTCATTATTCCACCACGAGCATTTGTTGCCATTGATATTCCATCTGATTGGTATGCCATTCCCCCTGATTGTGTATATACTGTTTCTCCTACTCTTAATTTCATTTCAACTACTGGTACTGTTTCTCCTATAATTTTATAATCCATTTTATCCTCCTCTATTTGGGTATTTATCCTTAAATATATTATATGTATTTATAATTTTCTATATTTTTATATATTTTTATTTTTTATAAAATCTCCTGTAAATTCTTCTGCTAATATGTCCATACTTATACTATCATAATATTTTCCGTTAATAAATTTGCATTTTCTTCTTCTTCCATTTTCTTGAAATCCACATTTTTTATAACATTTTAATGCTCTTTCATTAAATTCCATTAAATCTAGTTTTATATTATGTAGATTTAAATATCTAAATCCATATTCTAATATAAGTCTTATTGCTTCTGCTCCA
>OBKR01001151.1_pt1 | contig 24242 bp, 19 predicted proteins | sample 1518991 | NCBI WGS metagenome assembly OBKR01 (sample SAMEA2452117, study PRJEB22498) | human gut metagenome | biome: human feces; feature: human gut; material: feces | place: Australia | collected 2012
CTATATTATTTCAAAATGAAGAAAAAGAAGAAAATAAAGAAGAAAAAGAACCTATTGAAGAAGATGATGATGTAAATAGTGAAGAAGACGAAAAAGCTCAAATGGAAAAATTATTAGATAATTTGGAACAAGAAAAGGAAGATGAGGATTATGAATATCCAAAAAAATTATCTAATAAAAAATTGGAAGAAGTATATATTAGTTTACTATTAGCTAATCCTAAAGCCATTTCAATGTATTATATAGAAAAAAAAGATTGTTATTTTGAAAGTGCATTATTATTAAATATATATAAGAGTATTCTTTTTACAGAAGGAGAAGCATATGCACCACAAGTTGCTAAAGATGATTTTAACTATGCAAAAGAAAATTATAAAATTTTCCAAAGTAAAAAGAAATTATTAGAAGAAGGAAGAGAAAGTAGACAAAATTTTGAAAAAGTATATGTTGAATTAAGAAAATTATTTGAAATTAGAAAAGGATATACTACAAATCCAATAAAAGAAACCAAAAAGCAGATTGAAGAAATTGTTGATTATGAATTATATGATAGAATGACAATTCAAGAGGTAAAAGATGCAATTGTACAAATAACAACAACAGAAAAATTTAAAAGATCAATATTAAGTACAAATGTAACAGATTTCTTATTATCTGGCGAAAATAATTTAAATTCAGGATTAACACTTCCATTTCCAATATTAAGCAGTGTATTTAAAGGAATAAGAAAAGGTGAAACAATGTCATATGCAATGCCATCAAACTCAGGAAAAAGTAGATTTACAATAGATATTGCAACATATATAGCATATAAACACAAAAAGAAAGTATTGATAGTATCAAATGAGATGTCAGAAGAAAAAATGAAGTTGTGCTTAATAACAACTATAGTAAATAACAAAGAGATTCAAGAATTACATGGATATAAGTTAAGAATAACAGAAGGTGAGATATTGGAGTTTAAATATAAGGCAGATCAAGACAAAAACGTTGAAACTGATGAGAATGGATATGTATTAAGATATGAAAATGAAAGTTTGGAAAAATTTACAAAAAGGTTATTAGAATGTTCATCACAATTTAGAGATGTTATAGCAGTTACAAATTGGATTATTTTTTGTTAATATAACAGATCATACAAATGATGAGTTGGAAAAAATAATATTAAATTATTATTATAAAGAAAAGATTGAATATATGTTTTATGATACATTAAAACCAGATACAGAAAACATAGGAAATAGTGAAGAATTAAAGAAAACAGCAACAATTTTATCAAATTTAGCACAAAATTTGAATATATTTATAGGATCATCTTTACAATTAACAGAAAGTGATAGATCACCATTAAATTTGGATGTAAATGATTTGGCTGCATGTAGAACAGTAAAAGAAGTTTTAGATACATTATGCTTAATAAAACAAATACATAATGATGATTTAGGATTATATGAATATTCTTATGAAGAAGTCCCAACAGAGTGTTTTGATTTAGAAAGGTCAAAAAATCCAGATGTAAGGTATTATGCTTGTGTAGTTGATAAGAATAGAGCAGGAGCAAAGCCAAAAGTTGTATTTAGATTAAACTTAGCATATAACGAATGGGAGGAATTAGGATATTTAAGATTAAAAACTAAAAATTAATGAAAAAGTACTTACATTTGTAAGTACTTTTTCTGTTCTAAAATCTTAAGATAAGAATACAATTAAACAAAAAGTATTCTTATTGGGGGTTGTACAGGTGAAAAATGTTATGATAGATGAACGTGCAAGAAAATTAGCACAATATATAATAGATTCGAAAGATACAGTTAGAGGAACAGCAAAAAAATTTGGAATAAGTAAAAGTACTGTACACAAAGATGTTACTGAAAGATTAGAAAAGATAAATCCAATATTAGCCAAAGAAGTAAGAAAAATTCTTGATGAAAATAAAGCTGAAAGGCATATAAGAGGAGGATTAGCAACAAAAGCTAAATATGAAAAAAATCATTATTTAACTATTGACAATGATAAATTAATAGTATAAGATTTATATATAAACTACAAATGAAAGGAGAATTGTTAGATAATAACAAAAAGAAAAATATGAATATAAGATTAGAAGATGAAAGAGAAAAAAATAAAAAATTAAAAATGATGTATATAATAATTATAGCAGTATGTATAGTAGCTGTAGTTGCAACAGGTATAATTCAAATTGTAAAAAACTTACCAGATAAAGAGCCAGAAATAGATACAAGTATATTGCAAAGATATAAAGAAGATTTTGATAATATATTTAAAAACCAAGTAAATTATTTGAAAAATTCTGGATACAAAATAGATAGAATAGATGAGTCACAACAAATTGTATATACAGGATATTCAAATAAAAGTAATAAAGTAAGTGATTATAATTTAGATGTAAATATTCCATATATAAACATAAAAAATACAGTAATAGAAGGTTTTAATCAAGATATAAAAGATACATTTGAGCAAAAAGCAAAATCTATATTAAGTACACAAAGTCAAAATATTATATATAATGTTGAATATTGTGCATATGTTACAAATGATATATTATCTTTAGTAGTTAGATCAACATTAAAAGAAGGAGAAAATACTCAAAGAGAAATTATACAAACATATAATTATAATTTACTTACTCAAAAGAAAGTTACATTTGAAGATTTGTTAAATTTAAAAAATATTTCAAGACAAGATGCTGGAAATAAAATAAGATCAGAAATAAAAAGTGTTGAAAGTAAAGTAAATGAACTTGCACAATTAGGTTACCAAGTTTATCCAAGAAATTCAAGTAGTGATATATATAAGCTTGATAATATATCAGAATATTTTATAGGTGAAGATAATGTTATTTATGTAATATTTGCATATGGAAATAAAAGCAACACAAATGAGAAAGATATAATAATAATGTAAGATGGATATTTTATATATCTATCTTTTTTATTTTTATATAAAAATGAGACCTAAGTTTAAACTTAGGTCTTTCGAAAATAAAAGGGGATGTTTGTTGTAATCAGTTTTGTTTACTGACTATGCTTATAATATATCAATTAATTTTGTTCATTGTGTGAATTAAAAGTGAAAAATTGATAATTAATTATTAATTTTATATTAAGAATTAAGGTGTTTCTTCAAGTGTTACAGTAATATCTTTATCACTACCATTTCTATTAACAGTTAAAGTTATAGTATCTCCAATTTGATGTGAATTTTTGATTTCATTTAATTCATCCCTTGTAGTGATAGACTTTCCATCAGCTTTCACTATTACATCTCCAGCTTTTAAACCAGCTTTTTCTGCAGGTGAAAAATCTTCAATGCTTTTTATATATACACCAACTTCTAGTTTATATCTTTTTGCAGTTTGTTCATCAAGATTAATTCCTGTAATACCTATATAAGGTCTTAATACTTTTTGATGATCTTTTAATTGATTAATTACATCTGTAGCTGAGTTAACTGGAATGGCAAAACCGATTCCTTCAACACCTGTTCCTGATAATTTTAAAGTATTTATTCCAATTACTTTACCATCACTATTTATTAAAGCACCTCCACTGTTTCCAGAGTTTATTGCAGCATCTGTCTGGATACAAGTATATTTTGTTCCATCAGATTCAACTTCTCTATTAACAGCACTAACAATACCTTGTGTAACTGTTGTATCTAATCCAAGAGGACTACCAACAGCCATAACAAATTCACCAACAACAGCTTGATCAGAATCTGCAAATTCTGCTGCAGTTAAACCTGTTTTTTCTATTTTTAATACAGCTAAGTCAGTTTGTGAATCTTGACCAACAACAGTGGCATCATATGTTGCATCATCTCCATATGTATCACTATTTAATTTTATTTTTATTGATGTTGCTTTTGATAATTCATAATATGAATTTGATGAAGTACTATCAACAACGTGATTGTTTGTTACAATATAACCATCCTCACTAATAATTATTCCTGAACCAGTTGCTGTTGCAGTTGAATTTTGAGGTTGACTGTATCCAAAAAATGATCCAATTGAATTTGAAGTTACAGTATAAGAAACTTCTATGCCAACAATTGATGGTAAAATTTTATTTGATGCAAATACAGCTGTATTTGAAAAATTTGATAATGAAACCAAATTTGATGTTGTTCCAGAAGCAGTTTGTGTAGATGTTTGGACTGTTGATGATTGTTTTCCAACTAATTTTTCTTTTATAGATGGAATTCCAAAACATGTTCCTAATACAAGAGAACAACCAACAATACCACTAGCAAAGGGTATTAATACTGTTTTTCCAAAACTATTTTGTTTGAAATTTGCATTTGAAGTTTTGCTAGAAATCACTTCAAAATTATTATTATTTTCTTCTTCCATAATGAAGACCTCCTTTTTGTTCATTATAAGGATACACAATTATTGTGAAAGTTCTGTGAAAAGCAAGTAAAATTATTTTGTATTTATATTGATATTTTTGTTGAATTATTGTAGAATTGAAATATAAAATTTCATAAAAAAGGTGCAAAAATGAAAGAAAAAGAAGAACAAAGATTAATAAATTTAAAACAATATGAATGTGAATTAAGAAGTAAGGGATATAAATATATATGTGGAATTGACGAGGCAGGAAGAGGACCATTAGCAGGACCTGTAGTTGTTGCAAGTGTTATAATGCCTGAAAACTCTATGATTGAAGGGGTAAATGATTCTAAAAAAGTTTCAGAGAAGAAAAGAGAAAAATTATATGATTTGATTTTATCAGAAGCAATTAGTTATGGAGTTGGAATAATAGGACAAGATGAAATAGATGAAATAAATATATTAAATGCTACAAAAAAAGGATTAACTATATCTTTGCAAGAATTAACTCAAAAACCAGATTTAATAATAGTAGATGCATTAAATAATATAGATACATTAGGAACAAAATATGAATCAATAATAAAAGGTGATGCTAAATGTTATTCTATAGCAGCGGCATCTATTATTGCAAAAGTTACAAGGGATAGAATTATGAGAGAATGGGATAAAGTATATCCACAATATGGTTTTGTAGCACATAAAGGTTATGGAACTGTAGCACATATAAAAGCACTAAAAGAATATGGGGCATGTCCATTACATAGAAAAACATTTATAAAACATTTTATTTAAAAGAGGAGAAAAATATGAAAAAAAATGACAAAGGAATAACAATGTTATCACTTGTAGTTATGCTTGTTGTATTAATGATGTTAGCAACAATTACTATGTATTATGGAAATAGTGCAATGAAAGAAGCAAAATTACAAGATTTAAAAACAAATATGTTGCTAATACAAGCAGCAGTAAAGGGAGATTTAGAAAAATACCATTTTGAAACAAGCAATTTAAGTGATAGTGAGAAAATAAGTAAAAAATCACAATATTTAAAAGGAATACCAATAGAGAATGCAGAAAGTGATATTAAGGTAAAATTTGATGCATTAGCTAATAATACAGAGATTCAATTAAAAACACAAATAAGTGATGATTATCAACAAGTTGGAGGAAAATTTGATTATTACTATTTAGATACAAATACTTTAAGCCAATTAGGCTTAAAAGATGTTCAAAGTAATGATGAAAATGGATATTATATTGTTGCATATAGTATGAATCCAAACTATTCAAATATTGTTGAAGTAATTAATACAAAAGGATATTTAGGAAATTACTCATTAAAGAGAATAGAAGCATTATAATTATTAGAAAGGAAAACTAATGAATATATTAGATATAATTGCAAAAAAACGTGATAAAAATGAATTAACAAAAGAAGAAATAGAATATTTTATAAAAGAATATACTATAGGAAATGTAACTGATTATCAAGCAGCAGCACTTGTTATGGCAATATATATAAATGGAATGAATGAACAAGAAATAACGAATTTAAGTTTAGCAATGGCTCATTCTGGAGAAATATTAGATTTATCCTCATTAGGAGAAAATATTGTAGATAAACATAGTACAGGTGGTGTAGGAGATAAAGTTTCTATTATATTATTACCACTTATTGCATCATTAGGAATACCTGTTGCAAAAATGTCTGGAAGAGGTCTTGGATTCACAGGAGGAACAGTAGATAAAATGGAATCAATTCCAGGATATAAAACAAATGTTGAAATAAGTGATTTTATTTTAAATGTTCAAAAAATTGGAATAAGTATGATAGGACAAACAATGAATTTAGCACCAGCTGACAAAAAATTATATGCATTAAGAGATACAATATCATGTGTTGAAAGTATACCACTTATTGCATCAAGTATTATGAGTAAAAAAATAGCAAGTGGTGCTAATAAGATTGTATTAGATGTTACAGTAGGAAAAGGTGCATTTATGAAAAATAAAGAAGATGCACAAAAATTAGCAGATTTAATGATAAGAATTGGTGAACTTGCAGGAAGAGAAGTAGTATGTGTACTTACCAAAATGGATGAACCACTTGGATATTCAATAGGAAACAATTTAGAAGTAATAGAGGCAATAAAATTTTTAAAAGGATATATGCCTAAAGACTTAAAAGATGTTGTTTTCGAACTTGGTGCTAATATGATAAAATTAGCAGGATTAGGAGAAAATCTTGAAAAAAATAAATTAAAGATTCAAGAAAATATTGTGAATGGAAAAGGATATGAAAAATTTCTTCAAATGGTTCAAAATCAAGGTGGAGATATTTCATATATAAATAATATTGACAAATTTGAAAAATCTAAATATATAATACCTGTAACAAGCTTAAAATCTGGAATAATTTCTGATATAAATGCTGAAGATATTGGAAAAGTTGCATGTTTATTAGGAGCAGGAAGAATAAGAAAAGAAGACAATATAGATTATACTGCAGGGATAGTATTAAATAAAAAAGTAGGAGATTATGTTAAAGAAAATGAAATATTAGCATATATTCATACTAATAATGAAAATGTTATAAAAGAAGCAATAGAAAAAATTCAAAATATATGTAAAATATAACTATTGAAAAAGTTATATTTTATGTTATAATAATTATGTATATAAATTAGGAAAGGACAGAGAAAAATGAAAAATAAAGAAAATAAAGTTATAAAAGAAAAAAGTAAATCAGATAAAAAACAAGTAGTATCAAAAATTTTTGCATTTATAATGCTTTTACTTATGGTATTTGCATCATGTTCAACATGTATTTATTATGTTGTTGCAACAATTCAAAAATAATTATGCTAATACATAAGTAATACCTTCAAGAAAGGGTGAAAAAAGTGAAAAATATAGGTGATTTAATCAATACATTTTATGAACAAAATATTTTAGCATATATACAGAGTTTGCAAGAATATCCTATAAAATTTGTATCTTTAATATTAGATATAACAATAGTTGTTTTTCTTGCATATGAATTAATAAAAATTGTAAAAGGCTCTAGGGCATGGCAATTAATAAAAGGTATTGCATTTTTAGTTGTTGCAACAGGTGTAAGTAAATTATTAAATTTATACATATTAAATTATATTTTATCAATGATAATGGATTGGGGAGTAATACTTGTAATAATTATTTTCCAACCAGAAATAAGGAGAGCATTAGAACAATTAGGTGGAAATAATAGGTTTTCAAGATTTTTTGGATTTGATAAAGATATAATAACTAGAACAAAAGAAGATATATATAAAGTAGTAATTGCAGCATTTGAACTTGCAAAAACACATACAGGAGCATTAATTGTAATAGAAAGAGACATTAAACTTAGTGATATTATTGCAACAGGAATACCAATGAATTCAGAAGTATCACCTCAATTACTTGTTAATATATTTGTACCTAATACTCCATTACATGATGGTGCAGTAGTTATTACTGAAAATAAAATAGCAGCAGCAGCTTGCATGTTACCACTTGCAAGTGATCAAGATATTGCTAAAGAATTAGGAACAAGACATAGAGCTGGTATTGGGATCTCAAAAGAATCTGATGCTCTTGCAATAATTGTTTCAGAAGAAACAGGAAAAGTTTCTGTTGCAAAAGATGGAACATTGATTGCAGATGTAAGAGAAGATGTGTTAAAAAAGATTTTAATAAATAATATTGTTACAAAACGTTTTACAAATATTGAAGAAAAAAAGAATAATAGTAAAAAAGTATTAACTAATATTCGAAATTTCTTTAAAAATAAAAAGAAAAAAGAAAAATAAGTGGCTAGTTGCCACCTTTTCTTTTATTAGAGGGTGAATGAATGAGAAATATAAAATTAACAATAGAATATGATGGAAAGGATTTCAATGGCTGGCAAAAACAGCCAAATAAATTAAATATTCAAGGAACAATAGAACAAGCAATAAAAAGCATAACAGGTGAAGATGTCGAATTAAATGCTTCTGGAAGAACAGATGCAGGAGTACATGCTCTTGGACAAGTAGCCAATTTTAAGACAAATTCACAAATTCCAATTGAAAAATTTGCTATAGCAATAAATTCAAGATTAAAAAAATCTATAGTAATAAAAAAAGCAGAGGAAGTTGATGAAAGATTTCATAGTAGACTAAATTGTAAAAGAAAGACATATAGATATATAATAAATAATTCACCATATGGAACTGCTATATATAGATATTTAGAAACACATATTCCACAAAAACTAAATGTAGAAAAGATGAAAAAAGCAGTTAAATATTTTATAGGAGAACATGATTTTAAAGCATTTAAAGCAAGTGGAACAAGCAGTAAGAGTAGTGTTAGAACAATATATGATGCCAAAATATATCAAAATGGAGATAAAATTTATATTGAATTAACAGGAAATGGTTTTTTATATAATATGGTTAGAATTATTGCTGGAACACTTGTAGAAGTAGGATTAGAAAAAATAGAACCAGAAAAAATTGAAGAAATAATAAAAGAAGGAAAAAGAGAAAATGCAGGAAAAACACTTCCTCCAAATGGTTTATATTTAGTTGATGTGAAATATGAGTAACAAGTGAAAAAGAAATTCATAAGATATATAAATAATATTTATAAAAAATGGAGGTCTTTATGAATTTCTTTTTAATTTTTGCCCTTATATTTTTTACAATAATAGTTGCAATATTTCTTCAAAAATTAGTAAATTCACCAATATTAATTGGATTATTATTCTTTTCAGTATTTATATTAATTTCAGCAATTACTGGAAATACTAATTTTATTATTGTTTCAGTAGTTTTAGGGATAATAGCATTCATATCTGCATTTCTATTTTGTATAGTTTCAAGATGCAATTTCTTTGATAATTGTAATAATAGTAATGATGTTAGTACTGCAAATTTAAATACTACTAATAATAATTGTTCATGTTCATCATCACAACCTTTAACAATTTTAAATAGTGATGGGGAAATAGTAGCAAGAATAAATGGAGACAATGTTACATGTACATCTCAGCAAAATGATAATAATTCTTGTTTGAGAAGTTATAGGCATAGTTAAAAAGACTCAATATTTCCTATTGAGTCTTTAAGATTTTTTTAGAAATCACAATTGTTTGGTGTTCTTGGATATGGAATAACATCTCTAATATTTTCAATTCCTGTAATATACATTAATAATCTTTCGAAACCAAGTCCGAAACCAGAATGGATATTTGTACCATATTTTCTTAATTCAAGATACCAATATAATGGATCTGTTTCAATTCCCATTTGTTTCATACGTGCAACTAGTTTGTCATAATCTTCTTCTCTTTGAGAACCACCCATAATTTCACCAGCACCAGGAACTTCAAGGTCAACTGCAGCAACAGTTTTTCCATCTGGGTTTAATTTCATATAATATGATTTAATATCTTTTGGCCAATTCTTAACAAATACAGGACCATTAAAATATTCTGTAATATATTTTTCATGTTCTTTTGCTAAATCTTCACCATAATCTGGTTGAAATTCCCATGTTCTATCAGCTTTTTTCAAAATATCTATAACATCTTTGTGGTCAATTCTAACGAAATCAGAATTTAATAATTTTGTTAATTTGTCTTTTAATCCTTTTTCTATAAAATTATCACAGAAATCAATTTCTTCAGGACAATGTTCTAAAACATAATTTACAATATATTTTAAACAATCTTCTTCAATATCCATTAAACCATCTAAATCACAGAAAGATATTTCAGGTTCAATCATCCAAAATTCATTTGCATGTGTTTTTGTATTTGAATTTTCACTTCTTAATGTTGGTCCAAAAGTATAAATTTTTCCAAATGCAGAAGCAAATGTTTCACCATGCAATTGTCCAGAACCTGTTATATATGCTTTTTTACCAAATAAATCTTCTGAGAAATCAACTTTTCCATCTTTTTTTGGTAAATCTTCATCAAGATTTAATGTTGTTAATTTAAACATTTCAGCAGAACCTTCACAATCGGCACAAGTTATTATAGGTGTATGAACATATACATATCCACGTTCTTGAAAATATTGGTGAATTGCAAATGCTGCAATACTTCTAATTCTAAAAACAGCATTAAATGTATTTGTTCTTGGTCTTAAATGTGCAATAGTTCTTAAATATTCAAATGAATGTCTTTTCTTTTGAAGAGGATAATCTGTAGGGCATAGACTTTCAATTTCTATAGATGTTGCTTGAATTTCAAATGGTTGTTTTGCATTTTCTGTTATGACAACATTTCCAGTAACTTTTATAGTTGAGCTTATTGTAAGCTTTGTAATCTCATTAAAATTTGTTAAATTATTATTAAAAACAATTTGAACATTTTTAAAAAAAGAACCATCATTTAGTTCTATAAATCCAAATGTTTTTGAATCTCTAATAGTTTTTGTCCATCCTTCAAGTGTAACTTCTTTATTTGCATATTCAGAAGTTTTTCTAAATAAATCTTTTATTGCTACATTAGTCATAAAAATTCCTTCTTTCTATTGTTTGTATGCCCAAATTATACAATATTATATGGAATTTTACAAGTAAAATCACAAAATTTATCGACCAATGATTCGACTAAAAAAAAGTCTTGCATAAAATTAGATTACATTATATAATAGGCATATATAAAATGATGTAATTTGAGAAAAAAGAAAATGTAAAAAATTGAGAAAGTGTGAGTTTTTTTACATATCTATACCTTAGAAAAGGAATGAAGGAAGAATGAATAAAACTAAGAGAAAAATATTTGAAACTTCAATGAAATTATTTGCAGAGAAGGGATATGATGCAACAAGTATTGAAGAAATAACAGCAACAGTAGGAGTTGCAAAAGGAACATTATATTATCATTTTGCTAGCAAAGAAGAAATATTTAACTTTTTAATTGAAGAAGGAATAAAACTATTGCAAAATAGTGTTGATATAAAAACAGCAAAACATAGTAATTATATAGATAAAATAAAAGCAATTGTGTTAATACAAATAAAGATAGTAGCAAAATATGAAAATATTATAACAATAATATTAAGTCAATTTTGGGGAACAGAACAAAGAAATAAAAAATGTCAAAACCTTGTATATGAATATATTGGACAAATTGAAAAAATAGTTCAAGAAGGAATAGAAAAAGGCGAAATAAAAGAAGGAGATACAAGAGCAATAGCATCAGAAATATATGGACTAATTTGTTCTACACTTGTTTATAAAAAAAGAGAAGGCGAAGATATGGATGTAATGCGTTTATATCATGAATATGAAAATACTGTAATAAATGGATTAAGAGTAAAATAAAAGAAAGAGGAAATAAAATGGAAACAAAATCAAGAAAAATGAAATTTACAGATTTAAAAGATATGTTAAACCAAACAGGAGAAGTATATGGAAATAGACCAGCATATATATTTAAAACAGAAGAAAAAGGAAAATTTAGAACAATAACACATAAAGAATTTAGAGAAAATATAAATGCATTAGGAACAACATTAATTCAAATGGGATTAAAAGATAAAAGAATTGCACTTATTTCAGAAAACAGATATGAATGGGAACTTTCATATTTAGCAGTTGCATCAGGTGTTGGTGTAATAGTACCATTAGATAAAGCATTGCCAGATAATGAACTTGAAAGTTTAATACTTCGTTCACAAGTTGAAGCAATAATATATTCATCAAAATATGATGTGATAATGAATACATTAAGAGAAAAGAAAAATACTAATTTAAAATATTTTATTTCAATGGACTTAGAAGAAAACACACAAGGAATTTATGCAGAAAAAGCATTAGTTGAAAAAGGAAAAAAATTATTAACAGATGGAAATAAAACATATATAGATGCAAAAATAGATTCTGAAAAAATGGGAATAATGTTATTTACATCTGGTACAACAGCAATGTCAAAAGCTGTAATGTTATCACATAAAAATTTAGTAACAAATGTTATGGATATAATTCAAAGATTTGATTTAACAGATGAAGATAGATTTTTATCATTTTTACCATTACACCATGTATTTGAATGTACAGTTGGATTTTTATATCCAATATCAATTGGTGGGTCAATTGCATTTTGTGAAGGTGTAAAACACATGGCAGAAAACATAAAAGAATTTGAAATAACAGCAATGATATCTGTTCCAGCAGTATTTGATATTATCTATAGAAAAGTAATGAAAACTATAGAGAAAAAAGGAAAATTAGCTAATTTAGAAAAAGGAAAGAAAGTTTCTCAATTTTTATTAAAAATGAAAATTGATTTAAGAAAACAATTATTCAAAGAAGTCCATGAAAGTTTAGGACCAAAACTAAAATTAGTAGTAACAGGAGGCGCAGCATTAGATCCTGAAACAGAAAAAGGATTTAATGATTTAGGATTTGATGTAGAACAAGGATATGGTTTAACAGAAACTGCACCAGTAATTGCAGCAGAAACACCAAAATGTAGAAGGCTTGGTTCTATAGGAAAGAAATTTCCAAGTGTAGAAGTAAAAATAGATGATCCAGATGAAGAAGGAATAGGAGAATTAATGGCAAAAGGTCCATCTATAATGTTAGGATATTATGAAAATGAAGAAGCAACAAAATCAGCATTAGAATCTGATGGATGGTTCCATACAGGAGATTTAGCAAGAATTGATAAAGATGGATTTATATATATTTCAGGAAGAAAGAAAAGTGTTATAGTATTAAACAATGGAAAAAATGTATTCCCAGAAGAAATTGAAACATTACTAAATAAAGTAGAAGGAATAAAAGAAACATTTGTATTTGAGAAAAAAGAAGATGATGGTGATGTTAAAGTTTGTGTAGAGATTGTATATGATAAAGAATTAATAAAAGAATTATATAATATTGAAGGAGAAGAAAACATAAAAGAATTTTTATGGGATAAAGTAAAAGAAGTAAATAAACTAATGCCAAAATATAAATATGTTAGAGAAATGGTTATAACAGAAGAACCACTAATTAAAACAACAACATTAAAAATTAAAAGACATGAAGAATTGAAAAAAGTATTAGGAAAATAAATATTACAGTAATATTACAAGATGTAAAGAAATGTTACATCTTGTAATATTTTTGTAATAAAAATGTAAACAAAAAATAGGAATAAATGCTTGTAGTTTTACGGAAACTAGTATATAATAAAAAAGAATAATAATTTTAGACGACAGAGAAAGAGGAGGGATTTGCAATGTCAAGGAGATCTAAATCTGGCATAGTAAATGTACGAATGGTAATAACAGAGGAAAAAATATTATCAAATATAGATAAAGTACAAAAATTAATAAATCCAAAAAGCAAAAAGCAAATAGTTCAATTTGAAGATGATACTTATTTTAAAGATCTAATTGAATCTATAAAAGCTTATTTAATAGAATATCCAAAGAAGAAAAACTTCCCAGTAAGTGTATATAAAGCTGCATATGAATTAGTTGAATTTGCAACAAATCAATTTGAAGAAAATACGAAAAAAGTTGAAGAATTAATTCGCCAAAGGGAAGAAAATATTGCATTAGCAGGACAATTAAAAGACTTAATTGAAGCTGTAGAAAACAAAACTGATGATTGGAAAGATAGAATTTCTGAAGCTGAAGAAGAAGGCAAATTTTCAGAAGATGTTATAGATACTTTAAAACTTGTTGGAAAAGATAAAACAAGAAAAAGTCAAAATTACCAAGATGCTATAAAATTATTAAATGCAAGAGTAAATAACTTAGAATCAAATCTTCATATTGAAATAGATATGGAAAGAATTGAAGATAGATCTAAAGCTTTAAGTTATATCGGAATTGAAGTTGCAGAAGCATTGAAAGTAATTCCAAAACCAGTAGATTTGGGTACTGCTGTAAGTGAAGCTGAAAAGGTACAAGAAGAAGTAAAAATTGAAGAAATTTCAGAAGCACAAGAAGCTGAAAAGATTGAAGAGAAGAAAGTAGAAAAAGTTGTAGAAGCTCCAAAAGAAAAAGCTACTGAGAAAAAGGTTGTTTCACAAGTTGTTGATATTGAAGAAACAAAGCCAATAAGTGAATTAGTTGATATGTATGAAGAAAATAATAAAGCAGAAGAATATGAAAAATCAATTATGTTTGAAAAGAAACCATCTTTATGGCAAAAATTCAAAAAATCAAAATTTGCAAGAGCTATATCATATGTTTTCAAAATTAGAATTAGAATTGAGTTACCAAATGCTTTACCAGAAGGTAGAGGAGAATAAAATAAATATTCTATATTAGTAGTTGAATAGAAGAGAAAAAACGAATGTATGTTGTAATAGTACATTCGTTTTTTATATTAAATAATATTTTCATATTTGTTTCCATGAAGATATATATCTAAAATTCGTAAATTTTCATCATTATCATCTTTATGAAAAACAATTTCAATATAATCTTTTGGAAGAGCATCTTTTATTAATTCTCCCCATTCAATAATAGAAATTCCAGAATTAAAATATTCATCTCCACCAATTGCATAAAATTCATCAACATCTTCAAGACGATAAACATCAAAATGGAAGATTGAAATATCTTCATTCTTATACTCGTTTACTATAGTAAATGTAGGGCTTGAAATTTCTTTATCAAGGTTAAAATAACTTAAAAAGCCTTCTGTAAATTTTGTTTTTCCAGAACCTAATTCTCCTGTAAGAACAATTATATCACCTATATTCAATTTACTTGCTATTTGTACAGCAAGTTTTTTTGTTTCATTTTCATTATGTGAAATATATCTAATACTTTTCATTTTTCTATCCTTTCAATAGCTATATTTTACAATAATTTATGAAATTTGTAAAGAAGCAATCAAAAATGCAAAAACTATGTGAAATAAATGTTTAAATTTGTCGATAAAATTTCATTGACAAACACAAAAAGTGAATATATAATATGCTCATATTTTAAATTAATTTTGATATCAAAAGATTTAATTCAAAAACTTAATTCAATTTAAAAAATTTATTCTAATATTTTTATTTTAGTAGAATTTATAGAAATCAATCTAAAGAAAGAGAGGAATTATATGAGTGATGAACTAATAGTAGAATTAATAAAAACAATAAATTCATTTAGAGATGAGTTTAATCAAAAATTTGATATAATGCAACAAGAAATAGTAGAGATGAAGCAAGATATTGTAGAAATAAAGAAAGATGTGTCACAATTGAAAAAAGATGTTGCAGAATTACAGAAAGATGTAGCACAATTGAAAAAAGATGTTACAGAATTAAAGCAAGAAACAGCAAGTTTGAGAAAAGATGTGACATTTTTACAACAAGAAGTAACAAATATAAAACAAGATTTAGTGAATTTCCATCAAGAATTCAATAATATTGTCAAAAAAGTAGAAAGAGATGAGAATGGAACATTCGAAACATTTGAAAAATATGGAGACTTTATAGATAAAAAATATAATGAAAATAAGGAAAGGATTGATAATATAGAAAAAAATTGTCCAAAATGTCAAAATAAAACAGCATAAATACATATAATATCCAAGAATTGAATAAAAAAATTCACCATTGCCAATAATAGTAATAAAAAGCGCAAGGAGTGGATTTTTTGTGAAAAAATATAAAAATTTGAGAATAGAAGGGGCAATCTTAAATGAAAAGCAACTAGAAGAATATTTAAAAAAGATATCTTTACAACATAATATTGGGAAAAAATCAGATAAATTAACATATCCAATACCTCACCTATTGGAAAATTATAATATTATCAAAATAGTATATAATTTATTAAATGAACATATAAAGCTTGGAATAACAATTAATCCAGCAGGAGAATGGATTCTAGATAATTTCTATATTATAGAAGAAGTTATACAACAAATTGAAAAAGAACTAACAATGAAAAAATATGTTAATTTTGTAGGAATACAAAATGGGCAATATGCAGGATTTGCAAGAATATATGTACTTGCATCTGAAATTGTAGCATATACAGATAATATCATAAGAAGTGAATCATTAGAAAAATATTTAACATCATATCAAAATAAAAGAGCATTAAATATGGACGAAATATGGAATATAGGAATTTTTTTACAAATTGCAATTATTCAAAATATAACAGATATTTGTATAAAAATTTATAATAGTCAAGTACAAAAATATAAAGTTAAAAATATTATAGAAAGATTAGTTGAAAAAAAGGATAGAAATAAATTAGAATTTAAGCCAATATCAATGAATAAACTAGAAAAACAAGATTTTCAAGATATAAACTATTCTTTTATTGAATATATGTCATATTGTTTAAAAAAATATGGAAAAAAAGCATATGGATATTTAAAAATATTAGAAGAAGAAACTGAAAAAGCAGGAATAACAGTACAAGACGCAATTCAAAAAGAACATTTTGATATTGCGATATGTAAAACATCTATGGCTAATTGTATTATAAGTATGAAAAAAATACAAAGAATAAATTTCCTAGAAATATTTGAAAAAATAAATGGAGTTGAAGAAATATTAAATCAAGATCCAATTAACATATATAATAAAATGGAATATAAAACAAAAGAATTATATAGAAACAATATTAAAGAATTGGCAAAACAATCAAATATATCAGAAATATATATATCTAGAAAGATACTAGAATTGTGTCGAAGAACTAATCTACAAGATAAACAAAAACATATTGGATATTATTTAATTGATGATGGTAGAAAAGAGTTATGTTATGAATTAGGAATAAATGAAAAAAAGCTAAGTTATAATGTAAAAACACAGATATATATTTTAGCTATAATAATATTTACAATTTCGATTTCAGTATTTTTATCGAAAACAGTAGTAAAAGATAATTTAATAAAAACAATAATTACAATATTACTTTTGATATTACCAGTATCAGAATTTGTTGTTCAAACAATAAATAGAATTTTAAGTAAATATGTAAAAAATAAAATTATACCTAAAATGGATTTTTTTGAAGGAATAGATAGTGAAAATAGCACATTTGTTGTAATACCAACTATTATAAAATCAAAAGAAAGAGTAAGAGAACTATTTAGAAAATTAGAAGTGTTTTATTTGGCCAATAAATCAAAAAATATATATTTTGCATTATTAGGAGATTGTTCTGAAAGTGATAAAAAAGAAGAAAAATTTGATAAAGAAGTAATAGATGAAGGTTTACTACAAGTACAATTATTAAATGACAAATATCATAAAGATACTGAATTTCCAATTTTTCATTTTTTATATAGAGAAAGAGAGTTTAACAATTCAGAAGAAAAATATCTTGGATGGGAGAGAAAAAGAGGGCTTTTAATACAATTTAATGAATATATATTAAAACACAGTAAAAATAAATTTAAGATAAATACAATAAATCAAGATATATTACCAAAAATAAAATATGTAATAACATTAGACGCAGATACTGAATTACCGCTTAATACAGCTTTTGAATTAGTAGGAGCAATGGCACATATTTTAAACAAACCAGAATTAGATGTAAACAAAAATATTGTGAAAAAAGGACATGCACTTTTACAGCCAAGAGTAGGCGTAAATTTGAATGATAGTAATAAAAATGTATTTACAAAAATATTTGCTGGTGCAGGTGGAATTGACAATTATACAAATGCAATTTCAGATGTATATCAAGATAATTTTGATGAAGGAATTTTTACAGGAAAAGGAATTTATGATTTAGAAATATTTTCAAAAGTTTTAACAAATGAGATACCAGAAAATACAGTCTTAAGTCATGATTTATTAGAAGGTTGTTATTTAAGATGTGGACTTGCATCAGATATAATTTTTTTAGATGGATATCCAGCAAAATATTTAAGCTTTATGAATAGACTTTCACGTTGGATTAGAGGAGATTGGCAGATAAAAAAATGGCTAAAAAGTAAATTAAATACACTTTCAAAATTTAAAATTTTAGATAATTTAAGAAGAAGTCTAATTGAAATTTCAGTAATAATTTTATTAATATGGAATTTACTATTTTTAAATAAGAATAAAACACTTTCATTAATAAGTTTAGGAATTATAATTTATCCATTTATATTAGAATTTTTTTCAAAAATTTTTTCTATTAGAGAAGGAGAAAAAAAGCAAAAAACATTTAATCCTCAAATAGATGGAATAAAAGGAACTATTTATAGAGCAATTATAACATTAGGCTGTTTACCATATAAAGCATATGTCTCAAGCAAAGCAATATTCAAAACATTATATAGATTAATGATTTCACATAAAAACATGTTAGAATGGACTACATCTGAAGAAGCAGAAAAGCAAACAAGAACAGATTTAAAAACATATTATGACACAATGTTTGTAAATGTAATTTTTGGAATAATCACAATATATGTATCATGTTTGTATTTTAATTTATTTACATTAATTCTTGGATTATTGTGGATAATTACACCATATATAATGTGTAAAATTAGTGAAATAAATGAAGAAAAACAAATTGAAATAAGTGAAGATGATAAGAAATATTTAAAAGATATTGCTCAAAAAACATGGCAATTTTTTAAAGATTATATAACAGAAGAAAATAATTATTTAATGCCAGATAATTATCAAGAAGATAGAAGAAATATTTTAGTAAATAGAACATCTTCAACAAATATTGGATTATCTCTGTTAGCAGTAATTTCAAGTTATGATATGGGATTTGAAAAAAATGAGGATATTATAAATTTATTGGAAAAAATAATAAATACAGTGTATGAATTACCGAAATGGAATGGACATTTATTCAATTGGTATAATGTAAAAACAAAAAAGCCATTATATCCTAAATATGTATCAACAGTTGATAGTGGAAATCTAATAGGGTATTTATATACTACAAAATCATTTTTAGAAGAAAATATTGAATTTGATAAAGAAAAAATAAGTAATATGATTGAAAAGATAAATTATATTATTGAGCAAACAAATTTCAAGGTATTATATAATAATGAACAAAGAGTGTTTTCAATAGGATTTAATGTAGAAGAAAATAAATTAACAGATTCATATTATGATTTATTAGCATCTGAAGCAAGACAAGCAAGTTTTGTAGCAATTGCCAAAAAAGATATTTCGCCAAAACATTGGGGAAATTTAAGTAGAACATTAACAGTATTAAAGAAATACAAGGGATTGGTATCTTGGTCTGGAACAGCATTTGAATATTTAATGCCAAATATAAATATGAAAAGATATAAGGGAAGTTTATTAGATGAATCTAGTAAATTTGCAATAATGAATCAACTAGAATATAGTCAAAAAGTAGGAATACCATGGGGAATGTCTGAAGCGGCATTTAATTTAAAAGATTTGCAAGGAAATTATCAATATAAAGCATTTGGAATTCCATGGTTAGGGCTAAAAAGAGGATTAGAAGATGATATTGTAATTTCAAGTTATGGAACTATATTAGCAATTTCAGATGTTCCAAATGAAGTTGTTCAAAATTTAAAAATATTAGAAAAAGAAGGAATGAAAGGAAAATATGGCTTTTATGAATCAATAGATTATACACCTGAAAGATTAGAAAAAGGAAAAAAATCTGAACCAGTAAAAACATATATGGCACATCATCAAGCATTAATACTACTTTCATTAAATAATTACTTCAATAATCAGATATTCCAGAAAAGATTTTCACAAAATGCAGAGATAGAGGCAGTAAATATATTATTACAAGAAAGAATGCCTGAAACATTTATAATAACAAAGGAAAATAAACAAAAGCCAGAAAAAATTAAATATAAAGATTATGAAAATTATAGTGTTAGACAATATAACAAAATTGATAATAGAATTATAAGAGGAAATTTAATAGGAAATGAAAAATATACAATTGCAATAAATCAAAATGGAGAAGGAGTAAGTAAATTTGGAGATAATTATATAAATAGATATAAAAGAACAGCAGATTATCCACAAGGAATTTTTATATGTGTTAAAGATGTAAAAAATAATGAAATAGAATATATGACAGGAAACAAAAATTGTAATAAATATGTTATAAATTTTGCACCAGATAAAAGTCAATTTGAAAAAGAAAAAAATCAATTAAAAAGTAGATTGTCAATTATAACAGATGCAAATGAGCCTGTTGAAATAAGAAGAGTTGAATTAGAAAACTTATCACAAGAAGAAAAAATATTAGAGGTTGTATGTTATTTTGAGCCAGTACTTTCAAGAAAAGAACAAGATTATGCACATCAAGCTTTTAATAATTTATTTTTAGAATATGAATATGATGATGTGAATGATACAATGGTTGTCAAAAGAAGAAAAAGAGGAAAAAGTGAACAAAATTTATATTTAATTGCAAAATTACAAACAGATATAGAAAAAATTGGTGAAACAGAATATGAAATAAGTAAAGAAAAATTTATAGGAAGAAATAATTTAGATATACCAGAGGCAATAAGAAATTCAATCCCATTATCAAAGAAGATAGGACTTACAACTGAAGGAATTGTAGCTTTAAAAAATACAATAAAAATATTACCAGAATCAAAAGGATATATAGATTTTTTAATATCTGTAGAATATGAAAAAGAAATGGCAGAGAAAAATATTAATAAATATAGTATTACAGAAAATGTTACAAAAGAATTTGAAATAGTAAGAGCAAAAACAGATGCAGAATTAAGATATTTAGAAATGAAAGGTAGAAATATTGATATATATCAAACAATAGCATCATATATAATATTTGACACACCATTTCATAAAAAAATCAAAAATAAATCTTGCCAATATAATCAATGTGATTTATGGAAATATGGTATTTCAGGAGATTTGCCAATAATAACAATAACTATAAAATATTTGAATGATGTATATGTAATAAAAGAAGTTTTAAAAATGTATGAATATCTCCGTACTAAGAATTTAAAGACAGAATTAGTAATTATAGATGAAGAAAAATATAGTTATGAAAATTATCTAAAAAATGAAATAGAAAATGCTATTCAAAACAGTCAATTAGCATATTTGAAAAATATATTTGGAGGTATATTTACTTTATCAAGAGCAGAAATGAATCAACAAGATTTAGAAATGATAAAATTTATATCAATTTTTGTTATTGATGCACATCTAGGAAACTTAGAAAATATTATTAAAGACAAGGAAACAGAAATAATTGATAATTATAAAATTGTAGAACAAAATATGATTTCTGAAAACATTGAAGATGATTCAAATGAAATTGATTTATTAGCAAATACTGATGAATTAAAGTATTATAATGGATATGGAGCATTTTCAAAAGATGGAAAAGAGTATATTATAAAAATTAATAAAAATCAAAAAACACCAACAACATGGAGTCATATTATTGCAAATGAAAAGTTTGGAACATGTGTTACAGAATCTAATGGAGGATATACTTGGTATAAAAATAGTAGATTAAATAGAGTATCGAGCTGGGATAATAGTAGCATAATAAATATTCCATCAGAAATAATTTATTTACAAGATGAAGAAAATGGAAAGACATGGACACCAACTGCAATGGTAAAACCTGATGATAAAAATTATAACACGATTTTCGGATTTGGATATGCAAAATTTGTTCATTGTAGTGATAATATAATGCAAGAATTAGAAGTATATGTGCCAATAAATGAATCTGCAAAAATAAATGTTTTAACATTAACAAATAATGCTCCAAAAAAGAAAAAAATAAGAATTATTTATTATATAAAACCAGTAATAGGTGAATATGAGATAAAATCTGATGGAAAAATATCTTTAGAATATAAAGAAAATAATAATATGATTATAGCAAGGAAAATATACAATTCAGATGAATTAAATAATATTGTTTATATATCTAGTAGCGAAAAAATAAAATCATATACAGGAGATAAAACAAAATTTTTAGGAGACGGAGGATTAGAAAATCCTGATGGTTTAAAAACAATTAGGTTAGATAATAATGATGCATTAGGTAAAAAAACATGTATTGCAATAGAATTAAATGTTGAAATTGAAAGTTTTTCTAATAAAAAAGTCTCAATAATTTTAGGAGCAGAAGAAAATGTTGATATTGCAACAGATGTAGCATATAGATATTCAAATCTTCAAAATTGTAAAACAGAATTACAAAATGTAAAAAATAAATGGAATGAACTATTAGGAAAAGTAAAAGTAAATACACCATATGAATCACTTAATATAATATTAAATGGATGGACTATGTATCAAACAATATCAAGTAGAATTCTAGGAAAAACAGGATTTTACCAATCTGGTGGAGCTTATGGATTTAGAGATCAACTTCAAGATGCTTTTTCAACAAGATATATAGATTCGCAAATATTGTATAATCAAATATTAAAGCATAGTAGACATCAATTCATAGAAGGAGATGTAGAACATTGGTGGCATGATGAAAATGATAGAGGAATAAGAACAAGATTTTCAGATGATTTATTATGGCTCCCATATGCAGTTATTAAATATATAAATTTCACTGGAGATTATGAAATATTAAATAAAAAGACAACATATCTGCAAGGTGAAGAATTAAAAGAAAATGAAAACGAAAAATATAATAAATATATTTCTAGTAATATTGAAGAAAGTATATATGAACATTGCAAAAAAGCAATAAAAAGAGCATGTAATTTTGGTGAAAATGGATTGCCTAAAATAGGAATTGGAGATTGGAATGATGGTTTTAGTAATATAGGAACAGAAGGAAAAGGTGAGAGTGTATGGCTGGGATTTTTCTTGTATATAATTTTAAAAGAATTTTCAAAGTTAATAAAACAATGTAAACAAGAAGAAATAGAGACAAGTAATTGGTATGAAAATATTGCAGAAAAACTAAAAGAAAACTTGAATGAAAATGCATGGGATGGAAAATGGTATAAAAGAGCTTTTGCAGATAATGGTGATATATATGGAAGTATGGAAAATGAAGAATGTAAAATAGATAGTATAGCACAAAGTTGGAGTGTTATATCTGGTGCTGGAGATATAGAGAAAAAAGAAAGTGCAATGAAGAGTTTAGAAAATCATTTGGTAGATAATGAAAATGGATTAATAAAATTGCTAGATCCGGCATTTGATAAAAGTAAATTAGAACCAGGATATATAAAATCATATATACCAGGTGTTAGAGAAAATGGTGGACAATATACTCATGCAGCTGTATGGTCAATTATAGCAGAAGCAATATTAGGTGATGGAAATAAAGCTGTTGAATGGTATAAAATGATAAATCCAATAGAACATTCAAGAACTAAAAAGGAAGCAAATAGATATAAAGTTGAACCATATGTAATGCCAGCAGATATATATGGAAATCAAAATTTACTTGGGCAAGGAGGTTGGACTTGGTATACAGGTTCTAGTGGTTGGTATTATACTGCTGGAATTGAATATATATTAGGTTTAAAAATATATCATAATGTTTTGAGGATAAATCCATGTATTCCAAAAGAATGGGATGGATATAGCATACAATTTAAATATAAAGAGAGTATTTATAATATAAATGTAAAAAATATTTCAAAAGTGTGTACAGGTGTAAAAATGGTTGAATTAAATGGAATTGAAATTGAAAATAAAATTTTATTAGATGGTTCTGGAAAAATTTTTAATGTAGAGGTAAAAATGTAATTATAAGTAAAACTTATAATATTTATAAATAATTGTAATTGTAGCTTATATTGACAAAATAAGTAAATACAAGTATAATAAATTATGTAAAGGACAAGTCCTTTATCCACTGTAAAAAGTGGAACGTAATATTCATTCATGTATGGAGGAAAAAAACATGACTAAGGTTCTTTGGCTGAGCCGCCACATTATGTCCGCAGAGCAGGTTGC
>OBKR01001164.1_pt1 | contig 24008 bp, 22 predicted proteins | sample 1518991 | NCBI WGS metagenome assembly OBKR01 (sample SAMEA2452117, study PRJEB22498) | human gut metagenome | biome: human feces; feature: human gut; material: feces | place: Australia | collected 2012
ACTATATTTCAATAATTTCAAAGAACTATTTATCCACTTTTACGGGACAGTAGTGAAGTTAAACATTAAGTTGATAAGTATCTGAGATACGTTCCCAGACACATTTGTTTTCTTTGACTGATTTATCCTTGTCCAGACGGAATACCCCCACGAAGCGGTAGAAACAGAAACCTAAATCATCTTCGGAACGCAAGAAAGTGACCCTGGTTTCCTCGGGAGCGGCAAGCCATTGCTTGAGATGCTCCACTTGGGTGATAGACTTGTTCTCCTCGGTTGGATATTCGTAGATGTGCATACCATCTGGCGACGGCTCATTGCGCCAACGGGTATGGTTGGTGTTCGGCCACCATATAATCCAGCCTTTCTTGTTTGGGACAGCTGCGCCAGAAGCTCGCAGGAAACCACGATGCTTAGGTTTGGTCCCGAATACCGCGGCGATATCATCCACAGTGCGCAGGCATTCGTTGTCTTCCACTTTCAGATAGCCTTTGTTTCGGTGGTATTCCACGGAAAGGGTGCTCACGTCGTCCCAAGGTTTGAAGTTTTCTCCGAGTTCCGAAACGCGTTGTCTAATGAGCGAAACTACATCTGTTATTTGGCGATGAATCTCGTCCAAAGGTTTCCAATGGATTACCTCTTTCCCGTCCTTGCCTTTGGTCTTGAATCCACAGACTATAGGATGAAGTTCCGAATGCGTGATATCCTCTATTTTCTCATTACGCAACTTATCTCTTTCGATATTGTCCTCGTGGAAAGGCTCGTTGACCTCTATGAAGAGGTTGAGTTGAGGCAGATACAAGTCGGCTAGTGCGTATTTGCCTTTATCTATTCTAACGTATTGTTGGACGACAAACTTCACACGGTCATCGTCCAACTGATGCCATATTCTGCTTATGACATAGGACTCCGTCTTTTTCTTGCTTATCTTGGCAAACAGACGTTCCATGTATTCCAATTTATAATCCATGTTCTAGGCTTTTAAGGTTTATACCATCTTGTTCTTCTCGAAAATGAAGCAAAAAAGAAAGGACACAGCCTGGTCTTTTCGCTCATTCTCTTAGTTAGGTTCTGGTAAACCCTTTGCTCAAATAAGGAAAAGCAGTCTGCGCCCTTTGCAGGGTACAAACCAACCTTTCGACTTATCATTTGGAGCAAAAGCAAAATTTACCAGATTCAACTAAGCCAAATGACTTGCCTACAAGTCGCTTGCAATATGTCTAGGATTTCTTCAGTCTGTTACTTACCTCCTTTTTTGCGTTAAACATATGTCTTGTTCTCGCTCGCAAATATAGCGAAAAAGGTTGAACATACCAAGGAAAACCATGAAAAATATCGCAGACTGCCCGTTTCATGCCATGCCGTTCTTATAGCGGGGAGGCCATGCCCTCCTTAATGAGGTATTCGTTGCCAGAACTCATTTCGTCATACCGATCGTATTGAACCGCGTATATCTTTTTCCCGTACTTTCTCGCGAAGCGCACAGTATGCATCGTTCCACTTCTTGCGGGACATTGCGTCACGACGACCTCTTGTGACAATGCCGCTTGCAGCCGATTGCGGGCTACCAGACGAGTGGGATTGGCCTTAACGCCAATGACCTGCTCCGACAACAGTAATCCGCCACTGTTGAGAATCAGTTCCTGCAGAGGAATATTTTCCCTAGGATGCGTGATGTCCAATCCCGAGGCGACTATCGCGATGGTATACCCTTTCCCCGCCAAACAACCTTGGTGGGCGGCAGTATCACATCCTAAGGCCAAGCCACTAATCACCACTTTCCCACGCCTCGCGTAATCCACTCCCCACTTATAGGCCGCTTCACGTCCTTTGCCCGTAGCTTGCCTTGCGCCGATAATGGCAACACCTTCCTGGGACAGTAAATCCTTGTTCCCCAAAAGGTGAATCAAGGGAGGGCAGTCATCGCCTATTCTCTTAAGGCTCTCGGGGAAATCCGGATGGTAAAACGGCAACGTATATATGCCCAGCGATTTCTGTCTTCGCAACAGCGAAGCTGCCTTGCTTAACGACTCCTCCGCACGTTCATGCCTTGACATGACTTGCTTGAAAAACGCGGAGTTGGCTTTGAGTACCTCCGAAGGAGCCAGTCCCAGCATTCGCAAACACAATAGCTCTTCTGTTCGTAAATAATTATCCATGATTTATCAAAACTTTAAAAAAGATTGCCTCTGTAAAGGGAAGGCCTGGCACCATTGTCTCCGACACAGCACAGCGTAGTGCCTTCCCATTCCGACTCCAGCGTGAAGAAGCCATACTTATCTGGAGCGCCGCTGACAGTGCCGTACCTCAGATGCTGGCCTAGATATATCATCGGGCTCACCGAGGCTTGCAGCCTTATATCGACGCTACAATCAAACTCCTCTTCTATCAAGTCCCGATTCTTTTTGGGCTTCTTCTCCTCTTCGTCTGGCTTTGCGGTTTGCCGCAGCCAGTCCGCCACGGTTTCGCCATAAGCCAAACGGCTCTTGATATACTCTTGCAATTCCTGATGTCTGCTGATATCCAAGCTGTCAAAGGAAACAACCTGTATCTTGTATTTCGCCCTGGGTATATTCAGCATCTGGTCTTCGGGAACCGTCCCCATGATGTTACACTCTTCGATAATGGATTTCAGGATGTCAATGGTGGAAATCTCCAGGCTGTCCACCAACTTCAATATGCCTGCCTTCAAGGAACTTTCTCGCAGGTTGTCGTCAATGATGTCATTGATGCCCTGGGCAGACAAATTGGCAAACTCCTTGATATAACGGATGCGGCCAGGTCGTCCCAAGAGGTTCTCGTCAATGGTCAACTTGTTGGTGGTGAGTATATACAGTTTGCGGGTATTGTTATAGACCCCGTCTATCATCTTGAGCAGCGTCTCCCGCTCCTCGTCAAATGTTTTCTCCGCCTCGTCTATCAAGACAACACTCTCAAAGCACAAGGACTGCAAGAACTCCAGCATCCCCTCCATAGGCTTGGAGATGACAATGACAGGCAATCCGACACGGTTGCTCAACAGCTTAGCCGCTATGGTTTTTCCCGTTCCCTTTAGTCCATTGAATATCACGCCCAGGTTTTTGTTGCTTTCAGCGAACTGTTCCGATGTCCACGTCTTGATGACCCGAGAGATGATATCCTCGCAATCCAGGTCATATATCTTGAAGTTGAAAGTGAAAGCCTCGTCTATTTTCTCTAATCCCAACCTTCTCTTGACGGTGTCCTCATAGATACGGAATATCCCGCTGCCTGGGCAAGGAAGTAAAGTGGCATAACCGGGAATAGGATAAAGTATGCCTCCATCGTTAATCCATTTCTGTTTCTCCAGGATTTGGACGCTTTCCTTGTCCACCTTCTTGCCGGGATTCAGGTATTCCTCTTTTGTCAACGTATAGTATTCCAAGTCCACTACCTCGTCAAGATAGGTAACCCCGCATTCCTTTTCTAGTCCCTCATAGGTAAAGCCATTTTTCAAGGCCACCCTTCTTGATTTGTCATTCCTGGGCAAGACGGCGATAGTCAAGGAGTCTGCTTTCCGTTCCGTGAAAAGATAACGCTTCATCGCTTCCACCACTTCCGTCATGTAGCCCCTGCCACGGGCTGACTCATGAAGAAAGTAGCAAATCTCGTAATCGCGTTTCTCCCCGGAAGTGGTGTTCTTGCAATGTGGACTCACCTCAAACACCCCGACAATACGGGCGGGATGCTCTTTCTCCGCAATGCCAAACATATAGAGGTTTGCCATTGCCCTGCGGATTTTCCCTTCCGCCTCACTAGGGGTGCTCATGGGGCGGAAACCTGTGCTTGCCGCTATTTCCTGGTCATTCATCAAGGCAAAGATGTCGTGGACATCGTTCTCTCCAGGAGTCCTGACGAGAAGTCTCGCCGTGGTAAGTTCTACTCTTTTTTGTGTCATAGCTTTCTTGTTTTGTCGCGAATATACTATTTGTTATGTGCCGAAGTGCGGCATATCTTGTTGCGAATTATACTCACCGACACAGGCGATCTTGCAGAATGCAGAATATTTAACACTGCTTTAACATTCCGAAAGAGTCTCCACGTTTTTTTCGTATGGTCACGTCCACATGTGATGGCAAGATATTAATGGGCAAGGCTGAAATCAAGGCAGATGTGAAAAATTTATTCACCTCTGCCTTGATTTTTCACAACCTAACGCGTAACTTCGCGTTTAGGCAAGTGGCAATAGGACGATGGAAAGCCAGAGCCATTGCGCATGATTGAGATAATTACATATTATATATGGCAGCAAATATTTTTGGACGGTACGTCTGGTTGATAGACATCCTTCTCAGGTATAAGAGCCTGACATTCCAGGAAATCAGTGAACTGTGGAAAGAAAGCGGACTGGGTTACGGGGAGGAAATGCCCCTACGCACTTTCCACAATCACCGCAATGCGATCAAGGATATTTTTGACGTGTACATCGAGTGTGACCGCAAAAATGATTACCGCTACTACATTGACGAGCCAGAACGATTGCGGGGAAACAACTTGCGGGGTTGGCTGGTCAGCTCTTATGCCACGCTGAACCAAATACAAGTAGATTGTCGGCTGGAGGAGCGCATCATCTTTGAGGACATCCCTTCTGGGCAGACCTGGCTTACCCGCATAGCCGAGGCCATGAGGTATGATCAAGTGTTGCGCATTACGCATCAAGGCTTCGGAAAGCCGGAGCCAAGCACGTTCGAGATAGAGCCTTATTGCCTGAAAGTGGTGAAGCGCAGGTGGTACGTGTTGGCTCGCAGTCCTTATTATTCAGAGCGTAACAAGGAGAAGGGCATCAAGCCCAGTGACGTATATTATACGTATGCGCTTGATCGGATACAGGATATCCAAGAGACGGGCAAGACTTTCCACATGAACAAGGACTTTGACGTAAACCGCTATTTTGAGGGCTGTTGCGGAGTTATCACTTCCAACGAGCCTCTTCAGCGCATTGTGCTGTTGGCCTATGGCGGTTTCGCTGACTATCTGCGTACGTTGCCCCTGCACGAGTCGCAATATGAGATAGAGAGCGATGATGAGTCTACGCTTTTCGAGTATCAGTTGAAACCCACTTTGGATTTCTACCAATGCGTGTTGGCGATGGGTGAACAGGTGGAAGTGTTGGAGCCTGAATCGGTGCGCAACGAGATGCGTAACTTTGCCCAAAATATGTTGAACAATTATACTTGGAATGAGGAGGAGAAACCATGCAAGGATTGAATTTCATCGCGATAGATTTTGAGACGGCTACGGGAAGAAGGGCTTCCGTTTGCGAGGCAGGCATCTGCGTGGTGCGTGATGGTAAGGTGGTGGAGACGCGCTCTTGGCTCGTTCGCCCTCAAGGCAATATGTATTATTATTGGAATACGCAAATCCATGGCATCCATCCAAGTGACACGGAAAACTCTCCTGGTTTCCCGGAAGTGTGGAATGAGATCATGGAGTATGTCAAGCAGTGTCCCGTGCTCGTGGCGCACAATGCCGCTTTCGACATGAGTTGCATACGCCACTCGCTGGAGTTCTATGGACTGGACAAGCCGGACATCACCTATTACTGCTCCCTGCGCGCCGCCCGCAGGCTCTACGACTTTGGTTGCAACAGCCTGGACTATCTTTGCCACCATTTCGAGATACCCTATGGTCGGCACCATCGTGCCGGGGACGACGCGGAGATGTGCGCCCGCCTCTTCCTCCGGGAGATAAGGGACGCTGGCTGGGCATCGCTGGAGGAGATGGCGTATTGCGGAGGGAGGCTGTAAGAAGAGGCTCGCTGCCCGTCGATTTCCGCGAAATGTCTTTTATGGAATAGTATGTGATACTTTTGGGATAGCGGAATGACGGGAATTTTCTGTTACTTTGCAGGCGAATAAGTAACGCTACAAGGTATTCGGATGATGGGAAAAGCGAACTTGGCCTGCTTGGCTTATCTGGAAGACGTGATATACAACGATGGGGAATTGGCTTTCTTTGACAAGATGGATGGCAGTCGGGCTTCCGCCTTCCCTGTCCAACTGGAGGTGTTTACCATTGCGCTTGTCACGGAAGGGCAGGCCACTTTGCTGTTCAATGGAAAGCGGTATGAGGCGAGAAGGGACGACTTGCTTATCTGCCCGCCCCACAGCATTATTGACAATGGACCGAAAAGCGAGGACTTCCAGGGTCTTTGCCTTTGTGTCTCCTCTGCCTATATCCAGCGGATACTTCCGCTTGCCGAGAACTCCTGGGACGTGAGGTTCCTTTTCGAGAACAATCCCATTTGCGCCCTTCTGCCCAGGGAAGTCAAGATCTTCCGCGAGTACTATGACCTGCTTCGCTCCAAGGCTCAATACACTTCCGAGAAGAGAAAGCAGGTGATAGACGCTCTCGTGCTGGCCTTGATATATGACATGAAACTGGTTTTCGGTAGGGTGATGGAGCATAGTCCTAGGCCGTTTACCTCGCGGGAAGTGCTTTTCAAGCGTTTCCTGGACTTGATAGAATCTGTCTATCCCAGGCCGCGTTCCGTGGCCTACTATGCCGACAGGCTGCATGTCACACCAAAATATTTCTCCACGGTTTGCAAGCAAGTGGGCGGGCAAAAGGCGGGCGATATCATTGCCCAGTACGTGTTGAGGGACATCGCCTACTTGATGAACCATACGCAAAAAAGCATTAAGGAGATAGCCTGTGAGCTGGGGTTCTCTAATCTCTCGTTTTTCGGCAAATACGTGAAGAAGCATTTCGGTATGTCTCCCAAGGCTTACAGGGAGCAGGCACTGCGGAAAGCTCAGTGAGGCCAGCCGCGAAATATGCGTGTTTTTCCTCCTTTTTGAGGGGGAAATGCGTGCCGTTTCGCTTTTTTGTCGTATATTCGCGTATAGAAACAACGATAAGAAGCATGACACCCGAAGAGAAATTGAAGATAGAGGAGCGCATCGTGGACGTGCTCAAGACGGTTTATGATCCAGAGATTCCCGTCAATATATGGGACTTGGGCATGATTTACAAGATAGACGTGAAGGAGGACAACACCGTGGATATAGACATGACCTTTACCGCTCCCTCTTGCCCAGCCGCCGACTTCATACTGGAAGACGTGCGCACCAAGGTGGAAAGCCTGCAAGGCATCAACGCCGCCAATATCAACCTGGTGTTCGAGCCTGCTTGGGATCAAAGCATGATGAGCGAGGAAGCCAGGGTGGAATTGGGTTTTGAATGATATAACCACAAGCCATGAAATACGTTTATTTCCTCTCCGATGCCCATTTGGGCTCTTTGGCCATTGACCACCGCCGCACGCAAGAGCGCAGGTTAGTGCGTTTCCTTGACAGCGTGAAGCATAAGGCACAGGCCATTTACCTACTGGGAGACATGTTCGACTTCTGGAACGAGTACCGATATGTGGTGCCCAAGGGCTACACCCGCTTTCTGGGTAAGCTGAGCGAGCTGACTGACATGGGCGTGGAAGTGCACTTCTTCACGGGAAACCACGATATCTGGACTTACGGCTATCTGGAGGAGGAGTGCGGACTCATTGTTCACCGCAAGCCTATCACCACGGAAATTTGTGATAAGGTATTCTATTTGGCCCATGGCGACGGGCTTGGAGATCCTGACAATAAATTCAAGTTGTTGCGCAAGATGTTCCACAATCGCGTTTGCCAGCGTTTGCTCAACGCCATGCATCCTCGTTGGGGCATGGCCTTAGGTCTTAATTGGGCCAAGCACAGCCGGTTGAAAAGAATCGATGGCAAGGAACCTCCCTACATGGGAGAGGATAAGGAGTATTTGGTGAGATATACCAAAGAGTATCTGAAAGCCCACCAAGATATAGATTACTTTATATATGGCCATCGCCATATAGAGCTGGACTTGATGCTCAACCGCAAGACTCGCCTCATGATTCTAGGCGATTGGATATGGCAGTTCACCTATGCCGTGTTCGACGGGGAGCAAATCTACATGGAAAACTATATCGAGGGCGAGAGCCAGCCTTGATGAATGGCGAGGGGGAGATGGATTCACGTACCTTTCTCCCCATCTCAATTTTTTCTTTTTTTTTGCCATGCCAAGTAATTGTTTATCAGCAATGGTAACCTTTGGGTAACCTGGTGACTTGCTCGTAACCTCTTGTGTATTAGCTGATTTCTTTTTATCTTCGCGGTGTCGGAATGAAGAACGGCATCTTCCGGGAAGATAGAAGGTTTATGGCATATCGCCAAAAATACGTATAATACAGTAAAACAAAAAGAAATGGCAAGACAAATTGAGAAAACGGCCGAGGCGGCAAACTTTTCCGCCATCAATGTAGGCAAACTGAGTGAACTGGGTGACTATGTGCTGGAGGTGGGCCCACAGGTGAAAATACCTGGAAAGGTCTTTGGTGGAGCTGCCGTGGGAGCCACGGGCGGGGAGTTCTCCTTCCAGGTATTTCAGCCTGGAACGGAGACTGGTTTCCTGCATACACACAACGTGCATGAGGAACTTTACTTTTTCCTCCGTGGACATGGAGAGTTCCAGGTAGACGGCCAGGTGTTTCCAGTCTTAGAGGGTAGTGTGGTGAGAGTCTCCCCGAAGGGCAAGCGTTCTGTCAGGAACAACGGCGCGGAACCTTTGGTGATGCTGTGCGTGCAATATCGTGGAGGAACCTTTACCCAAGAGGATGCCACTGATGGCAATATACTGGAAGAACCTGTGAAGTGGTAAGTCCACTTTCTGGACGATTCACGTGGCGACTCTTTCGCTTGTCGTCCACAGTGATAAATGAATGCCGCATGCAATCCATGTGAAGCGCTTATGTTGAGCTGGCTTCCATGGGCTTGCATGCGGCTTTTTCTCTCTTGACGGCGAAAGCGCGCGCCTCGTCAAAACTCTATCTTCTTGCCCGCTCCTTCATGGCTTGGCGTGAAGTCGATGCCGAGTAGTGCGGCTATAGTGGCGGCCACTTGGTTGTTGTGGTATTCCCCTGCGGTGAGCTCGCCCTTGGCAGGGATGCCTTTGCCAAAGGCCATCAACCAAGTCTGGTTGGAGTTGGGCACCTTGTAATAGTGGTCGCGCCAGTCGGTGGCCGTGGTGCTGCCGCGCCCGTGGTCGCAAGTGATGATGAAGGTGGTCTTGTCTTTGTAGAATGGATCTGACTGTGCCTGCTCCCAAAGCTCACGGATGAAGCTGTCCACGTCGTTGGCGGCCTCCAGGTAGAGGCGATAGTTGCCGGCATGCGCCCATTCGTCAGTGTCTCCATAGCCCACGAACATCAGTTCCGGGTGGCGGGTCTTCATGGCTTCCAAGGCAAACTCGTGGGTGAATACGTCGAAACGCTCCTCCTCCCAGTAGCGAGGCGTGTAGTCTTGCAGCTTGTTCACGTACAGCTCGCGCTCCGTGGGTTCCTTGGCCAAGGAGTGACGGTAGTTGGCGTTCACCTCCAGTCCGCTGCGCTTCTCGTTGAATATCTGTATGAAGCGACCCCAACTGCCGAATACGAGCACCTTCCCTTTATATTGGCGAGTGTTGTTGGCTATCTCGAAAACTGTCTTGTTGGGGTTGTCCACTGCGTCGTTCGACGTGATGTTCACGTCATCGGCATATCCGCATAGTGTCTCGTTGTAGCCCGGATAGGAGAACCACATGTGGTTGGTCACGCTCATGGCGCAGCCTTTGTCACGATTGCCTATCATCACTCCGCTGTTCAAGATGTGACTCCAGGTGAAAGGCATCAAGGCCTCTCTTCTTTCATCGGCTGAAGCGCGCCAGAACTTGGCCTTCATCATCTCTACGTTGCCGAACTCGGGATTGTTTATCAAAGTGGAATCCGCTCCATGGTAAAGCTCTTGCCAACGGAAACCATCCACCATGATGACCACTACGCGGTTTTGTGCCCAGCTGGGCATGACGCCAGCCAAAAAGATGGCCAGCAGGGAGAAAATGAGTTTTCTCATATAATATAATATGTATTTAATGGTTTATTTTGTCCTTGGAAACAGGTCGTTATTTCTTCATGAAGTCCTCTGGATAAGTCACGGTGTTGCATGTCGTGCCATCGCTCATGCGTATCCACGTCTTGAAGCCGCGCTTTCCTTCGGTCAACTCTATCACGCGTGCGCCTCTTTTCCCGTCTGTGTAAGTGGTCTTGCCACCCGTGAACTGTCCATAACCTAGCAGGATGCCATGCCAGGGAGTGACGTAGTTGTTCACGTGGTCATGTCCAACGAACGTGCCCATCACGTCTCCGGCCTCCAGCATGGCGGCCAACATGCCCGTGTTGATGCCTGGAGAGCATGCTTGTTCGCCTCGTTGTCCTATGAGGGGATTGTCTGCCGCGGTGGATGCTTCGTTGTATTCAGGCAGGGGAATATGGAAGAAAGCCAACGCCGGCAGAGGCTTCCCGCTGTTGGAGGCTGTCAACTCGTGGCTGGTCTGCGTGTACCAGGCTATTTGCTCGGGGAGAAACCATCCATAGCCTTTCAGTCCCTCAATGGTGGAATAGGCGTTGCTGTCCATGACGTAGAGTGCGGCTTTCGCCTGCTTGCCGTCCTGGGCAGTGATGGTAATGACGAAATCTCTCCCTTCAGTCTTGGCGTTGAGGCATCCCTCTTTGCTCTTGATGTATTCATAGAGCTGCGGGCGGGTCAAGTCTTGCTCATCATCGTGGTTGCCGAAAGTGACGGCATAGGGTATCCCTCGCCTTATCACGGGTTCAAGTGCTTTGTCCAATCCCTCAGTGGCAGGTTTCCCCGTGGTGATGTCGCCCGTGTAGATGACGATGTCGGGCTTTTCCTCATCCAGCACACGGTTCATGTTGGCGGCGGCATCCGCGGTCTCCGGCTTGCCAGCCACCCAGTGGATATCGGTAAACTGCACTATTTTCAGCTTGCCGCCTTTGTTGAAGCTCACGCTCTGCGCGTTTGCGCCGAGCAATCCCGCCACGCAGAGCACGGCGGAAAGGATGATTCTTGTCGTAGTTCTCATTAGTCTGTTTTGTAGGTTATTGGCTTAATTGAAAGACCGGACGGAAGGCTTGCGCTTTCCGTCTGGTCTTGGTTGTATGCGAAAAAAGCTTGCGATTAGTCTTTCAGCCACCAGGGCATGGCCGTGGTGCGGTCGTTGTTAGCCCCAAACTGGCGGGTGATGGCCTCCTCCACGTTCTCCGTGTTGTAGCGATACTCGGAGTCGGGATACATCCAGCGATAAGGAATGGGGTTCTCCTCCAGGTGGGCGAAGCCAGGATAACCCGTGCGCAAGTTCTCGAAGTAGGGATCCCAACCGCCTTGGTAGAAGCTGACGCAATACTTTTGGAAGATGATGCGCTCTATCTTCTGCTCGCTCGTGAGGTTATCGTCGAAACGCACCAAGTTGTTAGTCAGGTATTTCTCGGCGGCCTCGGGGGTTACATATTGTGAATAATCCGTTGCATAGTCCTCATAGAACTGGAAAGAAGCCTTTACGCCATTCTCGTAATATTGCTTCGCATCTCCCGCTATCCAGCCCCGTACTGCGGCCTCGGCCAATACTTGCTGCAACTCGGCGTAGCCCATGAGCATGGTGGGTTCCCCTATGGGATCCGTGCGGAAGCGAGAGTTGATTTGCGAGATCATGCCATTTTTTACCAAGTTAATATTGTCGCCATAGGGCACGATGGGGTCTCCACCCGCATAGGCGGTGAAGTCGTCCACGGGTTTGCCAGCGTTGGCGGCCACGTTGGTGGGCAAGCAGAAGAGGAAGAGGCGCGGGTCTTGGCGCTCCGCCATGCGATCTATGTAGGTTTTGTCCATATAGTAACCCGACCACTGGGCGTTGAACTGCGGATAGCGGTTGCCCTCCTGGTCCAGGTAGGAGAGTTGGCCATTGTCGGCATTGCTCTCCATCAGGGGCAGACTGGAAACGGTGGCGAACTCGCTCTTGATGTCATGACCGCCCACCGTGGTCTTGTGGGAGAGGGTCATAAGCACCTTGAGATGGAAAGAGTTGATGAGCTTGCGCCATGCCAACTTGTCACCGCTATAGATGATGTCGCCCTCTATCACGTCTTCGGCTGGCGACGAAGCCAACTCCGCGTCAGCGTCGGTAAGGTCTTGCAGTATGCCGGCGAACACCTCCTCCTGCGTATCGTACTTCGGCGTGTAGTTGGCCTCGGTCTGTCCCTTCATCGCGTCGGAATAGGGAATGTCGCCAAAGCGAAGCGTAAGATTATAGAAGTGGTAAGCCCGGAAGAACTTGTAGAGAGGCAAGTAAACCTCCTCGCCTGTGCGCTCGGCTTCCTCGCGCATCTTCTCCACTTGCAGCAACTCGTTGTTGTAGGTGTCGAAACTGCCGCGGTTCCATTCAAAGAACTGGTCGGAGTTATGCCCGTCTGTCTGTATCACCATCTTGTCCGCATACATACCGTCGGTGCCGCGGGTAAAGGCATCTTGGCACACCTTGGGGAGCAGCAGGTCTGCCGGTACCTCGGAGGGCATATTGGGATTGGTATTCATGTCGCTGAAGCTTTCGCATGAGCACAGCCCTGCCGCGGCGACGAATATCGATAACAATATTTTTGTTTTCATTATTTTGTCAGTTTGCGTTAGTTGTTTAGAATGTCATGTTTATGCCCAGTCCCACGTAGCGTCCTGTCGGGTCGTTGGAGCCATCGTTGTCAGAGGTGTCTCCACTGATGTCCGGGTCTATCCAGGGTGCTTTTGACCATAGGGCAACATTGTTGCAGAACAAGGTGGCTGTCAATCCCTTGACCATGGACTTCTGGGGCAGCAGTTTCTTGAAGTCATAGGTGAGGGCTATCTGTCCTATCTTCAGGTAGGTACGGCTGAAAGTATTGGCGAAGAACTTGTCCATGTCATCCGTCACCGTGGCGCGGTAGGGGTAGTTCTGGCACCAAGACTGCCAGTCCACGGCCTTGTCGAATTTCTTGAACACGCGGGTGTCTGACACTACGTTTCCATGTACGTCGTAAGTCACTTCTCCGCTGACCACGGTCACGGCGTTTGGTATGTACACGGGCGTAGGATTGCCTTCCGCGTCGAGATTGGCGTACTCTTGGTCGCGATACATGGTGGAATTGGGATGCTTGCCGCCCCACCAGAGTTTCGGACTCAATTGCGAGTAGATGAGACCGCCGATAGCGGCATTGAGATTGACGGTGAGCGTGAAGTCCTTGTACTTGAACTTGTTCTGCATGCCGAGGCGCACGTTGGGCTCATAGTGTCCCACGTTGCGGGCGTAAGGATCTTCCAGAGGCTGGCCGGTGGCATCCACTATCACGCGGCCTTGGTCGTCTCGCTGCCACACCGTGGCGTAGTAAGCGTCGGCTCGGTCTCCCTTCTTCAGGTTTCCGAAATACTCCTCGCCGCCATAAATCTCGCTGAGGGTGCGCACGCTATGGCTCACGTTGAGGTCGAAATCCCACTTGAAATCCTTCAGGTCTATGGCTTTCACGCTGGCCATCAGCTCTATGCCGTTGGTGGTGTAAGTATTGCCGTTGATTTTGCGGCTGTCAAATCCAGAGGCCTGCGAAATGAGCATGTCCAGGATTTGATTGGTGTCTATGTTGCGATAGTAGCTGAAATCCAAGCTCACCCTGCCCAGGAACGAGGTGGAAAGGCCTACCTCCCAGGAAGTGGTTTTCTGAGGCTTGATGTTGTAGTTTACCAAGGCCGATGGATAGCTTATCGTCGGGGTGTTGCCCCAGTTGCTCTCCTTCGTGTAGACTTGCTGTATCTGGTAGGGTTCCAGGTCGCTGGACACGGTGGCCCACGAAGCCATTACCTTCAGGTAGTCTATGAACTTAGGCATCTTGACGTAGTCGGAAATCACTGAACTGATGGCCACAGAGGGGTAGAAGTAAGAGTTGTTGCCTGTGGCGATGGTGGACGACCAGTCGTTGCGTGCCGTGGCCGACAGGTAGGCGTACTTGGACAAGTCTATGTTCACGGAACCATAGACACTCCTTATCTCCTTTTCACTGCGTGTGCCCCAGAGAGGATTGTCCGCGTCGAAGGTGATGATGTTGCCCGTGGAGTTGTTGAGTGAATAGATGCCCGGGGTGTTCAGTCCGTCGGTGGAGGCATAGTCGTTGCGGTAGCGACGATAGAATACAGACGAACCCGCATTCACCGTGAGATTGATATCGCTCATGAAGCTTTTCGTGTAGGTGAGCAGGATGTCCGCGTCTACGTTGTCCTGGCTCTCGTTCCATACGCGGTAGCCTCCCTCCCTGGAGTCGCTGTAGTTCATGTAAGACTTCGGTATCTTGTTTTCCGTCAGGTTGCGGTTGGATCGCATGGAGACGCGACCCATGGCGCTGAGCTCCGGCAATATCTGGTAGTTGAGGCGCAATTGGCCGGTGAATACGTTGCGGCGTTGTATGCGCTTGCTCTCCTTGATGGCGAAGTAGGGGTTGTTATACCATGCGTAGTTGTAGCTGGCTTGGCGATATCCCTCCATGCCCGGCACCCAGAGATGTTTCTCCAGTTCCTTGCCGTCGATGTCATCGCCCATCCATTCCACTATATTATAGATGTAGTTGGAGGGGTGGTAGCCATAGTCGGGATAGTTGGGCGAGTACACCATGTTGTAGTTCATCAGGGCATCGAGCGTCAACTTGTCAGAGATGTTGAATGAGGCGTTCATGTTGAGTCCGCCATTCTGCAACGATGTGGTGGGTGCCTGTCCCTTTTGGTAGGCGTATTGCCCCAACACGTAGACGCGGGCCTTCTTTCCCATATAGGACAGTGAGAGGGTGTTGTTGGTGATGAAGCCCGTCTCCAGGAAGTCGCCGATGTTGTCATGCGAGACGAGCGGCATGGGCACTCGCTCGTAACGCCCTTGGTCGTCATACTTTGTGCCTTTCACGCTTCCCCACCAGGGGATGGTCTCTCCGGTCACCTTGTCACGTATGGGGCTGTTCCATTGCGGAGCCATGTTGCCCACGTCCAACTTCGGTCCCCATTGCATATCGTCATCTGAGATGCCTCCGCCTTCGCCGTCCCAGAAGGCGTATTTGCCTTTCGAGCCGCTACCATACTCATGCTGGGTCTCGGGGAAGGCCGTGTAACCAGCCTGGATCATGTTCTTGGTAGAGAAGTTTATCTCTATGCCCTCTTTCTGGGCTTGCTTCGTGGTAATCATGATTGCTCCGTTGCGGCCGCGTGCGCCATAGAGGGCGGAGGCAGCCGTTCCTTTCAGCACGTTTACGCTGGCGATGTTCTCGCTGGAGAGGTCAAACAAGTCAGACTCTATAGGTACGCCGTCGAGCACGATCAGCGGGGTCTTTCCGCGCAGGGAGAACGAGGGCGACTGGAACATGCCTGAAGGTATCGACACCGTGAGGCCTGCCACTTCGCCTTGCAAGGCTGCTCCAGGATTCAGGTTGCCGGCGGCGGCTATCTCCTCGCCGCCTACTTGCTGCGTGGTGTAACCCAGTTTCTTCTTCTCTTGCTTGATGCCGATGGCCGTTACCACCAGTTCGTTGATGTTCTTCACGTCTGAGGACAGCGACACGTCAATGACGTTGCCGTCAACTTTCCTCTCCTGGGGCTTTGTCCCTACGTAGGAGAACACGAGGATGTCGCCTTTCTCGGCGTTGATGGTGTAGCGTCCGTCCATGTCGGTGACAGTTCCCGTCTGGGAACCTTTCACCATGACGGTAGCGCCAGCGGCTGGTCCCATGTCGTCAGAGACCACTCCGCTGATCTTGACAGACTGGGCGCACACGGTCATGCTTACGCACAGTAAACTGGCGAAAGTAAAGAATTTTTTCATAAAGATGTTATTGAAGTTTTGACAGATGTGTCTTGTGTCCTTGCGGCCAATGGGTGGCATTGGCCTTTGTCGTTATCCATAAAAATGGCGGTGGAAGTTCAAGCCTTGGTTGTCTTGTAGGTTTGTTTCTTCACCGCCTCCATGTTTTTCAATAAGTCTCCAGTGATACCTTGTCGAACACCGCGAGCAACTTGTTGTGGTCTTTCTTGCTCGTTCGCAGCGCTTTCTCAAACGACTTGCTGTCATCGGAATAGTAGGCTGCAAGCGCGATGTTGAGCACGCGGGTCATCTTCTTGGATGCCTCCTCATTGCTGATGTTCTTGTCTTTCACGTCATCTTCCAGGCCCTTGCCTATGCGGCGGACTGCGTTGAAGATGTCGCCTTTGGAGAATACGGTGCGTGTGGTGGGATCACCAGGCACCACGGGCACGCGCTTCACGCAGAGCTTTTGCAATTTCTCATACAGGCAGGCCGCCTCCTTGCCAAAGTCCGCGTTCGGGTCGGCAGCCGCCAGTTCCTCGGCAGAGGGCTTTATTGACACGCTGACGAAATTCCACGTGGCGTTCTCCGTCTCGTTGGTCTTTTCGGCCGCGTTGACATTCGCGCCGAAGCCCAGTCCGATAAGCATCAAAAGTACGATTACCTTTTTTCTCATAGCTTTTTTGTTATTTAGGTGAAATCTGTTTTGTCTATCCTTCACGTCGCGAAATTACGGCTAGGATGTTACGCCTGCGTTTCATCTGGGTTAAAACCATGTGCATATCTTGTTTAATCCTTTTTACATGGCTTCCCTTTTTGTGAGCCGAGGGGTGAGGGGAGCGGGCATTTGCGCTGAATCTGCGTATATTATCATAAATGTGTCTTTTCGGGCATTGAATTGTTAATGTTACCAAAATATCGCTTTCAGTATTAAACTTTTTGGTGGCGGAAAGGCTCAAATAGGAAAATCCTAACTGTTATTATTGTACCTGATATTAATTTGTTGACATGAAAAGCAACCGAAGCATCTTGTTGTCATTGGCCGTCATGGCCGCGTCTTTCTCTCAGGCGCAGGACTTGCGACTCAATGACAGCGACTATTTTGAGAGACAAGGAGTGAACGTCCTGGTATTCAGCAACAGTTTCAATGGCGGATTCAACGACGAGAAGAATTCTGGCATTGAGATTATCCAGCATGGCGTGAGAAACGTCCAAGGCGGAGCCGTGAGGTTGAACAATACGCCAGAGCAATGGGACTTGGTACCCAAGATGACTTACCGCAAGGTAAACCGAGACCAAGGAAGTATAGAGGTGGGGCTGCGCTATGAAGACTATGACTTCGATAGCAGATTGGTGGTCACCGCCAAGGGAAAGGCCGTGGAGATAGCCGTGTGGCTGGACAAGCCTGTGCCAGAGAAATTGGTGGGACACGCAGGCTTTAACTTGGAGTTCCTGCCCTCTAAATATTGGCTGAAGACGTTTATGATGGATGGCAGGTTGAATCGTTTCCCCCGATATGCCAGCAGCCAGACCGTTACCCGTCCCAATAGCGAGAAGCCCAAGCAGTTCAAGGGCTTCAAGACCTATGACGACAGAGGGACGGATCGCTATGTAGACCCACTGCCACTGGAGACGGGTCATAGCATCACGATGGCAATGGATGATCCCGAGCATTTGATAAGCGTGCGTTGCGATGATGCTGAACTGAAACTTTACGATGGCCGTATGCTGGCGCAGAACGGATGGTTTGTGCTTCGCAGTCTTTTGCCCGCCGGCAAGACCGGGAAAGTGGTGACATGGACAGTGGAGCCCCATGCCATTGAGGGATGGTTAAGGAAACCCAACATAGGCTTTAGCCAAGTGGGCTACATCCCAGAGCAACCGAAGGTGAGCGTCATTGAGCTGGACAAGCAGGATACGCCGAAAGCCACCGCTGCCCTGATGCGTGTGGGAGAGGATGGCACTGTGTCGAAAGCCTATGAGGGAAAGATTGACTCCTGGGGAACATACTATAAATACAACTACGTGAAGTTTGACTTTTCTGACGTGAAGACCCCCGGTATCTACTATATACAATACGACACCGTCAAGACAAACAACTTCTTGATTGATGAACATGTCTATGACAAGATTACCGATGCCACTACCGACGTGTGGGTGCCTATCCACATGAACCACATGTTCGTGAACGAAGGCTACCGCGTATGGCATGGAGAGCCTTTCAAGGAAGGTTATCTGCAGGCTCCGCCCAGTGATCACTTCGATATGCACTATCAAGGCCCGACGACCGACACGAAGTACAAGCCCCTGGAGCTTATTCCCGGCCTGAACGTGGGCGGTTTCTTCGACGCAGGAGACTTCGATATCGAGACGGGCGCCAATATCAATGTGGTGGAGAACCTGGTAAGGGCTTGGAGGCTTTTCAAGCCGCAACGTGACGAGACTTTCGTGAGCGAGGAGCAGCGGTATGTAGACCTTCACCGTCCAGACGGCACGCCCGACATTCTGCAATACATACAGCATGGCGTGCTCAACCTTGTGGCGCAGGCAGAGCAGATAGGCCACATGGCTTCTACGCTCTCCAACTCCGTGCTCGACAACTATCATCACTTGGGTGACGCGGCTTCCATCACGGATGGCCTGCACTATGATCCCTCGCTGAAACCCTATGAGGTGTCGGCGGACGGCAAGAGCAGCGGTACGCCTGATGATATGTGGGCTTTCACCACTCGTAATCCTTGGCTCGACATGCGTGCCGCCACCATGTTCGCCGCGGCGGCCAATGCGTTGAAAGGTTATAATGACAGCCTCGCGGCAAGAGCCTTGACGCAATCTAAACGCTTGATGGCAGAGGCTGAAGAGTTGCAACGTCAGCAAGCCGCGAAAGAGAGTAGGCCCCGTGCCAGAAGGCGGATGGGTGGCGTGGCTTCTACCAATCTCCAACTTTACATTGCCACGCAAGAGCAAGACTATCTCAAGGTGTTCAAGAAAGAGATATGGGAAGACTTGGACCGCAATGTAGCCTCCAACCTGCAGACAGCTCTCGACGCCGTGCCCTACATGGACGAGGCCTACAAGAAGAAATTGCGCCCCTACGTGGAGAAATATGACGAGTACATCAAGGACTTCGACAAGGACAATCCCTATGGCGTTCCCATCGGCACGGGCAACTGGGCAGGCATAGGCCCGTTGCTCAATTTCGGAATCACGGTATGTTTCGCCCACCTCTACTATCCCGACATCGTGGAGAAGGCGGAGGTCTATCGCACGGCCAACTGGCTTTTCGGATGCCATCCCTACCATAATTATTCCCTCGTGGCAGCTGTGGGAGCCGCCCGTCCCAAGCGGGTGTTCTATGGCAACAACCGCGCCGACTTCTCGTTCATACCAGGCAACGTGGCTCCAGGATTGCTGTTCCGCAAGCCCGACCACTTTGAGAACTATGATGACTGGCCCTTCCTTTGGGGACAGAATGAGGGCACTATCGCCGGCAATACCCAGTATATCATCTTCAGCACGGCTCTCAGAGACATCGTGGGAGAGCAGCCTGTCCAGCGGTAGGCTCTTCTCGGCGAAAAACGAAGTAGTACTGACTTGCCCAAGTCAGTACTACTGAAATCAAAAGTCAGTACTACTGATATTCCATTTCAGTACTACTGACTTTTTGTTGTATAATCTTGTCAGGACGAATGTTGCCCGTTCCCCCTTACACTAGACAGAAGAAGGTGACCAGGAAGGGAACGCTGAAGTCTGATACCATGCCGCTGTAGATGGACACGGGAGCGTATTGTGAGCCGCAAGCGCGAGAAATGATGGGCAGCGTGGTGTCCATGGCCGTGGCTCCTGCGGCGGCTATGGGTGCCAGCGATCCAAACAGCCTGACGAGCAGGGGTGCGCCTAGCAGCACGATAACTTCCCTTACTACGTTGCTGAGCAAGGCTACCGAGCCCAGCATGGCATCCTTGTATTCCCCGATGAGCACGCTGCTGAGCGAGTAGTAGCCCATGCCGCTGCCCACGGCCAGCCAGTCCGCCAGGGGATGGATGCCCATCAGGAGCCAGGCGCAGAGACTGCCCGCCAGGGTGCCCAATATGGAGCAAAAGGGCAACAAGGCCAGCGAGGGACTGAGCGAGCGAAAGCGTCGCAGGGTCTCTCTGTCTGTTCCCACGCTGAATCCCACGCAGGTTATCAAAGCGCACAATACGGCATAGCTGGCCTGGGAGAAGTCTATGTTGGCGGGCAAGAGATGGAAATGTCCGCAACCCACTCCCAAGGCGAAGAAGAGCAAGATGACGAGACTCCCTTTCATGACGCTTTCCTCTTGATGAACTTCCACAACAGCCATGCCCCCACGCAACTGCCCAGCGTAGAAAGGAAACCAATGGCCACGGCTTGTAGGCCGAGATGGGAGAGCGAGGTCATCAGCTGCTTGTCGCTGCCTATGGTGACACCCAGCATGAAGAGTAATACCCATACCAGGGGAGTGATGGCGCGGCCAGGAAGTGAGATGCGCTTGTTTCGCGACAGGAATCCCGCGATGAAGCCCGTGAGCATACAGGAGATGATGACTATCATGACTCGTATTTTCTGCAGAAAAGGATAAACGACACGAGGCCGAGCGCCACGAATGGCACACCAACCAAGGCCGCGTGACGTGGCGATAGTCCCGCCGCGATAGGCAGGCCGCCACAGAACGCGCCCGCGGCATTGCCAAGGTTGAAGGCCATTTGTATGCTAGCCCCTCCCAGCAGCTCACCGCCCGGGGCGTATTTCAATATGAGGAACTGTTGCGGACTGCTTACCGCGAAGAGACAGCCTGTGCAGATGACCATCAGCGCGGCGGACAGCCAGCCGTAGTCAGCCAGCCAAAAGATAAGCAGTAGGCTTGTTATGGCTATGCATTGCGTATAGGCCACCACGTGACCTGGGCGATGGTGGTCACACAGACGGCCGCTTATCAAGTTGCCGGCTACCATGCCGAAGCCCGCGGCTATCATCAGGGCAGGCAAAGCCTCCGTGGGGAAGCCTCCCTCTGAAGTCAGCAGGGGACTGATATAGCTATACCAGCAGAATATGCCGCCATTGGCCAGCATTGTCGCCGCCAGTATCATCCAGGGAGCGTCTTTCTTGAGGAAAGCGAATTGGTGTTTGAAGCCGTTGTCGGGCAATGCGCCTACGTCTGGTACCCATTTCCAGATATAATACAGTACGATGAGGCTGACAAACATTACCAGGAAAAACGGGAAACGCCAGGATAAGTGCGAGCTGAGGGCAGTGGCCAGGGGGACACCGAAAAGATTGGCTATGGTCATGCCGGCTATCATGATGGACACGGCACCCGTCTCGTGCCGCTTGTCTGCCAAGCGCACGGCCACTATTGAGGCAACGCCGAAGTAGGCTCCATGGGGCAATCCCGAGATGAAGCGGGCTGCCAGCAGCATCCAGTAGTTCGTGGAGAAGGCTGCCAGCGTGGAACCCAGCAGGATGATGCCCGCCAAGACCAGCAGGATGCTTTTCAGTGGATACTTGTGAACTACCACCAGCAGTGGGGCTCCGCAGCATACGCCTATGGCATAGGCCGATATCAAGTGGCCTGCCACTGGTATGCTGATGCCCAGGCTTTGGGCTACGTCGGGCAATATGCCCATCATCACGAACTCGGCTATCCCGAGAGCCAGCGTGCCAAACGCCAGCGCTATGAGGCTCTTCTTCATCGCGTCGTACGTATATATATATATTAATAATGTGTATGTGTGGTTGTTGTCCCTTTTTACCTTGTTGGGGGCGGCCATGCCCTTTTCGGCCGCGAAGTTAGCGATTTTATCTGACAAAGCGGAAGGTCTTTTCCTCATTTTTTTGTCCTTTCCGGGGAAACGGGGTGGGGGGGGTTGAAGTGATTAGTTGTTCACTACCCCAAGTGCTCAGTTGTTCACTATGCCAAGTGAACAGTTAATCACTCATCAAGTGGTCAGTTGTTCACTTCAGGGGTGTTCAGTTAATCACTTGGAAACCCCTTTCCCGACTGAATATTTGCTGCCCCAAAACAGGCGGTTGATTCTCCGGTTTCCGAAACAAGTTGTTTTGCTTCGCGAAATAAGTTATTTTGTCGGGGAAAACAAGTTGTTTTGCTGAGGAAATCAAGTTGTTTTCCTTACCAAAACAAGTTAATTTGGAAACGGCCGAAAAACCTCGCCGAAAAAGTGCGGATGTTGTTCCGTGGAAGCGGCATGGTAAGTGATAAGTGTAACACAGTACTTTAATTGTTTCACTCATACAGTTTACTGGTTTACATCTTGGTTTACATCAGACACCTAAAACCAACATATAAACACAAAAAAAAGCGACTATCTAAATTAGATAATCGCTTGATTTCTGGTGATTCGCTTGGGTTATGAACCCAGCGAAATACAAATCTTAAAATCAATATCTTAGCATACCACTGCCTTTAAGGGGGTACGAATTGGACACTTTTTTGAAAGAACTATTGGCTTCCCTTGTCGGGATGGTGTCTGCCTTTATCTTGGGTTCAAAGATACAACTTTATTTTGAGATACGCAAATCACTGAAAATAAATTCCATTTGGTTAGTGCAAGGTGCAAGCTATATATAGATATATACTTGCACCTTGCACTAAGAGTTTAATATTTATTTTTCTGCCTATTTTCCATTATTGTATCAAAATTCTCTTGTCCCCATTGCTTTAATTGCTCCAAATGAGGAATTAAAGTTTTACCGAACTCTGATACATAATATTCTACTTTGGGTGGTACAGATGGGTATATTTTCCTATTTACTAATCCGTCTGTTACCAGTGAACGTAAAACGGAAGAAAGCATTTTTTCAGAAATGGAAGGAATCGTTTTATATAATTCATTGAAACGCACTACCCCTGTTTCATGTAGCTTCAATAAAACCACTAAAGCCCACTTATCACCCAGCCATTCCAATATTGGAGATGCCGAACAAAAATCATAATCCAATTTTTTCCTCATTTTTTTCATCTTTAATGTTACTGATATTGAGAATACTAACCTAAACGTAAGTGGCTGACAGATAGTATAGTTCTTCTTTTTTCAAAAGAAACATCCTAACTTTGCAATGCAAAAGTATAGAAAATAACCGATTTTTTAATGCTTAATTATAATATATGGAACTATTACATTTTACAGGTCAGATTTGGAGACCTCCTTATGAGGCAAGTTCTCAACTCTTACAAGTAACAGCCGGATGTACGCATAACAAATGCAAATTTTGCAGTTTGTATCATGGCACAAAATTCCGCCTATCACCTATAACCGAGGTCGAAGAAGATTTGAAGGTAATACAGCAGTATCAACCAAGGGCAAGGCGTGTCTTTTTAACCGGAGCCAATCCTTTTGCATTAAGCTATAATAGACTATTGGATTTAGGGCTTTTGATTAGAAAATATCTCAGATATTGCGAAAGCATCGGTATGTTCGCAAGAATTTCAGATATAAAGCCTAAAACAGTGGAAGAATTAAAAAATTTGCGCCATTTAGGTTTCGACAGTATCAGCATTGGTACAGAATCTGGAGATGACGAAACACTTGCAAGAATGGACAAGGGTTATACAGCCAATGATATTATCGAACAATGCAAAAAATTGGAAGAAGCTAATATCAGGTACAACTTTGTGTATCTGACAGGTCTTGCAGGCAAGAATAAGGGGCAACAAAACGCTATTAACACAGCTATGGTGTTTAACCAGCTCCATCCGTTCACTATCAACTTCGTGTCATTAACTGTATTTCCCGAATCAAAACTATATCAGGAAATACAAAATGGGGAATATGTGGAAGCTACAGAACATGAGAGATTGTTGGAATTAAAGACATTTATCTCAAACTTGAATATAGAAACAACATTATTAGGTAATACCGTATCAAATACCATCCCGTTTGTAGGGATGATACCAAATGATAAGGTGAGAATACTTAACGAGTTGGACTTGGCAATAAGGCAAATTAGTGAACACGAATTAAAACAATACAGGGATAGTATTAAGTCCTTGTAAGAGAACCTATGATTATGAAAAAGAAACTGGCTAATATCTTGTCGGAAATAGATTTAGAAATAGATGAAATCGACCTTTACGGCTATGATATTATTCCAGTTTCTCTTGCTATGGTACATCGTTTACAGGGTATTTTATCCGATTTACGAAACGATTTGCAAACCTATGTATTCCCGTCAAAAGAGGAAGAAATATATTTCTTCACACTACTGTCCCGTAAAAGTGGATAAATAGTTCTTTGAAATTATTGAAATATAGT
>OBKR01001169.1_pt1 | contig 23960 bp, 27 predicted proteins | sample 1518991 | NCBI WGS metagenome assembly OBKR01 (sample SAMEA2452117, study PRJEB22498) | human gut metagenome | biome: human feces; feature: human gut; material: feces | place: Australia | collected 2012
ATAAAAAATTATTTTATATTATTTTCTTTTATATAATTAATTATCTTTCTTAATATAACTCTTTGATCATACCTTCTTTGCTCTCCAATTCCTATTTTGTCTGAAAGCATTTTAAATTGCATATCAAAATGCATATCTGCTATATGTACAAATCTCATTGTATATTTTCCCTTCTTTCGTTAATTTTTATGTAATTATTTTATTATATTTATTTTGTTTTTTCAATACTTTTTAGAACTTTTGTTTCCATTTTATATAAAATTCCAAAATAAAAATGCCTACCTCTTAGATAGACATTTTAATTCATTTTTTATTCTTCATCAATTGGTCCAAATAATTCATCAAATTTTGCTTCTAACTCTTTTTGTAAATCATATGAATCCTCTTCATCTGTTATTATTGATGCTTTTTGACTCTTTTCTGCTGATTCTAAATTACCCAAGCTAATCATATCATTATTTGTTGTATTTGAATTCTCCAGTGTTTGACTTAACTTTGTATTATCTACTTCTTCTTTTTTTGCTGTTTCATCTTTTTGACTACTAGAATCATCATCAAATAAATCATCTAAAGATTCTACCTTTAAATTTTGAGCCTCTTTTTCGGCTTTATCTTCAGACCATGGATTATATGGATTGAATTTTCTCCAACTTCCACGTTGAATTTCTCCAATATCATTATGGCTTATTTCTGCATTTTTCAAATTATTTGCCATAATTTTATGCTTAAAATAGTAAAATTTATTTGCTTTTACTGGTTTTATTCCTTTTTCAAATATAATACACAAATCATTATCTAATCTTCTTAATTCGTCAGGTGTCATTAAAGCTCTTGCCATAACTTGATCTGAATCACTTGTTCCTGTTTTATGATGTTGTTTATCTCTACTTATAGAAATACTTTCTCTTTCTATTGTTTTCTCACCTAATGTTTTTGAAAAATATTCAACTGTCTTAAAAGAGTTACTTCCTAAGAATAAGTGAGTATCACAGTTTCCTATGATTGTTTCATAAGATTTATCATATATTGCCTCTAGCTGGTCTAAATTCTGTAATATTACACTAAATGAAATTTTTCTACTTCTTGAAGTCGATATTTTTTTATCAAAATCTGGTATTTTTCCAATATTTGCAAACTCATCAAGTATAAAATATGTTGGAACTTTTAATCTTCCTCCATTATCATCTGCAAAATTATATAATTGTTGTATCATTTGAGAAAAGAATATTGTTAATAAGAAGTCATATGCTGTATGTGTATCTGATGAAATTACATATACTGCTGTTTTCTTATTTCCTATATCTTCAAAATTAATTGTATCTGTTGATGTTAACTCTGCAATTTCTTTTGAATCAAACTTTCCTAATTTTGATTGTAATGTACTTAATATTGAACTGTATGTTTTTTCTGGTGCGATTTCTATTGATTTATAATTCATTCTTGCAGGATGGTCATATGGTAATTTGCTTATTAATTCTGTAAGTAAATTGCTTCCACCATTTGAGTTTGCTGCTCTTACAAGTTCTGCACAACTTGCTAAATTTTGTTCTTCTTCTGGTCTTGCTGCCATTAAATAATATATTAAAGCTTTTAATAACATCTCTGCTGAATCATCCCAGAATGGATCAGAACCACCACCATCTGTTTTTTGACCTTTTACTATTGTATTTGCAATTACGTCTACATCTATTTCTGATGAAATATGTTTTAAAGGATTATATCCATCACTATATTGTGGTTTTACTAAATTTAATACTTTTATTTCATATCCATGTTGTTTTAAATAACCTGCTGTTCTATCATAAAGTTCTCCTTTTGGATCTGTAAATACATAAGAACCTAATAATTGATACGCATTTGGTATTGAATATGATGCTGATTTACCTGATCCAGAACCTCCGACTACTAGCACGTTAACATTTCCTCTTTTATCTACTGGTAAATAATTATCTTCTGCTAAAACTATTCCCTTTTTATTATTAAGTATAGTATATTGTTCACCATTTCTGCTCCAATCACTTGATCCATGTTCCATATCTGTATATTCATTTTTGGGTGCAGATCTTATTAAACCAATTGTCATTAAAATTGCATAAAATATTGTAAATAATCCAACATTTTTTAAATAATCTCCCCAGATTTTTTGACTTGATAATATTCCAAATGATTTTCCTAAATGTTGTATTGAATCTATTATTACCTCAAACCCTTTAGATATATTATGTTGTATCTGTGCCTCATGAAATCCAATTGTTAATGGCATGACTAATACTATGGATATAAATACCCATAGTATTGCAAAAATTATATAATATTTTCTTGTTCTTCTTATTGCTCCTGAAATCTTGTAATTCATATGTAAATCACCTTCTCTTTTGTTTTATTTTGATAATTCTTCTGCTTGCTTTTGTTTACTATTATTGTATGCTGGTATTGTTATATAATCAACTGGTAAAGTTTCTCTTATCGCTGCTCTAGTTGCTTTAAGGTTTTCATTTTCTCTTTCTTTACTTACTCCTGTATAACATAATGTTGTTTTACTCATTCCAGCTGCACTTCTAGTTTCTGCTATGTGATTTCCCATAGTAAAATATCCTCCTTAATTACTCACCTCTTACTTCAAATGCAAAGTAAGACTTATTTGGTTTTAATTTACACTTTCCCTTTACTTTATTTTCTTTTTCATCAAAATAAAGTCTAGGTTTTATTTCTTCTGTAGTTTCAGGATCAATTACACAAATATCTCTTCTTAAATTTGGTGTATAATTAAATTCTTTAAATTCCTGTTCTTCTTCTGAATATAATGTATCGAACTTAAATGCTGATGGACTTTTACCAATTCTAACTTCATCATCAATCAATACACCAGAATTAATAATAACTTTATCTCCTGCAAATGATAAAATTGCTAATTGATTTCCTTGTGGTTGTGGATCATCAACATAAAAAGTCTTTCTTCTAGATTCTCCTCTTATTTCTTCTGAACATTCTAATCTTTCTACTGTATATTTAGGATATTCTTTTAAAAACTCTTTCTTAGTCTTATATATTTGATAAATAACTGTACTTACTCCTTTTGGATCTGTTATACTAAAATGTTTTCCTTGTAACATATCCATTTTTATTTACCTCTCTTTCTATGTTAATCCATAGTTTTATCTTATGTTTACCGACAACCATACTTTATTATACATCTTATATGCTTATTTGTCAATAGCTTTAAACTTTTTTCGGTATTTTAGACACTTCTTGGATTAAATTTTGATATTTCTTTTAATTTTTTAAACATTTCTTTTTCTTCCGATGTAATTTTTTCTGGAATTACAATTTCTAATTTTCCTATTAAATTCCCTCTTTCACCTTTTGCATTTTTATATCCTTTATTAGGGATTTCTATTGTTTCACCAGATTGAACTCCATTTGGTATATATATTTGAGTTCGGGTTCCATCTATTGATTCAACTTTTGCTTTAGTTCCCAATACCGCTTCCCATGGTGTTATTGGAATTATAGTTGATAAATTTATTCCATCTAATTTAAACTTTTTACTATCTTCTATATTTATTTTTATGAACATGTCTCCATTTTTACCACCATTTTTGCCTGTCTTGCCTTGTCCCATTAATCTTATTTTTTCATTTTCCTGTACACCTTCTGGTAATTTTATAGTAATTGTTTTGTCTTTATTTTCTAAATCTTTAAATACAATCGTTTTGTTTGCTCCGTAAAATCCTTCTTCAAGTGATATATTTATTTCTGTTTCAATATCTTCACCTCTTATTGCTGGTTCATTTGGCTTGTCTATGCTTTCAGCTGTATCCCCGCTTCCAAAAAACATTCCAAATATTTCACCAGCCATTTGTCCTGAAGTCTTTGTATGATTTAATCTACGTCCAACATTATAATTCCAAGTTCTATCATATTTTCTTTTTGTTGATGGATTTGAAAGAATTCTGTAAGCTTCATTTACATCTTTTATCTTTTCTTCTGCTAATTTATCACCAACATTTACATCAGGATGATATTTTTTCGCTTGTTTTCTATAGGCTGATTTTATTTGATCTATTGTTACTTTATTTGTTTCTAATTCTAATATTTTATAGTAATTCTTAAATTTCATTTGACATCCTCCAATTAAATTTTTCTAAAAAAATTGGTATTCACATTATACCAATTCTTTTAGAAAAAATCTATAGTTTTTGACAAATTTCATAAAATTTCATGCCATTTGAAGCTTTTATTAAAACTCCATCTCCTTCTTTTAAAATTTCTTGCAATTTGCTTAAAATTTCCTCATTATTTTGTAATAAAATACATTGTGTTTTCTTATTTTTATTTGCTTTTGAAATAATATTTTTAGCAAATTCTCCTCTACATATTAACACATCTATATTATCATTAGCCACTTCTTCTCCAACTTTTTCATGTAGTTCTTTAGAAAAATCTCCTAACTCTAACATATCTCCTAAAACAGCTATTTTTCTTAAATCCGTACGGCTTGAAAGATATTTCAAACTTGCTTTCATTGATTCATAGCTTGCATTATAACTATCATTTATTAATGTAGCACCATTTTTTAAAACTCTTATATCCATTCTCTTTTTTGTTAATTCAAATTTTGATATTCCATTTTGAATTTCTTTTGCTGTTAATCCTAACACTTTTCCAACCATAAAACCACATAATGCATTATATACAAAGTGTTCGCCTCCAACAGGAACATCTATGTTAACTTTTTCTGATGAAGTTTTAACTACAAATTTGCTTTTTTCTTCTCCTAATTCAATTTTTTCTGCAATCACATCACTTGAATTGTTTATTCCGTATGTATGTATTTCAATTTTCTCCTTATTTTCTTCATACCATTTATGTAATAAATCATTATCATTATTTATGATTACTCTTGGAATTTTCATTCCTTCTAGAATTTCAAGTTTTGCTTTTAATATATTTTCTCTTGACCCTAAATTTCCTATATGTGATGTCCCAATATTAGTTATTACAGCTAAAGTTGGTTTTGCTATATTTGTCAATAAACTTATTTCTCCAAAATGATTCATTCCCATTTCTACAACCAATGCTTCATGATCTTTTAACTTTAATATTGTTAATGGTAATCCTATATTATTATTGTTATTTCCTTCTGTTTTTAATGTCTTATATTTCTGACTCACTACACTTGCTATTATATCTTTTGTACTTGTTTTTCCTACACTTCCTGTAACAGCAATTACTGGAATATTATATAAACTTCTCTTATATTTTGCAATTTCGTATAATGCTTCAAATGTATCTTCAACTTGTATTATAGTTTTATCTTTATATTTTTCTTTTTCTTCTTTTGATATTTGTATATTAGAAATTATTACAGCCGTAGCTCCTGCATCTAGTGCTTGATTCCAAAAATTACTCCCATCAAATTTTTCTCCTTTTATTCCAATATATATATCACCTTTTTGTATTGTTCTTGTATCTTTTGAAAAATTTTCAACTTCTAATTCTTCATTTCCAAATAACATTTTTCCTTTTGTAACCTTTAATATTTCTTTTACTTTCATTCAACTTTCGTCCTTTCGGTATACTATTGTTTTGACTTATTATATTCTATTTATCTATAAATTGCAACTATAAATAAATAAGCATTTAAAATATCTAATTTAGATATTTCAAATGCTTATAATCTAAAAACTATTGATTTTCAACAGCTCTATTTGCAATTTCTATAGCTTTTGAAACTATATTACCACATGTTTTTGAGGAAACATTTTCCCAACTTCCTCCGTCTTTTTTTACCTGATCATATACACCTAGTTCTTTTGCAATTTCTGTTCGTAAGTTTTCAGATATTAATTTGTTACTTCTTGACATACTCAGCTCTCCTTTCAAATTTAATCTGTTATTTTACGGACCGTTTTTGAAAATATATTTTAAATATTTTCAATCATATTATCTGCAAAAGATATTTTTTTATTAAAACAATTTTTTCAAAATTTAGAATTTTATTCTGTCAATGTTCCATTTTCAGTATTTGTTACTATTAATGTATCTTCTTCTTTTCCTGTCTGAGCATTTATATATTCAATAAATTCTACTTCATTTATTTTTCCTTTAAATTCGTAACATAATACTTCTGTATTAAATTCTGTTGGTATTATTGCTAACTTTTCACTGGACAATTCTGCTTTTGTTGAAATATTTTTTCTTGCCTCGTCTATTGAAATCAAATTACTTGGAATTTCTCTTTCAAAATGACAATTTAAATATCCTGTTGCATCAACACCAACTATTTCACCATTATCTAATGCTATTTTTAATTTAATTAAATCAGGATATGCAACTATATTTCCTTGTTTATATGCATAATTTATAACTATATATCCATCATTTTTCATATAATAAGTTTCTTGCATATTTTCATATTTTTTTGCTTGTAAATATTCTTTTCCTTTTTGAATTGCATCTTGTTCTGTTATATTTTCACCATTTGTTTCTCTATCATAATTCATATAAACAAGATGTCCACCTTTTTTGGAAATTGATATTCCTATTTTTTTATTTTCATTTGTCGTTACTTCAAATCTATATACTGGTATATTTCCATTTTCAACATATCCATTATTTTTTGTTTCTTTTATTTTATCTTTTCCAATAAATTCCTCTGCAATTATTTTTGCTTCATCTTCTGAAATATCATTGCCTATTAAACCTTTCTTTTCTTCACTTGTTATATGTTCAGAAAATGCCCCATCATAGATTAATCCTGAATATTCGTGAAAGTTTTGTTCTACCATATTAAAATTACTTACTTCTGATATATCTGAACCTTCTGCATTCTTTTTTAAATCTTCCCATTTTATAATTCCATTATTTAATTCTGTAATCATTTCATTTAATGTATTTGATAAATCATTTGCATAATTATATAGTTCTTGTATTTTATCCATATCCTCATCTGATAAATCTTGTCCATCTATACATTTATTTGCCATAGTATAACTGTATTCACTTACTTGATTTAAAAATTTTTCTGTATTTTCAATTTCTTGACTTTCTATTGGAACCATACTTAAATAACATGTTGCTAAATCTGTTTCTCTCCATACTTCCATAAGTGTTTTTGCACCATGTCTCGCTTCTTTTGATATCATAGATTTTGCTAAATAAATTTTTGAATTTTGAATTCTATCTACAACCTCATAAAAAGCTTTATTATTATCATTTTGTACCACATTCGCATATGATGTATTTTTATTATACAAATTTATCCCTAAGATTACTGCAATAACAATAGCAATTATTGCAATAACATTCCACACTTTTTTTGAATTATTCATTTTAATATCTCCTCACTTATTAACTTTTTCTTATTTTTTCATTTTTTTCAAAAAATTATACAATTATTTATTTTTTTGTGCTAAAATATTTCTGAATTTATATGGAAAGGTCTAACTAATGAAAGTAATTATTTTTTACGCAAAATATGGTGGTGGTCATTTATCTGCCGCTCGTTCAATAGAAAATTGTATAAATACATATTATAAAAATGTTAATGTTGAATTAATAGATTTTATGGAATATGCAAATAAAGAATTTAATAAAATAACAACAAAAGCTTATGCTGAAATGGCAAAAAAACTTCCGAAGGCTTATGGAAGCATATATTGGAAATCTGAAAAAGGTCCTCTTGCTCACATAAGTACAACTTCAAATAAATTATTATCTATAAAAATAAATAAATTATTACAAGAAAAATCACCAGATTTAATTATCTGTACACACCCTTTTGCAAGCCAAATGTGTGGTTATTTAACAAAACATCATAAATTAAATACAAAAATAGCAACAATTTTAACAGATTTTGCATCACATGATCAATGGCTTGTTTATAATGAATATATTAATTATTTATTTGTATCTAATATAGAAATGAAAGAAACATTGATGAGTAAAAATATTCCAGTCGATAAAATATTTGTTACTGGAATTCCTATCTCAGAAAGATTTTTAAATAAATATGATAAAAAATCTTTATTTATAGATTTTAATTTAAATCCAAATAAAAAAGTAGTATTATTTTTTGGTGGAGGAGAATTTGGGCTTGGAAAAAATTATACTTTAAAAGTTTTTGAGACATTTGTAAAAGATTCTGCTGATATTCAAATCATTGCAATTTCAGGAAAAAATAGAAAAATGAAAGAAGCTTTTGAAAATATTGTTATAGAAAATCACAAAGAAGCAAATGTACAAATATTTGAATATACAAATAAAGTACCCGAATTTATGAGTATTTCTAATTTAGTTGTAACAAAACCTGGTGGACTTACTACTTCTGAAAGCCTTGCTTCAGGATTACCAATTGTTGTTATAAATCCTATTCCAGGTCAAGAAGAAGAAAATGCTGAATATTTAGTTAATCATAATACTGCAATTTGGTTAAAAAAAGATGATAATGTAGAAGAAATTATTAATAATTTATTATCTGATTCTTCAAAATTAGAAGAAATGAGTAATAATGCAAAATCAATTTCAAAACCAAATTCAACAAATGATATATGTAAAATATTATTAAATAATTAAAAAACACTTCATTTTTGAAGTGTCTTTTTTATAATTCTCTTCTTCCCTCTAATGCTTTTGTAAGTGTTATTTCATCAGTATATTCCAAATCTCCTCCAACAGGAATTCCATGGGCAATTCTTGTTACTTTTACCCCTAATGGTTTTATTAATTTTGATAAATACATAGCTGTTGCTTCACCCTCGACCCTAGGATTTGTTGCCAATATAACTTCTTTTACTTGACCATCCATAAGCCTAGCTAATAATTCTTTTATTTTTATATCATCTGGTCCTATTCCATTCATTGGAGATATTGAACCATGTAAAACATGATATACTCCTCTAAATTCATGTGTTCTTTCCATTGCCACAATATCTCTCACATCTTCTACTACACATATCTGTGATTGGTCTCTTTTGGGATTTCCACATATTGGACATGGATCTGTGTCTGAAATATTCCAACATTTACTACAATATTTTAAATTCTTCTTTGCATTTACAATTGCATTCACAAATTCATCAGTTTCTTCCTGTGATGCATTTAATATATAAAATGCTAATCTAGCTGCTGTTTTATTACCTATACTAGGTAATTTTTCAAAGCTTTCTATTAATTTTTCTATTGATGGTGAATACATTGACATTTTCATTTCCTCCTAGACAATTATAGCAGAGACAATGCTCTGCTTATATTATTACATTATTCCTGGTATATTAAATTTTCCCATTGATGCTGCTTGTGCATCATCAACTTGTTTAAATGCTTGATTAATACATGTAACAATTAAATCTTGTAGCATTTCTACATCTTCTGGATCAACTACTTCTTTTTGCAATTTTAAATCTAATATTTGCTTTTGACCATTTACTTTTACTGAAACTGCATTTCCCCCAGCTGATGCTTCAAATTCTTTTTCAGCTAATTCTTGTTGATTTTTTTCTAAATCTGCTTGCATTTTTTTTGCTTCTTTCATTAAACTATTGATGTTCATTCCACCAAATCCTCCCATACCTCCTGGGAATCCTCCTCTTTTTGACATTTGCTTTTCCTCCTAATTTAAAATTTATTCTACTACATCAAATGGAATATCAAAACCATTTGCAAAGTTAGATATTTCTTGTTCTTCACTTGCTTCTTGTACTTGTGGTTTAGTATCTATAAATTTTATATTCATTTCTTTTCCACATGCAACAGAAACTTGTTTTATTAATTCTTGTTTATTTTCAGGTTTTTCCAAAACTGCCTTTCCAAAGGGAGTTATCCCTCCTGGAAATTGAATTCCTATAGTCATATCATTTACTTCTACGGCATTAGTATTTATTAAATTTGTATATAATACTATTTTTCCATTTTGTTTTAGGTTATTTACTATATCTTTCCAATATTGTGCTGGCTTACTATTTTTTCCAATCCCAGCAATAGCATCAGTAGTGGATTTCGATTGATTTTGTGTTTGATTGGTTGTTCTATTTGTCTGAGGTGCTCTAGCCCTAGTAGTTCCACCACTAGATCTTAAATAATTTTCTATTTTATCTAATCTTGCATAAATATCACCATTTCCTCCACTGTCTCCACCAACTGGAGCATTAGATATTTCTTTATCACATAATTTAATAATTCCAGCTTCAAAAACAATTTGCCTTTGTGTTGACTGTTTCATATTATTTTCAAGTTCTGATAATTCTGATATTAACCTTATTGCTCTTTCTTTGGTAACTTTTTCTGATAATTCTTGTAATCTTGTAAAATCTTCGTCATTATAAATAGTTAATTTTTGATTCGTTTTTACCATCAAAATATCTTTTACATATTTTATAATTTCCCAAAGTAAATTATTTAAGTCTTTTCCTTCATATAAAACTTTGGTTATTGTTTCCATTGCTTCATCAATATTATATTCGACTATTGCTTGTGTAATGCAATGAATATATTGTAATTTTGGTATTCCTACAAGTTCTTTTATTTTATTTTCATCTATGTTGTTTTCACCATCTTGAATACATCTCTCTAATATTGATAACGCATCTCTCATTGCTCCTTCGGATAGTGCTGCAATAATATTTAATGCTTGTGTTGTTGCATTTACATTGCTTTCTTTACATACAAGTTCTAATCTTTTTATTATATCTTCATCTGGAATTCTTTTAAAGTCAAATCTTTGGCATCTTGATAAAATTGTTGCTGGTAATTTTTGTGGTTCTGTTGTTGCCAAAATAAATTTTACATGTTCTGGTGGTTCTTCTAATGTTTTTAATAATGCATTAAATGCACCTTGTGATAACATGTGAACCTCATCAATTATATAAACTCTGTATTTTGCTTTTGTTGGTAAAAAATTAACTTCTTCTCTTATTGAACGTATATCTTCAACACTATTATTTGAAGCAGCATCCATTTCTACTATGTCTGTTAATGATCCATCTAGTGCTGCTTTACATATTTCACATTCATTACATGGCTCTCCATCTTGTGGATTTAAGCAATTTACAGCTCTAGCTAATACTTTTGCTGATGTTGTTTTTCCTGTTCCTCTGACACCATTAAATAAATACGCATGCCCTACTCTATTCGCAATTATTTGATTTCTTAAAGTTCTTGTTATATGTTCCTGACCTACCATTTCTGAAAATGTTTGTGGTCTGAACTTTCTATAAAGAGCTGTGTACCCCATATTTTCACATCCTTTATATAAAAAATGATATGAATTCTAATCTCTCTATGGAAAACAACGCCCACATAAAAGTATCTACTTATTGCTGCTTCCTCCCGGACCTGACAAGGTTCATAGGCTTTTATTGAGTTTGCTTTCCATACAGAGGTTAGCTCTCATACCCTCCATATTATACAATGCAATTTTTGTTTTTGCAAGTAATTTATTAAAGTTTTTTAATTTTCTATTCTTTTAAAAATAAGATTATTAAATTCAGTTAATTCTATTCCAGCTACTCCTTTTTCTATAACCTCTTTGGCTGGAATATCAATTTGTATATTAGTTTGATATTTTCTGTTTGTTGTTAATGTTATTATGAAATCAAATGAAATAGTTGTTTTTATATTTTCTTCTTTTATATCTGTTAATTGTAATAATTTTCCATAATCAACTTCTTCATTTTCATTAGAAATATAATTTGATAAATTATTAATTGCATATCTAAATGCGATTATTCCACCTTGATTAGAAATTTTTTGTTGCTTAATATTTGATTCCATCTCACCTGTGTATACTATTTCTTCTGTTTCATTTTCATTTGTATTTTTAAACATTACTTTTTCATCTTCAACTGGTTTGTATATTTTAGTTTCTCCAATTGAATCTGTTTTATTAATTTTTATATTATTTATAGTTACATCTTTTATTATTTCAGTTTTATTGTATCTTGAATTTTTTTCCAAATATATATATATATCATTATTTTCAGAAACATTAAAATTCCATTTTTCTTGATGTCCTTCATTTTCTATTCCATTTACACTTTGAGCTATAGCTATTTTTGTTATTTCAAATGGTATATTAGTCTCTCCTTGAACTTCATATTTTAATATATATATTCCTATACCACATAATATTGCAAATATTATTACTATAAAAATAATTCTATTAATTATCTTTTGAGTTGATTTTTTATACATTTTTATTTTTTCTTAACTCCTTAAAAAATTGTTTCAATATATTTTCACATTCAGTTTGCATTATATTTTTTTCATATTCTACTTTGTGATTAAATGTAAAATCTTCAAATAAATTTAGCACTGATCCAACTGCTCCTGTTTTATTATCTGATGTTCCATAATATACTTTTTTTATTCGTGAATTAATTATTGCTCCAGCACACATAGAACATGGTTCTAATGTTACATACATTTCACAGTCTAATAATCTCCATGATTTTAGTTTTTGGCTTGCTTTTTGTATTGCTATTATTTCTGCATGTTTTGTTGTATCTGTTTTTGTTTCTTTTTGATTATATCCTCTTGCTATTATTTTTCCATCTTTTACTATTACTGCTCCTACTGGTACCTCTAATTTGTTGTATGCTTTTTTTGCTTCTTTTAAAGCTTCTTTCATGAATTTTTCTTCCATTTATACCTCTCAACTTACATTAATATATTCTTTAATGTTTTATATAAAAATTCATATGTAAATATTTAGACAGCAACTTTATAATTTATACTTATTAAAAAATATACCGATATTATATTAACCACAAAAATTACAATTGGAAAAAGTACATCTGTTTTTTTATTATATATTTTTTTGTTGTACATCTTTCGTATGTATATTATTGTTATACACACATTTATTATTAAAAATGGAATCATTTTATACATAGAACTTTTAAATACTTCAATTTCAGGAGCCAATCTTTCTTCTAAAGGATATGTTGGCATATAATTTAACCATATTGCAGTATTACCATATATTAAAAATTTCATACTGATATTAAATATTATAAGAATTATTCCAGTTAAACAATTATACTTTATTTTATCTTTTTTCATATTTATTTTTTCCTTAAATTTTTATTGGTGTTCCTAGGCGGACTCGAACCACCATCGGTCGCTTAGGAGGCGACTGCTCTATCCTGCTGAGCTATAAGAACATTTCTTTTACATTATACTTCATTGCTTTTATTTTGTAAACCTTTTTTTGTCTCTTTATTGATTAATTGTGAAAAATGATTTATAATATTTAAGATTTATAAATTGTTTGGAGGTTTTATATGCAACATATTTTAAGTAAGATGAGAAAGGCTATAGAAGACTATAATATGATAGATGAAGGAGATAAAATTGCTGTTTGTTTATCAGGTGGAAAAGATTCAATTACAATGCTAAATGGTTTAAAGGCTTTACAAAGATTTTATCCTAAACATTTTGATTTAATTGCTATCACAGTTAATCCGGGATTTGAAAACTTTAATAAAGATATTCTTCAAAAAAATTGTGATGAAATTGATGTTCCTCTTTTTATTGAAGATACTCAAATTAAAGAAATTGTTTTTGATGTTAGAAAAGAAAAAAATCCTTGCTCTTTATGTGCTAATTTGCGTAGGGGTATAATTAATTCTGTTGCCCAAAGAGAGGGATGTAGCAAAATTGCTTTAGGTCACAATCTAGATGATGTAATTGAAACTTTTATAATGAATTTAAAATATGCTGGAAATATTTCAACTTTTTCGCCAAAAAGTTATATGGACAGAAGTGGTATTACAATGATTAGACCTTTGATTTTATTAACTGAAAAAGATACAAATCACTTTGTAAAAAAATACAACAAACAAGTTATGCCTAAAGTTTGTCCAATGGATGAAAATACAAAAAGAGAAGATATAAAAGCTGAAATTTTTGCTTGGCAAAAAGAAATTCCTACAATTAAGGCTAATTTATTTGGTGCTATTTCTAGAAATATTGATGGATGGAAAGAAAGTATGTAATGCATATTTGCTTACATACTTTTTTAAAATTTATTTTACTAATCTTACCATTGCATCTTTTAATTCTTCTAAGTCTTTTTCTGCAGATTCCATACTATCTGCTTTTACACCCATATACAATTTTATTTTTGGTTCTGTTCCAGAAGGTCTTACACAACACCAAGCATTGTTTTCTAATTCATAATATAATACATTTGATTTTGGTAATCCTGTTTTTCTTTGTTCTCCTGTCACTAAGTTTTTAATTTCATCAAGTTCAACATCTTTAAATTCAATTACTTTATATTTTTCTATTTTTTCTGGTAAATTATTTCTCATATTTGTCATCATAGACTTTATTTTTTCAGCTCCATCAGCACCTTCTAATACTATTGAAACTTGATCTTCTTTATAGAATCCATATTTTTCATAAATTTTCATCATTTGATCCCATAAAGTCATTCCTTTTGATTTATAGTATGCAGCAGCCTCGCACAATGACATTACTGCAGAAATACCATCTTTATCTCTTGCATAATCTCCAATTAGGCATCCATAACTTTCTTCAAATCCAAATACATATGTTTTATCTTTCTTTTCTTCTGCTTTTTTTATAACTGCTCCTATATTTTTAAATCCAGTTAAAACTTCAATACACTCTAATCCGTAGTTTTTTGCAATTGCTTTTGCTAGTTCAGATGATACGATTGTAGTTATAAACATTCCATCTGCTGGTAATAATCCTTTTTCTTTCATTTGAGAAATTCTATATTCTGCAATCAATAGTGCTGACATATTTCCTGTATATGTCATATATTCTCCTGTTTTTGTATCTTTTGCATATATTCCAAGTCTATCAGCATCTGGATCATTTGCAAGAACAACATCAGCATCTACTTTTTTTGCTAACTCTAATGCTAATTTAAATGCTTTTTTGTCTTCAGGGTTAGGGTAATCTACTGTTGGGAAATTTCCATCTGGTTTTTCTTGTTCTGGAACTACATATACATTTTCAAATCCTAATTCTTTTAATAATCTTGATGTTACTGTATTCCCAGTTCCATGTAATGGTGTATAAACTATTTTTAATTTTTTTCCTTCTTCTCTTACAATTTCAGGATTTAATACTAAACTTTTTAAAGTATTTATATATTTATCATCCATTTCTGTTCCAACAACATTAAATAATCCTTTATTTACTGCTTCTTCTTTGCTTATAGTTTTTATTTCTTTAAAATCTGAAATAGCTCTTACTTTTGCTATTATATCTTTATCTCTTGGTGCAACAATTTGTGAACCATCATCCCAGTAAACCTTATATCCGTTGTATTTTGGAGGGTTATGGCTAGCTGTTATCATTATTCCTGCTGTACATCCTAATTGTCTTACGGCAAATGATAATTCTGGAACTGGTCTTAATTTTTCAAATAAATATGTTTTTATTCCATTTGCATTTAATATTAAAGCTGTTTGTAAACTAAATTCATCTGACATTCTTCTTGAGTCATAACTAATTGCAACACCTTTACCTTGTGTTCCTTGTTCTATTATGTAATTAGCTAATCCTTGTGTTGCTTTTCCAACTGTATATTTATTCATTCTGTTTGTTCCCATTCCTATTACTCCACGTAAACCTGCTGTACCAAATTCAAGTTCTTTATAAAATCTATCTTTTATTTCCTCATCATTTCCTTTTATCTCTAATAATTCTTTTTTTGTTTTTTCATCAAATGCTGGTTCTGTACACCATCTTTCATATTCTTTTAAATAATCCATCTTTATTCTTCCTTTCGTATTTATTAAAAAAGCTACTGATTTTAAACCAGTAGCAATATTATATATTATTTTAAATTATAGAATTTTCTATATAGCTCTCTTGCTGTTTCTGGGCTATCTGTTCCTGTTGCATTTTTTACAGGAGCAAATTCTTCTTCCCTTTTTACTCTTAATATAGCCATATCATCTAATTCTCCAAAAGCATCAAATAGAAATGCTTCAAATTTGTATGCATTTGGTCCATCTGGTACTACTTTATTTCCATCTTTATCTATATATGTTGCTTTTTTAAAAGCTGTATGGTATGGTAATGGTTTATTTCCCATTCTTTCAATTGCATCAATATTAAATAAATTACACAAAATATGAGATTCTCCAAAAACAAGTTCTCCATTATCATCAACTTGTTCTGACATATCATCAGGTATTTCAGTATATTCAATTACTGATGGTCTTCCATTTTTCTTGCAAAAAACTCCAACCTTTTCTTTTGGGTTTGCTTTTACTACTGATTTTCCTGCTGCAGTTACTTTTTTATCTATAGCAATTCCCATAAGTACTGGATCTACCATTTTTACTAGACAATTATCAACACCACCAATAAATACCCATTCAACACCTAATTCTCTCATTTTTTTAGTCATTCCGTTTTTTACTAAAGCCTCATATATTCCACCATGACCATTTGCAGCTTCTTTTACAAGTCCATCTTCACCAATTAATATTTTTCCTTCCATATCAACCATTGGTAATTCTTCTTGAATAAAGAAAAACAAATTTTTATCTTTTTCATATCCAAAATTTCTATTCTTAGCAAAAAATTCAATTGTGTCATTATTATTTTCTCTACTTGTCATTATAAACCATGGAATTGTAACTCCATACTTACGGCCTTGCTCTTTTAAGCCATCGCTTAATAATTCAAATAATGATTTGTGTGATTCTAATCCAATATCAAAAGTTCCCTTTGGTCCTTTATGTCCTAGTCTTGTTCCTTGTCCACCAGCCATTGTTACAGCTGCTAATTTTCTATTCTTTATAGCTTCTACACCAATTGCATGATATTCTTTATAATTATCATATAATTTTTCTTTATCCATATAATCAATTGGCTGTATTTCAAAATTCTCTACTTCTGGAGTTTTTTTAGTATTTTCATATAAACTTTTTATCAACTCAAAATCAATATTATTTATTTGTTTTAACAATTCTTTCTTCTTTTTTTCATCTAAGTTATCATATCCATTTAGCAAATGCTCTTGTCCGTATTTCTTTAATGTCCATTTAATTTCATTTAAATTTTCGTCCATAGTATACTTCCTTTCTTAGTTCATAAGTTATATATATACTATTTTTTCGAAAAATTCAATAGATTATACAAAATTTTTGACATATTAACAAAATGTTACCCAAGAAAAACTTTTTTAAATCTTATTTATCCCTAATGTATTAAGCATTCCATCGTATTTTGAAACAATTTCTTTCATATCATTTTTTACTTCATTGTAATTATAACAAGCAATAATTTCTAAGTTTTCTACTTGTCTTTCTTTCAATTCAAATACTTTTTCGTTTATAAATTTTTTACTTCCTATAAGTATCACATTTGTATTTGGGATGATATTTTCTATATTTTGTATATTCCAACCAATCTTTTTTATTTTTTCTTTTTTATCTTTATCTAAATTTATTCTTTCAATTACGACATTTAATGTACTTTCTAAGTCAATCTCTGTTATTATTGTAATATTTTCTTCATTGTCTATCTTTTTACTAATATATGGCAATAGCATAATTTCTAAATGATATTCACTCACATAAAAATTACAAATATTTTTAACTTTCTTTTCTTCTAAAACCATATTATCCATCCTTTCAATAGATTTTTGTTCACTGGTAAATTTTACCATTTATTCTTTTGTGTGTCAAGTATGTATAAAAAAATTTTTAATGTATATTTTATATTTTTTGGGTAAAAATTATTTTAAAGATATTTTTTAACAAATATGTTAATACGGAGGTTATTATGAAAAAATTTATAAATTATTCTAGGATTTGTTTGATATTAATATTTTTATTATTTATCTATATTATATTTTGTGCTCAAAGCTATTCGAACGCTGTATCTTCTGAACTATCAAATTCTGTATTTAGATTACATGTTTTAGCAAATAGTGATTCTGAAGAAGATCAACAATTAAAATTAAAAGTAAGAGATGCTTTACTTTCATATATGAATACTTTATCTTCAAATTGCAATACAAAAGAGGAAGCTATACAAATTGCAACTCAACATCAAAATGAATTTCAAACAATTGCTGAAAATGTAATTGTTGAAAATGGTTACAATTATCCTGTTCAAATAAAAATTAATAATTTTTATTTTCCAACCAAATCATATGGAGATATTTCATTACCAGCTGGATATTATGATGCTTTAAGAGTAGAAATTGGTAATGCAAAAGGAAAAAATTGGTGGTGTGTAATGTTTCCATCTTTATGTTTTATAGATATCAGCTCAGGAATCGTTGATTCTGAGGGAAAAGAAAAACTAGAAAATAATTTAGATTCAGAATCATATGAATTAATTTCAGAAAGCAAAACTTCAACTGAATTTAAACTAAAATTTAAATTATTAGAAGTATTTTCACATAATGGACTATTCACTGCAAAAAATTAAAAATCTATTGTAATCTTTATTCTTTTATGATATATTTTATGTGATTATTTTAAATACGAGGAGGAATACTTTTGGAAAAACTAGTAATAACTGGACCAACACATTTAAATGGAGAAGTAACAATAAGTGGAGCCAAAAATGCAGCTGTTGCTATATTACCAGCAACACTTTTAATAGATGGCGTTTGTACAATAGAAAATCTTCCTAATATAAGTGATGTAAAAATGTCATGTAAGATATTAGAAGGTCTAGGAGCAAAAATAACATGGATTACACAAAATGAGATTATGATTGATACACGAAATATAGATAAAACTATTGCATCAGAAGAATTAACAAGAAAATTTAGGGCATCTTATTATATAATTGGAAGTATGCTTGGACGTAAAGGTGCTGTAACTGTTGGAATGCCTGGTGGTTGCAAATTAGGTGCAAGACCTATTGACCAACATATTAAAGGGTTTGAAGCCTTAGGAGCAAAAGTTGACACAACTCAAGGAAAGATTACAGCTAAAGCATCAAAATTGGTTGGAACTTCAATATATATGGATGTTGTTTCTGTTGGTGCAACTATTAATGTAATGCTTGCTTCTGTTCTTGCAGAAGGAACGACTATTATAGATAATGCTGCTAAAGAGCCTCACATCGTAGACGTTGCTAATTTTTTAAATACAATGGGTGCCGACATTCGTGGGGCTGGAACAGATGTAATTAAAATTAATGGTGTAAAAAAACTTACTGGTAATGCAACATATTCTGTTGTTCCAGATCAAATAGAAGCCGGAACATTTATGCTTGCAGCAGTTGCAACAAAAGGTGATATTTTAATAAAAAATTGTATAACAAAACACTTAGAATCAATAACTGCAAAAATCACTGAAATTGGTGGTCAAGTAGAAGACTTTGGAGATAGCATAAGAGTAAAATGTAATAAAAGACCATCTAATGCTATTATAAAAACACTTCCTTATCCAGGTTTCCCTACTGATTTACAACCACAAATGGGAGTTGTTTTATCAACTGCTAATGGAACAAGCAGAATTATAGAAAGTATTTGGGAATCAAGATTTCAATATACTGATGAATTAAACAAAATGGGAGCAAAAATTACAGCTCAAGGAAAATCAGCATTTTTTGAAGGTGTTGATAAATTATATGGTGCACCTGTTTATTCAACAGACTTACGTGCTGGTGCAGCATTAATTATTGCAGGAATTACAGCCAAAGGAAAAACTGAAGTTTACAATTTAGAACACATTGATAGAGGATATGAAAATATTGAGCAAAAATTCAGAAATCTTGGTGCAAGAATTGAAAGAGTAACAGAGTAATATTAGAAAGAAGAAATACATATGCTAAATTTTTGTAGTTTATACAGTGGAAGTAGTGGAAATAGTTTATTTGTCGAAACAGAAAATACAAAAGTATTAGTTGATGTTGGATTAAGTTGTAAAAAGATTGAAGAAGCTTTATCTACTATAGAAAAAGATCCTAATTCTATTGATGCAATACTTATCACCCATGAACATTCTGATCATATAAAAGGTTTATCAACAATATCACATAAATTTGATATTCCTGTTTTTGCAACAAGAGAAACATTTGATGCAATGCCAACACAAACTGAAAAAATATCAAATAAAAATATTAATTACTTTTATCCTGATGAAAAATTCAATATAAATGATTTAGAAATTACCCCTTTCAGTATTCCACATGATGCAGCAAATCCATGCGGATTCACAATAAATAATGAAAAACATCAATTAAGTATTGCAACAGATATTGGTCATATGACAAATGACATTGTAAAACATTTAGAAGGTAGTGAACTTTTACTATTAGAATCAAATTATGATACAGAAGTACTAAAATGTTGTAAATATCCATTTCATTTAAAAGCTAGAATTGCTGGAAGCACAGGACATCTTTCAAATACTATGTCTGGAAAAACAATTTCTTATTTATTAAAAAATAGCAATTTAAATACAGCTATTCTTGGACATTTAAGCAAAGAAAGTAATTTTCCAGAACTAGCATATCAAACAGTAGTCGATGAATTACTAGCAAATAACTGTAACACAGATTCGATAAATTTATCTGTAGCAAGTAGAGAACTACCAGGGAGATTAATAAAATTATAAATTATATACATAGGCTTAAATAGAGCCTATTTTTTATGGTATTGTAAAGAGAATATACAGGAACAATTAATAATATTGGTCTTTTTTCGGTAATAGTAAATTGGGGGCCTATTATTGAAGAAAATCTATATGACAAAAAAGATGTTTTTCATCTATTATTATTGATTTATGGGGAAATAGTATATTCCCTTTACAAGATTAAAAACTTATTTATTAGAAAAGCATTTTTTAATATCTTCTTGCTAATCTACAATTATGTTACAACATATCTTTTTATTTGTCAATAAAAATCGTTCGACGGCAATCGACAAAACCATATACATTTCAGTATTTTCGGCATATACGCCTAAAAAAATTTATTACAAATTATTATTGCCGAAATAATTCCAGTTATATCTGCTAATAATGATGCAATCAAAATATAACGTGTTTTTTTTACTTTAATTGAACTTGTATAAACAGCAATCGTATATAATGTTGTTTCTGTTGCTCCCATTATCACAGAAGCTATCAATCCTATTTTAGAATCTACTCCATTTTGTTCAATTATATTTGTAGCAATTGCCATCGAAGCACTACCAGAAATCGGTCTTAATATTACTAATGGGACTATTTCTTTTGGAAATCTCATAATTTTTAATACTGGAGATAATAATGTTGTTACAAATTCTATTATTCCAGAATTATTTAATAATCCAATTGCAAAAAATAATCCTATTAATGTAGGAAAAATTTTTAATGTTATTTCTATTCCTTTTATTGCTCCTTTTATAAATAAATCAAAAATAGGCTTTTTTTCTATAATTCCAACTAAAACTATTATCAAAATAATCATTGGTATTGATATTATCGAAATATAATTTATAATCTTAATTTTATTCACATCCTTTTTCAGTTATACGTATTATCAATTTTGTAGACACTATTCCAACAATTCCAGCACATATTGTAGAAAACCATACAGGAAAAATTATCTTTGTTGGATCATTAGACCCTAATGATGTTCTAATAGCAATTATAGTTGTTGGAATAATTTGTAAAGAAGATGTATTCAAAATTATTAACATCATCATATTATTACTTAAACAGTCTTTATTATGATTTTCTTTTTGAAGTTCTTCCATTGCTCGCAACCCAAGTGGTGTAGCCGCATTTCCTAATCCAAGTATATTAGAAATAATATTCATCACAACTTTATCATAAACTTGTGGACTTAAATTCGAAAATAATCTTATTATAAGAGGATTTAAAATTTTTTTCAAATAATTTATTATATTAGTATTTGATGCTATCTCAATTAATCCACTCCATAAACAAGTAGTTCCAATAAGAGTCAATGTTAAAGAAACTACACTTTCTGTTGAAGATGTAATTGCAAGATTTAAAATTTTTAAATTTCCACTAATAATAGCATATATAATTGAAATAATTATAAAAATAGGCCAAATAATATTTAACACTTTTCTTCTCCCCAATCTTGTATTTTTATTATTTAATATATATTCTTTTATATTTAAAAAATAACAAATTTTTACAAAAATAATTGACCAAGTTTTATATTTGTGTTATTATATATGAGAATTGAAAAAATAATTTTAGGAGGACATGTTATGAAATCAACAGGAATTGTTCGAAAAGTGGATGAATTAGGAAGGATTGTTATTCCAAGAGAAATAAGAAATAAATTTGAAATAGCAGAAAAAGATCCTTTAGAAATATATGTAGATGGTTCATCAATTATTCTAAAAAAATATGAACCAAATTGTATTTTTTGTGGAAATTCAAAAAATTTAATTGCTTTTAAAGATAAATTGGTTTGCCCAAAATGTGCTGAGAAAATTGGTGCAATTCAATCAACAATGAATGAAGAAGCAGATGAATAATCACCTGCTTCTTATTTTTCTAAAAAATACATATAAATCTCATTTTTATTAACATTTCTATCTTTAGCAATTTGTTTTATTATTTCTTTTTTATTTAATCCTTTTTCTTCATATAATTTATAATGATCTTCTAAAGATATTTCATCAAAATTTTTACATTCTTCTGTATCTATTTTATTTCCTTCAATAATTAATATCATTTCTCCTTTTATTGTGTCTATTTCACTTAATAATTCATCTATACTTTTTCTAATAAATTCCTCATGAATTTTAGTTAATTCTCTTGCCAATACTATTTTTCTATCTTTTAATATTTCTTTTAAATCACCAAGTGTTGTCTTCATTTTATGTGGTGCTTCATAAATTATTATTGTTTTACTTGAATTCTCTATTTCTTTTAGTTTTTGCCTTCTTAACTTTTTATTTAATGGCAAAAATCCTAAGAATTCAAACTCTTTTGTAGAAATCCCAGAAACAATTAATGCATTAATCATCGCACAAGCTCCTGGAATAGGTATTACTTCTATATTATCTTCAATTGCTTTTTTTATCACTTCTTCTCCTGGATCACATATTCCTGGAGTTCCAGCATCTGATACTAAAGCAATATTTTCTCCATTTCTTAATTTTTCTATTAATATCTCACTTTTCGTTTCTTCATTATGACGATGATAACTTATTAAAGGTTTATTTATTTCATAATGATTTAACAATTTTAATGTTTGTCTAGTATCTTCTGCTGCAATTAAATCTACTTCTTTTAATACTCTTAAGGCTCTTAATGTAATATCTTCTAAATTTCCTATTGGTGTTGCTACTATATATAATTTTCCTATCATGTTTTATTTTCCTTTCTTTATCTAATATATTTTAACATATTTTTTTATTTTTTTAAATAGTTTCTTATTTTATATGCTATTTTTTTTATTTATCATATATTATAATAAAAAAGGATATTTTAATATGGGAAATAATAAAAAAAATAAATTTAATTTAAAAAATATAAAGAAAAATACTTGTAATTCTTTATTTGAAATTGAATATTTTTTAAATAATTTTAATTCATTTTTACAATATTTAAAATTATTTAAGTTTTTCAAAAATAAATAATAATTTATTTCATAATATTATAAATAGTTAAATATATTAATAAAATATTTAACTATTTATATATTATTTATTTATCGTTTAATATCTTAATTCTGTACTTTTATTATTTCATTTTTGAACAAAAATACTTTTTATTAATACATCATTTTAACATGCCATTTCCTAAGACTTTTAACTCTACTTTATAATTTATACATTTAAACAATTTACATTTATTTCCTCTTAAAAAGATTTTATATTATTCATTTTTCTATTATTGCTTAATTTTTAAATTAATTACTTTATAAAATAATATTATTTTTTCTTATTTAAATATTTATTTTTAATTTATTAAGTAATTTTTTGGTAATATTTTTTTATTTCATATATTATATTATATTTATTATAAATA
>OBKR01001178.1_pt1 | contig 23862 bp, 16 predicted proteins | sample 1518991 | NCBI WGS metagenome assembly OBKR01 (sample SAMEA2452117, study PRJEB22498) | human gut metagenome | biome: human feces; feature: human gut; material: feces | place: Australia | collected 2012
TTCGATCGGAAAAATTACCGGGACAGTCTGCCGATTGACTCATAATGACGGAATTTAACGACAGTCCCTAAATTACCGTACAGACCGCCGACCATGCGGCGACCCATACGGTAATCAGAGAGAAGATAGAGAGAAGTTTTTTATTATAACCCGTCTATACTCAGGTACTCATTCTCACGACGGTATAGTCATTGCAAATCGTTCACGATAAGTCACATCCACGATGCGGCCAAAACCTTCGTACTTGCGGTTTTCCACTTCTTCCAACTGGTTCGTCGTGTTATTGAATCGGTACATGCGCAGGATGCCGCCATCTTCGCTTGCGCCGGTCTTATAAGAACCAACCAGGATGTAGTATTGCTGAGCGCGCATATCTTCCGGGACATCAAGAATATTAGGAGCTTTGAACAAATCAATCTTCACCATCGTGATTTCCTCGCCCGGCAAACTAATAGTCTGCTGGAGTGTTTGCGTACCCAAATTGTAAGAATAAAGCTTGTCTTTATAGCTATAATACATGTAAGGGAACTGAGAATTAAAGGCGAAGTGCTCGGCTTGATTGAAATTCTCGGCCTGCACGCTTTCAATATAGCTCTGTTGCTGGAATAAGCTACCTGACAGATTAATGCCATAGATGGAACGGTTTCCGCTTGCGTCTTGCAGGATGCTAAACACGGTGTTGTTTGAAAAGCGCGTACCTTCCATGTAGACGAGATCTTTGCCTGTAGTGGCAGGATCGATGGTGCCGGCAGGCAGCTCGAAGCAAGTGCGTCCTTCTCCCTTTTCCTGATCCCACCCCATAAAGCGTTGATTGCTGCTGTCATAGAGCAAGGCGGCATAGCTGTCGGCCGGACGGTTTTGTCCGGCTCCTACGTAAGGCGCCACGACGTACTCTCCATCATTGCCTTCAGCTGATACATTAACCGGGAATTCATACATAGAACCTGTAGTAGACACATCTTTATAGTATAAGTCACCTTGTTGGGTAACAGTCAGATAGGCATAAGTTGTAAAGTAACTTTTTCCAACCGGGCAAATCCGGATAGGTATATCACTTTGAAGGTCCACTAAGAACTCGCCTTCGACCACTTCATCTGCAGCTGTGGTAGTCAGTTCATCCGTGTTGAGTTTATAACCGCCTTCTTCTGTCATCAAATAGATAGTATATCGCCTGTTGGCATAAATAGAGCAGTCAAACATGATTTGCGTAGGATTATGCAACGAAGTAACCAACTCGTTGTTGCCCAGCAAATCGGGAAGCACCTGGATGCGGTTTTCGTCGATAACGGAAATCATATCCAACCGGGCACGATTGTCTGCCCCTTCGCCGCAGAGTACCAGCCAGCCTTCGTAGGTGCTGGACGTGATTTGCAAGTCGAACTGATAGCTGGTCGCCACGTCGGTACGCTTGTCTCTAACAGTATAAACGCAAATGTACTGTCCCGTATCTTCGTTAGGAAGCCAAGTAAACGCCTGCGTGCTGTCGGGATTGATGATATGCCACATTTGACTATCGTCAAACGTACCACCTGTGTTACCGATGCGGCAACTGTACTCATAGTTGGGATTGTCCGGCGTAATCTCGCCTTCAATCGTTGAAGTGATTTTCGGCGTAATTTCCAATAAATCCGCATTTCTTAAACAAGTGTAGGATGGCTCGATGTTTTCGATGGATATTATGGGAATCTCATCGTAATTGTAATTCCCCTTGTCATCATAGCAGCTTGCAACAGCCAACATCATGAAAAGGCATCCCAAAAAATATATCTTTTTCATAAAAATAACAATTTAAAAGTATGTCTGTATTAATTATAGGCAGAGTAATCTACCTCATAAGGCGGTATAAGCTGCATGTACGAATCATCGGCATCAAGGATGGGCGTGCCTGCATCGGCAGCTTCCTGCAACATCTTACGCAGTTGCTTGGCAGCAAAAGCCATCTGTCCGTAAGGAACGCGCCACCCCGTCCAGTCGGAATGCGTCCAGCCCATGATTTGGTTGAGAAGCGTTTCCTTATTTGCCGTCCATTCTCCACAATATTCTGCCATGTATAAATCCCACCACATACCCGGATTAGTCAGAATCTCACTGAAGCGGATGGCATAGCGCGTGCCGCACAAAGTGTCGCCCGTGGCTGTCCACGAGTCGGTGTTTTTGTATTGTTCCAGCTCGAGTGTGAAGAACTCATTCGCTTCTAGGAAGAACTCCACACGGTAGTAAGCGGTTGTCAAGTCCGCATGACGGAAAAGTGTGACCGGAACGGTCGTTTGAGCAGCGTTGGCCGGCATGACACAAGCGTTTTCGTCGTAATCGAAATGCGTTCCGCGTATAGCCGTGCTTTTACTTTCATCCACCTTCAAGACAAATGGACGATCGTAATCAACTATATTGCCCATGATTTTAATGGTTAACGGAACGGTTGCCTGTGTGATATCTCCGGCTGAGGCAAACGAGTAGTTAGTCGAATCAGCGTAGGTCGTGCCGGTGTAATAACCGTCGTTGTTCGAACTGGTAGAAACATTTCGTTGAATGTAAATGCCAGACAATTCTCCATTGAACGTGGTAAAGCTTTCTTCAGAACAGGCAGTAAAAAAGCAAATGCCTGTCAATATATAAAATAAATAACGTAAACTTTTCATAGTGACATCATGTGTTTAACGGTTGATTAATTCGCTTTCCGGCAATGGAACAACGTAAATATTGTCAGACGGATTGGTTCCACCGGAGCTGATACTGGCATCAAATACACCGGTAATGACCTGATAACAACGTTTGAACATATAGAATATCTGTCCTTCGCCCCACATTTCACGCATGTATTCATACTTAATTTCATTGAGCAGGTTGGTTGCATTCACATCGTCGGACATCAATGTCGCGCCACGACTGGTCAGGATTGTATTCAAATATTCACGTGCTTTTCCAATGTCCGTGTTGACCAAACATTCAGCCGCAATGTAATAAGCCTCGCTCAAGCGCATAAGTGGCATGTAATAGGTATAGAACGGATAGGTTTCATCCTCTTCCTCTTCTTCCGTCAATTCAATGGCTTTGAATTTTTCAAACGAACCTGTAGCCCAAGATGACTGATAACGATAATCAGCAGTTGTATACAACGTGCTTATGTTTCCATTAACAGGTTGTAACAAAGCCGATGAAGACAAGTTTGCCGCATCAAAATTGCTTGTAAAAATGGTGTTTCTCCCACTGTCGTAGAAGCCAAAAAGACATTCGGTTGAGAACGTACGGTCGGGATTGACAGAGTTTCCCAACAACGTATTGGGGTCTACAGCCGGGAACCAGGCACGCACCTGCGGGTCGTCGGTCAGTTTCTGTGCCTCAGCCAACGCATTCTCAGTGTCGCCTGCCCAAAGGTATACGCGGGCTTTAAGAAGGATGGTGGCGTAGTAGTTCAGGCGTAACTGACGATAGCGCGTGAAGTTCTCTTCCCCGTCAATCGTGCTTGCCATCGAACCTTCGGTGACAACAGGATCATACTCTGCCAAGCACTCTTCGGCTGCATCCAGGTCGGGTATCAAGTGGTCATAGACGATGCTGCGTGCACTAAGTTGCGGATAAGCCTGCGCCGTGCGAGTATCGTTATACACAATGCAAAGCTTGTCGGGGTTACGGCTATAAACCGGGCCGAAAAGGCGAAGCATGTCGAAATGCAGGAAGGCACGCAGAGCAAGGAGGTCGCCTTTGACAAGGTTATAATCGCTTTCCACAAGCACAGAGCCACGCTTCTGCTCGGCATTATCCAAAATGACATTAATATTCAAAATAGTAGCATACGCTTCCTCCCAGATGTCTTCAATGATGGCTTTGAACTTATCGTCCGAGTACGTATAACTTTTAATAGTAGACGCTTTCAAGTCTGAAGCATAGTTTAAGCGCCCCGGAGTGGCATAACGCTTGCCCATGATGTCGAGCATTCCCCACGTCAAGTTCTTCCCGTAGAGAACATCATCAATCAGTCTGTTATACACGCCGTTGACGGCGGTATAGAATCCTTGTTTGCTGCTGAAGGTCTGGTCTTCGGTCTCCTTGTCTTTCGGCGTGTAGTCGAGCCAGTCGGAGCAGCCGGTGAAAGCCCCCATCATGCAAAGGGCCACCAATGTATAAAGGTATTTTTTAAGTTTCATAAGTGTTTGCTTTTATAGAGTGAATGACAGTGCGAACGACACGCTACGGGCAAACGGATAGCTAGTACCCCGCTCTTCCTTGATGCTGCTCACACGGAAAACGTCGTTCATATAGGCATTGATGCGCAGACCGCTGATGCCCAACTTGCGGGCAAAAGCCGGGTCAAACTCATAGCCCACTTGCAGCGATTCCAAAGTCAATGTGTTTTCGGTCTGCACGAAACGGGACGACATCGGAGTAGTAGTCGCAAGAGAAATATTCCTAAACAGTGCATGATCGCCCGGTTTCTGCCAACGGTCATACAAGGCACGCTTGTCCAAATTATTGTTTAAGTTGGACGTGGAGATGTTTTCCACCTTATTATATACGGCCTCATTGAAGGACTCCCCACCCAAATAGTAACGGAAAGTAAGACCCGCCGTGAAGCCCTTGTAACCGAAGCTGGTACCGAAAGTGCCTTCTGCTGTCGGACGCGTGTTGCCCACAATCACTTCATCGGCATAAGAAAAGTCGTAGGTGTACGAACCATCCTTCTTAATGAAGATTTCGCGGCCTGTAGCGGGGTCGATACCGGCCGAGCGCACGGCCCAGATGTCGTCGGGGTCGGCACCATCATAGTAACGCTCCGTAGAACGGCTTTGGTTGTATTCGTTCATGCTTTCGAGCGAATTGCCAATGCCGTCCAACTCGCTGTTCTCCATGCGGATGGTTCCACGCAACGACCAGGTGAGGCGCTTATCGAAGTCGCGGAAGATATAGTATTGCACCGTGCCGGTGAAACCCGTAGAGAGCTGCTTGCCAAAGTTGGTATTGTAGCTGGTGATACCCGAAGAGCTGGGCAAGCCGATGGCCAGAAGCAAGGGGTCGGTCGTTTTCCAATAGTAATCCAACGTCATGCTAAAGCGCTCGTCGAACAAGGTTACGTCGAGACCGATGTTGCGGTCGAGCGTGGTCTGCCACTCCAAATTGCGGTTGCCGAGCGTCTGAAGAATAGAACTCATACCGAAATAGTTGTACGACGTGTACAGGTAGCGGAACGTAGTAAGCGAAAGGGCCGAATCGAAGTTCTGGTTACCGGGGTTACCGATAGAGCCGCGAATCTTCAGGTAGTTAATCCAAGGGGCATTATCCTTGATGAAGCTCTCGTTGTGGATGTTCCAGCCCAGACCAAGCGACCAGGTGTTGATGAACTGCTTGTTGGAACCGAACACCGACGAACCGTTGAGGCGGTAGCTCACATCCATAAGATATTTATCAGCAAAAGCATAACCTCCGGTCAGGTAAGCACTCACGGCACGGCTGAGTGACTCTGTATAATTGGGGCTTTCACCTTCAGGATAACCATTGGAAAAAGATGGATAAGTAAAATCACCCGAGGGGAAACCTTCGGCAGAATAGCCCTGCAACGTTGTTTTTTGTTCCGACATGTTGCCACCGACGGCCACATTGATGCGGTGTTTGTCGTTAAGCACGGTTGCATAGATTGCTGTCAGTTCGCCTTCGTACTTTGTGGTTTTGCTGTTTGTGTAGTCATACGAACCTTTGCGAAGGATGTCGGTATCTTCAAATCGCGTGTCATCCGGCGAGTAGAACAACTCCCGCTCGGCAGTGAGGCTTGTCAAACCGAAACGGGCACGCAGTTTCAGTTCATTGGTCGGGTTATACTCTGCAATGAAATAATTGGAGAATTGCATCTGTGTGTTGTCATCCCGACTGTTGAGCGAAGCGTTATAAAGAGGATTGCTAACTTTCGGTTCCAATTCGGTGTTGGCCAGCCAACGTTCCACTTCACCCTCTTCATTATACTTCTTGTAATAAGGACTGGCTCGCGCATAATCGCTGAACGGCACAATCGGATTGGTGTACTTCGTCTGCTGGGCTGTGAACTTGTTGGTGAACTGCAACTTACCCACGCGATAAATCAAGTCGATGTTAGCCCCCAACACATCGCGGTCGGAATCTTTCATGACGCCGGTCACACCGTTATAGTTAAGACCTATGCCAAACATGAATCCGCCTGCACCACCATCTACATAAAGCTGATGACGATGATTGATGCCGGTACGCACCGGTTCGGAGAGCCAATACGTATCCACGCCGCTATTGATATCAGCCAAATGCTTGTTGTACAGGTTTTCTCTTTCGAGCAATCCCGGCGCACCATCATTGTCGTTGTCATACTTCCCTGCCAGGCGCTCAAACTCCAGCTTCTCGCGGGCATTCATCAGGTTGTAGCTGGTCAGGTCGGGCCAGGAGATGTCCATCGAGCCGTTGTAGCTCAGGCGGAGCTGGCCGGGCTGAGGTTTCACGGTTTCTACCACCACAACGCCGTTGGCTGCCTTCGAACCGTAGATGGCCGTCGAGGCGGCATCCTTCAAGATGGTCATGGAGGCAATGCGGTTGATGTCGAGGTTGTAAATGGTCTCCAAAGTGCTCTCGAAGCCGTCGAGAATGAAAAGAGGTTGGTTGGGGTCTTCCGACACCTCGTCGCGCATACCCATGATGCTAGACTTACCACGGATTTCGATGTCCGGCAGGCGGTTGGGGTTGGAACCGAAGATGTCGCTCTCCATCAGGTTAAACGAGGGGTCGAGGCTGCGCAGGCTGGCCAGCGGATTCTGCACGCCCACGGCTTTCAGCTCTTCGCCGCTGAAGCTGGCCGACGAACCGGTAAAAGTGTCCTTGCGCTTGGTGACGATACCGGTGACGACCACTTCGTCGATGGTGGTGCTGCTCTCCAGATTGACAACGTAGTTCTCCGTGCGGTCGAGCAGGACCACTTCCTGCGGCTCCATGCCGACAAAAGAAACGATGATGGCTTTGGTTTTGGAAGGAACGGATAGGGTGAACCGGCCTTCGGCATCGGCCGTGACACCACTCTTGGTGTCTCCCTTTACATAGATGCTGGCACCGGGCAGCGGTTCGCCGTTGGCATCGAGCACCGTGCCGGTGATGGTTCGTTTATTCGGTTGAGGTTGTTGTTGAGCTAGCGGAGACTCAATTTTACCCCCCCGCAGGACTTGCCGCAACTAGCTGTGCAGCAAACAGATAACAGGCAAAGAGCATAGGCCGCTTCAGTGCCCTCCATACTTGTTTGTCCTCTCTCATAGTGAGTTGGTTTAGTTGTGAATAATTTGATTAATTACCGAATCATCTTTGGTTTGAACAGTCAAAGAATATTCTTGATTGCAAATATATGGAAATATTTCTGTAAACGAGCAAAAACGGGGTGTTTTTTACAGCAGTGTGTACTAGGCTGCAACAAACGAAAAAACAGGCTTCCCCGCCCCGCCCGAATCCGTCCATATGTCCGGCCGCAAGCGTCCATATCCCGAGCCGGGAGCGTCCGTATGCACGCCCGGCAGCCCTCATATGTGTGCTCAGGCGGCTGCAAATTCATTCAGAAAAGCACATCGGGCAACGCCGCAGGGGCAGAACAGAGCGCAATAATCCTTTTTCTTAAAAATCTCAAATCAGTACACATTTATGCCCCGCACCTTTAGGTATTTCACAAATCCATGGCTCTTTGTGAGCCATTATCGAAACATCGGCATACATCATAACATAATGTGAGTTCGAAATAAAATCAAAAAATAGCAAGTTGTCCGTCATTGACAAAATTCACGTCAATGGAGGGCTTCTTTTCAAAAAAACAGTATGCCGCGATAGCCGAAAGGAGTTGGCTATAAAGTTATTGAATGAACGATGTCTTGAGTGTTCAATCTGTGCTATGTTCTTCAGTTCGTCATTGACCGTTTCAATCAAGGCTCTTTTTCTGAGCAGAATCTTGTCAGCAACACTCATCAGTGAGTTCCTCATATTATTTTTAACTTTAGTGACAAGCTGTATGCCATTAAGGAAGAGGTTCTCAAATAAAGCCTGACCGATATATCCTTTGTCTGCGCATAGTTTTCCTTTGATGTTTTCCAGAAACTTTCCTTGTTTCAACGGTTCTCGGTCATCCACGTTTCCTGGCGTGAACATGAAATTGAGTATCTCTCCTTTGTCATTGATTATCAGATGTAACTTGAATCCGAAGAACCATCCCATAGAACATTTCCCACGCTCGGCAAGTCCTTTAAATGTCTTATGAATCAGGATTCTTTGGTTACGACATACACGCAAGGGAGTGGAGTCGACGAAACTGATACCGGTACAGGTTCCCAGCAGGACTTTTTTGATGAAGATGGTCAGGGGAAGTAATACTTCCTTCTCCAGTTCCACAAAACGGTTATAGGAAACCTGACGCGGAAAAAGGTGTTTCAGATGTTTGCAGACATACTCCTTGTAGTAATGTTTGAAACAACGGAAACCACCGGAGTGGAACAGGATTAAAATAACCATAATCTCGGCATCACTCATACGGTTGGGTTTATTACGATGCCTGGTCTTCTTGTCCTCAATCATATATTTTTCCTGTTGCAAAGCAAATTCCTTGCAAAAATCATCGGCCATATAATAAATCTCTGTAATTTTAGACTCCGGAAACATAGTGGTAATCGTTTAAATCTTATAATTCAGTACTATAAATTTAATACTTTTATCGCTATGTTCCTAATTATCACTGAAATATATTTATTCTTATTTCGAACTCACGTTATTTTATAAACATTTGTAACAATCGTATCAATAATTCTGCAACATTCAAATCACAGACCAGAGAACCGATTACCGATTTAGAAGAACAAAAGTTTGGTACTGAATGCAATTAAAACTACCTTTGGAATCGCAAAAAAATTTTAAGTCATGAAAAAAACGGTATTTTTCAATTTATTATTTGCCGCCATATACTGCATGAGCAGTCAGGCCACACCTTTAACCTCTACCCCAAAAGTAAAAGAGCATCATTTAAACACACAAAATGAAGATGCTATAAAATCATTCTTTGACAGTTATCTTAACAGACAGACCATTTCTTTTAATATAAACAAGCGTATCAAAAATAAGGATATTGAAAATACCCGTTCTGCCATATGGAAACTATGGAAAGAAGCCAACAAAGACTTTGACGAAGAAAAGCTTCCCGCTATGGGAAAACTCTCAGAAGGCAAGGCTTCAAGATGGATACTTCCAAGTAATCTGGAGCCACATGCCATCATGCCTTTCTATTGGGGTACAAAAGGAGATTCAAAACCGGAAGAGGGTTATCCTTTATTTTTATATCTGCATGGTTCCGGTCCTAAAGACGCTGAATGGAAAACCGGATTGAGTATCTGCCAGCAATTTGACGACTCTCCTTCTGCATATTTCATTCCGCAAATACCTAATATGGGAGAATATTACAGATGGTGGCAGAAGTCCAAACAGTTCGCATGGGAACGGCTGTTACGTCAGGCCTTGATAACAGACAACATCAACCCCAACAGATTATACATTTTCGGAATATCGGAAGGCGGATATGGAAGCCAGAGACTGGCATCCTTCTATGCAGACTATTGGGCAGCAGCCGGACCGATGGCCGGAGGAGAGCCTTTGAAAAATGCTCCTGTAGAGAACTGCGGCAACATTGCTTTCTCACTGCGGACCGGTGCAAAAGATTACGGTTTTTACAGAAACATGCTTACAGCATATGTCAAACAGGCTTTTGACAGTTTACAACAAATATATCCACAACAATACGTTCATAAAATAGAACTTATCCCCAACCGTGGTCACAGTATAGACTACCGGCCGACAACTCCCTGGCTGAAACAATACATACGTAATCCATACCCTAAACACTTCTGTTGGGAAAACTTCGAAATGGACGGTCTTTACAGAAACGGATTTTATAATATTTATGTACAGGAACGTTCAAATGCCGACAACAAAACACGTACTTACTATGAGATGACGATCGAAGGGAATCACATTGATTTAAAAATCAACGAAGTTACCTATCGCACCATACAGACTGATCCACAATGGGGAATAGAACTGAAATTCATCAAAGAGCATCAACCTGCCCAAAAAGGAAAGATAACACTTTATCTTTGTGACGAATTGGTTGATTTGAATAAAGCCGTAACTGTAACCGTAAACGGGAAAAAGTTTTTTAAAGGAAAGATCAAAGCCAATCTTAAAAATATGGTAAACAGTTGCGCTACATTCTTTGATCCGGAAAGAATCTATCCGGCTGCTATCGATATAGATTTGTCAGATATCCAATAAGCTTTAAAAAACAGAAAATCGTTTCATACTCCCACAGATTTTCTATTACTTTGCAGCCTCATTTTTAAAGTAAGAAAACGTGAATCTGATTATTGATATAGGAAACTCTGCCGCCAAACTGGCCGTCTTTCATCGAAACGAAATGATTGACATGGTTTATGATACCAATCATTCATTGGAACATTTGAAAAATATATGCCAACGTTATAATATAGAAAAAGGCATACTTTCAACTGTTATCCACATGAATGATATCATTGAATCACAAATCAGTCATCTGACTTTTCCGCTATTGAAATTAGACTACCGCACACCGTTACCTATCGTCAACCTGTATCGCACTCCGCAGACATTAGGTTCAGACCGAATTGCCGCAGTAGTCGGGGCGAATGCTCATTTCCCGGGAAGGAACATACTCGTTGTAGATGCCGGAACAGCTTTGACCTATGAATTCATTGATAAAGACGGCCAATATCATGGAGGAAACATATCACTGGGAAAATATACACGATTTAAAGCATTAAGCGCATATTGTGACAAATTGCCTATTATTAATCCTGATGGCGACACTCCTGAATTTGGATATAGTACTGAAACAGCTATCCGTAGCGGCGTTATACACGGCATGGAACTTGAAATTGCAGGCTACATTCAACAAATGCAGAAGAAATACCCTGACCTTTTGGTTTTTTTAACTGGAGGGGATGAATTTTCTTTTGATACAAATCTAAAAAATATCATCTTTGCAGATAAATTTTTAGTGCTGAAAGGATTAAACAGAATACTGGAATACAATGATAAATTATAGCAGAACACTATTTGTGCTATTATTCACTATAATAGCAGGAGTTATCACCGCGCAGAATGGAGTAAACTCCCCTTATACACGATATGGTTTCGGATTATTATCTGACCAAAGTACTACAGCCAACCGAGGTATGGGAGGAATCTCATATGGATTACGTAACAAACTGATTAATGTAGGTAACCCCGCTTCGTATTCTGCTGTCGACTCCATTACCTTCTTGTTTGATGCAGGAATAAGTCTTCAAAACGCAAACTTCAACAGCGGTGACGTCAAGATGAATGCAAAGAATTCAAGCCTTGACTATATTGCAATGCAATTCCGTCTATATAAGAAAATCGGTGCTACTATAGGATTGGTACCTTTCTCAAAAATAAACTACAGCTTTAGCGGAGACGGTCAGAAAGTACCAGGAAACGATGAAAGCAGCGACGTTTATTCATACGAAAGCTTCAATGGTAGCGGAGGTTTGCATCAGGTGTTTGCCGGTATCGGAGTTGAACCGTTCAAGAATTTTTCTATCGGTGCCAATTTTGCATACTTATATGGTGACTATACACACACGATAACCAATACTTACAGCAATACATCTGCATGGAGCAATGTCAGAAACTATCAGGCTGATATCAGCACTTACAACATTGATTTGGGTGCACAATATACTTATCGTTTCAAAAAACATGCATTCACAATCGGAGCCGTTTACAGTTTAGGACACAGCATAAACAGCGATGCTTATAAAATACAGCAGATGCAAAGCTCTTCATCGGTAATGCAACAAACCATTGACACCATTGCCAATGCGTTTGAACTGCCACAAAAAATCGGTGTGGGACTTACTTACGTATATGACAACCGTCTGACCGTAGGACTTGATTATACTCTTCAGCAATGGAGCGGCGCAAAATATCCGCACTTCAGCAGCAACAGCAGCAGTGAACAGGATTATGAACAATGGAAATTTAAAGACCTTTCAAGAATTTCATTGGGTGCCGAATATATTCCTAACCCGACTGGACGAAATTTCTTCCAACGTGTTCACTACCGTTTGGGAGCATATTACAGCACTCCATATATACAGGTAAAGAACTCAAACATGCGTGAATTCGGTATAGAAGGTGGTTTTGTGATTCCTATCATAAATCACTATAACAACCGCTCTGTACTCTCTATTACAGCACAATATATTAACGTTGACCCCAAATCAAACAATTTGATAAAAGAGAACTATCTCCGCATCAATATTGGACTGACCTTCAATGAAGACTGGTTCAGAAAATGGTTGGTACAATAATACTTGATTAAATGAAAAAGAGGGCAAGGAAACTTGCCCGAATAACAGAATAACAGAAACTGCCTTCTTGAAATTATAGTTTCAGGTATGAACATGTCGATATTTAAACAACTATTTCTTTTGTGTCTGGCTATGCTTTATGCTATAAATCCGGCAAAAGCACAGCGAGGCATAGAAGACGGTTCGATTTTCGGACATGGAAAAGACAGTATCGACTGCCTGCTGAATATAGGAATGACTAGAGAGCTGGTTAAAAAGAATGATTTCAAAAAAGCGTATCTGCCATGGAAAATGGCATTTTCATCTTGCCCGAAAGCACAAATAAGCCTTTATAATGATGGTGCAAAGATTTTGCACGAGATGCTGAAGACAGAACAGGACTCTCTTAAACGCATTGGTTACCTGAATGAATTAAGCGATTTATACGACAAGAACATTTTATACAAAAAGGAATTAAGCCGATTTCTGACCAACCCGATAAGGGAAGATTTACTGCTGGCCGTAAAGGCATATGACTATCTTCATTATGCTGGAAATGCATTGGATATAAAACAGGCATACAAATATTGCAAAGATGCCGTATGCAAAATGGATAAGAATGACCCGGCATTTTACTTGATGTGCGATTGGATGGTCATCGATTCCATCATGTATAAAAACGATTCAGGTTTCAAGAATGAATTTATAAATGATTTTATAACGGCGGCCTACATAAGCGAAAATGCCCGCAAAAAAGCCCAGACAAGTACACAGTCTTTATGGGAAAACACGTTGTCGCGCATCTATCAAATAGCAAAAGACTGCGGACTGGATTCATACGAAAGTATAGCCGACTGGTATAAAAGAACAAATGAACAGCAACAGCAAGACTATGAAATTCTGAAAGAGACCATAGCCATAATGAAAAAGTTTCACTATGAGAAGCAACCTCTCTTCTCGGAATTAATAGAAAAGGCTGCTGCCAGCAATGATCCGGAATTACTAAATGAATGTGCATGGAGCCATTATAGAAATGGAGAAAAAGAAAAATGCACCACCTTACTGGAGAAAGTGTTCGCACAAAACAACAGTATGATAGAAAAATCAAATCTGGCATACGAAACGGCAAAGATTTTCTATCAGGAAAAAGATCTGCCGTTGGCAAAAAAATATGCCCAACTGGCCATAGAACAGAATGAACATAACGGAGAAGCGTATATTTTACTGGCTCGCATCTATGCGTCACAACCTGACTGGAGCGAGAATCCAATATTAAACAAATGTACTTACTTCCTTATTATAGACAAGCTGCAACAAGCCAAACGAATGGATTTACGTACGGAAAACGAGGCAAACGAATTAATACGAAAATATGTGACTGATACTCCTCAAACCAACGATCTGCTGTTTATGAACATAAAACAGGGAGACCAGATAAATATTGGAGGATGGATCAATGAAAACATCATTATTCAATGAACAGGAAAACTAATACATCACACCGTTTAAATACATTAAGTGTAAGAATAATCAGCATATGCCTTTTTATACAAGGTCTGCTCTTATTTTCATGCTCTAACGACAAGAAGGGCATGGCGCCGGCTGTTACAGATCCAACAGCTGTTCCGACAATGACCTCAACCGGAATATCTACACTTATCTCCGATTCCGGAAAGATACGTTATAAGATTATTTCTGAAAAATGGGATATTTATAGTAATGAAAAAGTCAGCAAATGGGCTTTTGAAAAAGGCGTTTATCTTGAGCGCTATGACAACTTCATGAATATTGAAGCCAAGGTCAAGGCCGATACCGCATATTATTATGACAAAATAAAACTTTGGGACTTAAGAGGACATGTCAATATCCTTAACATGCAGGGCGAGAAGTTCAATACCGAACAGCTATTCTGGGACCAGGCGAAAGAAAAGGTATATTCAGACAAGTTCATACGCATACAGCAAATAGATAAAATACTTACGGGGTACGGTTTCAACTCCAACCAGCAATTTACCGATTACATAATACACAATACGGCCGGAATATTTCCGATAGAAGACACAGCTCCACAGGATACGACGGCTGTTCAACCATAATACTATGGACAATAATTATATTTATATTGCTATCACCATTCTGTTTACAGCATTTTTTTCGGGAATGGAAGTTGCGTTCATTTCCTCAAGTAAAATGCGGATAGAATTAAGCAAAGGAAGCAAAGGACCTATAAAAAACATCCTGGCCATATTCTACAGACATACCAACGAATTTATTTCATCGCTGCTGGTAGGTAATATAATTACACTTGTTATCTATGCACTTCTAATCTCAAAAGTATTAGATAACTATTTATTGTTCAACTACATCACAATTCCGTTTGTCAGGCTTGTCATCGAGATTATACTGGCAAGTACCATCATTTTGTTTCTGGGAGAGTTCATCCCCAAGATAATCATAAAAAGATGCTCATACCGTTTCTTGCAGATATTTGCCGTGCCCATGCTTATACTGTATGCCGTCTTATATCCTCTATCGCGCCTATTCGCACAATTGGCAAAAGGATTGTTATGGATGAGAGGCAAAGAGAGCAATAACCAGTCTATGAACAAGGCTTTTACCAAAATAGATCTGGACAATTTCATACAGTCGGGAGTCAATAACGCCGATAAGGACGAGAAGGTAGAAGATGAAGTCAGGATATTCCAAAATGCCCTGGATTTTTCGACCATAAAAATACGGGATTGTATTGTACCGCGCACGGAAATCAAGGCCATAGAAATAGAAGACTCTCTGGATGAGCTGAAATTGCAATTCATTCAATCAGGACACTCAAAGCTAATTGTATATAAAGAGAATATTGACAATATCACAGGTTATATCCATTCATCCGAAATGTTCAGACATCCGGACAACTGGAAAGCATACATCCAGCAAGTGCCCATTGTGCCCGAAACAATGACAGCCCGCAAGCTAATGGAAATGTTCATGCAGCAGAAAAAGACATTGGCGGTAGTTGTTGATGAATTCGGCGGCACCACGGGTATTGTTTCACTGGAAGATTTGGTAGAAGAGTTGCTTGGCGACATAGAAGACGAACATGATACGACCACATACATAGCCAAACAGTTGAACAGTTCAGAATACATCCTGTCTGCCAGACTGGAGATAGAGAAAGTAAACGAAATGTTTGGACTCGAATTGCCCGAATCAGAAGAGTATTTGACAATTGGCGGACTGATATTATATACATACCAAAGTTTTCCCAAACTGCATGAAACAATCACTATTGGCAAATATCAGTTCAAAATCATAAAAAGAACGACAACAAAAATTGAATTGGTGCGCCTTAAAGTCACTGACTGACATAATTTTTTGTAGAATTAGTGGATATATATTAGCATTTTTTGTATCTTCGTGCGCTAATAAAAAACTTGGGAAATAATAAACAATAAAAATAAATTTAAATGGCAACATTACAGAAAATCAGAAGCAAAGGACCATTGTTGGTCATTGTTATTGGCCTTGCTCTTTTTGCATTCATAGCAGGAGATGCTTGGAAAATTTTTCAGCCGCACCAGAACAATCAGGATGCAGGCGTAGTTGACGGTAAAAAGATATCCGCCTTAGATTTCCAAAACATGGTTGAGGAATATACCAAAGTACAAGAGTTTTTATACGGCCGTCAGGTATCAGACGAAGCTTTGACAAGAATGAGAGATATGGTATGGCAGTCATATGTCAGCTACCAGCTCATCGAAAAAGAAGCTAACAAAATCGGATTGACCGTTACTGACGAGGAAATCCAGAACATGATTAAGGAAGGTACCAATCCGTTATTGAATCAAACTCCGTTTGTTAATCCTCAAACCGGAATGTTTGACAAAGCAATAATGGAAATGTTTGCAAATCAGGGTAACCCTGATCAGGTTTCATTAATCATGTCATTCACAGAAAAGAACCTTAAACAAGCTCTTTTGATAAACAAATATCAGGAACTGATTATGAAATCACTGATTTCAAATCCTGTTTCTGCACAAAATTCGTTCGACGGACGCATCAATGAATCTGAAGTATTGCTGGCTGCACTGCCTTATTCTTCTGTTGCAGACTCTACAGTTACCATTACAAGCTCTGAAATAAAAGACTTATATAACAAAAACAAAGAGCAGTACAGAAATCTGGTAGAAACTCGTGATATACAATATATCGATTACGTAGTAACTCCAAGCGAGGCAGACCGTAAGACTACTCAAGATGAAGTAACCGAAAGCAGCATTGAACTGGATCAGGCAACAGATGACTATGCAGCCATCGTTCGTTCTTCAGGTTCAACCTTGCAATATGTAGACATACCTATGACAAAGAATGCTTTCCCTAATGACATTGCATCAAGACTTGATTCAATCAACGTAGGTGAAGTATACGGACCGTTCTACAGCCAAGCTGATGATTCATATAACGCATTCAAATTGTTGAGCAAACAAAGCGCTCCCGACTCAATCCAATTCCGCCAGATACAGGTAATTGCCGCTACTCCGGATGCAACCAAGAAATTGGCAGACAGCATTACCACCGCTTTGAAAAACGGAGCTGACTTTGCTGAAATAGCAAAGAAATACAACCAGAACGGAGAGGCTCAATGGATAAGCTCAAACATGTACGAAGGACAGCAGGTAGATATGAACAGCACCAAAATCATTAATGCTTTAAATACTACAGGCGTTAAAGAAGTAGCAAACATTGATATGGGACAAGGCAACATTGTAATGCAAGTTGTAGACCGTAAAGCTATGACCAATAAATATAAGGTAGCTGTCGTAAAAAGACCGGTAGAATTCAGCAAGGAAACTTACAATGCAGCATACAATAAAATCAGCCAGTTCTTAGCTGCTAACTCAGACTATGACAAATTGACCAAGAATGCCGAAGATAACGGATTCCGTCTTCTTGCACGTGAAGGATTCAGAAGCGACGAGCATCTGGTTGGAGGAGTTCCCGGAACACGTGATGCTCTTAAATGGGTATTTGACGCAGATCCTAAGTCTGTTTCTCCGCTGTATGACTGCGGTAACGGTTCACACCTTATGATTGTTGCTCTCAACAGCATCAACCCGAAAGGATATACACCGGTTGAGAAAGTTCAAGAGCGTCTGAAAGCTGAAATCATGCGCGACAAGAAAGCTGAAATCCTGACTAAACAATTTGAGGCTGCAAAGACATTTGACGAGGCTAAAGCAATCGCCAACGTTGTTACCGACTCTATTAAGCACGTTACTTTCTCTGCTCCTACATTTGTTTCTATCACACGCAGCAACGAACCTGTAGTTGGTGCAATGGCTGCCAAGACAGAAGTAAACCAATTGAGCAAGCCGTTTAAAGGCAATAGCGGAGTATACGTATTACAACCATACAGCAAAACCAAATTGGATGAGAAATTCGATGATAAAGCAGAAGAAGCTACTCTCTCTAACATGAGTTTACGTATAGCCAGCAGCTTTATGAATGACTTATATTTAAAAGCTGAAGTAACCGACTTACGTTATTTATTCTTCTAAAATTCGACATTTAAGAGGATTCTTTAATCAACATAAAGCAGAGCCTTAAGAAATTAAGTGCTCTGCTTTTTTTATGCACAGCAGACATATTCCCACAAATTATCGTACTCATCTTTGCATGTACGGATGCAAACTTGTGCATCGGGCAGTGCAGAGTCATGCACCGGAGGGTGCAAAGTTGTGCATCGGGCGATGCACTAAATAAAGTCTTTTCCTGATTCTACTAGACGCTTTTTTATTTTATAACCTATATCAGTAGACAGCTTTCAAAATCACTTCTACACAGCCTTATGCCTTGACAAACACTGTCAAATATAGGTTCTAGTCTTCGATACGGTATCGGGAGAAGTTGCGTTTTAACGCTACATGGTTCAGAATAACTAGTTCCCCTATAGCAATAAGCTTCCAAGAAATCAAAATATAAATATGTTCCTCTATCTTCTTAAGTACTAATAAACAAAAAGAGGCTGTCTCAAAATAGAATTGCAAAAGTAAAAATCTTATAGATTGAAACTTAGAAGTAAAAAAACTCCTGATTTAGCCCTTGTTTATTGCAATTATAGGACTAAAAGCAGGAGATTTTTATGTTGTAGCTTATAGATTGTAAGTAAGCTTATCTCTATTTTTTATTTTGAGACAGCCTCTTCAATATAGTCAAATACAGGTTCTAAATCTTAAGCATCAACTTCCGGAGTAATAAGCTTGTAACCCTTTCCGTGTATATTGATAATTTCAATTGAATCATCTTCTTTCAAGTGTTTACGAAGCTTGGTAATATATACGTCCATGCTTCTTGCATTGAAGTAATTATCATCAATCCAGATGGTCTTCAAAGCAAAATCACGTTGCAGGATTTCATTTGCATGCGCACACAGCAATCCCAAAAGCTCAGACTCCTTGGTAGTAAGCTTAGTCTGTTTGCCATCGATAGAAAGGATTTGCTTTTGTGTATCGAAAGTAAAACGACCGATCTTATAAATGCTGCTTTCCTTGTTTTTCTTGCCACGTACACGACGCAAGATTGCTTCTATACGAAAGACTAACTCTTCCATACTGAACGGCTTGGTAATGTAATCATCAGCTCCAATCTTAAATCCTTCCAGGATATCTTCTTTCAAAGTTTTAGCCGTAAGGAATATAATAGGAATTTCAGCATTTGCCGTACGAATCTCCTGAGCCAAAGTAAAACCGTCTTTCTTAGGCATCATGACATCAAGTACACATAAGTCAAACTTTGTCTTCAAGAAAGCTTTATAACCTGCTTCACCATCAGGACACAATTCTGCAGAATAACCTTTTGCCTGCAAATATTCTCTCAATAACATGCCAAGATTCTCATCATCCTCGCATAATAGAATCGTCAATTTTTCGTCCATATAAAATTAGTCTTTTAATAAAGGTAATACAATTATAAATTTAGTCCCGGCTCCAAGTTCACTTTCGGCACGAATAGTACCCTTGTGGTCTTGAATTATCTTTTTTACATAGGCCAATCCCAATCCAAACCCTTTTACATCATGCAGATTGCCCGTATGTACCCGATAAAACTTTTCAAAAATCTTCTTCAGATTTTCTTTCTTTATACCAATACCGTTATCTTCTACAGATATACACAATTTACCGTTTTCATTCCATGTACGGACATTTAACAGCAAATCTTCTTCCGGTCTCTTATATTTCACGGCATTGTCCATCAAATTGAAGATTACATTGGTAAAATGCATCTCATCAACAAAAATCATAGGATCCAAAGCAGACAGATCGGAGGTTATCCTTCCGTTATACTTTTCAACCTTCAACGCAAAGGTATTTATGACTCCTGCTATCAATTCATTTGCATTTACCTCCTTCATCTTTAAGGTTGCTTTTTGTCTTTCAAACATAGACATCTGCAAAACCTTTTCTACCTGGAAACGCAAACGCTTGGTCTCATCATTTATAACTCCTGATATATGTTGAAACATCTGCGGCGATTTACCGACTGCCGGATCTTTCAACATCTGAGCAGCCAACGATATGGTAGATATTGGAGTCTTAAACTCGTGAGTCATATTGTTGATAAAGTCGTTCTTTATCTCTGTCAGTTTCTTCTGACGGAATATCTGATATATTGTGAATATGAATGTTACCAGCAATACAAAAGTAAAAATCAAAGCTGGAATCATAAACTTCACAGAACTGAATATATAGTCATCCCATGTCGGAAAATGAATCTGCACCCACCCTCTTTTTGCCGGAGGATCATTCTGGAAAAGTACCTGTGGAATCGTATGTTCAGAACCTTTCTCTTCGTAATCAGGACAGCGGTATATTTCTCTGCCGTCATTGGTCTGAACCGTAAAATGATATGGTATATCAATTCCATTGCTTGCCAGTTCTGATTTGATATATTGGTCGAGTGTCTTGAAATTCACACGCTTCTCTAAAGGTTTCTCGCTTGCTTTATATAAAAGCTTTAAAGCCACGTCATTTACTAAATCTCTTTTATGCTTGTATCTGCCATACAAATCTTTTGCCAGCGATTTATTCACTTCTGTTAATGGCTTTGAACCGTAAAAGCCTGAAAAAACATTACTACCAATCTGGATTTTTACAGAAAAACCGTTTCCGGTACGTACCATCTGCTGATGTACTTGAAGTACTCCTCCTACGGAATCATTGCTAACTATATCCAGGTCGCTTGCATAATTCTTGTTGCCCAAAGAATTATTATCCAAATTCTTCTGCAAATACATAGCAGCTTCGGCCAATTCCAACGAATTGGCTGCGTTTGAAAGACTTCGTTTGACAGAATCATCAAACTGTTCCATACGCATCTTTATCATCTCTTCTATATATTTTACTTGCAAATAAAGCAAGCTAACAAAAGAGATGCCCATTATAATACCTAATATCCAAATAGTTGACTTTTTCATGTGGACAAATTTAACAAGGTTAAAACCACAATAGTCATTGATTAACAAGTTTTACACAGCAATTCTCTTATATTAACCGAAAAGCACTATTTAGTTTATAATTCAACAACTAAAAGCCTTATAAGAATAGGCTTATATGCAAAAATAACAAAATTTTAAGTATAAACAAACATTTAATGACATATATTTAATGATGGTTAATAAAAAAGGTCGTTTTAGTTAATCTAAACGACCTTTTTTATATTGTTAAAATTTAGATTTTTAATCTTCCTTTTCTTGATTTGCTTCAAATTCTTTCATCAGTTTCTCTTGAACATCCGACGGAACCAATTCGTAGCTAGCAAACTTCATTATAAATGAAGCACGTCCTCCAGTCAAAGAGCTCAGAGCTGTTGAATATGTTGACATTTCTTTTAAAGGAACCTTAGCAACCAGTTTCTCATAACCGTTTTCACTACTCATACCCATAATCATCGCACGTCTGCCCTGAAGGTCTCCCATTACATCACCCATCTTATCACTGGGGACAAAAACTTCAACATCATATATTGGTTCAAGAATCTTCGGACCGGCATTCTTAAATGCAGCACTGAATGCATTGCGACCTGCAAGCATAAACGAAACTTCATTTGAATCTACAGGATGCATCTTTCCGTCATATACGATTACACGTACATCTCTGGCGTATGATCCTGTCAAAGGTCCTTGCTCCATACGGCTCATAATACCTTTCAAGATAGCAGGCATAAAACGAGTATCGATAGAGCCACCTACGGTACTGTTAATAAATACCAACTTACCGCCCCACTCCAGATCTACGACTTCCTGGCTCTTTACTGTTACCTTATATTCCTGTCCGTTAAACTTATAAGTTTCCGGCAATGGCATACCATCGTAATACGGTTCAACAATCAGATGCACTTCACCAAATTGTCCGGCACCACCCGACTGTTTCTTATGACGATAATCTGCACGGGCAGCCTTTGTAATGGTTTCACGATATGGAATCTTCGGTTCTTCGAAGTTAATGAAAATCTTCTCATTATTTTCCAAACGCCATTTCAATGTACGCAAATGGAATTCTCCCTGACCATGAACGATAATCTGTTTCAGTTCTTTTGACTGCTCAACAACCCATGTCGGATCTTCTTCATGCATACGATAAAGAACACTCATCATCTTCTCGGTATCAGCCTCATTAACAGGTTTGATGGCACGTGAATATTTAGAATTCGGATATTTAATAAAGTTAAATCTATTCTGACAGTCTTTGCCGTTCAGCGTATTTCCTGTACGAACATCTTTCAATTTAACGGTACAACCTATATCACCGGCACAAAGTTCACTCACTTTAATACGGTTGGCTCCAGCACAAACGAACAATTGTGCCATTCTTTCTTTAGAACCTCTGTCTGCATTGGTCAAATCGTCACCTTCATGCACTGTTCCGCTCATAACCTTGAAATACTGAACGTCACCAATATGAGGTTCTACAGCAGTTTTGAAGAAGAACAAAGATGTCGGACCATTAGAATCAGGAACAACCACTTCACCACGAGTATTATGTACTTTAGGCATTTCTGATACGAACGGAACTACATTTCCCAAGAATTCCATCAAACGGCGAACTCCCATATCCTTACCGGCGCATACACAGAATACCGGGAACATACCTCTTGATACCAATCCTTTACGGATACCTTCACGCATTTCATCTTCTGACAAAGAATCTTGTTCAAAGAATTTTTCCATCAAGCTTTCATCATGCTCAGCTGCAGCCTCAACCAAAGTTTTATGCCATTCTGTAGCTTTCTCCAATTCTTCAGCCGGAATATCCTCGATTGTAGGAGCACCACCATCCGGTCCCCATGAATATTTCTTCATCAAAAGAACGTCAATCAATGCATGGAAATTAGGACCTGTCTCCAACGGGTATTGAACAGGAACAACCTTCGAGCCATAAATACTCTTCAATTGCTCCAACACGTTATCATAATCACATTTTTCATTATCCAATTGGTTTACAAGGAAGATAACAGGTTTTCCTAATTTTTCTGTATAACGGAAATGATTTTGAGTTCCAACTTCCGGACCATATTGACCATTCAACAACAAAATTGCCGTATCAGTAACATTCAAAGCTGTCATTGCTGCTCCAACAAAGTCGTCACTACCCGGACAGTCTATAATATTCAGTTTCTTACCGTTCCATTCCACATGAAAGACTGTAGAAAATACAGAATATCCATATTCTTGTTCTACTGGGAAATAATCACTTACTGTATTTTTTGCTGTAATTCTACCACGACGTTTTATAACTCCACTCTCATAAAGCAAGGCTTCAGTGAGAGTGGTTTTACCGGCTCCATCATTACCTAAGAGGGCAATGTTTTTAATTTCATTAGTCTGATATACTTTCATGATATCTACGTATTTAAAGTTAATGAATAAAGAGATAAAACTCTTTTTACTTTTAATGACACGCAAATTAGGTAATATTATTAACAACACCAACTATATTTAAGTGTTACTAAACTATGTTTTTAGGCACTAAAAACCATATAAACACAAAAAAAGGGAAGATTATCTTATAAAAAATAATCTTCCCTTTTATGAACAGAAATCAATCATTATCCTAATTACCTATTTATAATACATTATTTTACAAGCCTTACAGGCTAAACTCTTCTCCATATATATCATTTTGTCTCTCCCCTTTATTCTCTTTCCATTTTTCTCCCGTCTACTTCACTTATATATAATAAAAGAGGGAATGCTCACGCTTGACTACCCTCTTTATAGAAAAACAACCCTAAAACTAATTTTTACCTATTAAAAACAAAGAATTTGGTATCAAACTATCATATCTGTTCATTATTTCATTCTTCCCTTTCTACACATGCAAAGATAGGGGCTTTAAACAGACACGACTAATACAATCTTATCCAAAGCTAATACTATTTTAGGGACTGTCGTAAAAAGAATAAAACTTTATAACGAATTGATTGCCAATGTAAT
>OBKR01001190.1_pt1 | contig 23709 bp, 24 predicted proteins | sample 1518991 | NCBI WGS metagenome assembly OBKR01 (sample SAMEA2452117, study PRJEB22498) | human gut metagenome | biome: human feces; feature: human gut; material: feces | place: Australia | collected 2012
GGACAGTCTGCCGATTGACTCATAATGACGGAATTAAACGACAGTCCCTAATTACTCTATTGCATTTACAAAAATAATGAAGATTTTACAGCAACAAAGTTGAAAACATGATTTTATTTCAAATAGATATAAAAAAAGGACCATTCATCTGAATGATCCTTTTTCCATATTTTAGTTTATCAATTATTCGCCTTCTTGTTCTTTTTCAGAATTTTCCTCAAAATCAGTAATACCGGCATTAATCAGAATATTATACCACTGGATAAGTTTCTTTATATCACTGGCATATACTCTGTCACGATCAAAGTTAGGCAATACCTGAGCAAAGAATTCCTGTAATTCAGCTGTACTTGCTTTCTTGTAATCAAATGCTACGACTGCTCCATTTTCTTTTGCTTTCAAAGAAGCCAATACTTGAGTCAAAGGAACATCGTCATCATCTGTATACATTGAAATATCACTTAATGAAGTAACTTTGTCACTAGCATAAACCGGCATACGCTTTTTAGTTGAATCCAAAGCTTCAACAATCAACATATTTCTTCCTTGAGACAATAAACGATATAATCCAGGCTTTCCGGCAATAGATAAAATAGTTCTCAACATAATTAATTTTATTTCTTTATACCACTAATAAATTTAATATTTTGGCAACCAACCAAAATTGAATAACAAAGATACAATGTGAAGAAACAACATACAACGTTATCTCAAAAAAAATAGCGGGAAATACCGGAGATTCTTAATTTCTGGAAATTTCTACAGTATGAATTATCTCCAGAATCTGAGGAATCAACAAATGTTCATCATCGTTAGAAACAATAAATTGCGCTTTGTCATATAAAAGCTGTTCATCCATCTGATGCTTTATTCTGGCACGAATCTGTTTTTCCTCGGCATTATCACGTAGCATCGCCCGTTTTACACGAAGTTCCAAAGGAGCAGATACAAGAATGGTCTTATCAACCAATACATCAAATCCCGATTCATATAAAATGGCACACTCTACAGCTACAAACTGCCGCTTATCTGTAAACTGATTTGCCCATCGTACAAAATCCTGTTTTACCACAGGGTGAATGATGTTATTGACTTTCTGCATATGTTCGGGAAAGCCGAAAATATAATTCGCCAGCATGACCTTATCCAGAGAACCATCCGGTCTGTAGATATCCTTTCCTACCAGACTAGTCAGTCCGTTGCGAATATCTTCATTCTCAACAACCAGTCTTTTCGACTCATCATCAGTCTGATACACAGGAATGTTCATTACTGACAATATATGAGATACTACCGATTTTCCGCTACCGATTCCACCGGTAATTCCAAGTTTAATCATTCTATATTACTCACTTGTTCTATAATAAAATCAATATCTTTAGGCTCTATCCGGATATAAGCAGCTTCTTTGGGAGCCGATTTCAATTTTACATGATATTTATCGGTACATTTCAAAAGTTCATCGTATGAAACGGTTATCAGAAAATCATCAGCAGTTATCTGATTAAACTTTGAGACTCCTATTCTAAAAATAACAGAGACTTTTGAAGGAAATGTCTTAAGTGTTTTATCTGCAGGAAAATTAATGGCATGTATTGGTACCTCAACCTTTTTTTCGGTATACATATCCGTGCATAAGGTTATATCGACCACATCAGGCACCAGTTTTACTCCTTTTATTTCCTGCAATGCCACCTGTTTGCGTATTGTATCGGACAAATTTGTATAAGAAATCTTCTGAGTATATACGCTTTTTATGGTATCCAACAGGTTTTTAGGAGCATAAATCAAAACAGAATCCGGTTTAATCCGCGCCTCGGACAGATAATACAACTTCTCTGTTGTTATATTTTTCTGTAATGTCACAGGAACTTTTTTAGCCTCACCGTAAGTATAAATAATATCAAAAGCTCCGGGCTTGACAGAAGTTATCTGTGAAGTAACCATCAATTGAGAAGCAATCAACTTCTGATAAGAAGAGGATTCTATCCGATTCATACCTTTCTCATTTTCCAGTTCCTTGAAATTGATTGTTATAGGATAAAAAGTGCGAGCCAGCATATAATTGAGCAAAACCGTACCTTTGTCTTTCACTACCACCTGTATATTCTCAGGAGGAGGCAGTGTCATAACAACATTTGCAGGAACATTCTCCAGACGGAGTGGTATGGCCAGTTCCGCTTCGTATGAATCGTTTAATTTTTGAAGTAGCCAAAAGAAAGAAGCAATGAAAAGGAAAAATAAAAAAATCAGAAACTCCTTGCATTTTGGAGAAAGCAAGAAGTTTCTGACAGAACGTAACGTCCTTAGAATAAATATCTTTATATTCCTTTTTCCGGACATTGCCTTATTCTATTTTGAATCATTTTGCGTTGTTCTGAGTTGCAGCAACATCAGCAAAAATGGAATTGCGATCAATTCTGATTTTTACAGTTGGAGCAATCTCCAATACAACTACATTGTCTTCCAGTTCTTTAATTTTACCATAAATTCCTCCTGCAGTAACAACAGACTGTCCTACTTCCAGATTTTTGCGGAAATTCATTATTTCTTTTTGCTTTTTGTTCTGCGGACGAATCATAAAGAAATACATAATGGCAAAAATAGCAATCATCATAATGATGAATGACAGACTACTGCCACCTGCCTGTAATAATACGGTCATCAAGTTCATAATTTTTTACTTTATGCGTTTTTGTTATTTATTAAATAATTAGCTGAACAAATATATATCAATTTTTTGTCAACTTATTATCTTTTTTCAATTGATTAACAATTGAGTCTAACATTCCATTTATAAATGCAGGACTTTTAGGCGTACTGTATATTTTTGCCAATTCTACATATTCATTCAATGATACGCTTACCGGAATATTGGGGAAACTCAGAATCTCGGCAATGGCAATCTGCATAATTACCTGATCCATAAAAGCGATTCTATCAAGATTCCAGTTTTTCGTATTCTCCATCATCAAGTGACGATAATAATCAGCATTCAGAATTGTTCTACGGAAAAGACGACGTGCGTATTCCTGATCTTCTTCATCCTTAAATTCCGGCAGCAACTCTTGTTTGGCTCCTTTCTTTATATCAAAACGCTTGATTGTTTTCAGAACAAAAGTATCAACTATTTCCTTGTCATCATTCCAATATAAACTTTGCTCTTCCAATGCAGAGTCCAAATCCGGATTATTATATATCAGATTCTTATATATTTTTCTCCACAGCTCGCGGTCTTCCGTATAAGAACGGTATTCATTGGCCATGTATTCCTGGTAATAATCCGAAGCTATAATCTTTTCATATAAAGCTCTGACTAAATCATCTTCATTATCCCATGTTTTCTTCTGGTTCTCCACAAAATACAAAAGCTGTTCGTTTTCTTCCAGCTGAAGAATAAATCTGTTTTCCACAAACTTCATATTGGGATTCAGTTCTTCGGGCGAAGGCTTCATCTTGTTCTTCCCGGCCAATATACGTTTTTCGGCATATTTTGTTATTGCGACCATCAGAAGCAATAAATAATTGTATAAATCATATGCTTTACTTAGACTAAAAAACAATTCTTTTTCCGCAGTATCTAAGTTTTTACCACCATTCTGATAATACGCGTAAACAATCTGCACAATTTTCAAACGAATAAGAGCTCTGTTAATCATAACTTTATAATATTTCAGCGTTAGAGGCTGCAAAAATACATAAAATTATTCATCCAATATAATTTAAATATTAAATTTTATCATGAAACAATACAACATTCCTGACAGGCATACAAAAATCACATTTCCTATACATATATAAAAAAGCATATATAGATTATATTTTTGGACTTTTATTTTGCCAATAGCAAAAAAATAGTCAATTTTGGGCAAAGTTTTTATACAAGTAATTATTATGGAAGAGTTAAAAAAGAAAAGTGCTGTTGAGACAGACAAAGAAATCGTGTTTTCCAAAGCAATAAAGGCCGGAAAACGTATATATTATTTAGATGTAAAGAAGAATCGTAAGGATGAAATGTTTTTGGCTATTACTGAAAGCAAAAAAATCGTATCCGGTGAGGGCGATGATTCACAAGTAAGTTTTGAAAAGCATAAAATATTCCTATACAAAGAAGATTTTGAAAAATTCATCAATGGCTTAAACGAAGCCGTAAATTACATCGTTCAGGAACAAGGTCCCATTGAATCAAAGCACGGCAATGAAACCGAGAACGGAGAAAATGCCAATGAAATAAAAATTGATATCGATTTTTAATCCTGCCGTTTTTGATAGTTCAAAAGAATATTGTAATTTTGCACCGCTTTTGAAACATCGTGTGATGGTGAGTTAAGCACAATCAACTTAATTTAGAGTAACACAAAATTTTTAAAACATGAAAAGTATTGACATTAAAGGTACTGCCAGAAAAGATACTGGAAAGAAAGGTACTCGTGAAGTTCGCAATGCAGGTTCTGTACCTTGCAACTTGTATGGTTCTAAAAAAGATGAAAAAGGTAACGTTATTGCAACTCCGTTTTCAGTAACCAATGAAGGTTTACGTAACCTTATTTACACTCCGCATATCTACACTGTAAACTTGGATATCGACGGACAGGTTTGTAAAGCTATCATGAAGGAAATCCAATTCCACCCGGTTAAAGATAACGTTCTTCACGTTGACTTCTATCAAATTGAAGAAAACCAACCTATCGTTATGGAAGTTCCTGTTCAACTTGAAGGTTTGGCTGAGGGTGTACGTGCCGGTGGTAAATTACAACTTCAGGTTCGTAAGCTGAAAGTTAAAGCTACTTATGACAAGATCCCTGAAAGACTGGTTGTTAATGTAAGCAACATCGGATTGGGTAAAACTATCAAAGTTGGTGAGTTAGCTTTCGAAGGATTGGAAATCTTAAATGCAAAAGAAACTGTTGTATGTGCAGTTAAATTGACTCGTGCTGCAATGGGTGCTGCTGCAAAGAATAACTAAAATTGAATCTTATTTCCTATAAATGAAATATTTGATTGTAGGATTGGGAAATATTGGAGAAGAATACCAAAATACCCGTCATAATATAGGATTTAATATATTGGATGCCTTAGCCAAGGCATCCAATATTGTTTTTAAAGATGGCCGATATGGAGCTACTGCCAATATGTCTTTAAAAGGCAGGCAGCTTATATTACTTAAGCCTTCTACCTACATGAACCTGAGTGGAAATGCCGTACGTTACTGGATGCAACAGGAAAAAATTCCTTTGGAAAACGTACTGATTGTTGTTGACGACCTGTCCTTACCATTCGGAGCATTGCGTCTGAAACCCAAAGGCAGTGCTGCCGGACACAACGGTCTCAAACATATTGCAGCCACATTGGGAACCGAGAATTATGCACGCTTACGCTTCGGCATAGGTAATGATTTTCCCAAAGGAGCCCAAATAGATTTTGTACTCGGGCACTTTACAGAAGAAGATATGAAGACTATGGACGAGCGCGTAAATATGGCATGCGAAATCATTAAAAGTTTCTGCCTGGCAGGAATAAGTATAACCATGAATCAGTTCAACAAGAAATGAGTGAAGCCAGAATAGACAAATGGTTATGGGCAGTACGTATATTCAAGACACGTACAATTGCAGCAGAAGCCTGTAAAAAAGGTAGAATTTCTATCAATGGTACACAAGTAAAGCCTTCACGAATGATTAAACCGGGAGAAGTCATTCAGGTAAAAAAACCACCCATCACATATTCTTTCAAAGTTTTACAGACAATAGAAAAAAGAGTCGGAGCCAAACTTGTTCAGGAAATGCTTGAGAATGTTACTACACCCGACCAGTACGAATTACTTGAAATGAATAAGATCAGTGGATTTGTTGATAGAGCCAGAGGTACCGGACGTCCTACCAAAAAGGAACGCCGGAGTCTGGACAAGTTCAATACTCCCGAATATCTGGATGATTTGGATTTTGAATTTGATTTCGATGATGACGAAGAAGATTCTGAAGAGTAGTTTTATTATCAATCACTAAACCATTCTTCTACAAAGAAGATTCTACTTTGCTCGTAAACCTTTATTTCATTAGAAAAAGCACGTGTGCTTTTTAAAAAAGGACACATGCTTTCAAGCAAAAGGACGTGTACTTTCAAGGAAAAGCACACGTCCTTTTTTTATAAAAACAAATACATGAAATTCAGATTATTCCCATTATCCTTAAAATGGTAGGAGTAAGAAGGGCGGTAAACAATCCGTTCAAGGTTAATCCTAAACTCGCAAAAGCACCATATTTCCGTCCACGCTCCATTGCGGTTGACGTACCTACCGCATGACTGGCCGTTCCCATTGAAAGTCCCTGCGCTATCGGACTTCCTACATGACCAAGGCTCAATACCTTAAATCCGAATACAGCACCAAACAATCCCACACAGACAACAACGGCCGCAGTTAAAGAAGGAATTCCTCCAACCGTTTTTGTAACTTCCATTGCAATCGGAGTTGTTACAGACTTTGCAGCCAATGAAGTAATAATGGCAGGCGATGCTCCCAACCATTTTGCGGTAAGAACTACCGAAACGATTCCCACCAGACATCCCACAAGCTGTGACATAATAATAGGAAGCAACTGTTTTTTTATAGCCTCCAACTGAAGATATAACGGTACTCCCAACGCAACAACAGCCGGCTTGAGCCAGAACTCTATCAAATGTCCGCTTCTGTTATAGGTTTCATAGCTGATATCGTTCAGTTTCAGAAAAACTATAAGCATCGCTATTGTGAGGAGGATAGGATTCAAAACTACCCATCCCGTTTTTTTCTGGATATATTTCGATATAAAGAAAAGGCCAAAGGTCAAAGCCAAAAGGAAAAAATCATTGCTCAGAAAGTCCATTGTCTTTATTTTTAGATTGTTTGTTGTTTGAAGTGTTCTTTGTAAAATGTATATGACGACGTATATATTGATGCACCCATCCTGTACATACCAATACTAATATGGTACTGATTACAGTTGATACGACAATCGGAATAAATTCAGCTTTTATTATATCAAAATAAAGCATCAGTGCCACCCCTGGCGGTACAAAGAAAAATCCCAGATTTGCTACAAGGAAATCACTCATACCCTGCACCCATTGCAGTTTTATCCACTTCATTTTCAGGAATAATGTCAAAAGTAACATTCCAATAATGCTGGACGGGATCTTGATGCCTGTAAGATATATAATCAGCTCTCCCAAAGCCAGACAACCAAACAAAATAAAACATTGACGTATCATATTCTTGTTAATTTTTTCTCTTTAAAGATTTTACGTTCATATCGACAACTGTATACCGCTAACATTAAAAAACCTGTAAAGGTAAAAAATGCTCCAATCAGCGACGGATATTCATACCCCATTCCAGCAGCCAGCGGAAGTCCTCCACAGTATGCTCCCAAAGCATTTCCCAAATTAAAAGCTATCTGAACACAAGCAGCTCCCATCATTTCTCCTCCCGGAGCATTCTTTAACAAAAGAAGCTGTTGAGGTGAAGACAATGCAAACAATCCTGTCGTACAAACACACATCAACACGGCTGCAAGATAAGTATGTGAAGAAAAGAAAAATATAGATAACAATGCAACGGAAATAATGCACTGAGTTGTTGCTGCCACTATTCCGGCTCCAAACTTATCAGAAAAATGCCCTCCGATCAGATTACCTATACACATGCCGGCACCAGCCAATACCATTAACAAAGACATGGCCGAAGGCATAAAGCCGGCAACTTCTGTCAGCAATGGAGTAATATAACTATACCAGCTGAACACACCACCATTTCCAAACATTGTTGCCAGAATCAGCAGCCACGGTGCCAGATTTTTCAGAAAAGCAAACTGTCCTTTCAAACCCGTATTGGGCAATGGAGCCATATAAGGTACCCATCGGTAAATACTATAAAATATATAGCCTCCCCAAAGTCCTGTAATCAGAAAGATTATACGCCAGGAAAATGTATGACTTAAAAACGTACCGAAAGGAACACCTATCAGGTTGGCAAAAGTCATTCCCGCAACCATAATGGCAATGGCCTGGGCACTTTTTCCTTTATCGGCCAAACGGTCTGCTATAATCGAACCGACTCCAAAATATGCTCCGTGAGGAAGTCCTGATATAAAACGCATGATAAGCATCACTTCAAATGAAGGAGCAACAGAAGCCATAAGATTACCCACGATAAACAGCAACATAAGTCCCAACAATATTTGCTTCAACGGACGCGTACGGGCAACTACTACTGTCAAAGGCGCTCCTACACATACTCCCAAAGCATAAGCTGATATAAGATGACCGGCTACAGGAAGAGAAATACCAAGATCGGAAGCAACATCCGGAAGAATACTCATCATCACAAACTCTGCTATGCCCAATCCTAATGTACCGAACGAAAGAGCCAACAAACTTTTTTTCATAAAAACACTAATACCTTAAATAAATTATCACGGAAACATACAAATTCTTTACTATTAGTTTCTGTTTCCTGAAAAGAACGCGCAAAGATACTACCTTTATTTTTTTCAGGGAAGAAAAAAATATCGTTTCACATAAACTAATTCTTTTTTTGACGCACATCAAGAATTTCCTCCGGACAAAACAAGACTGTAATATTACAACATAACAAGGATTAAAACATACTCATATCATTTTGTATAAGCAATGTAATATAAATGTAACCATATATTCAGTTTAAATTCAGTTTTAAGTATGAATTTTGCGCCATGAAATTTTAATCAATGATACAAAATGAATAAAACTAAAAGATTATTGGCTTTATTAAGCCTGATGCTTATTGTAACAGTAAGCTTCTCACAAAATGCTGACAGCTGGAAAAATCTGGGTAAAACTGTAAACTTCTATCTGGCAAACGATTTAGGACGCAACGGATACTACGATCAGAAACCAATAGCAGAACTAATGGGTCAGATGGCTGAAACCGTTGATATAGAATGTGTGGTAGCAGCAGGAGACGTACATCATTTTGAAGGAGTAAGAAGCGTAAACGACCCTTTGTGGATGACAAACTATGAACTGATTTACAGCCATCCGGAACTGATGATTCCATGGTATCCGATATTGGGCAATCATGAATATAGAGGAAACTCACAAGCCGTTCTTGATTATGGCAAAGTAAGCGCACGATGGGATATAGAAGACCGCTACTATACCAAAGTAATAGAAGACGATGATGTAACGGTACGCCTGGTAATGGTTGATACAGCACCGATGATAGACAAATATCGTGAGGATACAGAAAAATATCCGGATGCCTGCAAACAAGACTTGAATAAACAACTTGCATGGATAGATTCCGTATTGACCAATGCAAAAGAAGATTGGGTATTAGTTGTAGGACATCATCCCATCTATGCAGAAACCTCAAAAAGTAACTCTGAGCGCGCTGACCTTCAAAAAAGACTGGATTCAATACTTCGCAAGCACAACAATGTTGCCATGTACTTATGCGGACACATCCACAACTTCCAGCATATCCGCGTAAAAGGAAGCAACATAGATTATGTTGTCAACTCTTCCGGTTCATTGAGTCGTGACGTAAAACCTATTGAAGGCACCAAGTTTTGCAGCGGAGAGGAAGGTTTTTCTCTAATCACTGCCGACAAAAAGGAGATAGACTTGCACATGATCAATAAAGAAGGAAAAGTAATTTACACCGTAAAACGAACCAAATAACCAAACTGAATATTCGGTAAATACCCAAGGCTCATTATAAATGATTCATGTTTATAATGGGCCTTTTTAATATCTGTAACTCTGTAGAACTCTTACCACACAAAAGTATTCAAAAATAATAATTTTCTTTAAGATTTATTTTATAGTATCATCAATTTAAGTATATTTGCAAATTATAGTAAATACAGGCAAAAGCCAAACATCCGGTTTTATGATAAAAAAGGCACGAACAAGAATAACCATAACGTTCTTTATAATATTATGTTGCATCTTTACAGGATTTTTCTTTTACACCCAACTGGAGATGAAAGAAAAAAGCAGTAAGATGGATTTATATGAACTTGTGCCATATAACACCCACTCCATTCTTGAGACAAGCAATATCAGTAATTTGTTTCAAACCTTGGAAACAACAGTTTATCAGGATGCATGCACTCAAAACCAGATATCAGACTTGTTTAATTTCCTAAATTACCGTATTGATGAACTGGCCGAAGAAAAAGGACATGGACTAAGCATTCCCATGAGTAATGTGCTTATAAGCTTCCATGCCCCACACAAATCAAAGGATCAGGTTTTATACGGCCATTTGGGCAATGGAGATCAGAGTTTGATGGAAAATATATTGAAAGAACTGAACACCACAGGACATTCCCCCAAGACCATCAAGTACAGAGGAGAGACTATTACAATATATCCTGTCAGCAACAACGACTTTCTAGCCTGCTTCTTCTTGTCAAACTGCTATGCCATAAGTTTTCAGAAAAAACTCATTGAAGAAGTCATCGATACATACAAAAACAATACATCTGTCAAAACAGACAAGATGTTCTCTCATATTTTCATAAAGCAAAAGAACGACAATAACATACGTTTATACGCACGTACCAATCCGATAGCAGAATGGGCTCAATATGATATACACATATTGGACGATGTCATTTACCTTACAGGAGCCTGCTACCAGAAAAAATACAAGAAGAACAGTCTTATTCCGCTGATAACAGAAGCAAAGAATCCATTGTTCAGTGCTAAGCTGTTGCCTTCGAACACTACTGTTTTTTATCAGATGGGAGTACAAAATATATATTCACTGGCACAACGTCTGAACCATAATGATTCTATAAAGCACAAGACGACAGAACTATGCAGCGAAAAAGACCAGTCATTCTATACATTTATTGAAGATTATGCAGCTCCGGAAATTGACAATGTGGAATTTCAAGGAAAAGATTCCACCGTCAATCACCGTATCCTGCTTATCCCTATTAAATCTGATTACCAGCAAACATATAATGCCTGGCAAGATTTGGCACACCCTGTAAAAAAATGGATTCAATCACCCAAAAAGAAATATCAGCTTTATACCATAGAAAACAACCGGGTACTGAAATACCTTCTGTCAAAAAGAGTTTCAAACAAGGAACAGATGAAAGCTATTCTGACAAAGAAGTTTATAATCATCTCTGACGAAGAAGAAGATCTGCAGGCATACGTAAGCAAATCATCCTATTCACAAGAAGCATACAATGCATGGAATAATTATATAGGAAATCTGGCAATGGAAGCCAACTTCACATTCTTCTCCGATTTGGACGAGATAAACAAACGCCCAACCGAATTCAGGAGCGTTCTGCCTCCATTCTTCTTCCGCCACTTGGGATTTTTCAGGCACTTCACCGTTACACTGCAACTTTTCAGCGCCGAAACTCCCAACAAGCTGAATACAAATATTATTCTGAATTATAAAAGAGAAGATATCAACAATTGATAACAAGTCCATCATATGCCAGATGCACATGAGCAGGCAAGGTCTTTTCCACCTCAGAATGCAATCCTATATGATGATTCATATGAATAAAGTAAGTTTCTGAAGGATTTACTCCAGATGCAAATTCCAAAGCCTCTTCCACACTCTGATGAGTCCAGTGCGGTTCATGTCGCAAGGCATTTACAATAAGACATTTGACACCATTCAAATACTGAAAGCTTTCTTTCGGCATTGTCTTCATGTCGGTTATATAAACCATATCACCTATGCGATATCCTAATATAGGCAGCGGACCATGCATAACCCGAATGGGGATTATCTCCAGCCCTTTGATAAAGAAAGGTATCCCCTCGGTTATTTCAACCAGATTCACCTGAGGCACACCCGGATATTTATTTTCTACAAAACAATAAGGCATACGCGCTTTCAGCCGCTCACCGGTTGTTCTTTCTGCATATATGGGAATTTCTCCCAGACGACAGAAAGGACGCAAGTCATCTATTCCTCCCACATGGTCATAATGTTCATGTGTTATCAGCACTCCGTCTATCTGCCTGAAAGGAACATGCATCATTTGTTCTCTGAAATCCGGACCGCAATCAATCAATATACGCACGTCATTAACCTCAACCAAAGCCGATGTACGCAATCTCTTGTCATGTACGTCTTTTGAAGTACATACTTCACACTGACATCCCACTTCAGGAACTCCTGTTGAAGTACCGCTTCCGAGTATTGTAACTTTCATATGCAAGTAAAATCAGTCTAATCTATATAATTAACTTCCGGGAAAATATCAATGCCGAACTTTTGTTTTACATCCTGCTGCACCGTATATGCCAATTGCATGACGTCCTGTCCGGTTGCACCGCCCAAATTAACAAGGACCAAAGCCTGTTTGTCATGAACACCGGCTTTTCCCAAAGCACGTCCCTTCCATCCACACTGGTCTATCATCCATCCCGCAGGAATCTTCACTGAATTTTCATCCACTTCATAATGAGGCATTGAAGGATACTCGGCCTGTAATTTAAGGAACTGTTCACGCGGCACAACAGGATTCATAAAGAAACTGCCAGCATTGCCCATCACCTTGGGATCGGGCAATTTACTGCTACGAACAGCACATACTGCATTTCTCACATTTTCGAGAGTCAAAGGCTTTCCTTCGAGAACAGCTTTCAAATTACCATAATCAATATGAAAAACCGGATTTTTACTCAGCTTATATATTACATGAGTTACAATATATTTTCCTTTCAGTTCTTTTTTAAAGATACTTTGCCGATATGCATACTTGCACTCACCGACATTAAAGGAACGTATCTGCGCAGTCTCTACTTCTACTGCCTCAACTTGACTTATGATATCTTTTACTTCCGCTCCGTATGCACCAATATTCTGTATGGCACTGGCGCCCACTTCACCAGGAATGGCCGACAGATTTTCTGCTCCATACCACTGATGAGAGACACTATAAGCCACAAAGTCATCCCAAACTTCTCCGGCTCCTACTCTCACCCAGACGGTTTCATTTGTTTCACGACAAACTTCCATTCCTTTAATCAGCGAATGCAATACTGTCCCCTGAAAATCTCCGGCAAACAACAAGTTGCTGCCCCCTCCTATCGAGAGCATTTTTTTATTTTCGCCCGTGCGTGCCATTTCTGCAAGCAACTCCTTCAAATCATCAACAGTAGTATACTCTATAAAGGATTTCGCTTTTACATTCATGCCAAATGTATTGTGGGCCAACAAAGAATGGTCGTTATATCTGTGTATCATATTGGTTTCTCTATATTAATTACTCAAATCTTCGTATTCCGTAAGTTTCCATGAATTGCCGTCACGGGTAAAGAACAGCGTATTGCTATAACCTGTTCCGATACCACGGAACGTAACAATCTTGTGTCTTGACTCTGCACTGTATGACTGCCCGTAATCTATGTTTGTCATCTTGTTCTTCGGCAAAGAAGGACGGAATGCAAACCATTGGTCAACAGATATGAAAGCCTCGATAACATTAAAGTCGTCATCAGGGTCATTGGTCACAAACTTTAAAGAAGGCGCAATGTGCTCTCTCTGAAAAACAGAGTCATTACAGAACTCATAGAAAAAGCTGAGGAAAGCCTCGTTCGGCCCACCCTCATACGATTTCTGAGTTATATTTTCAAGCATCCAATACCCTTTGTTACGTTCAAAATAATAATGGCGCGCTTCCTTCTTGTCAAGGAACAACCATGATACATTTACTTTATCTGTACGGGTATCTTTCTCTATTTCCATATCTTCTTCCTTGTCAAAAAGGATGTTGTAAAACTCCAGATTGGTATACAAGGCATCATGTATCCACTCCGAACGTTTTATCTCCACACGTACGGTATCCTTTACATAAGGTAAGGGGAAATGAGTACGATACAGCTGGAAACGTTTGTCACTAGCATAAGTATATACAAAATCATCAAATGTTTCATCTATATTCTTAGGTATCGCAGCCTTTGCCGCAGAATCCATTACCAAAGAATCTGCCTGAACGACAGCAGAAGAGTCTCCCATAGCAGTTATGGCAACAGAATTGCCATCTGAACTTCCATTGCCAGGCTTACAAGCATAGCAGAGGAACAGCATTATAAATCCTACAGATAAAGTTTTCATACTTTCAAAATTCGTGCAAAATTACCTCTTTTATTTTAAAAACAACATATTATTCAGTTTAAATCATTACCTTTGCATGTTTTTAAGTAGAACAAAAAAAATAAAGCACTATAATGATAGCCAAAATTCAACAACTTCTGTCCGAAGTAAACTCACTTACGGCAAACAGTGCTGAAGAGTTAGAAGCTCTCCGCATTAAATACTTGAGTAAAAAAGGTGCCATCAATGAATTAATGGCCGATTTCCGCAATGTTCCTGCCGAACAGAAAAAGGAAGTGGGAATGAAACTAAACGAACTGAAACAACGCACACAAGAACGAATTGCCGAACTGAAAGAAGCATTTGAAAGCAAAGAGTGCGGATGTGACGAACTGGATCTTACACGAACCGCATATCCTATTGAGCTGGGTACAAGACACCCTCTTTCAATTGTAAAAGACGAAATCATCGATATATTTGCACGTCTTGGATTCAATATCGCCGACGGTCCTGAAGTAGAAGATGACTGGCACGTATTCTCATCCATGAACTTTGCCGAAGATCATCCGGCACGCGACATGCAGGATACATTCTTCATTGAAAATAACGAAGGCAACGTTACACACAACGTTATCCTGCGTACACACACATCAAGCGTACAAAGCCGTGTGATGGAAACAACACAGCCACCTATCCGCGTCATCTGTCCGGGACGTGTATACCGCAACGAAGCCATCAGCTACCGTGCACACGCTTTCTTCCATCAGGTTGAAGCTTTATACGTAGACAAGAACGTATCATTCACCGATTTGAAGCAGGTACTGTTGCTGTTTGCCAAGGAAATGTTCGGAGCAGATACCAAGATTCGTCTGCGTCCTTCTTACTTCCCGTTTACAGAGCCATCGGCCGAAATGGATATCAGCTGTAACATTTGTGGAGGAAAAGGATGTCCGTTCTGCAAAGGAACAGGATGGGTTGAAATATTGGGATGTGGAATGGTTGACCCCAATGTACTGGAACTGAACGGAATCGACAGCAAGGTATACAGCGGATACGCACTCGGTATGGGTATCGAACGTATTACCAACCTGAAATACCGCGTCAATGACCTGCGTCTGTTCTCAGAAAACGATACCCGCTTCCTGAAAGAATTTGAAGCAGCCCATTAATGGAAAAAAACATGCGTTATAAATATTCAAGGCATAACTTATAAAAAATAAAAAGTAGGCTATGATTTTTATATTTATAACCGGTAAACACAAAAACATTGGCTATAAAAAAATAAATCATAGCCTGTAATATACTTTGCGTATTTAATCTATTACTATAAAAATGCCTCAAAATCTATACAAGGTTTTGGGGCATTAAAATATGTAATATATATACTGTTTACACTATATGAAAGATAGATTATTCACTCCGAGCTATTACTTCATACTGGCAGCCAATTTCCTTCTATTCTTCGGATTCTGGTTTCTTATGCCCGTACTTCCCTTCTATCTGAAAGAAGTTTTCAATGCGAACGAGTCAAGCATTGGTATCATACTGGCATGTTACACAGTAGCCTCTCTGTGCATTCGTCCGTTTTCAGGTTATCTGATAGACACATTTGCCCGAAAACCCCTTTACCTGATATCCTATTTCATCTTTACACTGATGTTTGCAGGATATATCATTGCGGGCACACTCACCATGTTTATCATCTTCAGAGTAATTCACGGATTGTCATTTGGTACGGTCAGTGTAGGCGGAAATACAATCGTCATAGACATCATGCCGTCTTCACGCAGAGGTGAAGGACTGGGGTACTACGGTCTGGCCAACAACATAGCCATGTCAATAGGCCCGATGGCCGGACTTTTCATGCACAATGCCGGAACATCATTTTCTTTCATCTTTACCTGTTCACTCATATCGTGTGCCTTGGGATTTCTGATGGCATCTCTCGTGAAAACACCATACAAGGTTCCGGTAAAGCGGGAGCCTGTTTCACTGGACCGTTTTATTCTGCTGAAAGGTCTGCCCGCAGGATTTGCCTTGCTGCTGCTATCCATTCCGTATGGAATGACAACCAACTACGTGGCAATGTATGCCGAACAAATTCATATCCACGTAGAAACGGGTTTCTTCTTCACTTTCATGGCAGCCGGAATAGCTATTTCCAGAATGTTTTCCGGACGTATGGTCGACAAAGGTAAAATCACTCAGGTTATTGATGCCGGCATCTATATCGTTATTGCATGTTTCTTTTTACTGGCATCGTGCGCATATTTCATACAATGGAGCAGCCGTGTCACAGAAATACTGTTCTTTGGCATCGCTCTGTTCCTGGGTATCGGATTCGGAACCATGTTTCCAGCATTCAACACCTTGTTTGTCAACCTGGCAGAGAACAAGCAGCGCGGTACCGCCACCTCTACTTATCTCACTTCATGGGACGTAGGAATCGGATTGGGAATGGTAGCCGGAGGATACATAGCACACATCAGCAGCTTCAGCTATGCTTACCTGTTCGGAGCAACCCTGACCATATTTTCAGCTTTGTATTTCCGCTTAAAAGTTACACCACACTTCAACAAGAATAAGGTAAGATGAGAAAAAATGAATTATACAGACAAGTGATAGCTTACTTTCAGGAAGCTATGCCCATAGCCGAGACTGAACTGCATTATAATACGCCGTTCGAGCTTCTGGTAGCCGTTATCCTTTCGGCACAATGTACCGACAAACGTGTCAACATGATAACTCCTGCCCTCTTCAGAGACTTTCCCACCCCTGAAGTGATGGCGGCAAGCACTCCTGAAGTAATTTTTGAATACATACGCAGTGTATCGTATCCGAATAACAAGGCCAAGCATCTGGTAGGCATGGCACAAAAACTGATTGCCGACTTCAACGGACAGGTACCAGATAATCTGGATGATTTAACTAAACTGCCCGGAGTAGGTCGCAAAACAGCCAACGTAATACAAGCTGTAGTGTTCAATAAAGCAACTATGGCTGTCGATACGCACGTATTCAGAGTAAGCCACCGCATAGGGCTGGTAAGTGAACGCTGCACTACCCCGTTCAGCGTTGAAAAGGAACTGACCAGGAACATTCCTTCCGAGATAATACCGACCGCCCATCACTGGCTTATCCTTCACGGAAGATATACCTGTACGGCTCGCTCTCCCAAATGCGAACAATGCGGATTGAAATTGCTATGCAAACATTACAAAAAGCAATACAAAGTTGCTGCAAAGGCCTCGAAAGAATAAAGTTATAACACATACGATAAATAATTAAATACAAATTAATGTTTGCTTAACTCAGAATTTAATAAATTTGCGTCCGGAAATAGCACAGATAAAAAGCTAATATAAATTATAAAACAAAAAAACGAAAACATTATGCAAACGATTGACAACTTCAATTTTGCCGGTAAAAAGGCATTTGTCCGTGTAGACTTCAACGTGCCATTGGATGAGAACTTCAATATTACCGATGATACTCGTATCCGTGCAGCCATGCCAACCCTGAAAAAGATTCTGGCAGACGGCGGTATGTTAATTATTGCTTCACACATGGGACGTCCTAAAAAGAATCCCGATCCCAAATATTCATTGAAGCATATCTTGGCTCATGTTTCTGAAGTATTGGGTACAGAAGTTAAATTTGCAGAAGATTGTCAGAAAGCTCAAGATATCGTAGCTGCATTAAAACCGGGAGAAGCTGTTCTGCTTGAAAACCTCCGCTTCTATGCTGAAGAAGAAGGAAAACCACGCGGTTTAGCTGAAGATGCTTCTGACGAAGAAAAGAAAGCTGCAAAGAAAGCCGTAAAGGAAAGCCAGAAAGAATTTACCAAAGTATTGGCTGCATATGCTGACTGCTATGTAAACGATGCTTTCGGTACTGCTCACCGTGCTCACGCCTCTACAGCTCTGATTGCCGACTATTTCGATGCTGACCACAAGATGTTCGGTTATCTGATGGAAAAAGAAGTAAAAGCCGTTGATAAAGTAATGAACGATATCAAACGTCCGTTTACTGCCATCATGGGTGGTTCTAAAGTTTCAACCAAGATTGAAATCATTGAAAACCTGCTGACTAAAGTAGACAACCTGATTCTTGCTGGAGGTATGACTTATACATTCATGAAAGCAATGGGAGGTAAAATCGGTACTTCTATCTGTGAAGATGACAAACTCGACCTTGCTCTTGACATCATGAAGAAAGCTAAGGAAAACAATGTAAACCTTGTTCTGGCTACCGATACCAAGGCTGCTGACGCTTTCTCTAACGACGCCAATACTCAGATTGTTCCGTCTAAAGAAATTCCTGACGGATGGGAAGGTATGGATATAGGTCCTGCTTCAGAAGAACAGTTTGCAAGCGTTATCAAAAGCTCAAAGACTATTCTTTGGAACGGTCCTACCGGAGTATTTGAATTCGACAACTTCTCTCACGGTTCACGTGCCGTAGCAGAAGCTATCGTTGAAGCAACTGCCAACGGAGCATTCTCACTCATCGGTGGTGGAGACTCTGTAGCTTGTATCAACAAGTTCGGTCTTGCCGATCGCGTATCTTACGTTTCAACCGGTGGAGGTGCATTGCTCGAAGCTATCGAAGGCAAAGTATTGCCGGGTATCGCTGCTATCAAAGGCTAATAAACAATAAAAACATATATCGGGAAAGAGACCGGTCATCCATGAAGACAGGTCTCTTTCTTTTATCATTTCTGCCATTGTCATAATGAAACATAAAATCATACCATATCTCTTCCTTACATTGCTCATTTCATTCTCTGCATGCAAAAAAGAGAAAACCGCAGTCGTTAACCCTGACCTTACAATCGGTTATTTTCCCTCAAGCGATATGCTGCCTTTCTGTTTGGCAGAACAAAAAGGATGCTTTGATTCGCTGAAAGTAAAGATACGCTTTATCCGACTGGAATCGAAGACACAGCGTGATACGCTTTACCGCAAGGGCAAGCTTGACGGATGCCTGCTCGACCTGACCGATGCCATAAAAATGTCGGCTGACGGAAACAGGATTTTTCCGGTAATGGCCAATGAAGGATGCTTCTATCTGATAGGAAACCCCGATTCCAGCGTGCTTCACATCAAAGATCTGAACAATAAGAACGTTGCCGTAGCCAACTATGCCGCAAGTCATTATCTGGTAGACAAACTCACCCAAGGACTGGAATACAGCAAGGATGATGTGAACAAGCCGGCCATAGACGATGAAAATATACGCCTGAGCATGCTGCTCAACAGCCAGATTGATGCAGGAATATTCAGAGACCCGTTTGCTACAGAAGCTGTACGCAACAAGGCCATCAAACTGTATTCGTGCAACAACCTGAACCTGATAACTACTGTTACGGCATTCAGCCAGCAGGCTCTCGACAAGAAAAAAGAACACGTGCAAAAGCTGGTAAAAGGATACAACCGCGGAGTGGAATACATGAATGCACATCCGGTGCGAGAATGGTACAGAAGCGTAGCCGACAGCATCGGACTTCCGCACTGGAAAGCACCTGTAAAAATAGCCCGTTACCATCAGGCACGCGTTATTCCGCAGGCAGACGCCGACTCTGTTACCGTATGGATGAAACAATATGAACTCATTCCCCAGAAATACATTGCCGACATTATCGACCGCAGCATATTAAAAGAAAACCTAAATACTGACTCAAAACAATCTGTAAAGAAATGAACACAAAAAAACTGGCTGCCGCAATACTGATTGCCCTATCGGTTGCACCGGCACAAGCCCAACTGAAGAATCTCGAAAAGTATGCATCTGTCCCTAAATTCGGGGCATACGTTGTAGGACGATACCAATATACTACCGACAAGACATCGGACAATGCCGGAGGTGGATTTGACTTGCGCATGATACGAGCTTACGTAAGCGGAACCATTCTCAACGACTGGGGATACCGTCTGCAGGCAGAATTCAGCGGCGCTCCCGGAGTAGACAAGGGCGTACGAATGCTCGACGCTTACGGCGAATGGAAAAAATATCCCGAAATCAATATCAAGTTCGGACAGATGAAGCGCGTATTCACTTTTGAGAACCCGTATAACCCTTGGGATGTAGGATACGGAAACTACTCACAGCTGGTACAGAAACTGGCCGGATTCAGTGACCGCGCAGGCGAACATTCTTCAGGAGGAAGGGATGCCGGAATCGTGATTCAGGGTGACCTCTTCCCGGCCAAAGACAACCATCGCTGGCTGCATTATCAGGTAGGTGTATATAACGGACAGGGTATAAACCACTCGGATGCCAACAAGCAGAAAGATGTTATCGGTGGATTGTGGGTAAGCCCGGTAAAAGGCCTGCAGATAGGTGCCTTCGGATGGAGCGGACGCTACGAGGGAAACGGTGTGACCGTAGACCGTAACCGTATGGCATACGGCATCAAGTATGAAAGCGACTGGACTTTCAGAAGCGAATATGCCAGCTCTAAAGGTGGAAAGACAACCAATGTCTATGCTGCCGACAAGGCCGACGCATGGTATGTAACCGTAGGAGCACCCGTCTGCAAGAAACTGAAAGTTTACGGCACATGGGACGTATACCGTGACGAGAAAACGCGCGACACACAAAATACACTCTATACCCTTGCCCTCAACTACAAGCTTTGGAAAGACCTTATGATTCAGGCTACCTACAGCTATGCCGACACCAGCAACGCACAATATTCGGAGACCGGCGAGCGTAGCGTGTTCTGTAACAACTATCATACGGCAATGCTACAGCTGTATATCAGGTTTTAGGAGGTAGAGAAGGTAAAGAAGGTAAAGAAGGTATAGGAGGTAAAGGAGTTAGAGGGAGTTAAAAGGAGTTAAAGCCCGTTTTACGGGCTTGGGAGTTAAAAGCCAATACCAAAGAAACCAACAGACTTCAAGCTGTGAAAACTTTGCAGGAGTTATAGAGAAGGCAAAGAAGTTATAGGGAGTCAGAAGCCAATACCAGGCAAAACCATTGGCCTTTAACTCCTCGTCCGCAAAAGCGGACGATAACTCCCTATAACTCCATCTAACTCCCTCCAACTCCCCCTCCAATTCCCTCCAACCATAAATTACAAACAAAACAAACCATTACTTCATGAACAACGTCAGTCAAATCAAAGAATACCACGCCAACATTGGGAAAATGCTCGAGCAGCAACAACTGAAACAGGCAATTGACGCACTTGCAGCCTTTATCAAGGAAGTGCCTGAATGGGACCTGCACAGCCTGTTTGACGAAACCCAGACGGCTTACCGCTACATGCTGCAATATTTCAGCAAGGGAGTAAGCGACCCGCACCGCGAACAGCTCTACACCGAGCTTATACGCAAGACGTTTATCGTCAACGAACGACTCATGCGTGCACGCCTGGAACTTTTCTCTTCTGAAGTATACTACTCCACCATGCGCCAGTACCGAAACGAGAACCGCCGAATCAGCGATTTTCAGCTTATCTTCGAATCGTTTACCGAAGACATGGCCATGGCACGCCTGCTCAACGAGGGAGACGTACTTAAGAAGCAGACCGACGCGCTGCGTGCCGTACACGAAGAAGACCAGAACACCTTCTTCTGCAAGGTATGGACCTCACCGGTATGGAACGCACAGCAAGTGGAAGAGGCACGCAACTTTATCGGTTCAGTACTTGTACCCGCCAACGATACGGCTCTTTTCGTGAGCGCCGTCACCATGGGAGTACTGCAGATTTTCGACGTACAGAAGATAAACTTCCTGTTCGACGCCTATGCACACACCAATCCACAGGTAAGCCAGCGTGCACTGGTGGGCATCGTGCTCATATGCCTCACCTACGGACATCGCATTACATATGAGCCCGACCTGCTGAACCGTCTGCAACTGTTGCAGGAAAATCCCGAATTCAAACGACACCTGCTGAACATTCAGATACAGCTGCTGCGTTCACGCGAAACCAAGAAGGCCGACCGGAAAATGCGCGACGAAATCATCCCCGAAGTGATGAAGAGCAGCCGAAACTTCGACCGCTCCAAGTTCCGCCTTATCAATCCTGAAGAAGACCTCTTTACCGACGACAAAAATCCCGAATGGAAAAAGTGGGAAGAGAATACCGAACTGACGCATAAGATTCAGGAACTCGGCGACATGCAGATGGAGGGAATAGACGTTTACATGAGCACCTTCGCACAGCTCAAGACATTCCCCTTCTTCCGCAACCTGTGCAACTGGTTCTATCCCTTTGACCCGCAGCACAGCGCCGTGTTGCGCGTATTCCCCGAAGAGGAACAGAAAAACAACTTTATCGTAAACCACATTCTGGCTTCATCATTCTTCTGCGACTCTGACAAGTATTCGTTCTGTCTCACTATCGAAAACATTCCCAAGGCACAGCGCGAAGCTTTCTCGGGCAATCTCACCGAGCAGAACGAGATGTTCAAAGAAATGCAGAAAACGATTACCACTGACCGCGACACAGCCGAAGTCATCGTGCGCCAGTATGTGCAAGACCTCTACCGCTTCTACAAGATTTATCCGCGCCGCCATGAGTTTGACGACGTGTTCGAAAATGTCGACCTCAACTTCCGGAACTGCGCCGTGTTGCAACCCTTCCTATCGGATGCCGACAGCATGCGTACGGTGGCCGAATATCTCTTCCATAAGGAATACTACGGCGAGGCAGAAAGCATGTTTGCCCAACTGGCCGAAGAAGGTAACGGAACTGATGCAGAACTCTTCCAAAAGCTTGGTTTCTGCTATCAGAAAGAGAAAGAATACGCACAGGCCATCGAGGCATATCTCAAGGCCGACCTGCGCAAGCCTGACACACTATGGACCGTGCGCCATCTGGCCCAATGCTACAAGCTGACCAAACAGCCAGAAAAGGCATTGCCCTACTACCGGAAGGCACTCGAAATACAGCCCGACAACACTGCGCTCCTATTGCATACAGGTGAGTGTGAGGCAGAACTCCGTTCTTATGACGAAGCCTTTGCACGCTTCTTCAAGGTGGAATACCTCAAGCCCGACTCCGTACGCTCCTGGCGAGACATTGCCTGGTGCTCGTTTGTGACCTGTAAGTACGAGCAGGCCGACAAGTATTATGCACGCCTTCTGGAGCAAGACAAGCCCGAAGCCACGGACTTCCTCAATGCCGCGCATAACGAGTGGGCACAACAGCGCACCGAACAGGCCGCACAGCTCTACATAAAGGGATGCCGCATGCAGAACGATACGGAGGCCTTCATCGCACTGCTGATGAACGATGCCGACGAACTGGCACAGAAAGGTATCACAGCTCAAGATCTCACCCTGATGGCCGACGTGATAAGATACGGCATGCAGGAGGCCGAGTGACATTGCGTTTTAAGTCTCCCATGACAATCATATATTTCAAAAGCGGGGCATGCAGAAACTGAAACTGCATGCCCCGCTTCATTTTTTTACACATACTACCCTCCATACTGACTACTAAATCAGAACGGCATTTGACTGAGTGTCTAGTTAAACAGGGACAGTTCCCGGGAACTGTCTACTTATCTGGTTTATAAAACAAAATAGCGTCTAGTTTAGGGACTGTCGTAAAAAGAATAAAACTTTATAACGAATTGATTGCCAATGTA
>OBKR01001193.1_pt1 | contig 23690 bp, 19 predicted proteins | sample 1518991 | NCBI WGS metagenome assembly OBKR01 (sample SAMEA2452117, study PRJEB22498) | human gut metagenome | biome: human feces; feature: human gut; material: feces | place: Australia | collected 2012
AGGCCGACTTTGCGTCAGATCAGGACCTCCCGGAGCTAGTCTCCGGGAGTTTGGGTTGAGGGTTGAACCTCGCGGGCGACGGGAAAACGCCTGCGAGGTTTTTTTTGTTGTTCAGACTTTCGACAGCCGGCAACTCGGCACCTGCCGGCAGCGCTGCAGTCTTTGGCAGCAAACAGGCACCGGCCTTCATTTGCCGCTGTCATCAGCATGTCGAAACTTGCGTCACCTTTTGTTGCACCCCTTGAACATTCTGTAAAGCCTGCAGAGGTGTTTTCTAGATATAGTTTTCTCACAGCGGAATTCTGGTGAGAGAACAGATTTCTACTGTAATTTCTCCTGACTTTAGGTTGAGAAAATTGAGGGTTGAGCCTCGCGGGCGACGGGAAAACGCCTGCGAGGCTTTTTTTGTCTGCGGATGAGTGAATACTGGCTCCGACGTGATTGCGAGCCATTCCTGCAAACACCCCCAAACTCTCCGGCTGCCGCACCCCTAGCGTCGTCATTCACCCTCGGCGCCGTTGACGCACAGGCAGTTTCACAATTCGCAAATCCCTTTTTTCAATCTATATGATGATGCGGGGAGATTCCCGCAATTTCAGGTATTTCGTACACTTAGCACTACCCAAAGTGGCTGCGGCGTTCTTATACTCCTTCTCGCTTAGTTCTTAAGCGTCGCTCTGTACTCCTTTAAAGAGTCACTCTGTGATGCTTTTGCGCCGGTCGGCCCGCGAACCTTTCACTCGGAAACGCACGGGTCTTGAATCGACACACTGAATTCGAACCGTACAGAACTTTGTACATAAAGGAATAGGACACATCACCATGCTTCGCCGCACTTTCATCGCTTCTGCCGTTCTGTTTGCGACTGCCGCCGCCGCTCCTGCCGCCTTCGCCTTTACGGAAGGCAAGGACGCGGACTACATCACCCTTGAAAAGCCCCTTCCTGGCGGTGAAGGCAAGCTCGTGAAGGTTTGGTCCTACGACTGCCCGTTCTGCTTCAAGTTCGACGTGGGCGTTGACCCGAAGATGGTTCCGCTTGCTGAAAAGGCCACCGGCCTTAAGTTCGACATGGTGCACATCGAAACGAAGGGCAAGTACGGCCGTGCCGGTTCTGAACTCTTCGCCTGGTGCCAGCTGCGCGACAAGGCTGCCGGCATCACCGACTGGGAAGATCCCAAGTCGATCTTCAAGAAAGCCAAGGATGCGATCTACAAGGCTTACCACCGTCAGGGCGAACGCTGGGCCTCTGGTGAAGCGGCCTTCCTCAAGACCGGTCTTGATGCGATCGGCGCCACCGCTGAAGAATTCGAAGCCGCCCGCAAGACGCCTGAAGTTCAGCAGCTCGCTGACAGCTGGAAGCCCAGCTACGACGTCGCCAAGATTCAGGGCATTCCGGCCTATGTCGTCAACGGCAAGTACCTCATCATGACGAAGTCCATCCGCTCCGTTCAGGGTCTCGTTGACCTCATCACGGAACTTTCCAAGAAGTAATCCCTCAGGATCTGAGAAATGAATACGCTTCTTGACCGCATCGGTCTGTTCTCCCAGACGCGTTGGCCTTGGCTCGTGATCGCCATCCTGAGTGCTGGCCTCGTGCTGATCGCCCACAACGTGTTTCAGGTGTGGCTCTACATGAAGCCGTGCGAACAGTGCGTGTACATCCGCTTTGCGTTCTTGTGCATGACGTTCGGCTGCCTCTTCACGCTCGCCTGGCCGAAGGCTCTCATCATGCGCATCATCGCCTATGTGTGCGGCGTTTACGGCTGCATCTACGGCATCATGTGCTCGGTGAAGCTTTCCTCGATTCACCACGCTATTCACTCTGAAGACCTTGATGCCCTCTTTGGCATGCAGGGCTGCTCGCTCGAACCGCACTATCCGTTCGGTCTGCCGCTTGAAAAGTGGGCTCCGGACTGGTTCCTGCCGACCGGCGACTGCGGCTATGACAATTCCGATGTCCCCCTCGGAACCGTGCTCTCTCCGCTGCAGGAATCCATCATCCAGATGTATTCCGATGCGGGTGGCTGGTATCTCATCCCGTCCATGAAGTTCATGTCCATGGCTCAGTGCTGCCTGCTCGGCTTCGCTGTTGCGCTCCTTATCTACGTGATTCTCTTCGTGGGCGATATGAAGCATACGTTCGGCAAGCCCGCAGCTTAATGCGAGCCCCGACCGCAAATCTTTAACTCTCTCTTTCCTCCTGTCTCAGGCCGCAGCCGCTCAAGGTTGCGGCCTTTTTTTATCTGCGGCCGAATGAAAGAAAAGGAGACATCCGAAAAAATCGAACATCTCCTTTGGAAGGAACACGTGCTGTCAGACGTTTAGCGGCTTAGCGCTGCTCCGAAAGCGGCACCCCTGAAACGATGGCCCGCAAGCCTTCCGCATCAAAAATACGAACGTGCTTTTGGTTGACCTCAATGAGCCCGTCGTGCGAGAAGCGCGACAGAACGCGGCTTACGGTCTCGAGCTTCAAGCCCAAATAGGAGCCGATTTCCGCTCGTGTCATGCGAAGCACAAATTCACTGCGCGAGTAGCCGCGCTGTTCAAAGCGCTGAGAAAGCGAAAGCAGGAACGCCGCCAAACGCTCTTCTGCGTGCATCGAGCCCAGAAGCAGCATCACGCCGTGCTGACGCACGATTTCGCGCGAGAGCATCTTGAGCACATGAGCGCCCATGGAGCGCATGGAGGTTGCAGCCTCTTCAAACTTGTCGTAATTGATGACGCAGACTTCCGTATCTTCAAGCGCGGTGACGTCACAGGAATGCACGCCGCTCGAGATGCCGTCAAAGCCGATCATCTCACCGGCCATAAAGAAGTTGGTCACCTGCTCGCGGCCGTCGCTGCTCATCACCGTGCTCTTCAAAAATCCAAGACGGACGGCGTAGAGCGTGTCAAAACGGTCACCGGCACGAAAGAGCGACTCTCCGCGCTTGATGCGCCGGCGGTTGCCGGTCACCAGTTCTTCAAGCCGCTCGATCTCCTTCAGGGTCAGTCCCGTCGGGAGGCAGGATTCACGCAGGTTGCAGTTCGAGCACGTTGACCGCAGGAGCATTGCCGGATTATTAAGTGCCACCACTTCTTCCTCATCTTGGTGTGTCGTCCGGTCCTGAGGGGTCATGGGCCGGCAGCTGTTCATAGTTCCGAAGCAGAGGACGAGAATGCAGCAGTCGTAGGCTAAGAAGCCTCACCGCAGACGTATCGTCTGACGGCAGCGCTTTATTGGCGACAATCCACATACAGGGAGCGGAGCTTCGAAAAGCTAATTTTTGAATAATCTTGACTGCCTAGAATCAAGGCGTTGGCTCTCATAAAGATGAATTCGCAGGGAAAATCCCTTCGATCCAATCGACCTTGATCCTCACGTTGATAATCATCAAGAAAGACACTCAAGCTTCCAAAATAATAGCAGGAAGTTTAACCCAAGTCATAATTAAACATAGGCCCCCACAAAATGACGAATTCGGAAACCAGCGGCGTCGAGCTGCCTGACATGGACCTCCTCAAGAAGTTCGACGTGCCTGCTCCGCGCTACACCTCGTATCCGACAGCAGACCGGTTCAATGCCGAATTCACTGCCGAAGACTATGCCCGCGCATTAGCGGGCCGCGGCACAGCCAAAGAACCGGCTCCGCTTTCACTTTATGTGCATGTGCCGTTCTGCAACGATGTGTGCTTTTACTGCGGCTGCAACAAGATTGTGACGCGCGACCATAGCCGCAGCGCCGCATACATCGATTTAATCGGTCAGGAAGCTGATCTGGTGAAGGCGCATCTGACGGGGTCGCAGGAGCTCGAACAGCTGCACTTCGGCGGCGGTACCCCCACGTTCCTCACCGAGGATGAGCTCGAACTCATGATGGACACGCTCACGAAGCGCTTCCCGCTCGCTAAAACCGGCGGCGAATTCTCCATTGAGGTGGATCCGCGTACCTGCGGTCCCTCGAAGGTGAAAAAGCTCCGTGAAATTGGTTTGAACCGCATGTCGCTGGGCGTCCAGGACTTCAATCCCGATGTGCAGAAGGCGGTCAACCGCATTCAGCCTTTTGAAATGACGAAGGAAACGATGGATGCAGCCCGCGCCGAGGGGTTCCACTCCATCAACATGGATCTGATCTACGGTCTGCCGAAGCAGACCCGCGAAACCTTTGCGCAGACGATCGACCAGGTGCTTGAACTCTCGCCCGACCGCATTGCGCTCTACCACTACGCGCATCTGCCCAACCACTTCAAGCCCCAGCGCCGAATTCTGCCTGCCGATCTGCCCGATACAGTGACGAAGGTGCACATCATGTTTGATGCCATCAAGCGCCTCACCGCCAACGGCTACCGCTACATCGGCATGGATCACTTCGCCAAGATCGACGATGAGCTCTCGCGTGCGCAGATCGAAGGTACGCTGCAGCGCAACTTCCAAGGCTACTCGACCAAAGCAGAATGCGACATGGTCGCTTTGGGCGTCTCCTCCATCTCGAAGATCGGCAGCGCCTATGCCTGCAATCCCCGCGAACTCGACGATTGGGCCGCCGCCATTAAAGAAGGACGGCTGGCCACGAACCGCGGCTATCACCTCAACGAAGACGATGAGCTGCGCCGTTATGTGATCATGAAGATCATGTGCAACTTCGAGCTGAAGAAGAAGGATGTGGAAGACAAATTCGGCATCCATTTCGACGAAGTTTTCGCCTACGAGCTTGGAAAGATGAAGCCCTACGTTCATCACGATCTGGTTGAGCTTTACCCCGACCGTCTGGTGGTGCTCCCCAAGGGCAAGATCTTCGTTCGTGCCGTCGCTATGCAGTTTGACCGCTACCTGCGCGAGTCAAATCGCGCCGGCGGCTATTCGCGCATTGCCTGATACACCGTTCGAAAACGTCTGATATGAATCATTGGGCGTTCGGCATCAAGCCGAACGCCCAATCTTTTACGCACAGACCCGTCCGGAGAAAGATTCTGTCGGGCCAATAGGTCTAAAATTATTAGTTTCGGATCCATCATCCCTGCCGGAGAGCGGCGGATGACGCATCTCTCCATTTATCCGCGCCGGCGGCAGAGCAGACCCTTTGGTACACGCACCGACGCAGCAGATCAACTAAAACCGATTTCCAATGAAAGTCGCAGACATTCGACGGACCTTTCTAAAGTTCTACGAAAGCAAAGGTCACACCATTGTGGCGTCCAGCCCCGTCGTTCCCGGCAACGACCCGACGCTTCTCTTTACCAATGCCGGCATGAATCAGTTCAAGGACGTCTACCTCGGATTCGATCATCGCCCCTATAAGCGCGCCACAACGTCGCAGAAGTGCATCCGCGCCGGCGGCAAGCACAATGACCTCGACAACGTCGGCTACACCGCCCGTCATCACACCTTCTTCGAAATGCTCGGGAACTTCTCGTTCGGCGACTATTTCAAGAAGGATGCCATTCATTTCGCCTGGGAGCTCCTCACCGAACACTTCCACCTGCCGCCGGAAAAGCTCTGGGTGACGGTCTACGCCGAAGACCAGGAGGCCTATGACATCTGGCATAAAGAAGTGGGTATCCCCGCCGACCGCATCGTGCGCATCGGCGACAACAAGGGCGCCCGCTACATGTCAGACAATTTCTGGATGATGGGCGATACAGGCCCCTGCGGCCCGTGCTCAGAAATCTTCTATGACCACGGTCCTTCCGTCCAGGGCGGCCCTCCGGGGAGCCCCGAGGAAGACGGCGACCGCTACATGGAGATTTGGAACCTCGTCTTCATGCAGTTCTATCGTGACGAAAAGGGCGAAATGCATAAATTGCCGCGCCCCTCTATCGACACGGGCATGGGTCTCGAACGTATTGCTACGGTGCTTCAGGGCGTCCACAGCAACTACGACATTGACCTTTTTAAGAACCTGCTCGCTGCCGCCAAGGCCGCGGTCGAAAGCGTGTCGACGGTTCCTGCCGACATCAATTCGCCGTCCCTCAAGGTCATCGCTGACCATATCCGCGCCTGCGCCTTCTGCGTCGCTGACGGTGTGGTGCCGGGCAACGAAGGCCGCGCCTACGTGCTGCGCCGCATCTGCCGCCGCGCCCTGCGCCACGGCTACAAACTGGGCGCCCGCGGCCCCTTCTTCTATAAGCTCGTCGACGCCGTCCGCAAGGAAATGGGCGAAGCCTATCCCGAACTCATGAACCATGAGATCGAAAAGGTGATTGAGGCCGAAGAACGCCGCTTCCTGCAGACGCTCAGCAAGGGCATGGATATTCTCGATGCCGCTATTGCCGAAAACAAAACGGGCGTCCTGCCGGGCGATGTGGTCTTCAAGCTGCACGACACCTATGGCTTCCCGGCTGACCTGACGGCCGACGTCTGCCGTGAACGCGGTATTTCGGTCAACACGGCTGAATTTGACGCCGCGATGGAACGCCAGCGCGCCGCCGCGCGCGCATCGGCCAAGTTCAAGATGGCTCAGGGTCTGGATTACACCGGTGCTGACACGGTCTTCACGGGCTACGAAACCCTCACCGAAAAAGACGCTGAAGTCGTGGCGCTCTACGCCAACGGCGAGCCGGTTGACCGGGTTGAAGCCGGCAGCGAATGCGTAGTGGTCTTCAACCGCACGCCGTTCTATGCGGAAACTGGCGGTCAGGTGGGTGATCAGGGCGAAGCCAAGAACGCCACGGCTATTCTGAAGGTGCTCGACACCTTCCGCGTGAAGGCCGCCGTGACGGGCCTGCAGTGCCACGTTGCTGAAGGTCATGTCGCCGTGGGCGACAAGTTCGACCTGGCGGTCGACGAAGCCCGCCGTGAAGCCACTGCCCGCAACCACTCCGTGACGCACCTCATGCACTTTGCACTGCGCACGGTGCTCGGCGACAAAGTAGCCCAGAAGGGTTCGCTGGTGACGCCCGAATCCACGCGCTTTGACTTCTCTTACGGCAAACCCGTGACAGCCGAACAGATCGCCGAGGTCGAACGCATCGTCAATGCGCAGATCCTCAAGAACACACCGGTTCAGACGCGCGTGCTTCCGATTGAAGAAGCCAAAAAGACTGGTGCAGTGATGCTCTTTGGCGAACGCTACGGTGAAGTCGTGCGCGTGCTCGACATCGGCAAGTCCACCGAATTCTGCGGCGGCACGCATGTCAAGGCCACTGGCGACATCGGGTTCTTCAAAGTCGTGTCTGAGTCGGGCATCGCCGCCGGCGTGCGCCGCATCGAGGCCGTCACCGGCATGAATGCACTCAGCTGGGTGCAGAACACGGAAAGCCTCCTTGCTGCAACTGCCCGCGAATTCAAGGCCCCGGTGAGCGAAGTCCCCGTCAAGGCTGCCGATGCTATCGCGACGATCCGCACGCTCGAAAAAGGCATTGATCAGCTCAAGAGCCAGATGGCCGCCAAGGCCGGTGATGCGCTCATCTCCGAGGCTCGCGACGTCAAGGGCGTGAAAGTTCTGCTGGCTCGTCTTGACGGCGCAGACGCCAAAGCGCTTCGCGAAACGATGGACAAAGTCAAGGACAAGCTCGGCAGCGCCGTAGCGGTTCTCGCCTCTGTCACCGGTGAAGACCGCGTCCAGCTCGCCGCCGGCGTTACCAAAGATCTCACTGGCCGCGTGAAGGCCGGCGAGCTTGCCGGCTTCGTAGCCGGTCTCCTCGGCGGCAAGGGCGGCGGCAAGCCTGACCTCGCCATGGCCGGCGGTTCTGACGTCAAGAAGCTCCCGGAAGCGCTCGAAGCAGCCCGCGCCTGGATCGAAGGAAAGCTCTGATGACGAACGTGCACAACGAACCTCAAAGCGTGGAGACGCTGCGGCTTCCCGGCCTTTCGTGCCCGATGCCTGTTCTCCGTGCCAAAAAGGCTCTTGCAAAGATGACGCCTGGGGCTGTGCTCGTGGTTTGGAGTACCGATCCGCACAGCACGCCTGACCTTTCCGATTTCTGCCGACAGACCGGTCACGGTCTTCTTAAGCAGGAAGAAGTGGATGATGACGGCCGTCATTGGTTCGTAAGCGAGATTCAGCGCCGTGCGGATTGATCTGTGATCGCTTCCGCCCAAACGTGAATCTTCCTTCAAAATGCCCGGACAGTTCAGACTGCCCGGGCATTTTCGTTTCCTCAGCAGCAGCCGCTTCGTTTGCGGCGGTATACCTGCATTCGATCAGGGAATATTTTCTCGCAACTCTTGCTTTTTCACTTTCGAGTATGTATAGTTCTCCTTCTGCGAAATTTGTGCGCCAGTAGCTCAGTTGGATAGAGTATCTGGCTACGAACCAGAGGGTCGTGGGTTCGAATCCTGCCTGGCGCACCATATTTCTCAGATCCGTCTTTGATGAGCAAAATTTTCAAAGACACGCAAATGCGAAGCACGTGCGCCAGTAGCTCAGTTGGATAGAGTATCTGGCTACGAACCAGAGGGTCGTGGGTTCGAATCCTGCCTGGCGCACCATTCGTTTTTGAGGCGGATAAGTTAGGAGCGGTTGAAGAAATTCAACGGCTCTTTTTTGTTGTCTGTTGATTGTGAATTCGCCAATAAACCTTTTTATATCAAATAGATGAGTAATTTACAGATGCTTAATTTTTAAGCATCTCCTTAAGCATCTGATTTTGAGGGGAAGGCGAATCTTCTCCCCCGAACGTTCTTAACTTATGCACAGAATCTGTGGACAAAAACCGCATTGCCCCTGTGGAAAAGTTTGAGCATCGAAGACTTATGCTGGTCGAAGAGCCGTGCGCCGCCGCCAACGGCGGCCGGTCACAGTGACTCAGCAAAAAGCCCGGAAAGGCATTTGCACTGCCGGGCTCGCTGTGGACATCTTTTTTGAGAAGGCGTTAAGCGCCTGAACGTTTCGTCCAGCACTCAAAATCCACCCGCCAAGGACGCTTCGCAGAGGGCAAGAGCGTACGGAAACATTCCCCTCTGAATCGTCCGCGAGGAATGGTCGGGAAATAGGTATCCCCCTCAAAGTCGTGATCGATCTTGGTGAGCCACACTCGATCGGCAATGGCGATCGTCCGGCGGTAGATTTCACCGCCGCCGATCACAAAAACACGCCCTGTACGAGAGCGCGCCTGAGCGAGCGAGAGTGCTTCATTGAGCGACTTCACGACCACGACGTTCTTCGCCGAGATGTCCGCAGGCTGCAGGCGTCGCGACACAATCACGTTGAGCCGCCCAGGGAGCGCCCGTCCGATTGAAGCCCAAGTACGGCTTCCCATCACCACGGGCGAACCCATCGTTGTCTTTTTGAAGAAGGCAAAATCCTCTGGGATACGCCAGAGCAGCTTGTTTTCGGCGCCGATGACACCGGTGCGCGCAGCAGCGGCAATAAGTTCAATCATGGTTGAAGGTTCCGCGAGAAACTTGGGGGTTAATCGGATTTAAACAGCTACCGGCGCCTTGATGCCCGGCCATGGATCGTAGCCCTCGAATTCAAAGTCCTCATACTCATATTCAAAAAGAGACGCCGGACGACGCTTGATCACGAGCTTCGGATAGGGACGCGGTTCGCGGGAGAGTTGCAGCGCCGTCTGCTCAAGGTGATTGTCGTAAATATGGCAGTCGCCGCCCGTCCAGACGAAATCGCCCGGTTCGAGATCACACTGCTGCGCGACCATATGCGTTAAAAGCGCATAGCTTGCAATATTGAACGGCACGCCGAGAAACATGTCGCAGCTGCGCTGATAAAGCTGGCAGGAAAGCCGCCCGTCGGCGACATAAAACTGAAAGAGGCAGTGACAAGGCGGCAGCGCCATCTTGTCCACTTCAGCCGGATTCCAGGCCGTTACCAACAGACGCCGAGAATCGGGGTTCTTCTTGATGCGCTCGAGCACCTCTGAGATCTGGTCAATCGTGCGGCCGTCCGAAGTAGGCCAAGCACGCCACTGCCGGCCGTAGACCGGCCCGAGTTCGCCGTTTTCGTCGGCCCACTCGTCCCAAATCGTCACCTTGTGGTCATGGAGGTACTTGATGTTCGTTGAGCCCGAGAGGAACCAGAGCAGTTCGTAAATAATCGAACGCAGATGGAGCTTCTTGGTGGTCACAAGCGGAAAGCCGTCAGCCAGCGGAAAGCGCATCTGGCAGCCAAAGAGCGAGCGCGTGCCCGTGCCGGTACGGTCCGATTTGTGCGCTCCCCGTTCATAAATATCCTTGAGGAGTGTTTCGTATTGATTGCTGGACATGATGCTCCCGTGGGCCTCCTCAAAAGAAAAAACTGAACGCTTTCTGCCGCTAAAGGCAGGTCTGAAGGCCGGATTATAGGCGGGCATCGCAGCAAGCATCGCAGCGGACATCGTCTACGATACAGGTCATTCCAACATGAGAAAAGCACTCGGCAGCGCAAACCGCACGAGTGCTTGAAGAGGGTCCGGATCGTCGGAGCCGACGGTTTTTAATGACGACCGTGCGGCTCCAGCAATCCTTGCCGATAGTTATTCCTCGACGATGGTCTTCACTTCCACGCCGTACTTATCTTTGACGGTGGTGTGGATGTTGAGAAGCACCATCCAGCGGCGAAGGACGCCCACGATCACGAAGAGCATGAGGCACATCACGAGCGCCGAGAGGAAGGCCAGCAGATACTGACCAGACGGCAGATACTGATTGATGATCAGCCAAATACCGGCCCAGAAAGTGATGAAAGTCATCAGAATGCCGGGCGCACCAGTCGTCCACGCATACTTGACATGATTCATGCGGATGATGACGGTCGTACCGATCAGAAGCGTCACAGAGGCAAGCAGCTGATTGCAGATACCGAAGAGCGGCCAGATCGAACCGATGTCTCCCGAGTAGACGAGGTAACCCCATGCGCCGGTAAAGACCGCAGAGGTGATGATGATGCCGGGCCACCAATCCTTATCGGCGAAGCGCGGCCAAACCTTGCCCACCATCTCCTGCAGGAAGAAGCGGCCCACACGGGTGCCGGCATCCACTGCAGTCAGAATGAACACGGCTTCAAACATGATGGCGAAGTGATACCAATAGGCCATCAGGCTTTCCATGGCCGGGATCTTCGAGAAGATGTGAGCCATGCCGACGGCGAGCGACACAGAGCCGCCCGGACGGTGCATCAGGTTTTCCTGAACCTCTGCTTCAAGCGTCGGGAGTTCAACAACATCCATGCCGAGCTTGGCAAACTTTTCTGCCGGAGCATTGATGGCGAAGTAGTCGGCCGGAACGAGCACGCAGGCAGCAACGAGCGCCATGACGGCCACGAAGCCCTCCATCAGCATTGCGCCGTACCCGACAAACAGAACATCCTTTTCATTGTTGATCATCTTCGGCGTCGTGCCCGTGCCGATAGTGGCATGGAAGCCCGAAAGCGCACCGCAGGCGATGGTAATGAAGAGGAACGGAATAACCGGACCGCCGATGATCGGGCCGCCGCCGTGGATGAATTCCGTAATGGCCGGCATGTGGAACGTAGGCATCACGAAGGCGATGCCGATGGCCAGCGCGCCGATCGTGCCGATCTTCAGGAAGGTGGAGAGGTAATCGCGCGGAAGGAGCAGGAGCCACACCGGCAGAACCGAAGCGAGGAAACCGTAAGCCGGGATGATGAGGCTCATCTCAGGCTTATCGATGTCGAGCCATCCGAAGTACTCGGGGTGCGAGGCAACCCACGGGCCCGAAAGGATGCAGAGGAAGAGCAGTACGACGCCCATGATGGTCGCGCCGCGCACGTCGCCCTTACGCCAAACCTGCATGTAAAGCCCCATCAAAACGGCGATAGGAATCGTGCAGAAGACGGTGTAGGTCGACCAGAGCGAATTGTGCATCGCGTTCACGACAGCAATCGAAAGACCTGCCAGCGTGAGCAGCAAAATGGCCAGCACAGCCCACGCAGCAACGCGACCCGTAGTGGTGTCAATTTCCTGCGAAGCGATGTAGGCCAGAGACTTCCCGCGGTGGCGAACCGAGCAGAAAAGCACGACCATGTCGTGCACGCCGCCGGCCAGCACGCAGCCGATCAAGATCCAAAGCAGACCAGGTAGATAGCCGAACTGCGCTGCCAGCACCGGACCGAGCAGCGGACCGGCAGCCGCAATGGCGGCAAAGTGATGCCCGAAGAGCACGTATTTATTAGTGGGGACGTAGTCTTTGCCGTCCTCAAAGCGGTTTGCAGGGGTTTCGCGCGCCGCATTGATGTTGAGCACCTTTTGCGCCACCCACAAACCGTAGAAACGGTATGCGATGGCAAAGATGCACAGCGCCGCAAATACGATGGTGATTGCATTCACCCCGTTTAGCGATTCCATGACGATCTTCCTTAAGTGGGTTGATGATGCGTTGGAATTGCCTTGGATCTTGATGTCCCTTAAAACCTAAGTCGAGCCATCCTTTGCGGGTGTTCGTGCCTCTGCTTACTCAGAGCTTGATTGTGTTTGCTCAGGTCTTCGGTGATTTCCAACTTCTAACGAGTGTATCGATAGAATCCGGCATAGGGAAACCGACTTTTACAAAGTCAACATCAACATTTGATCAGACGCTGATATCTAAGGGTTATCGAGCATTTAGGATAAATGACTAGTTCATTTGACCTAAATTTCTACTCAGAAGGTGGGTCTATAAGGCGCGGAGAGCTCCAAAGACTTACGGGAACCCGAGAAGACGCCGGACCAGGCGATCATCAGTGTGATGTATTCCGCCGGACTCATCTTTGTGCCGCTGCGCGCAAGTTCCTCCTGCTGCTGAGTGAGCAGTTTGAGCGATGTGAGATACGCATCCAACGTACGGCGCACCACCGTTTCATCATCGACGTTCTCGAAAACGTCATGTCCGGCATAGGCACAAACCGCTTCTCGAAGATTTTTCGTCAGCGCACTCCCCGCCCAGCCGTTCGGCGCAACACGATCATCGCCGCCCTGTCCGAGGAAGAGGTTCGCGATGTCGTCGAAAAACTCTTCAGCCTGCTCGGCCGCATCTTTGCAGTCATCCGACTCCGGTGCATTGGCTTCAAGCCAATCACGCTGCATGGAAGCGATGCCGAGTTCTTCGAGCATCAGAAAGACGGTGCTCTGGTCGGTCAAATCAGCGGGACCATGCGGTTGGGTTTCTTTGGCAGCGGGAAATTGTTCCATCGCACAGCTCTCTAAGATTTATTGGCGGACTTTTTGGAATACCGGACCGACTTCCAGCCTATCGTCCGGCAAGGCTTTTTCTGGAAGAGGCGAGGCAAGATTTTAGCCTCGAGCCGTTTGCAAGGACCTTAAGAAAAGGCTTTTCTCAGTTCATTGGTTCAAACCAATCTTTTGGAAGCGCCAGCACGTCAATGCCTTCGGCGCGCAGTTCCGCTTCCTCTCGCGGCGTGCATTTCCCGCGTACGGATTCGCATGCAGCAGCTCCGCTCGCCATTGCACGCACCGTTTCCGGAAAATCCTCGCCGACATCGCGGGCCTTCATGGCGGCATGACGCAGTGCCGTCAGCAGATCAGAGAGGGACGCAGCAGGAGCCGCGGATTGGGAAGAAGCGGAGGCTTCTGCCGCTCTCACTGCAGGAGCACTCGGCAATCTTGAGAGAACCAATGAGCCGCAGACTGGGCATGCGCTTGGGCCGGCATCCACTTCCGAACGCAGCCATGCCTCAAACACGTGATGGTTTTCACAGCGATAATCAAAGATCTTCAATGACATGCTGATCAGCTCCGAAAACACAAGACGGGAAATTTCAACTTTCGCCGTCTTTTTTATTCAGTCACTCGTGACAAATCTTTCGTTCTTTGGTATATTCCTGCTTCTCGGTTTCGGGTACCTGCCCAACCTGCAGAAAAGCCTTCACCACGGCGCTGCAGCTCACAGCCGAGCACATCATGGAAGGATGGCAGAGTGGTTGATTGTACCGCCCTGGAAAGGCGGCATACGGAAATTCCGTATCGAGGGTTCGAATCCCTCTCCTTCCGCCAAGATTTCTTGTACCGCAGACGTTTCAAAGCTGCTGTGCTGCACGGCCATAAGATAGGCCATCAGAAGCCAAAAAAGCCCCCCGATCTGGATAGTTCTGGTTCGGGTTTTTTTGTCAATTCGAAATTTGCAAATGTGCGCCAGTCTCTGGCGGCCTCGCGCTGCGTTTCGCTCGCAGCTTCAGCCTATTCGAGCGGGCTTCGGCAAAAAGTCTTGTTTGCCCCAAGACGTGCATATTTCGCGTGAGATTTGGAACCTAGTCACCCGCTTCTTCTCTCCTGCCGGCCGCCAATCGCAGGTTTACTTCAAGCTCCTCGATGGGTTCATAACGGTCAGCAAAGTCAAAATCTTTAATAAGCTCTTCCACTATTAAAGATTTATCGCATAAACTTTAATAATGAATCCCCTTATTAAAGGTTTCGCAATGATTTGTCGATCCGCACGCTCAGGCCGGTTGCGTCCAAACCTGTCCGGGGCTCAAACGTTCTTTTCTTTCCAACCTACGCCTCTTCCTCCTGAACCTCCGGTTGTAATCGACAGGGAGATGACCGCTCTTCTATGCAAAATTTACGCTGACATTGGTCTCCTACACGGTCTAGCGTCCTCCATTCCCGACTTATCCTTATTCCTTGCAATGTGCGTTCGCAAGGAGGCACTCTTTTCATCACAAATTGAAGGGACACAGGCCACCCTTGATGACATTCTCGATCCCACGATTGATAGGAACGCGAACCGTGATGTCACTGAAGTGATTGACAACGTTGAGGCTATATTCTTTGCTGTTGAGCAAATGAAGGACTCAAACCCAAAAGGGCTCCCGCTGTGCATGAGACTCTTGCGCGAAACGCATCAGGTGCTGCTAACCCATAGCCGCGGCCGAGATAAAAATCCGGGAGAATTTAGATCGTCTCAAAATTGGATCGGTCCAACAGGCTGCTCCTTAACCACAGCTAGCTATGTACCTCCGAATCTTGAGGACATGCATCAAGCTTTATCTGATTTGGAAAAGTTTTTCCATCAGGAATCGCCGAGACTCGATCCTTTCATCAACGCCGCATTGATTCACTATCAATTCGAAACGATTCATCCTTTCCTGGACGGCAATGGACGCATTGGACGATTACTGATTCTTCTGTATCTCATCCACGCCAAAGTACTCACTTCTCCTCTCTTCTACATCTCCTATTTTTTGAAGCTCCATCGAGGAGATTATTACGCCCGCATGATGGCTGTACGGCAAGACGGAAACTACGAAGCATGGATCAAATTTTTCTTGATTGCCGCCAGTGCTGCGCTCACGGATACGATCAGCTCCATTCAAAAATTGCGTGACTTGCATGACAACGACTCTCAAACGATTGTCAATGCAACAACCAGACAATCCACCCAGCAGCGCTGGCTGAATTTCTTGGAATATCTCGAACACAAACCAATCATCGAAATTAAAACAACTGCACAACAACTTAAACTGTCATTTCCGACGGCATCCAAATTGATCATGAAGTTTGCTGAACTCGGCATCCTGCAAGAAACGACAGGCAAACACCGCAGTCGAGTATTTGCTTATGAGAGCTATCTTGCAATCCTTCGCAAAGATGGTGAGCCGCTTTAACCCAAATTAGCGGGAGCCAGTACTTCCTCCTTTCCAAGTCCTTTTCATCGGAATCATCTCAAACAGCGCGAAATCCTCGCGCTGTTTTCGTGTCAGCATGCCGATTAGCCAACTGTCCGCGGCCCCCTGTGCAGCAGGACGCCGCCGCGCTGACTCTCAAAGACTCAGGGCAAAGCGCTGCCGAAGATTTTGAGATCGAATGCTTTTACCAGTGCCTTGGGCTTTGCCCCGCACCAGGCTGCAAACACTCTTCGCAAGTGTGAAGACCAAAAACTTGCCTCGAGAGCATGCCGGAGCCATCGTCCCAGACCGCACAGAGATGCTGGAGCTGAAAAACATCCGCTTCAACGCTGCCTTAGGCGAGATGACTGCAGTCGAATTTGCAGATCATCTTCGAATCGCTTTTGGTGCAATAGCGCACTGACCTCCTTCGTCATTTTTTATCTGCCGAAGCCCCCAAACTGTCAGAGATGTCATTATTTTCATAAACTGCTTGGCGTCATGATCTTTTGTCGCCGCTCGCCACGCTGTCGCCCAAAGATCTGATCGGCCTCGGATGGAAGCAATGCTGGCAATTGGCAAAATTGACCTCTTTGGGGCATAATTCCTCCCTCACAGGAAGAGGAGTGAGCAGACTTCCTTCAAAATCCTGTAAAACGCGGGCGTCGTATAACGGCTATTACCTCAGCTTCCCAAGCTGATGACGAGGGTTCGACTCCCTTCGCCCGCTCCAGCACGCTAGCCCGGCAAAAAAATTGTGCCGGGCTTTTTCGTACTCGGCTTCAGCATTTGGTTCAGGAGGAGATCTCCCATGGCTTCACCCAACCGCCTTATCACGCTCGATACGGAAACGACGGGCCTGGACGCCCAAAACGGCGACCGCATCATTGAAATCGGCTGCGTTGCCATTGAAGGCCGCATGATGCGAAGCACTGATGAACATCATCTGCAGATTTTCGTCAATCCGGAACGCGAGGTACCTGAAGAGGCCGTCGCCATTCACGGCATTACGACGGAATACCTGCAGGACAAGCCGAAGTTTGCCGAAATCGCCGATAAGTTCATTGATTTTGTGAAGGGCTCCACACTCGTCATTCACAACGCAGCATTCGACACCGGCTTTCTCGATATGGAACTTGGCCGCTGCGGCCGCGGAAAGATTTCTGACTATTGTCAGGTCATTGATACGGTGAAGCTCGCCAAAAAGCTTTTGCCTGGCCGTGCGGTTAGTCTTGACAGTCTCTGCCGTTATTACGAAATCGACAACTCCAACCGTACGCTCCACGGCGCTCTGCTCGACGCGGAGCTGCTCGCTGAGGTCTATCTGTCGCTTTCACGCGGACAGGACACGCTTACGCTCGTCAACGAAGACATTGACAACCTTCCCCCGATGCCTGCCTTCGATGCCAGCATCGTCATTAAGGCCTCGCCCGAAGAGCTCGCTGAACACGAACGCATTCTGGATATTGCAGAAAAGAAGGCCAAGGCAACGCCTGCCTGGCGCAAAACGGCTGAACCCGCAGAAAAGAGCGACGCAGCAGCCAGCGCATAAAAAATCAATCGAAGTCAAGCCGCAAATCGAGGCGCAGGTTTCGTGAAAGCCTGCGCTTTTTTTCAGGCCTCTTTTGTCGACATATTGATATTTGCTGTCGACGCGCCCCGCGCATTCTTTCAACGAATCTTCACGCAAACAACCCGCTACAAGGGTTTCGGCAAATACGCGTGTTTTTTTATGCCCCGCAGAGATCTGCAAGGCGTTCAAAGTTCTTCGAGCTGATTAAGATGCAAAGCATTGAACCTCACATTTAAGTGACGACGCTCGGACTCCGCATACCGGAAATTTCCGCAATTGAACGCCGCAGCGCCCTTAATCCTTCAACTCAAAAAAAGAAGACATTCATCATGCAGTTCAAGAAAATCGTCCTCTGCGCATGCGCTGCCGCCACTCTTGCAATCGGGTCCGCCGCGGCTCAGGCCCGCGACCTGCTTCGCGTCGGCACGGAACCCACCTTTGCGCCGTTTGAATTCCTCGACACGCAGACGAAGGACTACACGGGCTTTGACATGGACCTCATCCGCGCCGTGGGTCAGAAAGCCGGCTTTGACGTGCAGATTCTCAACATGGGCTTTGACGCACTGATCCCGGCTTTGATGACGGGCAATGTTGATGTGGTTGCTGCCGGCGTTTCCATCACGCCGGAACGCCAGAAGCGCGTTGACTTTACGACGCCCTACTACACGTCCGGTCTCTCGATGCTGATCCATCGCACGGACGCAGAAAAGTTCAAGACGTTCGACGACCTGAAGAACCAGCGCCTTGCCGTCCAGATCGGCACGACCGGTGCAGATAAGGCCAAGGACATTCAGGGCGCCAAGGTTTCGAGCTTCAATACGACGAGCGAAGCCTTCATGGATCTGCTCTCGCACAACGCCTCGGCCGTTGTGCTCGACCGTCCCGTGCTCGCCTACTATCTTAAGAATCAGCCCAAGGCTGCCCAGCAGCTCACGATTCCGCCCTACATTGCCGATGCTGAAGAGTTCGGCTTCTGCGTGAAGAAGGGCAACACGGCTCTGCTTGACAAACTCAACAAGGCCTACGCAGAACTCAAGGCTTCCGGCGAAGTCGACAAGATCTACAAGAAGTGGTTCCAGGAATAATTCGAACGATCAAAGCGCCCGTATTTGCGCTTTGTCATTGAATCTTTAACGTATTCCGCACGACGCGGTCGATCGAAAGCCGGTCGACCGCGTTCGTGATACTACATCTGTGTAGAATCCTGCAGCTCATTTCACACTGGCTGCCCGAAGCTGAAATAGAGCAACGCACTCATTCATCAACCCCCATTCATACACCACGAAGGCCATGGAATTTGATTTTTCCCTAATCATCCACAGCATTCCGCTCCTTCTGCGAGGCGCGGGTCTGACGCTTGAAATTACGGCCCTTGCCGTGGGCCTGGGCCTCCTGATCGGTCTCGTTGCGAGCCTTGCTCAGCTTTCCAAGTCCCCGCTCCTGCGTCTTCCCGCCAAGGTCTACGTCGACTGCATCCGCGGCACGCCGCTCCTCATTCAGATCTTCATCATCTACTTTGCGCTGCCCAATATCATCGGCCACCGCATTGACCCGTTTATCGCAGCCGTTACCGCCTGTTCGCTTAACTCCGGCGCATACATTGCCGAAATCTTCCGCGGCGGCATTCAGTCCATCTCTCAGGGGCAGTTCCGCGCCGGTCTTTCTCTCGGCATGACCTACGGACAGACCATGCGCTACATCGTGCTGCCGCAGGCCTTTAAGCGCATCATTCCGCCGCTCGGCAATGAATTCATTGCCATGCTGAAGGATTCGTCCCTCGTTTCGGTAATCGGCTTTGAAGAACTCACGCGCTCCGGGCAGCTCATCATTGCTGAGACCTACGGCACGCTTGAAATTTGGACCTGCGTTGCCATCATCTACCTCACGCTCACGCTCACGATTTCGCGCTTCGTCGCTGCGCTTGAAAAGCGTTTCCGCAAGTCCGACGATCGGTGACCCTCCTTTAATTTCGTTTTGGATATCGAGCGAATAAAAAAATAAAGACTGTTGCGCTTGCACGTCGCTCGCTCGATGTCTAAAATGCCCGCTTTCACGGCTCGAGTCACAACGCTCGTGTCCGCAAGTTCTTTCATCTTTGACAGGAATATCCATGTCTGAACTGACCAAGTCTGAGATCGTTGCTAAGTTCCAGCGCGCCGAAGGCGATACCGGCTCTCCTGAGGTCCAGGTCGCTCTTCTCACGGCCCGCATCAACCACCTTACCGAGCACTTCAAGGTGCACGCCAAGGATCACCACAGCCGCCGCGGCCTGCTTCGCATGGTTTCGCGCCGCCGCAAGCTCCTTGACTACCTCAAGCGCACGGACCTCAACGCCTACCGCAAGCTGATCGATACGCTCAGCCTCCGCAAGTAAGCGAGAAAGAGTTTCACCTGACCACGGCCTGCCGATTTTCGACAGGCCGTAGTCGCATCTATAACCCCTTGTCCAATCGTTGACGAAATACCCCTTCATCTCCAATCGCCTTCGAATGCGCGTTGCGATTTGAGTGCTCTTGGGAACCTTGAGAACCCTCAGACCGCAGCGTGCCGCAGGAATTTTCTGATATGCAGTAATCCTGCGGTGAAGACCGGACATGAAGACGTCAGCGAAAGGACTTTCTTCAGAAGGAAACATTCCCGATGACGATGATCAATAAGACCACTCAGAGCTTCCGTTTCGGCGATCATGACGTGACGCTCGAAACCGGTGAAATCGCTCGTCAGGCCACCGGTGCCGTTATCTGCCGCATGGATGACACAGTCGTTCTCGCGACGGTCGTCTGCAAGAAGGAAGCCAAGCCCGGTCAGGACTTCTTCCCGCTTACCGTTGACTACATTGAAAAGACCTACGCAGCCGGCCGCATCCCCGGGGGCTTCTTCAAGCGCGAAGGCCGGCCCTCGGAAAAGGAAACGCTGACGAGCCGTCTGATCGACCGTCCGATCCGCCCGCTCTTCCCGGACGGATTCTTCAATGAAGTGCAGGTCATCATTCACGTTCTCTCGGCCGACCCGGCTGTTGATCCGGACATTCCGGCCATGCTCGGCGCTTCCGCCGCCCTCGCCGTTTCCGGCATCCCCTTCCGCGGCCCGATCGGCGCCTGCCGCGTGGGCTACATCGACGACAAGTTCGTCGTGAATCCCACGACCGAACAGCTCAAGACTTCGCGCCTTGATCTCGTGGTTGCCGGCACCCAGCGCGCCGTGCTGATGGTTGAGTCTGAAGCCGACATCCTCCCGGAAAAGACGATGCTCGACGCCGTGGTCTTCGGCCACCGTGAAATGCAGGTCGCCATCAATGCGATCAACGAACTCGTTGCCAAGGCCGGCAAGCCCGCCTGGGATTGGCAGCCCGCCCCGAAGAACGAGGCGCTCATTGCCCGTATCGTCGAAATCGCCGACAAGGGTCTCCACGAAGCCTATGCCATCCGCTCCAAGCAGCCGCGCACTGAAAAGCTCCGCGAGGTTTATGCCCTCGTCGAGCAGACGCTCGCTGCCGATGCTGAAGCCGCCGGCACGGAGGCGCCCGATGCCAATGAAGTGAACGGCATCCTCTTCGAACTCGAAGCCCACCTCGTCCGCTCGCAGATTCTCGCCGGCGAACCCCGCATCGACGGCCGCGACACCCGCACGGTTCGCCCGATTGAAATCCGCCAGGGCGTGCTCCCGCGCACCCACGGCTCTGCGCTCTTCACCCGCGGTGAAACGCAGGCTCTCGTCACGACCACCCTCGGCACGAAGCAGGATGAACAGATCATTGACGGTCTTTGCGAAGAACAGCACGACCGCTTCATGCTGCACTACAACATGCCTCCGTTCGCAACCGGCGAAACGGGCCGCGTCGGCAGCCCCAAGCGCCGCGAAATCGGCCACGGCCGTCTCGCTAAGCGCGCCCTGAAGGCTGTTCTGCCCTCGCCCGAAGAGTTCCAGTACACGCTTCGCGTTGTTTCTGAAATCTGCGAATCGAACGGCTCCTCGTCGATGGCCTCCGTCTGCGGCGGCTGCCTCTCGATGCTCGATGCCGGCGTGCCGCTTAAGGACTACGTTGCCGGTGTGGCCATGGGCCTCATCAAGGAAGGCAACCGCTTCGCCGTGCTCACCGACATCCTCGGCGACGAAGATCACCTCGGCGACATGGACTTCAAGGTAGCCGGCACCGAAAACGGCGTCACGGCGCTCCAGATGGACATCAAGATCGAAGGCATCACCCCCGAAATCATGCAGGCTGCGCTCGCTCAGGCTCACGACGGCCGTCAGCACATCCTCAGCCGCATGCATGAAATGGCCGGCGGCGGCGCCAAGGAGCTCTCTGACTTTGCTCCGCGCATGATTTCCTTCAAGATCAATCCGGAAAAGATCCGTGACGTGATCGGCAAGGGCGGTTCCGTTATCCGCGCCCTTACGGAAGAAACCGGCACGACCATCAACGTGGAAGACGACGGCATGGTCACGATTTCTTCGCCCGATATGGCCCGCGTTGCTGAAGCCCGCCGCCGCATCGAAGAAATCACCGCGGAAGTGGAAGCCGGTCAGATCTACGAAGGCACGGTTACGCGCCTCCTCGACTTCGGCGCCATCGTTCAGCTCCTCCCAGGCAAGGACGGTCTGCTTCACATCAGCCAGATTGCCAACGAACGCGTCAATGCTGTTTCTGACTACCTCAAGGAAGGTCAGAAGGTCCGCGTCAAGGTTATCGAAGCCGATGAAAAGGGCCGCGTACGTCTTTCCATGAAGGCGCTTCTGCGCGAAGAAGGCGAAAACAAGTAAGGCATCTGTCGCCGCGGGTGTTCTTTTAAGGGCACCCGCATGAGCGACGGCTGCGCTTGGCGCCGGTACGGATGCTTTTCCGCGCCTTCCCTGCCAAAGGGGAAAATGCGGGAAAACGCCTGCCGGCGTTCGCCGCTTTCCGGAAGCTGAGAAAGCACCCTTTAAGGACCTTTCAACGTTTAAGCGGCTAAAATCCCCTTCAACCTACTGAAACAACGCTGCAGCGCCGCAGAATTTATCTGCGGCAGCCATCGAGGACCAGAACAAGCACTATGCGCGACCGCATCGTCATTGCCAATTGGAAGATGAACGGCTCACGGGAGGCCAATGCCCGTTGGACGGACGAATTTCTTTCGTCTCCCCAACCCGCCTGCCGAACCGTCGTCTGCGCCCCCTTCGTTTATTTGGGAGAGCTTGCGCTGCGTGCGCTCGGCACCCATCTTGAAGTCGGCGCCGAAGATGTCAACGAGAATCCCGCGGGCGCCTTTACCGGCGAAATTTCCGCCGGGATGCTTCACGACATCGGCATGAGCTGCGCCATCGTCGGTCACTCGGAACGTCGGACCCTTTACGGTGAAACCGATAACCGCGTGGCCATGAAAGCGCTGGCGTTGGTCAAGGCGGGCTTGAAGCCGGTGGTCTGCGTGGGCGAAACGCTCGAAGAGCGGGAAACCGGCGCAACGCCTTCCGTCATTCTTCGTCAGCTGAATGCCGTCCTCACCATCGTGCGTCCTGAGGATCTCCTTGCAGTTGCCTATGAACCCGTTTGGGCCATCGGCACCGGCAAGACCGCTACGCCTGAAATCGCTCAGTCCGTCCACGCGCTCATCCGCACTCGGCTCGTTGAAGTGTCTCCCAAGGGCGGCGCATCAACGCCGATTCTCTACGGCGGAAGCGTCAAGCCTGAAAATGCTCATGAACTCTTTGCGCAGCCCGACATTGACGGCGCACTGGTTGGCGGAGCAGCGCTAAAGGCTTCCAGCTTCCTCGCAATCGCCAACGCGTTCTGATTCCGTTTTCCCATCAACCCCATTTCCACACCTTCCATAAAGGTTTCTTTCACCATGCATTTCCTGCTTAGCATCGCGCTCGTTCTGCAGATCATTTCGGCCGTGGTCGTTATCGTCCTCGTGCTGATGCAGCACGGCAAGGGCGCCGACCTCGGCGCCGCGTTCGGCAGCGGCGCCTCGGGCTCTGTTTTCGGGGCCACCGGCAGCGCCAACTTCCTCTCGCGTTCAACGGCCATCGCCGCTACGGTCTTCTTCTGCTCGACGATCGCTCTGACCCTCGCGTCCGGCGCTTTCAACAAGCGCTCCGCACAGCCCGAAGGCGGCGTTCTTTCGACCATTGAACAGCCTGCATCCCAAGAACAGGGGATGGCTGGTGATGCCAATAAGTCCCCCGTTAACCAAATTCCCAGGTAAAATCTTTTTCCTCTGCTGATGAACGCCTCAGTTCAAGAATAAATCAGCAGAAAACAACTTGATCAGGCTGCGGTCGTGGCGAAATTGGTAGACGCACTACTTTGAGGGGGTAGCGGAGCAATCCATATGAGTTCAAATCTCATCGACCGCACCAAGTTTCGTTGGGGTATCGCCAAGTCCGGTTAAGGCAGTGGATTCTGAATCCACCATTCGTAGGTTCGAATCCTACTACCCCTGCCAGGTCTCTCTGATGAAGCTGTTGAAAAAATCTGAACGGAATTCGCGGTCGTGGCGAAATTGGTAGACGCACTACTTTGAGGGGGTAGCGGAGCAATCCATATGAGTTCAAATCTCATCGACCGCACCAAGTTTCGTTGGGGTATCGCCAAGTCCGGTTAAGGCAGTGGATTCTGAATCCACCATTCGTAGGTTCGAATCCTACTACCCCTGCCA
>OBKR01001194.1_pt1 | contig 23667 bp, 17 predicted proteins | sample 1518991 | NCBI WGS metagenome assembly OBKR01 (sample SAMEA2452117, study PRJEB22498) | human gut metagenome | biome: human feces; feature: human gut; material: feces | place: Australia | collected 2012
AATATTTTATAGATAAACGTGTTATTTCTACGACAAACGTAAAAATAACCTATAAACTTCTCATTCTATAGGTTATTATCTTATTTTATTAACTTTCCTCTCACAAGTAATCTATGTGAATTAACCCCATATGGAGTACAAGTAATAAGTGTAGCAAACTGTTTCCCATCTTCAATTCCCAAATTTTCTGTATTATTAGGTTCTACTACAAGAATTTGATCTACCTCATAAACAAATTTATACTTTAAAACAGATATTTCAAATTTATCTCCAATTTCCATCTTATTTAAATCTGTTAATAACTTAGCAGAAGGTAAACCTGTATGCCCTGCTAAAATAACATGTGAACTTGGACTATCAACAGGCAATGATGAACCTTTCATATGACCTATTCCATTTTGTAAAACAGATCTTTCACTTCCATGAAATATTGGTGCTTTAACATTTATTTTATCTATTGTTAAATATCCCATTATTCCTGAATCATCTAATGATAATAAATCATAATATCCTCTTTCATCTGCCTTTTCTGTATTTTCTTCTAATGTTCCAGAAAATAACAAATTATTATATTCCTGAGCTTTTCTAATCATCAAATTATATTCATCATTTGTTAATTTTTGTATCTTAACATCATATTCAGATACTTCTTTTGTTTGAAGTCTTTCGTTAATAAAATTACTAATAAAAGGATATAAAAATATTAATAATCCTATAACAAATATCATTACAAACAAAATGTTCATCCAATATTTCTTAAAAAATTTTAACATTATTATATCCCTTTCATACTAGTTTTCTTTTGAATATACTGATTTATTTTTCTTCATTTTTATAACTAAAACACCTAATGCACTAATCATTAAAACAATTCCTGCAGTTGTAAATAGTGTTGTTCCCATTCCACCTGTTGATGGTAATAATCCTTTTTTTGCATTTAATATGTCAATAGTAAATTCTGCAACACCATCTTTTGTTTGTATTCCTGTAACATATCCATTTGCTGAATTTGACATTGGTAAATATTCAAAATCTGCATCTTCAAGAATTCCATCATCATTAAATCTTGGTGTTATTTTAAATACAAATTCAAAATTTGGTGTATTATATCCTTCTGGAGCTTCTGTTTCAATTAATGTATATGTTCCTTCTTTTAATCCTGATATTTGGATTTTTCCTGCATCAACTTCTGCACCATCTTTTTCTTTTGTTCCTGATGAAGTTAATACTGTTGCATCTTCTTTGTTTTCAACTTCTCCTGTTAATTTTCCATTTTCATCAAATGTAGCATATTTTCCATTTGAAAGTTTTAATATGAATTTTGCACCATTTAATGTTTCATCTTTTGAATTCTTTTTTGTTATATCAAATGTAAATGAATATACATGAACAATATCTGGTGTTGATTCACCTTTTCCATCAGCTTTTGGATCATTTGAGTATATTAATTTTACTTGGTTAGTATTGTCTTTTTCAATTGCTGCTTCTGAATTTAACTTTGCAGAATATGTAATTTTTATTTCTGCACCAGCATTATCTTTTTGTGAAATAAAATCATTAAATTTTATCTCTAAACTTGTTGTTCCATTTGCATTTGTTATCTTAGAAATTGTTGCATTTGTATATATTTGACCACCTATTGTTATTTCTATATCATCATTAAAGTTTAATCCTTTTGACATTGTATCTTCTACATTGAATTCATATTTGTCATATCCAATCATTCTTGGAACTTCTGTTGTTATTGTAAAGTTTACATTTTCACCAACATTTGCTGTTGTTACATCTGTCTCTTTTTCTATGTGGATGTCATCTGTTTTAATTTTTACTTCTTCACTTTGAATTAAGCTTGAAAGTATTGCTGCTGATCTAGCTTTTGATACTGTATTATTAGGATTTTCTGTTTCGTCATATACTAAATAATATCCTTCATCTAATCCTGTAAATTCAATATATCTCTCATCTTCTCCAACTGTTTTAACATCTATTCTTGAAGTTTTGTTTGCTAATGTTTCACTATTAGCAGGATCTGTACAGAAATTATAATATTCTAATGCTAAATTTGTTAAACTTGTAGAATCATTTTCATAATTTCTTAATTCCTCTAATACTTGATATATATTTGCATATCCTTTACTTGTAAAGAATCCTTCTGATGCTAAACCATCCCATGAATAATGGTAATTATCATTATCTTCTACTGTTAAATTAAATAATTTATATACTGATAATGTTCTTCCTGCTACATCACCTGTAACAGTTAATGTTAAGTTATTAGCAGCAAAACTTAGTGGACATACCGCAATAATAGCTAATAAAACAATTGTCAAAATTGAAATAATTTTTTTCATTTTCTAATGTTCCTTTCTAATAAATAAAATAAGTGAAGTACCAATTAAAAAGATACCTATTAAACAAATCTTAAAATTTCCATCACCTCCTGTTTCTGGCATAATTGTATATGAATCTATTGGAGTTAACTTATTTGTGAAATTTAGCTTTAACATTTGTTTTTCTTCCAATAGTTCTTCATTATCATCAGCATAATTGTTATATCCCAATATACTTGCCTTATCTCCTAAAGTTTCTTCTTTAGATTGATTTTTATATGTATCTATTGTTGTTTTAGGATCTTGTATATTATATGAACATGAGGTAGTGTAATATGGTAAATTATAATTATCTTCTTTTATTGTATATGTTATCCCATATTTTGTTTTCACTTTCCATTTATATGTTAATATATATTCATCATTTGTTGAATTGTTTTCTATATCATCATGATTTTCTAAATTTAATATTTTTATATCTGTTCCACCTTTTAATGTAATATTAAATGGTGATTTTGATATTGATTTATTTTGTTCAAATGAATATCCTGTTAATTCTTCAATTACATCTTTGTTTCCTTTAAATGTTTTTGTTACTATTATTTGACCTTCTTTTCTTACTAATTTTCCATCTATATGCCAGAAATTACTATGCAATTTGAATACATACCATCTTACTTCATAATGGTCTGTATTTAATTCATCTACTTTTATGCTTTTTCCATCTATTGATAATATATTTACATATTGTTTTAATTCTTTAAATATGTATTCATCTGTTGGAAATGATACTAGATATATTGAACCATCTTTTTTGTCTCCAACTAATTTTCTTATTTCTTTATCTGCTTTATATGAATTATCTTTAGTTTCTCCTACTATATAATAGTTTGTATCTGCTGTTGCATTTTTTACATCACATTCCCATAACATTGGTGTAAATTTATCTGGGTCTTGCCCTCCTACACTTTCTCCTGCGTCTAATGCTTCTGATTTGTAATTTATAAAAAATCTTACATATTGATAGTTTTTCTTTTTTTGGGCTTGAGTACTAATTGCTTTTTCTTTTGTTGATTGTGTTATAGTAGTTTGTTCTTGTTTTTGTTGTGTACTATTTTCTTGTTTATCTTCATTTGTACTTGTTTTTATATCATTATTTATTGTTACTTCTGATTGAGGCTTGACACTTTTAGTTAGATTAGTTGATTCTGTAATTGCTGTTTTTGTACTTTGAGTTATATTTGTTTGCTTATCTATACTTGTCGAAATTATATCTTCTGCATTTACAATAGTTGTGGCTATAAATAAAGTTATTGTTATAATTACAATGTTAAATATTATTTTAGAAAATCTTTTTATATTCATTATGTTTTCCTTTCTTTTAATACTTACTTTAAAATTATATGCAGTCATAAAAGAAATAGAACCATAAAAAAAGAAAAGAGATTGAAAAATTTTTGACAATTTTCAATCTTTTTTATATTGTTTTATAAATAAAACCAAAAACAGGATTCTTTTTAAAGAATCCTGTTTTTGAACCTTTAATCAAAGGATTTTTAAACTGAACCTCGAAAACTAATTGAGATTAATCTTCTTTAATACTAGTCCAAAACTCCCCCATTTCCTTTTCATAGAAGTCACTGTTATAGTATTCAGTCAAACACTTTGAAGAAAATGTCCCAATCTCATCAAATTCTGCATCTGTCAACGGCATCTTGGTGTACCCTTCACATTTATAACCTTCATACCACTTGCCATCAACTTTAGCAAAAATACTATAGGAGTCATCAGCAGGCCTGTGAAAAGAGCCAATAATAATACTTTCGATGTCATCAACTTGCGTCCATTCTTTGACATAGCTGATAATTTTGTTTTCCAATTCCTTATTGGTCATGATATGGCTTTCACACCATTCTACTGTACCAATTTGAACATCAGAACCATGTTGAAGCTCATTTTCTGCACTCAAGTTAAGCACAACATACTCGAATTCCTTTTCTTTCTTTTTGCACTCCTCCTTTAGCCGTTCATAGAGCTCCTCAGTCAAACTATCACCTGCACTAACAGTAATGTAATAACTATAGCATTTTTCATTGGTTGCATAAAATCCTCTAAGTTCATATGATGTATCTTCATATTTACCATTAAAGAAATATTCAGCAACTACAACATCTGCATTTTCATTATCATTTATGAATTGCTTAAGACATTGCCTTATTTCTTCATTGCTTCCTAATTCCTCTTCTAAAAATGTATAAGTTACCAAATTTTGATTTTCATAGTCCCCCAAGCTATATCCAGAAGTACCAATTTCAACTATAACATTACACTCTTGGCTGTGAACGATATCCTCCTTCTTGCCACATGCTACAAGCATGCTAGTCATCATCATCAAAGCAATGGAAATGAAAACAGATGCAAAACGCTTGTAGAAATTGTTAACGGACACAATGTTGTTAGTACTAAACATGTCGCACACTCCTATTCTTGGTTCGTTGTTTTTTTCACCTGTAATTAGGTGAGCATTCATATATAAGGTTTTACCTCATACCACATATTATAGCATATCAAGTATAATTATGTCAATTTTATATTTCTTATGTTTACTCAAATTTCTTTCCAACTTCTAAAACATTTCCTCTTAAAAAATCGCTAATATTCATTTTTTTTGCATTTTCAGCCTGAATTTCAATAACTTTAATTATACCATCTTTAGCTTTTATATATAATCCATCCTTACTATCTGATTTTATAATTGTGCCATTATCTTGACTTTCATATTCTGGTTGACTTAGTAATATTTCAACTTTCCAGAACTTGAATTTTTTTCCATCTAAAAACGAATATGTTCCCATTATAGGATTTAATCCTCTAACTAAATTTTTTATTTCTAATGCTGATTTATTTTGCCAATCGATTTTTGACATTTCTTTATCAAGCATTGGTGCAAGAGTAAAATCATCACCTTGTGGTATTCTTGGCGCTGTTCCATTTTCAATTTGTTTTAATGTCTCAACTAATAAATTTGCTCCTATTTTTGAAAGTCTGTTCCATAACTCTCCTGTTGTTTCATCTTCTCCAATTTCTACCTTTTCTGTCAAAATCATATCACCAGTGTCCATACCAATATCCATATACATTGTAGTAACACCTGTTTCTTTGTCACCATTAAGTACTGACCATTGAATTGGTGCAGCTCCTCTATATTTAGGAAGAAGTGATGCATGAACATTTACACATCCATATTTAGGAATATCTAATATTTCTTTTGGTAATATTTTTCCATATGCAACAACACATATTATATCTGGATTTAAAGATTTTATTTCATTTATAAATTCTTCATTTTTCTTTACTTTTTCTGGCTGAAATACTGGTAAATTCTTTTCAATAGCAAACTCTTTAACAGGTGTTGCAATCATTTTCATTCCTCTTCCTTTTGGCTTGTCTACATTTGTAACAACAGCTAAAATGTCATGTCCAGCATTATATATTGATTCTAATGAATCTCTTGCAAAGTCTGGAGTTCCCATAAAAACTATTTTCATTTTTATCACATTCCTTCCTATTATTTTGATATTTCTTTTGCTAATTCAGCATAATTTTCAATTGTCAAATTTTCAGCTCTAACATTTTCATTTAGACCTAGTTTATTCAAAATATTTATTCCTTCTTGTTTACTAATAAAAACTTGTGCATTTGTCAAAGCATTTAATAATGTTTTTCTTCTTTGCATAAAAGCACTTTTTATTATCATAAACATTACCTTTGGATTTTCTACTTTAACAACAGGTTCTTTTCTTATTTTCATTTTTATAACTTCTGATGTCACTTCTGGCTCAGGTATAAATGAACTATTAGGCACTTCCATAATTTTTTCTGAATCACAATAATAATATATTGTATATGTTATTGCTCCTGTATTTTTTCCACTTGGAATTTCTATTAACCTATCTGCAACTTCTTTTTGAATCATTACTGTTATACTTTCTATATCTAGTTTTTCTTCTAATAATTTCATTATAATTGGAGTTGTAATATAATATGGCAAATTAGCTACTATCTTTACATTTTTGATTTTTTCATTTTCTTTATTTTCTTTAATTATTTTATTAAGATCAACTTTTAAGACATCATCATTTATAATTTCAAAATTAGAATATTTTTCAAATCTATCTTCTAATATTTCTATCATTTTTCTATCTAATTCTATACATAATACTTTTCCTGCTTTTTCTAATAAATACTTTGTTAATGTTCCAAGTCCTGGTCCTATTTCTATTACCATATCGTCTTGAGAAATTTCACTACTATTAACAATATTTTCAACAACTTCATTATTTATCAAAAAGTTTTGCCCTAAATCTTTATTAGCTCTAATACCATACTTTTTCATTATATTTCTTGTTTCTTCAACTAAATTTGCCATTATAAAAAAATCCTCCTTAAAGATATAGAAAGGCTAAAAATTAAACCTTTCAGCCTTATGATTCTACATTTGAAACTACACATGTTCCATTTGCATATTTTAATGTTATATTTTGTTTTAATGTTATAAAATTGTTCATATTTTGTTTTTCAATTTCATATGTTGTTTCATTACCTCTTATGCTTTTTTCTGTTATCTGATTAATCATATAATCACTTTGTTTTCCAGTTACATCTTTCATATATAAGACTCCATTATAATTTATAAATTCACTAAATTCATTTTTCAATACATCTGTTGTCATATATTTTGTCATTGCATCTTCAAAATCAGAATATTTAATTCCTGTAAATGTATATTCTGAATATTCCTCTGGCAATTGTTCTTCTGATTCTTCAATTGTTTTTGAAAGATTTAAACTACTTAATAGATATTTTGTTCCTCCTGCTTTTAAATTAACATATTTATCATAATTATAAATGGTTTTCTGAGCTAAATCTTCTGGAATTCTTTCAGCAAATTTCACTGTCATAACAGTTCTCATTGCTTCATTATAATATTGTTCATATAAACTTTTTTCTCCTGTAATTTCAATTGCATACATATATCCATCTTTCATTATTGCTAGAATTTTTGCTTTTTGCTCTTTGTTTTCAGCATCAAACTGTCTCCACTGAACATCATCAATTAATTGTATTTTTGTATATTCTATATTTGAATATACAGAATGTTCTAACATTTGTGTTTTTAATTCATCATTTGTCATACTACTTTTTTCAAGATAAACATTTATTCTAATATCATCTGTAGTTCCATCTTCATTTTGTTTTATAGGTCCTTGTATATAAAATATTATTGAACCATTTTGTTTTTCTACAACTTTCCATGAATCTGATAATTTTCCTATATTTAAACTTATTACATTATTTGAATATATTTTTTCTTCTGTTTGTTCTTCTGTTATATTTTCAGTCGAATTAATATTTTCATTTTGATTATTTTCAGCTTTTGTTTTTCCTTTAGAAAAGTTTTTAAAAGCAAATATAATGCAACATATTCCAATAATTATTAAAAGTAAAGTTCCAAAATTCATTTCAAATGCTTTTTTCTTCTTTCCCATTTTACTTTTTTCCCTTCTACATTTTATCTGGCATTTGTATTCCTAATAAATTTGCACCAGTTTTTAATACTTTACCAGTTGCATATGTTAAAAATACTCTTGTATTTTGTATATCTTTATTATCTGTAATAATTTTATTTTCATTATAAAAATTACTATATGCTTTTGCAAGATCTATTAAATATCTTGATAATATTGATGGCTCATTTTTTTCTGTTACTTGTATTAAAATATTTTCAAAATTATATATTAGTTTTAATATTTTATTTGAATACTCGTCTAACAAATATTTTGCATCAACCTCTTCAATTTTTGGAACTCCTCCTGCTTTTTCAATAACACTTTTTGTTCTTACATAAGTATATTGAATATATGGTCCTGTTTCTCCTTGGAAGTTTAATACTTTGTCCCAATTAAATATTTCATCTTTTACCCTGCTATTTGCTAAATCATTAAACACAACTGCACCAATTCCTACTTTTTTTGCTATATCGTCCTTATTTTCTAAATCAGGATTTTTTTCTTCTATAACTTTCTTTGCTCTTTCTATTGCTTCATTTAATAAATCTTCAAGTTTTACTACATTTCCTTCTCTTGTTGACATTTTTCCTGTTTCAAGTAATACCATTCCATAAGATACATGTTCTAACCCTTTGATATATTTTTCATCAAGTCCTAATAATTTTGCTACTTCAAATATTTGTCTAAAATGTAAAACTTGTTCATATGATGTTACATATAATGCTTTATCATAATCATATGTACGTGCTCTATAAAGTATTGCTGCTAAGTCTCTTGTTGCATATGTTGATGAACCATTTGATTTTTCAATTAGACATGGTGCCATTCCGTAATCTTCTAAATCAATTATTCTGGCTCCTTGTGATTCTACTAATTTTCCACTTTTCTCTAATAAGTCGATAACCTCACCCATTTTATCTGTATAAAATGATTCTCCATTCCAAGAATCAAATTTTGTTCCAAGTATATCATAAACTTTTTGGAATTCTCTTAAACTTAAATCTTTAAATTTAGTCCATAATTCAACACACTCAGGATCTCCATCTTCTAATTTTTTAAAATTATCTCTACATGCTTCTAAAACACTTTCATCTTCTTTGCATAAATCTGAAATTCTAACATATATTTCTGTTAATTTTTCGATAGGGTTTTCATCAAGATTATATTCTGTTCCCCATCTTTTATATCCTTCTATTAGTTTTCCAAATTGTGTTCCATAATCTCCTAAATGGTTTATTCCTGTAACATTATATCCTAAATATTTATAAATATTATATAATGCTGCACCTATAACAGTTGTTCTTAAATGTCCTATATGAAATGTTTTTGCGATATTAGGTGATGAATAATCTATTACTATGTTTTTACCATTTCCAATTTTTGATTTTCCATATTCTTCATTTTCATCAACTTCTTGAAGAATCTCTTTGGCAAGTGTTTCCTTATTTACAAAAAAGTTAAGATATCCTCCAACAACTTCTATCTTTTCTACATATTTTTCTGATATGTTTACATTTGCTTTTATATCATCTGCAATTACATTTGGTGATTTCCTTAGTGTTTTTGCAAGTTTGAAACAAGGAAATGCATAATCTCCATTTCCTTGTTCTTTTGGAACTTCTATAAATCCTTTAATTTCGTTAACTTCTATATTTGTTATTTGTGCAATTGATTCTGCTATTATTTGTTTAAAATCTATCATAATTCTTAATATTCCTTTCAATATTGCATTTATTTTTTAAGAACTTCTGTCCCATCTTTCATATCTTTTACTATATATCCTTTTTCTGCTATTAGATCTCTTAATCTATCTGATTCATTCCAATTTTTATCACTTCTAGCTTGTTTTCTTTCTTCTACTAAATCTAAAATTTCTTGTGGTATTTTTGTTTCTTGTACTTCATCAATTTTTATTCCTAGTACTGTATCAAACTTTTTAAGTAATTGTGCTATTTTAGGTGATTTTTCAGGATATTTAACTGCTTCCCATACAACACTTAATGCAAGTGGCATATTCATATCATCATTTATTGCTTGATGAAATCTATTTTCCATATCTGCAATTATTTCATCAGATATATCTGAATTTCCATTTAAGTGTTTTTGATATCCTTCTCTTAAACGAATAAGAGATGTATTTGCTGATTCAATTCCTTCCCATGTAAAGTTTAATTTTCCTCTATAATGACATGAATAATTAAACAATCTATATGCAAGTGGACTATATCCTCTAGCAATTATATCATCAATTAAATATGTATTTCCAAGACTTTTTGACATTTTTCCACCATTTATTAATAGATATTCTCCATGTATCCAATAATGTGCCGGATTTTTGCCACAAGCTCCTTTATTTTGTGCAATTTCGTTTTCATGGTGTGTTGGTACTAAATCAATTCCACCTGTATGTATATCAAATTCCTCTCCAAGATATTTTGTGCTCATTGCTGAACATTCAATATGCCATCCCGGATAACTTGGTCCCCATGGACTATCCCATTTCATTAAATGATTTGCTGGTGCTTTTATCCATAATGCAAAATCATATGGATTTCTTTTTTCTGGATCTATATCAACTCTTGCTCCTGCTTTTTGATCATTTAAGTTTATTCCTGATAAAATTCCATATTTGTCTAATTTTGAAACATCAAAATATATAGCTGTAGAAGTTTCATAGGCATATCCATTTTTCATTATTTTTTGAACCATTTCCAACATTTCTTTTATATGATCTGTTGCTTTACATACAACTTCAGGAGTTTCAATATTTAATCTTTCTAAATCTCTAAAAAATAATTTTGTATAATGTTCTGCTATATCTAAAGGACTTTTATGTTCTTCTCTAGCAGATTTTAACATTTTGTCTTCTCCTTCGTCTCCATCTGATACTAAATGTCCTACATCTGTAATATTCATTACATGTTTTAATTCATATCCGTTGTATTTTAAAACTCTTCTTAATGTATCATTTAATAAATTTGTTCTCATATTTCCTATTGTCGCATCTTTATATACTGTTGGTCCACAAGAATATATTTTAACTTTTCCTTCTTCAATTGGTTTAAATAAATCTTTTTGTTTTGTTAATGTGTTGTAAAAATAAATATCCATATATGCCTTCCTTTCTATTCTATTTTATGCTTTTTGCCCCACATGTTGTGAGGCAAAATTATCTATTCTTCAGTATTTGTATCTTCTTCTGGTAAATCTGGAGTTGGTGTAGTTTCATCTTCAGATGGTTTGGTACTTTCAGTTGGCTTAGTAGTTTCTGTTGGCTTTGTACTTGACGTATTTTCAGCTGGCTTTGTACTTTCTGTTGGTTTTGTACTCTCTGTTGGCTTTGTACTTTCAGTTGGTTTAGTACTCTCTGTTGGTTTTGTACTTTGAGTTGGTTTTACTTCTGGTGCCTTGTGAACATTACAATATTCCGTTGGTGCAGAGTTTTCGCTTTCCATTCCTTCTAATGTATTCCATAGTCCTAATCTTTCCTTTTCTATTACATAACCTGTCTCTCTAACTTTTTTTGAAGAATCAGGGCAATATTGATTTGCTAACAATCCAGAATCTGCACAAATTGTATATGTTCCTTGATGTGCATCACAAGTTTCTGGAAGTTTTCCTTCTACAAATATTTCTGAATATGTATCTGTACATTTATCTGAAGCTAACATTCCACTTGTTCTACATACTCGTGCAGAAACAATTCCATCTGGTTGTTTAAATGTTGATTTTTCTAAGCCATTATGTATTTCTTTCATTATATTAGCAAATATTAATCCTGATGATTGTTTACTTGATTTTTTAACTGTTTGTGGTTCATCAAAAGCATATATTACTGCACATGAATAATAGTTTGTGAATCCACACATCCATCTCTCTTTATCCCCATTTGTTGTTCCTGTTTTTGCTGCTAAGTCCATACCACTAATTCTTGTATATGTAGCAGTACCAGCAGAATCGTTAACTACTGATTTCATTAAATCTTTTACTATATATGCTGTTTGTACTGAACATACTCTTTCTGTTGGTTGACTTGGCTCTAATACTGTATTACCATTGGAGTCTACTGCTTTTGTATAAAATGTTGGTTTTATATATACACCATCATTTGAAATCATTGCATATGCTGCTGCCATCTCTAATGGACTAATACCATATGTAAATCCTCCTATTGCAACAGATGCTAAATTATTATCTTTTTCATCATCTAATGTTGATACTCCCATTTTCTTTAAATATTCAATACCTTTTGCAGGTGTTAGTTCTGCTTGTATTTTTATAAATGGTATATTTTGAGATGTTGTCAATGCTGATCTTACTGTTCTTTTTCCTGTATATCTATTATAGTTTTTTGGAGTCCATGTTCCACCAAATGTTGTTCTTGTATCTAGATATATTGTTGCTGGTGTTATTATTCCTTCTTCAATTCCAGGTAATACATCTGATAATGGCTTTATTGATGAGCCAGTTTGTCTTGGACTATTTATTCTATTTAATCCTCTTGCTGTTGTTTTTTCTCCTAATTGTCCAACTGCTCCAACAACATATCCTGTTTCTGGATCAATTACGACTGCTGCAGCTTCTGCTGTTACATCATTTCCACTAGTATCTTTTCCACTCAATATATATCTAGATTCTGACATTTCATCTTCCATTATTTTTTGAATATCTACATCTTGTGTAGAATATATCTTTAATCCACTTGTATTTAAATATGTTTCTGCTGCTGTTTTAGAAATATTTTTTTCTGCTGCAATTTGATCTATCAATTGTGAAATTAATGCATCTGTATGTGATGAATAAACATTTCCTTTTACTCCATTTTCAAAATTAAATCCTGTTTCAACCTCAGCAACTGCTGAATCATATTCTTCTTGATTTATATATCCACATTTTTTCATTTGTCCTAATACTGTTTTTGTTCTTTTTTTAATTTTTTCAGTATTATCTTTTCCTGAATATGGATTATACGCATTTGGTGAATTATTTATTCCTGCTAAAAATGCACATTGTGCAATACTTAAATTTGATGCATCTGTATTAAAATAATATTCTGCTCCTGTTTGAACTCCATAGTTTCTTCCTCCAACAAGTATCAAATTTAAATATAATTCTAATATTTGATTTTTACTTAATTCATTCTCTACTTGATATGCTTTAGCCCATTCTTTTACTTTTCTTAATATTCCGTTGATTCCACTACTTTCCTTATCTTGTGTTATATTTTTAACCAATTGTTGTGTTATTGTACTTCCTCCACCTGTTGTTGATTTTCCAAAATGTGTTACAAATGAAAGAATTGCTGCTGTTGTTCTTTTTAAATCTACTCCATGGTGTTGATAAAATCTTTCATCTTCAATTGCTATGTATGCTTTAGGTAAATATGGTGACATTTCATCTAATGTAATTATTTTTCTACTTTCTTTTCCATTTAGTTCTGCTAATACGTTTTCATTTGAATCTACTATTACTGTATTTTCTATCATTGTCAATTTTGATAAATCAATTTTCAAATCGTCCCCAAAAAATCCATAGACAAGTCCTATTATAACTCCAGCTCCAACAACTAATAATAATATTATTAATACCAATAATATTTTTAATGCTATCGCTAATTTGGGATGTTTATACTTAAATTTCATTTTAGTATCTTTTTTTATTAAATTATTATTTGCATTTTTGGTATTTGTTTTTTGACTTTTCATATTTTTTTTATTTGAATTACTATGTTGTTTATTTTTTTTCTTTTTTTCTTTCATTAAAATATCCTTCCTTTCGCAAGAATCAGCACTTTTGAATATATTAAAATCGCAAATACATTATATTATATTTTTCAAAAAAAGAAAAGCTTTTTAAGAAATTCTTTATATTTTTTAAAAGCTTTTACACAAAAAAAAAGCAATCCCCACATTAGCCGTAAGTTGATTGAATTTTTAAGGACCTGTCTTCGACAGGTGGGTTCCTTCTTGAATACTCATGGGCTTCTTACTACTCGAAATGTAATTTTACAAATGCTAAAGTGTAAGCTTGCACGCCATATTCAAAGATTTAAGGTCCCTCTTTAAACTTGTAGGTTCTAAAAATTCTGTCTACACGCACTACGCAGGGTTTTTGCTTTGTTCTAATTATTTATTTGTTATACATATTTTAGCATATAATTTTTTCTATTGCAACACTTTTTTGGTTCAAATTTCTTAAATTTTATATGCTAATTTTATTATATCTCTTTTTTTCAAATTTATACTCACTTATAATGATTTTTTCTTTGTTTTTTATGCTGGAATTTTTTTCATTAAATATATTATAATTTTACTCTTTTTCAATTATTTTTATTGCACATTTTATTCCATCAATAGCAGCTGTCATAATGCCTCCAGCATATCCTGCACCTTCTCCACATGGATATAGTCCTTGAACATTAATTGAATTCATTGTTTCTTTATCTCTCGTTATTTGTACTGGTGATGAACTTCTTGTTTCTACTCCAGTCATTATTGCATCATGTTCAGCAAATCCATGTAATTTTTGGTCTAATTCTGTTAATCCTTCTTTTAATGTATTTGAAACAAATTCTGGCAATATTTCATTCAGGTTGGAAAATGTTACTCCAGGCATATATGTTGGCTTTATTTTCCCTAAATTTGTTGTTGTTTTATTTTCGAGAAAATCTTCAACTCTTTGTATTGGTGCATTATAATTTTTTCCACCTAATTCAAATGCTTTTTTCTCTAATTCTTCTTGAAAATACATTCCATCTAATGGTGATTCTTTATAAAAATCTTCAACAGATATATTGACAAGTAATGCACTATTTGCATTTTCTCCATCTCTTGCAAAATTACTCATTCCATTTGTTACAATTGAACTTTCTTCTGAATTTGAGGCCATTACTTTTCCACCAGGGCACATGCAAAATGTATAGCAAGTTCTTCCATTTGAGGCATGATATACTAATTTATAATCTGCAGACCCTAATCTCAATTTTGTTTTATTTCCATATTGTGCTATATTTATATCTTTTTGTAAATGTTCTATTCTAACCCCAACAGCAAAGTTTTTTGGTGCAATTTTTACTCCTAGTTCATTCAATTTTTTAAATGTGTCTCTTGCACTATGTCCAATTGCTAATATAACACTATCTGTTTCTATTTTTCTTTTTTGGTTTGTTATTACAGATTTTATCTGACCTTTTTTTATTTCAAAATCTATAACTTCTTCTTCAAAAAATATTTGTCCACCTTTTTCTAATATATATTCTCTAATATTTTTCACAATCTTTACCAAATTATCTGTTCCCAAATGTGGTTTTGCAACATACATTATTTCTTTTGGCGCACCAAATTTTACAAATTCTTCGAGTACTTTTCTTGAATATATACTTGAATTTCCAGTATTTAATTTTCCGTCTGAAAATGTTCCTGCCCCACCTTCTCCAAATTGAATATTAGATTTAGGGTTAAATTTTTTACTATTTATAAATTCCTCGACATCTTTTACTCTATCTTCTACTCTTTTTCCTCTTTCAATTAGAATTGGCTTTATTCCATTTTCAACAAAGATTAATGCAGAAAATAAACCTGCTGGTCCAGCTCCTATTATTACTGGTTGAATTTTACTTGTCCTTTTTACTTTTATTTCTGGCATTTTATATTCTTCGATTTTTTCAAATCTTTTTTCTTTATTATTATCTTTTAGTTCAATATCTATCGTATAATTATAGAAAATATCTTCTTTTTTTCTGGCATCTATTGATTTTTTATAAATATACCATTTTTTCACATCTTCTTTTTGTAATCTATTTTTTTGTAATGCTTTTTCTAATACTTTTTCTTCTAATAAATCTTCTCTTATTTTTATATCTTTTATTCTTATCATTATTTTTCTCCATTTTATACTTAATTATTTTACACTACTTAACCTCAAATGTCTATATTTTGCCCAAAATATTTTTTGTCACTCTTGTAAGTTATGTAAATTAGTGTTATACTCTATATATGATGTCTTTGACATTTGTCGATTTTTTTCTGTCACAAATTTACAATTGGAGGAAAACAACATGATGATTAAAAAAGAAAATTTGGAAAAATTTATGGAAAATCTTGAATCTGCTCAGTGGATGGGGCTTGAATTAAGTTGCTGTAAATTAATCGCAGAAGCTCTTTCCTATCCAAAAGCCATTCCTAATGAATACTGGTATAGTATTGACTATAACCAGTTTGACAATCTGTTTTATCTTACATTAAAACTTCCACAAAAAAAGTTTACTAAAAAAGAAATGCGACAAATACAAGATGAAATTGTAAAACGAATTATGGAAGAATTAGCTAATCCGTCATACATCAGAATTTATCCTAATATCACTACTGCTGCTGCTTTCAACTACTTTTCACTTTTTCATGCCTTAGCACTTTTAAATATTCCTGAATGGAAAATTGATATTCCTGCACCAGAACAAAATTTTGAATATAATCTAGCCTATGGTTTGTTCAAATTAGATGATCGCTCTAAGGAATTTGAGAAATACGGATATTATATTTGCAACCAGCACTATTGGGCAATGAAGCATCTCAAGGAAGAATTGACAGAAAAAAATAAACCGTTGTAACGATATTTACAAAGAGCAAACTTGGAATCTCTGTTCTAAGTTTGCTCTTTGTCTTTATATATAAAATCTTTAATGCAAATTGACTTTTATGTAAATTTATGGTATTATTTTACATGTTAAGGTAAAGCACCTTGATTTTGTAAGTTTTTACTTACAAATGTAATCACTCAATTGAGTTATGTAATGGAGGGAAAAATATGGCTCGGAATTTATTGATTATCTTACCTGTGATTGTTTTTGTAGCAATCACTTGGAGCATTTGCTTTTTAATGGATAACAAATTAGTACTTTTCTTCTTTGAAAAAGGACATTACGTTTTCTCTACTGGTACTGGTCTGAGAGGACTTGTTATCATAAAAGCAAGTGTTGGAAAAGACACTTCTTGTAAAATTACACTTACAAACACTTACACAAAATTAATTAAACATCATTGGGTTATCAATGATAAATGCAAAAGAATTTTTATCACCTACATTCCTTCTCAATATTTAGAAGTTGATGTAGATGGAAATTCTGCAAACGATTTTGTTGTAGAATGTTTGAGTTTTAACAAGAAATAATTTCAAAATCATATTCATTCCATAAAAAACGCAATCAATTAAGATTGCGTTTTTCTCTATTATTCAAATTTCTTTATATTCAACATTCTTAAAGCATTAATTATTGCAATAACAGAAACTCCTACATCTGCAAAAACAGCTTCCCACATCGTAGAGGCTCCAAATGCAGTTAATACAAGAACTGCTATTTTTACAAATATTGCAAAAATAATATTTTCACGAACAATTCTCATTGTCTTTTTTGACAAGTTAATTGCTTTACTTATTTTTGAAGTTTCATCTGTCATTATAACAATATCTGCTGCTTCTATTGCCGCATCAGATCCAAGTCCACCCATTGCAACACCAATATCTGAAATTGTTAAAACAGGTGCATCATTTATTCCGTCACCAACAAATACAAGCTTTCCCTTTTCACTCTTTTGTTTTAATAATTCTTCTACTTTTTCAACTTTTCCATCTGGTAATAATTCAGTATAAACTTTATCCATATTTAACTTTTTAGCAACATATTCTCCAACTTCTTTTTTATCACCTGTAAGCATTACTGTTTCTTTAATATTCATTGCTTTTAATTCTCTAATTGTTTTTGGAGAATCTTGTTTTATTTTATCTGCAATTAATACATATCCTACATATTTTTTATCAATTGCAACATATAATATCGTTCCTACTTCATCACATTTTTTAAAGTCTATTTTTTCTTCTAACATTAACTTTTCATTTCCAACTAAAATATCTTTTTCATCAATTTTAGCCCAAATTCCTTTTCCACTTAATTCTTGTGGATTTTTTATGATTTTTTCGTCAATTTCTTTGTTATATGCTTTCTTTACTGATTTAGCAATTGGATGGTTTGAATAATTTTCTGCATGTGCAACAATTCTTAATAACTCATCTTTTTCAATTCCTTCTACATAAATATCTTGAACTTCGAAAATTCCTTCTGTTAATGTTCCTGTTTTATCAAATACTACTGTTTCTGTGTTTGCTAATGTCTCTAAATAGTTACTTCCTTTTATTAATATTCCCATTTTAGATGCTCCACCAATTCCACCAAAGAAACTTAATGGTATTGATATTACTAATGCACATGGACATGATACAACCAAAAATGACAATGCTCTATATAGCCATACTGAAAATGTACTAAAATCTTTTAATATTATTGGTGGTATAAATGCTAAAAGTACAGCTATTATAACTACTGTTGGAGTATAATATTTTGCAAATTTTGTAATAAAGTTTTCAGATTTTGATTTTTTACTACTTGCATTTTCTACTAAATCTAAAATCTTACTTACTGTTGATTCTCCAAACTCTTTAGTTACCCTTATTTTTAACAAACCATCTTTATTGATACAACCACTTAGCACTTCATCTTCTGTTTTTACAACTCTTGGAACAGATTCTCCTGTCAATGCCATTGTGTCTAAGCTCGATGTACCATCAACAACAACACCATCTAATGGTATTTTTTCTCCTGTTTTTACAATAATTATATCTCCAATTTTCACTTCATCAGGATCAACTTTTTCAATTTTTCCATCTTTTTCAATATTTGCATAATCTGGTCTTATATCCATTAAACTTGCAATTGATTTTCTAGATTTATCAACAGCATAACTTTGAAATAATTCACCAACTTGATAAAACAACATAACTGCAACAGCTTCTGGAAATTCGCCTATTGCAAATGCGCCTATTGTCGCAACAGCCATTAAAAAGTTTTCATCAAAAACTTTTCCTCTAAATATATTTCTTACAGCTTTTTTTAATATTTCAAATCCTACAACTAAATAACTTATAATAAACAATCCATTATTTATCCATTCATTTGAAAATGTAATTACTAATGCTAATACAAATAATATTGCTGATATTATTATTTTAATTCCTCTTTTTTTCATTTATCTTTTTCCTTTCTTGAAACAAAACCAAAATTGAGAAAGAATTAAATTTCCTCTATAGTACAATCAGGTTCTTCTTTTTTCACAACCTTTTTTAAATTTTTTAATACTTCATCTTTTCTATCATCTTCAATTTCCATTACCAATTTTTCTGTCATAAAACTCAAAGATGCCTCTGTTACACCATCTATTTTTTGTATAGCTCTTTCTAATTCTGCTGCACAATTTGCACAATCAATTCCTTTTATTTTAAATTTCACTTTCATAATAATTACCTACCCTTCTTTTTATATTTATTTCAAAAATTGTACACCCGGATTGGAAAATAGTTGAATTTTGGCGAGCCCTGAGGCTGTTAAAGCTTTGCTTGTTACAGCCTCAGTATGTGTAACTGAAAATTTTATTTAAAAGGCAAGGGCGCATACTTAGTGTATGTAACCGCGTTTTAAATGAAATTTAACACAGCCAAAATTATAAATATTTTCCAATCCTATATTTTATGTTCAATATGCTCTATAGCAACTTCAAACACTTCTTTTACATGTTCATCATCAAGTGTATAAAAAACTTCTTTCCCTACTTTTCTACACTTTACAATTCCACTTCTTCTTAATGTTCCTAATTGATGTGAAATTGACGACTTACTCATACCAAGTACATTTGCTATGTCACACACACACAGCTCATTTTTATCCAAAGCATCTAATATTTTAACTCTTGTTGTATCTCCTAATATGCTAAAAAAATCTGCCATTTTATTTAATATATCTTCATCTACCATTTGTTTTTGTGTTGATTCAACTAAATCTTGATGAATTACATTACAATCACAAGCAAATTCATTCCTTGCCATACATATCTCCTTTCCTTACTCTCTTGTAAGCAAAATAATTGAGTAATTATTCAACTTTTACTATATTATAGTTGAATAATTACTCAATTGTCAATAATTTTTATGAATTTTTTAAAATAATATGAAAGATAATTCTTTCATATTATTTTAAATGCTACAATCGCTAGCCCTTTGAGTTTTTCGACATACAGTCGAAAACTCAAATCGGGCATGAACAAATCAAAGAAAAATTTTCAATTTTTCTTATTTGTTCACAAATTTTTTATACACTTCCATGATAATTATTAAAGGTATTGAAAATACTACTAATCCACCAGCAAACTCTAATGGTATTGTTTTTAAACGTAATATATTTGATAATATATCACTTCTCACGACTATTATTTGTATTAAACATGTTATCAATATCGAAAATATCAAGAATTTATTATTTTGTCCTGATATTTTAAATGCTGAAATTCTTTCACTTCTACAATTAAAGATATGAATATTTTCCATTAAGACCATCAATGTTAATAAATAACTTCTAATAACTTCTATTTCAAGATGTTTTATATTATATAAATAAATATAAAGTGCAAATTCTATTATCCCCATTACTGTTGCTGATATGATAATTTCATTTATCATTAATTTATCAAATATTTTTTCATTATTTGCAGGTCTATTCATTACATCTTCAACATCTTTTTCAAATGCTAAAGCATTACTTTGAATTCCATTACTTATTAAATTCAACCATAATAATTGTATTGCGACTAATGGTATTGGAAAATTAAATATCATCGCTAATACAAATAATATTATTTCAGATAATCCTGTTGATAAGAGCAAATATATTACTTTTCTTATATTATTATATGCTCTTCTTCCTTCTTCTACACCATTTACAATTGATGAAAAATTATCATCTGTTATTATCATATTCCCTGTTTCTTTTGCAATATCTGTTCCACTTCCTATTGCAACACCTATATTAGCTGATTTTAGAGCTGGTGTATCATTTACCCCATCACCTGTTACAGCAACCATTTTTCCTTCTTCTTTTAATTTTTTAACTATTTCTAATTTCTCCATAGGTGTTGCTCTAGAATATACTTTTGTTATACCTATTCTTTTGGCTATTGCTTCTGCTGTATTTTTTTGGTCTCCAGTAATCATAATTGTTTCAATTCCTGCTTTTTTACAACTTTCTACTGCTTCTGTTACTCCTTCTCTAATCGGATCTACAAATCCTATCAATCCTAGAAATATCATATCTTTAAGATCTTTTTCTTCTAGCTCTTTTGTTTCAAAATTTCTCTTATGAATTTTACTTTGAGCTATTGCTATAACTCTATATCCTTCTTCTGCTAATTGAATATTTTGATTAAGAATTTTATCTTTATTTATCTTTTCTTTCTCATTAATATATTTGCAAAATTCTAAAACTTTTTCTGGAGCCCCTTTTATAGTTACTACATATTCATTATTTTCTTCAAATACTACTGCTGAATATTTTAATTGTGATTCATAATGTATCATACTTTTTATATCAAATTGTTGTTTTATTGGAATTTTCATTCCTAATGCTAAAAATGCTGTATCTATTGCATCACCTGAATGTTTCCATTGTTTTCCATCATATTCAAGCCTTGCTTCATTGTTTACATATCCCATTTTCACTATTTCTTTTATTTGTGTTTTATCTTTCTCATCACATCTTATTTCACCTATATCATTGTATCCAATTCCTTTTATTGATGCTACACTATCATTCGGAAGAACTATTTTCTTTGCAGTTTGTTCATTTGCAGTTAATGTTCCTGTTTTATCTGTTGCTATAACATTACAACTTCCTAAGCTTTCAACTGCATTTAGCTTTTTTACTATTACATGTCTTTTTGCCATTTTATTTGAAGATACTGATAATACTATTGTCATAGCAATTGTTAATCCCTCTGGTATTGCAGAAACTGTTAATGCTATTACTGTTGATAATATTTCAGATAATTTATATCCTTTAAGAAACAAAAATATTGATACAATTATTGCAAAAATTAAAAATGCAAAACTTATTTGTTTTGAAAATTTTTCTATTTTTATTACTAATGGTGTTTTTGAATCTTCTGAAAGTAATACATTTTCAGCAACTTTTCCAAACTCTGTATATTGTCCTGTTGCAATTACAACACCTCTTCCTCTGCCTTTTGTAACAATACTTCCAGCAAATGCAATATTATCTCTTTCTGCTAATTCTGTTTCTTTAGGCAATGTTATATCTAATTTATTTTTTGGTTTTGATTCACCTGTTAAAACAGATTCATCTATACTTAGATTTTTTACATCTATTAATCTCAAATCAGCAGGTACTTTATTTCCAGATCCTAATTCTATAATATCTCCAACAACTATATTTTCTGAATCGATTTCTTCTATTTTTCCATCTCTTAATACTTTAGTTCTAATTTTTATCATATTTTGAAGCTTTTCAGCACTTTTTTCTGAACTCCATTCCTGATATGTTCCTATAATTGTATTTATTCCTATTACAACAAATATAAATATTGCATCTGCTTTACTTTGTGTTATTATTGAAAATATTGCTGAAAAAAATAGTATAAATATTATTGGATTTTTCAGTTGTTCATTAATTATGTTCCAAATAGTATTTCTCTTACCTGTTGGAATTCTATTTAATCCTTCTTCTTTTAATCTTTTGTTCGCTTCTGAATTTGTTATGCCTTTAGAACTCGTTTCTAATTGTTTTAATATCTCTTCTTTTCCTTTATACCACATAAAAAAATCTCCTTTGAATTATTATGCACTCAAAAGAGACCTTTTATTAAATTTTTTCATACTCATTATATATGAGTTATTAAGATTTCTAAGCAATCAAACATATAAAAATTCAAAAATATGCTTATATTAATACATCATGTATTTGTTTTAATATATTGTCATCTACAATTCCTTTAAAAATAATAGAAATTTTTGTTCTTGTTATTTCTATATTAAAGATTTCTAATTTATTTTCATTTGCAATTTCTAAAACTTTTTGCAATATATCATCATTTGAACTTATTCCATATCCTATAACTGAAATTTTTGATATTTCTTTTTTTACAATGCTTTTTACTCCAGAACTTTCAAGATTATGTGTTATTTCTGTTCCTTTTTTATCATTAAATGTTGATTCTGTAATTATTGGTACATCAAATTTTTCTCCTATTTCTACACATCTATCATGAAGTACTTTTGCTCCTTCACTTGATAATGAATACATTTCTTCATAAGATATTTTTGTTAATTTATCTGCATTTGGTATTTTCTTTGGATCTGCTGTATATATACCATCAACATCTGAATATATGTAGCATTTAGAAGCATTTAATTCTGCTGATAATGCTACTGCTGTTGTGTCAGATCCTCCTCTTCCTAATGTTGTTATATTATCATCTTCATCTATGCCTTGAAATCCTGTGATTATTACTATATTTTCTTTTAGTTCTTTTTTTATTCTCTCTGTATTAATCTTTATAATTGAAGCATTTTGATAATTATTATTTGTATATATTTTTGATTGATATCCATTTAAAGATATTGATTTATATCCCATTAAATTCAACAATATTGCTAGTTTAGATGCACTTGCTTGTTCACCAGTACTTAATAACATATCTAATTCTCTTTTATTTATATTTTGAGAACTTGTTATTTCTTCTAATTCTTTTGCTTGTTTTAGTAAATTATCTGTTGTTTTTCCTTGAGCAGATACAACAACTACTACTTTATATTTTATAGTTTTTTCTATTATTTTGTTTGCTACCATCATTAATCTTTCATTATTTGCAAGTGAA